>Ga0209429_10000126_pt1 | contig 51933 bp, 41 predicted proteins | sample BarGraNGADG00212_3_FD_184493 | JGI IMG/M metagenome (GOLD analysis project Ga0209429, IMG submission 184493) | Arctic peat soil microbial communities from Barrow, Alaska - Barrow Graham LP Ref core NGADG0004-212 (SPAdes) (version 2) | ecosystem: Environmental > Terrestrial > Soil > Wetlands >... | reverse complement strand
TTGTCACCGCGGGAATATTACAATTATCTCATGACCGGCAACTATCCGCTGTTGATACCAAAGTCAAAAGGTGAAGTTTGACTGTAGGGCGCTGCCCCACACCCCGAGGTTTTTCGCTTAATGTTTCTAGGGAGGCGATGTGATCCAAGTAAAAAGAAGAGGCGATGCTGTACACCGCCCCCCTGCAAACCCGCAAAGGCGCTCGGAGCGCTCCTCAGCGGTGCCCTATCCTCCCTTGCGGTAAAGCACTGTTAGTATAACATTAGTGCCTCGCTGATTGGAATTCCAAAAACTCAAATTGTCCTTGACATGGGGTACACATCACAGTTTTGGTTGAAATCCTCCATTTTAGGCATCTAACATACTCCTTTTTGTGACGATTATTTACCTCCAGGGGGTGTCGATTTTCTTTTAGATGCAAAGCATCAACGATAGGTGCACTGGGTGCATCGTTTAGCTTTGTTGATAAATCAAGGGGTTTCAGCTTCACTTGTTCAGGTTATTGATCCGCAAAGTGACTACTTAACATTACTATGAAGGGGCATTGAAAACAAACTGCACTGGGCCCTGGATGTGCTGATGAATGAGGACGACTGGATGACCAAGATCGCCGCCATTGCACCCAACCTGGCAACGATACGAAAGCTGGCATTGAACTTCCTGAGGAAAACCAAGCAAGAAGAGGACCGGAAACTGTCAGGGCCTATGCTGATGTATCAGTGCAGCATGAATCCTCCAACACTGGAACAAGTGCTCTTTGGATAACCGCTGGACCAGATACTTTCATGAATATGACCTGAACATCCACAGAATTCATGTTTACATGCGTCCTGTTCTGATATACAATTATAACAGTATGGATAAAAGAGGTGAGATTATGATCGAGTTTGACAGGAAGCGAAACGTCCTGATGGAATACGAGTACAAGTATAGCCTGCAGGATATCGATACCCCAAGTTATAATCGAGATATGTTTCCCTATGACCAAATCCCGAAATGTACATTCAATCACCGGCTGACACCCCTCAACCCGCCAGACGATTATTGGATCACCGATACAACCTTTCGTGACGGCCAGCAAAGCCGCGCGCCGTATACGACGGATCAGATCGTGGCGATTTACAAAATGCTCAATCAGCTTGGCGGCCCAAAGGGTAAAATACGCCAAAGCGAGTTTTTCCTGTACAGTGATATTGACAAGGAATCAATCAGGAAATGCCAGGAACTCGGCTTCCGCTTTCCTGAGATCACTGGCTGGATCCGGGCAACGCAGGATGACTTCAAGCTTGCCAAAGACATGGGTTTGAGCGAATGCGGCATTCTGGTCAGCTGCTCGGACTACCACATCTTCAAGAAGCTGAAGAAAACACGCAGGCAGGCAATGGACGGCTACCTGGGGATTGTCAAGGATGCGCTCAGCGCGGGGATCTTACCGCGCTGCCATCTTGAAGATATCACACGCGCCGACTTCTACGGCTATGTTGTACCGTTCGCGACGCAAATCGGGATGCTCATGCAGGAGAGCGGCATGCCAATCAAGATCCGTGCATGCGACACGATGGGGTATGGCGTTTCCTTCCCGGGCGCATCCATGCCGCGGAGCGTGCCCGGGATCATATACGGGCTGCATGTGTATGGCGGGATCCCATCTGAACTGCTGGAATGGCATGGGCACAACGATTTTTACAAAGCCGTTTCCAATTCTTCAACTGCCTGGCTGTATGGAGCGTCCGCAGTCAATTGCTCACTTTTTGGCATAGGTGAGCGCACAGGCAACACACCGCTTGAAGCAATGGTCATAGAATACGCCCAACTGCGGGGGACACTCGACGGCATGGACACGACCGTCATACGCGATATCGCCGATTATTACGAGAAGGAATTGGGCTACCAGATCCCGGCAAACACGCCTTTTGTCGGGAGAAACTTCAATACGACGCAGGCGGGCATCCATGCGGACGGCTTGCTCAAGGATGAGGAGATATATAACATCTTCGATACGGGGAAGCTGCTGAAAAGCCCGCCTTCAGTGTCAATTTCCAACACCTCGGGCCTTGCCGGTATTGCCATGTGGCTGATCAGGTATTTGAAGGCGGAGGCAGGATCGGTCAGCAAAAGCGACCAGCGCGTCGTCGAACTGAAGAAATGGGTGGACGAACAATACAGGGCCGGCCGCGTCACGACCATAGGTTCCGAGGAACTTGCGCAGACAGGTAAGGCCTTGAAACTGCTGTAATACCATTCTCAAACAGTATAAGAAAGAAGAAGCCGCATGAATCTCAGTCAGAAATTGATCAAAGCACACCTCGTTTCAGGCGAAATGACAGCAGGTGCCGAGATCGCCATTCGCATCGACCAGACGCTGACCCAGGATTCAACAGGCACGATGGCCTACCTTCAGTTCGAGGCGATGGGCGTAAAGCAAGTAAAAACAGAGTTCTCCATCGCTTATGTGGACCATAACACGCTGCAGTCCGGCCCTGAAAATGCCGATGACCACAAGTACCTACAGACTGTCGCATACAGACACGGGATACGCTTCTCCCGCCCCGGCAACGGCATCTGCCATCAGGTGCATCTGGAACGCTTCTCAAAACCTGGAAAATCACTCCTTGGCAGCGACAGCCATACCCCCACTTGCGGAGCGGCAGGCATGCTGGCCATCGGCGCGGGTGGGCTGGACGTCGCGGTGGCGATGGCCGGCGGCGCTTACTGTCTCGTAATGCCGAAGATCTGTCGCGTTGAGCTCATCGGCGCGCTCCGGCCAATGGTCAGCGCGAAAGACGTCATCCTCGAAATCCTTCGGAGGCTGACTGTCAGGGGCGGCATCGGAATGATCATGGAGTACACCGGTATCGGTGTGAAAACACTATCGGTTCCGGAGCGAGCGACGATTGCCAACATGGGCGCAGAATTAGGCGCGACAACTTCCGTTTTTCCAAGCGACGAGGTCACGCGCTTTTTTTTCCTGGCCCAGAAGCGAGAGGCCGACTGGTCGGAACAGAAACCCGACGCCGACGCCGCCTATGACGAAGAGATCTGCGTCGATCTGTCCGCGCTCGTGCCGCTGGCGGCGCAGCCGCACAGCCCGGACAACATTACTGAGGTAAAGAAGATCGCCGGCCTCAAGGTTGACCAGGTGGCAATCGGCAGCTGTACGAATTCGTCTTACGCCGACATGATGAAGGTGGCGGCAATCCTTCGCGGCAGAACGGTTGCCGAAAACGTAAGCCTCGTCATCGCGCCGGGCTCGCGACAGGTGGTGGCCATGCTGGCTGACAGCGGTGCGCTGCGAACCATGGTGGACGCTGGCGCGCGTATTCTGGAATCAGCCTGCGGTCCATGCATCGGTATGGGCCAGTCGCCCGCGACGGATACGGTTTCCCTCAGAACCTTCAACCGTAATTTCCCCGGACGCAGCGGGACCTCCTCAGCGCGCGTCTATCTTGTCAGTTCCGAAACCGCAGCGGTTTCCGCTGTCTCCGGCATCCTGACGGATCCCATGGATTCCCATCCCGCACCGGAAACGATCATTCCCGCCTTATTCCATGTCAATGATAATTTGGTGATTATGCCGGGGGACGCCGATTCGGACGCCCCCGTTATCCGCGGGCCGAACATCAGGCCCTTCCCTGTTGGCACAGCGCTGCAAAAGCGGCTTGAGGGAGAGGTGCTGGTCAAGCTGGGGGACAATATCACCACCGATCATATTATGCCGTCCAACGCCCAGCTGCTCCCCTACCGCTCCAATATTGAGTACCTCGCCGAATACTGCCTCACGCCCTGTGACCCGGGCTTTCCCGCAAGAGCACACGCCAGGCACGGGGGCTTTATCGTCGGCGGCGTGAACTACGGCCAGGGTTCAAGCCGCGAGCACGCCGCGCTTGCCCCGCTGCAGCTGGGGGTCAAAGCGGTACTCGCGAAATCCTTTGCGCGCATCCATGCCGCAAACCTCATCAATAACGGGATCCTTCCTCTTGTTTTTGCTGATCCTTGTGATTATGAAAAGCTGAAAGCTGGGGACCTGATCACGATTGAGGACGCGCCTGAGCAGATTTTATCGGCGGCGCAGGGAAACGGCGTCGTCATATCCGTCAACGGCGCACCGGTAAGGATGTGCGCGGCCCTCTCCGTGAGGGAGTCGCGCATCCTGGTCGCGGGCGGACTTCTCAATCTGGCAAACAGCCAAAAGGAGGTCTCCGAGTAATGCATCAAGCAGTATTGATCCCGGGCGACGGGATCGGCCCGGAAGTCACGCAGGCCGCCCGCAGGGTAATTGACGCGTCAGGCGCAGCCATCGAGTGGTTTGTGCTTGAGGCGGGCGGAGCGCAAATCGAAAAACATGGCACACCTCTGCCACCGGGCGTGATCGAGTCAATCCGCAAATACGGCATCGCGCTCAAAGGGCCTATCACAACACCCATCGGCACGGGATTCCGCAGCGTCAATGTGGCCCTGCGCCTGGAAATGGATCTGTATGCCAATGTCCGCCCGGCAAAAACCTTCCCGAATGTGCCTTCCCGCTATGAAAATGTCGACCTGGTCGTCATCCGCGAGAATACGGAGGATGTTTATTGCGGGATAGAGCACATGGTCGGCCCTGATGCCGCGGAAAGCATCAAGATCTTCACGCGCAAAGGATGCGAACGCATCGTCCGCTACGCGTTTGAATATGCAGTCCGCAATAAACGCCGCAAAGTCACCGCGGTGCACAAAGCCAACATCATGAAATGCACCGACGGCATGTTCTTGGATATCGCGCGCCAAATCGCCAAGGAATACCCTTCCGTCGGGTTTGAGGACATGCTCGTCGACGCACTGTGCATGCGGCTTGTTCAGGCGCCGGAAGCGTTTGATGTCCTCGTTCTTCCAAACCTCTATGGGGACATCGTATCGGATTTGTGCGCGGGCATCGTCGGCGGCCTTGGCCTGGCGCCAAGCGCGAACATCGGCGCGGACAGCGCAATCTTTGAAGCCGTTCACGGCAGCGCACCGCAAATCGCGGGCAAAAACATAGCGAACCCAACGGCGCTGATTCTCTCCGGCGCCATGATGCTTCGTCATCTTGGCGAAATTGAAGCCGCGGAAAGAATCGAGTCGGCGATCGCGTCGCTGATCCTAAAAGGCAGGCAGCTGACCGCTGACCTTGGCGGCAGCCTTGGCACCGCTGAATTCGCGGACGCCGTGATCAGGCAAATGCACCGTCAGTAATACTATTTGAAAACAGTAATGCGCCGATGCGAAGAGAGATTTTTCGTCATATCAAAGTCGAGAGAAGAAGGCGTAGTCGCAGCCTACGCCGACTGAATGAGACAAAGATAGGGCGGAAAAGATCCGCCGCATCAAAGCATTAATGTTTGAGAATGGTATAAATAGTGGGACGGCAGTTTGTTACAAAACACACCAATTCGCATCCAGAAACGTCTTGGCTATCTAAGCCCCCTGTTAGTTGCTGACACAATGGTATCCCAGAAACTTGGGACTCACTGCTTAACTTATTGTCCGAAAAAGTGTTGACGACCCCTTCAAGATACAATTGAAAGCGCAAGGAGAAAAGTATGTTTGAGATTGCACATAGCATTTCGCAAATAAAAAAAAGGATCACCGAATATGTTATAAATAGGGCCTGCTGAAAAAAGCATTTTCTGTTTTTCGTGCGATTTTACGCAGCCACTATTCCTATCCTCATCGGTTTCCCAGCCCATCTTGCTTCTGCCAATGCCCGCCAAAAAAGGCGCAAGAGGAAGCGCAGCAGGTGCGCTACGTTCATTGCTAGGATCAGAAGCGCTGCTTCCGTCTTGCTGGTCTCAGCCAAGTAAGCCATAATCAGATCCAGCCCGTAGCGGCGCTTGGCGATTCCATTGCGGCTCTCCACCATGTTGCGGTCACAGCTGTCCTTGTAGGCCTGCGCCTTGTCTTCTTCCATTTCATCTTTTCTCGGCCGGCCAAGTTTCGGACCGGATAAGCGGATACCGTGCTCCTTGCAGAAGGCTCTGTTCTCGCGATTGCGGTAGATGGTATCTGCCAGGATCGCTTGCGGGTAGTGCCCGAAGCGCACCTTGTATCGTTCTACCGCCGCTTGCAGTCGAACCCCTTCATTGTAGTTGTTAAAAGACTGATCTTCGATGAACGTAAACCCATTGACCACCGACAGGTGCAGCTTCTGTCCGAACTCGTACGGTCTGCCCGCCTTGCCCCGCACGATGCAGCGCACATGCGGCTGGCGAAGGCTGACAATCCTGTCAGGACAACTATGGGATCCTGTGTCGCGCATGAACCGTTGCTGCTCATAGACCTTCACAATGGTTTCCAGCCGTTCCTTTTCGGCAGGGGTCAGTTTGTCCTCACCAACGGCACTCTGCAGCCGGTCCAATGTCTCAAGGTTCTTTTCAACGTAGTTCAGCTGTTCCCCAATAGCCCGCTTGGTCGCTTTCAGTTTTGCCTTGCGCTGCTTGGCAACCTTGAGATAACTCCGCCGGGCTTTCTTACGGTTGTATGCGGTCTTGTGCCCCGTCTTGTCGCTGAATGCCCACAGCTTCTCGATGAGCTTCTCCGCATCTTCCCGGCAGTCGTTGAGCAGTCCCAGATCCGTCGGATACTTGATGTCCGCGGGCGCAACGGTTGCGTCCAGGATCAAGACGCCTTTGTTCCCGCCATCGCCTTCCGGCGGTTCATCCTTGTCGTCCGGCTGCGTTTCTGTGCCGAGGCAAGCCCGTTCATACATGATTTCATTGATCCGCTGCACCATCTCCGTTGTGAACCGTTTGCGAAAGTGCACCATCATGGATGCCTCGAACAAGGGCTCTTTGCAGAACGCCTTGAGGCCCACCAGATACTGCGCATAGGGATTCTCGCACAGGTAGGCGAGCGTTCCCTCGTCCGTTAGGTTCTCCTGCTCCTTGATGTATGTTGCGCCAAAGGCGATACGTGAAGGAATCGAAGACCGCCCCTTATCCTCAGAGAAGCTCTTGGCATACTGCTCATCAATGAAGTCCCAGGGGATGAGCTTGGCGATTTTTATCCAGCGGTTATTCGCGTCCAGCCCATCGCCAAAGGGAATGTAGAATTCATCCATCGTGAGTTGCGCTTTGTCCTGTTTTCTGTACATTGTAAACCCCAAACACATCATTTCTGATGATTTTTAATGTGTTCAGTATACCACAAAACATGCGGTTTATCCAGTGTTTCCAAAGGGTTTCGGGGTTTTCAGCAGGCCCTATATAATTCCAAACTTTTATTCGCCATTGCGGAGGTTCAAAATATGCACATTACATGGCGCAAGGAAAATGTCAAACAAGCATAAGATCAAAATCATCTAATTGAATAGTATACCTAACGACAAAACGAGGAAAACAATAGGCATGATACACAGAATACCAACAAAGTTAAAAGCATCAGCGTATTGGATATTTCGTAGGTACAATTTTGTCTGCAAGAAGGCTTGCGCCCGATTTTGTGTCTGAATGCATATCCGTATTACCCGAAGCAATTAAAAAAACCCTTGAAGATCAAGGGTCGAACCATTAACAAGTATGATGGTGGCCTGTTTTTAGAATATAAGAATATCTGGGAAGGAAAAATCGTGTACCCGAAAGCACCATAGTATTCTGACATACCGGCGGCGTAGCAGCGTTGTTCATAGGACGCTATATACAGCATACGTGTTGACGAATAAGGGATACAATTGTTTCATCATTTTTCTGAACGAGAGAAAAAAACCGAGGACAACAAAAATCATGAGTGGCTCACCAGATTCATAGCCAGAGGTATCACCACCTGTAGCCATTCGGCCCCACCAACAAGGCCATCGGTTTCGGAAAAGGATAAATCAATTGATTCTTCACGGCAGACGGCAGGTTTGCTTTATCCACTCTTGATCCTTGCGTTCAATTTGGAATGCTACTGTTTTCATAGTGCTCCTCCTCTTTCAGTACATAAGTATCCAATACTGCGATAACAAACCATGGATACGGGCCCAACCGCGTTTTGCAAGGTTGACAACTTGATAAAGTTGTTTTGCGGCACATAAAGCATAATACAGATTACTTGCATTATAAGATACTTGGGTTTTTGTGTAAAGGGAGGCAGACTCGCAAAGGAACTCAAGGAAATCTGGCTTGCTCCCAACCCGTCGGGAGCAAGAGAGCAGGCGGCTGTGCTTTGCCAGAAGTATGTGCTTGCCGTTATCCCAAAGCGATTGAGACGCTGGAAAACGGTTTGGAAGACTCCCTGGCTTTCTACTCCTTCCCGCAACTGGATAACCGCAAAATCGCTTCAACCAATATGTTGGAACGGCTCAACGAGGGGATCCGGCATCAAATAAAGGTTGTGGGTATTTTTCCAAATCCTGCTTTATGTGCGGCTGGTAACGACCTACCTCATGGAGTATTCCGAAGACTGATCTATCTCACGCACCTACATGCACAAAGAATCCCTCGTTGACGTTCTACCACTTACTGCTTGATCTTTCTCTTGAGTCCCTGCTAAATTGAGAACTTCTCTTGACATTATCAACATCCCTCACGTCCTCGTGGGGTGTTTTTTCAAAAAGCCCCCTTGAACCGCATGGGTTCAAGAGAGAAGCGGGTGCACAGAGGGTCAATTATCCACGCCCATTTTTTCGGCAATCTTCAGGCCGAAGGGTGTGCCTGCCACGCCGCCCCGACCTGTCTCGCGCAGGGAGACGTCCATCTTGTCGCCAACGTCGCGCATGGCCAGAATCACCTCGTCCGGCGGCACGGCGGAGCGAATGCCCGCCAGCGCCATATCCGCGCTGCACATGGCAACCATGGCGCCTGCGGCGTTTCGCTTCACGCAGGGCACCTCCACAAGGCCGGCGATGGGGTCGCACACCAGGCCCAGCAGGCTCTTGATGGCCATGGCCGCCGCGTGGCACACGGCCGGCACATCGCCGCCGCCCAGGTAGCACAGGGCGCCTGCGGCCATGGCGCTGGCCGTACCGATTTCGTACTGGCAGCCGCCCGCTGCACCGGCGATGGATGCCTTGTCCGCTACCACCTGGCCGATGGCTCCAGCTACGTACAGGGCGCGCACCATAGCATCGTCGTCCAGGCCCTCACGCTGCTGGTAGGGCAACAGCACTGCAGGCATCACACCGCAGCTGCCGGCCGTGGGCGCGGCCACAATGCATTTCATGCAGGCGTTGCTTTCGCCCATTTCCAGCGCCAGGGCAATCACCTGGCCAATGTAGCCACCGCAGATGGTTTTGCCCGTGTCCACATAGGTGCGCATCCTGGCGCCGTCGCCGCCCACCATGCCGCTGGCGGAACGCAGCGTGGGGGTGTAGCGTCCGGCGGCGCGGCGAATGGCGGCGTATATTTCGTGCATATTTTCAAACGACTCTTCCGGCGTAACGCCGCGCTCCACGCAGTCGCTGTCCCGAATCGCCTCAAAGATATCCTGTTCCTTACAGGCGTTTTCTAGCGCAGCAAGCGATTCAATGGCCATAATCGGTCTCCTCCTTCACGCTTATCGTTCTCCGCCGATGGACGTCACGCGGATGATGCCCTCGGTTCTGCTAAGGCAGTCTATGGCCTCCTTGGACACGGGCTTGTCCGTCTCGATGATCATCACAGCATTTCCGCCGGGATGGTCGCGGTACATCTGCAGGGTAGCGATATTTACATTCTCCTTCGCCAGCAGGTTTGCCACAATACCCACCCGTCCGGGCTGATCCGCATTCTGCACAATCAGCGTGGGCAGATCGCCGGAGAATTTGGCGCGCAGGCCGTTAAGCTCCGTCACCATAATGCGGCCGCCGCCCAGGGAGCAGGCGGTAACACTCAACGTTTTCCCGCTTTTACCTACAAGATCCAAACGGGCGGTGTTGGGGTGCTCAGCCGAAAGCTTGGAGCGGTTGAACTGAAACACCATGGCATGCCCCTTGGCCCAGGTGAAGCTGTCGGAGATGCGCTCGTCGACCGGCTTGTAGCCAAGCAAACCGGCGATGAGCGCGCGGTCGGTACCGTGACCCTGACCGGTGGCCGCAAACGAGCCGTACAGAGTGATTTCAGCGCTGCGGGGCGTCCCCTCGCCAAGCAGGCGGCGAGCCGTCAAACCAATGCGAACCGCACCTGCGGTGTGCGAGCTGCTCGGTCCAACCATCTCAGGCCCCAGAATGTCAAACAGATTCATATGCGAGTTCCTCTCTTTCTGCCGGGCTTCCATGCGAGGTACAGGAAAACCGCGGCGGCAATCAGCGCGGCAACGGCGTACCAGGGTGACTGCCAGGTGGTGTAGTTTACGTCCGTTTCGCCCGGCTGTGTCAGCGGCACAGGGTCAAAGGGCAGGCCGTTTTCTTCCGCCAGTCCGCGCACGTTGAGCAGGTGAACCACCGGCACGTTGCGAGCAGCGTATTCAAACGTCAGGCCCCGGTCGTCGTTTTGCGGTATACTGGGCGGGTCGGTAACAAGGCCGTTGGGGAAGGTGAGCGTGTAAGGACTGGTACCCATGTTGGCGCTTGCGCCGCCCACGTTCACAAAGCAGTCCACATCCTCCCCGTACAGCTCCAACCGCCGCCGGATGGTATCGGGGATGGTGGGCTGGTCAATCATCAGTAGGCCGTCAGCCTCGGCCATTGCGAAGATGACTTCCCGCGAGTTGGAAAACAGGAGGTTGTTGCCCTGGTCGAAGTCGCCGCCGGGAGATACGGCAATGAGCTCGTAATCGATGGCGCCGGCCTCACGGGCCACATCCAGAATACGCACAACGGGCAAATCCAGCCGCGTGGCTCCGTACATGGAGGCCCCGTAGGAGGCGATAACCCGCATGTTCAGATCCATTTCGTTGGCCGCCGCAACTGCGGCGATGCACAAACCGGGGAAGGAACCGCTCATGCCGCAGCAGACGGTATCGCCGCTTTTCAATCCTGCCTCTTGATAGTATTTCACCATCAGCGCAGCAAAGTCAGGCTGCAGCGCCGTGCGCTTGGCATCCAGCAAGCCCAGCGAGGTGGTCAGTTCCGTCCATTCCGGGCCGATGAGCCCCGTTTCGTTCAGGTCGTCCGGCTCTATGGCAATGCCCTGCTCATGTACATAATCCAGCACAGCCTGTTCGGCTGCGGACATCCGCTCTGCCGCAGCCAGCTGAACATCATCATAGGGCAGGCGCACCCTTGTCTGGGTGAGCAGGCTGAGGACCACGCCGCACAGCGTTACGGCCAGCGCCATGCACAGGCAGAGGATGCTTCGCCTGCTCAGGGAGTGGGTTGGAGGAAGGCCAGGCTTCCTCATAGGGCACTCACCACCATCAGCAGCAGGCGCACCAGCGCTGCGGAGATGAGCACGCCCAACAGCGTGCGCCCAATGCCCTGCTTATACATGTCGTTGGCAATGAGACCGGGCACCACATGACCGATGATGCGGATATCCTGCGGAATGAGCGCAATGCCCAGCAGGAACTGCTCAATCACCCAGCCAAACAGCAGGCTCAGCACAATCACCAGCATAAACCGCCGCCTGCCATAGAGAATCACAAACCGGGAAATGAGCCGGGTGAGCAGATAGACCACGATCGCCAGCAGCAGCGTTGTGAGAATGCGCAGCGGCTGCTCCAGAAAAAGGCACAGATATCCGGCGGAGACCATGCCTCCGGCAAGCAGGCTGAATGCTTCATACAGCCCGAAGCTGAGCAGTACACTGATGGAAATGGCTACGTCATACATTCGCTTGCGCTTCCTTTATCAGTTGTACCATAAGTAGGCGACCTTCGCCCTTGATGTTGCCCCCGCACAGCAGCTGGCAGGGTTCCTGTGCTGTGCCAAGGCTTTTTATCCACGCAGGGGCATCGTGGATGGCCTGAGCCTTCATGCCGGTCATGCGAGCCATGGCTTTTGAGCACCATTCCTTGTCCTCGCCAATCACGCCGATGCTTACGGGCGGCGGGGAACTGGCGATGATGACCTGTGCGAAGGCCTCCAGCCGGTAGGAGCGATCCTTGCGGTGGTTGTAGAGCAGGTGATACGGGCCGCGCCGGCCACATTCGCTCAGCATTGCGGCAAAGCTAACGGGATCGTTGGCCGCAAATGCATTCCAAACGCAGCAGCTGCCAGCCTCCACCTTCTTGTACATGCCAATGTCCGGCACAGTGTTCAGGATTCCCTTATACACCGTCTCCCGGGGAATCTTCAGCTGGTCAGCCAGAGCCAGCACCAGCCGCACATTTTCCGGGTGAACGGGGAAGAGGCAATCCGAAAGCGTGACCATATCCGCTTCATCCTTGGGGATGATGAGCTGATCCGTGTACGCACCGAAGCGCTCGTCATGCGCAATCACGCAGCTTTCGTCCATGATGGACTGGGCCAGCACATGTACGGTTTCTTCCTCCGTCCGGCCAATTTCCTCCACATGGTCCACATAGGCGTTGGTCATGAGCACATAGTGCGGGCGGATGAGCTTTTCGGCGATCAGACGCTGGTTTTCGATGCGCTGCGCCATACATTCCACCACGATGGCCTGCGCCCTGCCCTTCACCGCCAGCCGCACAAAGGGCAGCTGCTCCATCATGCTCACGGGGCGGTGCTTCTTACGGTAGGTCTGTTCGGTACCGTCAGGCATCATTCTGCGCGCTTCCGATCCGGTGGTTTTGGCGTAGGTACGCACGTCCGCAGCGTTGAGAACGGAGGCGATCATGCGTGTCAGGGTGGTTTTTCCGCGGGTGCCGTTGACCAGAATGCGCAGCGGAATTTTAGCCAGCATCCTACTGTGCAGGCAGTTTTCAGCAATGCCTATGAGTAGCAGCACACCCAGCGCAATGGCGATGATGATCATGTAACAGCCTCCAAAGATGATTTACAGCAAAGTTACATAAATGGCTTGTCCAAACGCCTGTGAAGGCGCTTGGACAAGCCATATGGCTTTGTTGGTTCCCGATTACTTAGCAGCAACAGGTTCATCAGCGGGACGATCGGGGGCGTTGTTCAGAATCCCGCTCCACCAATCGGGATACTTGGCTTGCTTCATGTCAATACGGTTGTGCATGTAGGTGCCGTAGAGCTCATCGCCGAACGCGAGCCAGTAGTTGTGCCAGTCGATGGCATTGTTGTATGCATAGTCGGTCAGCAGCTTGACAGCGGCTTCGCTGTTGCCAGCCTTAGACAGTTCGGCAGCGGCAGACTGTGTAGCCGCAACAGTCACATACTGATCCGCCATTTTGGGATCGCGGGCAGCGTAGATTTCTTGAATAGCGCTGTCGTAATTCGTAGTAGCGGTTTGCTGCACGAAGGAGGAGACCCACCAGGAAGAATTGCGATCGTACTTTTCATAGCGGCTGCCGGTGCACAGCTGAGAGGGCAGCTTAGTCATGGTAGCCCAAAGGGGGATCATGTAAGAAGAGTCAGCAGCGCCCCAGCCGATCCACAGCAGAGGTTTGACTTCCTTGGGCATGTCGGCCCTGATGTTGGCGATGAACTGGTAGGTCGTACGATACAGGTTGATTGTGCGCTCGGCATTGTACTCGTTGAGGGGGTTGCCAAAGGGGCCGGCCTCAGGAGTCATGGAGACGTCATACGGGGTGCCCTGATAGTAATCGCTGTTCAGCTTGCGAACATCTTCCACGCTCAGCTTCTTCTCGGGGACGACATACAGGGGGTAGGTACCGGCTTCGGGATCCAGATTCAGGCTGGGAGCCACCAGGCTCAAAGCGCGCCACTCGCGGCGGAAGCTGTACGCGCGGTAGTTGGGGGCATAGATGCTAGCGGGCTGGAAAGGCGTGCCACTGTCTTCACTCCACAGGCCGTTCTCGATGGCGAAGGGCTTGAGGTTCTCAGACCACATATAGTTCTCGGTGTCTTCGAAATCGATCTCGTTGATGCGGGCGCGGTTGGCGCATACGAAGAAAGCATTGTCGGGGATCTTCACAGCGCACCACAGATCACGGCCGTAGAACTCGGCGATCCATACTTCGTTTCCGTCGCAGATGTTGATGCACTCGGGAGTGGCGTTCCAGCCGTACTCTTTGACCAGATCGCCCATGATCTGTACAGCCTCGCGAGCGGTGGTCGCATTGCGCAGAGCAACATGCATAGCCTGATAGCAGTCGATGATGCCGTTGTTGCCATCGCTCAGCAAGGCCTTAACCTTATTACCATAATCGGTAGTTTTGTCGATGGAGCAGGTGGACTCGCCCATCGCTACGCCATTCTCATTGATGATGGAGTAGTTGGAGTGCAGATACTGATAGGTATCCTTAGGCTGGGGCATTTCACCGACAACGCTGCCGGCGCCGTAGTTCTTCACTTCGGGGTAGTTGGACCAATCGCCCCAAGTGTTGCCGTCCATAACGATGTCAGCATTGATGCCTTCGCCGCCTTTCATCTGCGGAATGATCCACATACGGAAGTCGTCGCTATTGGAGTCACAGAGGTGGGTAACCATGGTAGAGCCGTCAGCCGTGGCATCTTTACCGATGCCGAAGATGGTGCAGGCCATGGCGCTGGACATCATCATCATCAAAGCTAGAACCAGAGCGAGCGCACTAATGATCTTCTTACTCATTTGCATTAAACTCCTTCTCTTTTCAAATTGGTCAGGTTGGTCAGGTTTTGGGAGTGTTTTGGGATAGTATTAATAGATTCCATCCATCCGTGTCGAACCGCTATATAACTACACCCTCCCCCCGCGGCAAAAATCCATCTTTTGACTTTTGTGTGTCCAGGCGCTCAATATGAGATCCTGGATGAGTCCATATCCAAAGTGCATCTTTTACGCATTGATCTGTTATCCCCCTATGCCGTCAAATGCCGAAGACCAAAGAGGGATCGACGGTTTCGGGATTGTGCAGGAAGTAGCCGCAATCCTTTTCCATCTTGGTTCCCGATTACTTAGCAGCAACAGGTTCATCAGCGGGACGATCGGGGGCGTTGTTCAGAATCCCGCTCCACCAATCGGGATACTTGGCTTGCTTCATGTCAATACGGTTGTGCATGTAGGTGCCGTAGAGCTCATCGCCGAACGCGAGCCAGTAGTTGTGCCAGTCGATGGCATTGTTGTATGCATAGTCGGTCAGCAGCTTGACAGCGGCTTCGCTGTTGCCAGCCTTAGACAGTTCGGCAGCGGCAGACTGTGTAGCCGCAACAGTCACATACTGATCCGCCATTTTGGGATCGCGGGCAGCGTAGATTTCTTGAATAGCGCTGTCGTAATTCGTAGTAGCGGTTTGCTGCACGAAGGAGGAGACCCACCAGGAAGAATTGCGATCGTACTTTTCATAGCGGCTGCCGGTGCACAGCTGAGAGGGCAGCTTAGTCATGGTAGCCCAAAGGGGGATCATGTAAGAAGAGTCAGCAGCGCCCCAGCCGATCCACAGCAGAGGTTTGACTTCCTTGGGCATGTCGGCCCTGATGTTGGCGATGAACTGGTAGGTCGTACGATACAGGTTGATTGTGCGCTCGGCATTGTACTCGTTGAGGGGGTTGCCAAAGGGGCCGGCCTCAGGAGTCATGGAGACGTCATACGGGGTGCCCTGATAGTAATCGCTGTTCAGCTTGCGAACATCTTCCACGCTCAGCTTCTTCTCGGGGACGACATACAGGGGGTAGGTACCGGCTTCGGGATCCAGATTCAGGCTGGGAGCCACCAGGCTCAAAGCGCGCCACTCGCGGCGGAAGCTGTACGCGCGGTAGTTGGGGGCATAGATGCTAGCGGGCTGGAAAGGCGTGCCACTGTCTTCACTCCACAGGCCGTTCTCGATGGCGAAGGGCTTGAGGTTCTCAGACCACATATAGTTCTCGGTGTCTTCGAAATCGATCTCGTTGATGCGGGCGCGGTTGGCGCATACGAAGAAAGCATTGTCGGGGATCTTCACAGCGCACCACAGATCACGGCCGTAGAACTCGGCGATCCATACTTCGTTTCCGTCGCAGATGTTGATGCACTCGGGAGTGGCGTTCCAGCCGTACTCTTTGACCAGATCGCCCATGATCTGTACAGCCTCGCGAGCGGTGGTCGCATTGCGCAGAGCAACATGCATAGCCTGATAGCAGTCGATGATGCCGTTGTTGCCATCGCTCAGCAAGGCCTTAACCTTATTACCATAATCGGTAGTTTTGTCGATGGAGCAGGTGGACTCGCCCATCGCTACGCCATTCTCATTGATGATGGAGTAGTTGGAGTGCAGATACTGATAGGTATCCTTAGGCTGGGGCATTTCACCGACAACGCTGCCGGCGCCGTAGTTCTTCACTTCGGGGTAGTTGGACCAATCGCCCCAAGTGTTGCCGTCCATAACGATGTCAGCATTGATGCCTTCGCCGCCTTTCATCTGCGGAATGATCCACATACGGAAGTCGTCGCTATTGGAGTCACAGAGGTGGGTAACCATGGTAGAGCCGTCAGCCGTGGCATCTTTACCGATGCCGAAGATGGTGCAGGCCATGGCGCTGGACATCATCATCATCAAAGCTAGAACCAGAGCGAGCGCACTAATGATCTTCTTACTCATTTGCATTAAACTCCTTCTCTTTTCAAATTGGTCAGGTTGGTCAGGTTTTGGGAGTGTTTTGGGATAGTATTAATAGATTCCATCCATCCGTGTCGAACCGCTATATAACTACACCCTCCCCCCGCGGCAAAAATCCATCTTTTGACTTTTGTGTGTCCAGGCGCTCAATATGAGATCCTGGATGAGTCCATATCCAAAGTGCATCTTTTACGCATTGATCTGTTATCCCCCTATGCCGTCAAATGCCGAAGACCAAAGAGGGATCGACGGTTTCGGGATTGTGCAGGAAGTAGCCGCAATCCTTTTCCATCAGCTCATCATACGTGGGCCAGCTGACCACGATTTCGCCCTTCTCGGGCATCATCGTGGTCATCCATTTGATGACTTCCATGGCGCCTTCCAGGTGGCGGCCGACGCGGTACCTTATGGGAGAGCCGAATTCGTTGTCGTAGTCCACGTAGGTCAGACCATGCTCGGAAGCGGTGTTGAGGAACTCGTCCTTACCTTCGGTCTGCAATGTGGAGGTCATGGGGCCCACGATCCAGTCAGTGAAGGGCTGGGGAGTTTCCATCAGAATGGCCAGCGTATCGCTGTAGTCGCCCCACTCACGATGAGACAGGCCGTGCAGGTTCTTGGGAGAGGCTTCTGCCTTCATGTAGAACTTATCGGCGGACAGGCTCATGGACGCCATCATGGCGATGTCCAGAGAGCGGTCATGGGCCACGTAGGTTTCAACCGTGGGGTACATAACAGCTGCTTCGTGTGAGTCGATAGCCATGGTCACGTTTTCTTTTCGGATGATCTCCATGATGCCGTAGCACACGCGCTCAATCAGAGAGCCGTTTTCGCGGCCGGGATAGCTGCGGTTGACGTTACGGATATCCTGGTAGGTCAGAGGAAGGTTGGACGGATAGTGGATGTAGGTGAAGGGATCCGGCCAGGAATCCAGCGGGTTGGCCCAACGGTCACCGTTCTTGAACTGCGCGGTGCCCCAATCGGTCTTCACTTCGTAGTAGCGCGGATAGGCGTTGCCAAGCATACCCGTGGTGGTGCCGCTGCGGTTGGCCTGCGGGATGATGAGCACGCGGCCTTTTTCCACCTTGATGTTCTCCAGCATCACGTAGGCGGACAAGCTGGCGGCGGGCTCGTAGGGATGAGTGCCGCCCACATACAGGATGGTCGCGCCCTCAACGCCCGAATCGAAGAAGAAAACGGGCGTGTCGCCGTAGGTGCCCTTCAGGCTGGGTACCCACTCGCTGAGCATGCGCATTTCCGTCAGATCGTCGGAAACGACGACGGTTTCTTTGTAATGCCTGTATTCATAGAATTGGGCGCCAGCCAGGGCGGCCATGACCAGAGCACAGGCCAGCGCAAGGAGCTTCACCAGAAGACTCTTTCCGATTTTCAATTTCTTTTCCTCCCCTTACTTAATCTGCAGAATTCGCAGGAGGAACGGGATGATGCAGTAGGCGTAGACGATGTCGTTTACGATGCCCTTATGCTTCTCCCGCTTGAACAGGTGCTTAACCAGAAAGAAGCCCGAGATTGCTGCGAAAACCATGTAAATGTAATAAATCACGCTTTCCAGAAATACCATGCCGATCCTCCATTCTTAAATAAGGAAAGTGAACGAGTTTGGCGAGATCAACATCGCCAGAGCAATCAGGCCCAGTACCAGGCAGGGCACCAGCACCGCCAGCAAGAAGGACGTGTACGTGCCCTCGTAACCGACAGCCTCGATGGCCAGACGGCCGGTGATGCGGGCAGGCGGCAGACAGTCGCCGATGGGGAACATCAGGCTCAGCGCAACCGCGACGATTTTGGGATCAAAGCCCATGGAGTTGAACAGGAAGATCAGCGGAGCGCCAAACACCACAGCGCTGCCGTAGTTGAGCGCACCCTGCAGGACGGGAGCCACGAACAGAACCGTCACATAGATCCAGGTGACGGGCAGGGTGATGAACGTGATGCCGATGAGGCCCTTGACACCGGTGGCAGACATGGCGTTTTGCAGCATACCAACGCTGAGCACGGTGGCGATCAGCGGGAAGATCTGCTCGAAGGTTCTGTTGATGATTCTCCAGTAATCCTTCAGGCTCATCTTCTTGGGATTGCAGATGACGGCGGCGATAGCGGAGATCACGAACATCAGCGGCAGACCCAGGACGGGAATGTAGTGAGCCAGATAGTTGGAAGCCATGAACAGGGCAATCAGCACAACCAGGGGGGTCAGCACGCGCCACCAGCTCATGTTTTCAGTAGCTTCAGGTAGGCTGGCCAGCACCTCTTCCTTGCTCTGGCGCTTGGCGCCCCAGCCCAGGAAGATGATGGTGAAGATGGACACGATGATGATGGGAACCATCAGCGGAAGAGCGAAGCCGACGTAAGGGATATCGGAGCCGGAGGCGATCATCATGGCCCAGAGGTTGACGGGCGGCGCCGCTGCACTCAGGATGGCGAACATGAACACGAAGGCGGCGGTCTTCTTCTTGGAAAGACCCATAGCACCAACCACGGTGGCAACCATGGAACCCAGCACGAAGATGGAGATGCTGCCAGCGCCGGTCAGTGCGCCGGGGATGAGCATGAACGCACCCATGAAGGCCAGCAGAATCCACTTGTTCTGGAAGCGGCTGACCAGCTTGCAGGTAACGTTGTTGATGGCACCTGTTTCAGAGTAGATACTCACAAAGATGGACGCAGTAATAAATAACAGTACAATATCAAAATTGACAAACAGCCCTTCCACCAGCACACGGGAGAAGGAATCGGTCCAGCCGAAGCCGCAGCCAAACAGGACTGCCACCACGGCGGTAATCCCCAGGGAGATTTCCGGCGATTTCAAGAAGATGCTGCTGAGAACAAATGCTGCCACCATTGCAACAAGAACTATCGAAGTACTGACATAAATCGACATGGAATGCTGCCCTCCTTATTCTTTCGCTTTACGATGACGGGAGCAGGAACCAATCGCTGCTCCCATCCAGATTGCAGCAACTTATTCCATCTTTACGAAGGCCTGCTTGGCCAGGTCGATGAAGTCCATGGAGCTGTCCAGAATGGTCAGCGGGATGTTGTACTCGTTCTTGAAGGCGTCGAAGCGGCCGTCAGTGTTAACGTCCTTGAGGACGATCATCCAGGAAGCGAAGGGGCACACGGCGTCGATGCAGCGTTCGTTGGCGTTGGTGGACACGTCGGAGCGCTTGTCCTTCTCCAGCATCACAGCGATGACGGGGGTTTCGGTTTCCTTGGCGCGGGCCATTACTTCGTTGACGCGGGCGATTTCCTCATCAACAGTTATGCCGGTGGCGCCCAGGCCCTTATCGGTGGAGCCGATAACGATCACGATGGCGCTGTAGTCACGGGCATCCACGTCAGCAGCGTAGGGAACGTCAACGTAGTAGAAATCCTGATCTTCCACCAGGATACCGGCGCGACTGACGAGCAGACGGCCCATCTTGCCGCCAGGCCCCTGACCGGCGTTGGTGATCATAAAGGGGGTCTTGGTGGGGACGAGAGCGTCGCCGGTGATGGCGGCGGATGCAAACATCGGGATCGTCATTAGGGTGCACAGAGCCAGAATAAAGCTGAGAATCCTTTTCATTTTCAATACTCCTTTTCCTTTGTTTTCGGTTTCCCTTTTGCAGACAATAGAATGATCCTGTACCGGTAAAGTCAATGTTGCTGAACATGCAGCCGCCGGCGAGATGGTTTTCGAAAACCGGCGCAGGTACGCGCCAGTACACAAAGACGCCTGCGTCATGCATAGGCAGTCAAATCACTATCCTCCTCTTCTTTAATTGTTCAGCATCAGGCTTGACCAAAGATCAAACCTGTCATCTCAGAGACCATCACGTTTATTATAAGGCTTTCTGCTCAAAAGTATAATAATGTTATCCTATTGTGCTATAAAATAAATTTATACTAACGCACTAAAAAAATACAACGGGGGGTGCATTTTTATGTTACAATAAATATGTTCGAGTTTTTAATGTTTCAGAGGCGCCAAATATGATTAATAACCATCTGTGGGAAATTCTCGTTACTTTTCATCAGTGCGGCACACTCAGCGCCGAAGCCAAAATGCTGTATGTATCACAGCCCTCCCTGTCCGTCGCGATGAAGCAGCTGGAAAAGGACCTGGGCGTAACGCTGTTTGAACGCACGAAAAACCACATTGAGCTCAACGATGTGGGCCTAGAAGCGGTTCGTCTTGCGGAAAACTATATCAAACAAGAAAGAACCATCATCCAGCAGCTGCAGGAGATGTCCAGGCGGCTGCGAACAGTAACCGTCGCTTCCTATGTATCCGGTCTGCGCAAGGAGCTGGTCAACCGCCTCAGCGCCATGTACCCCGACAGAAGCATCACCTCCGAGCACCTGTCAAGCGAGCTGCTGCCCCTGGGCCTTTTGCAGGGGAGATTTGACTATGTGATTACTGAATACGCGATCGAGGAGCCGGACGTGGTGTGCGTTCCCTACGTTACGGACAGGCTGCTGACGCGGCTTCACAAAAGCGATGCGCTGGCCGAACGCAGCAGTGTAACCCTGAAGGATTTGCAGGACAGCAAGCTGCTGGTGTGTAACCAGAGCGGCTTCTGGGCCACGTTCATCCGCAAGCAGCTCTGCGAACGACTTCAGCTGGTGTTCGTAAACGATGAGCAGGAATACCGCGACCTGCTCGAGGCTTTCGATATGCGCACCTTCAGTCTGGAAACGATGGTCTCCAATATGGATCTTCAGACCGAATACCGCTACGTGCCCCTTGCGGAGGAAGGCACGCAGGTAACATTTTACCTGTGCTGCCTGCAGAAAAATGCGCACCACATTCCCAAGTTGCTACCCAGAAAGAAATAATCCCAAACCTGTTGACACCCTGCATCAGCAGGTTTGAGTTTCTAATACACAAGTCAAGAAAAACCCTCGACCCGTTGTGGTTCAAGAGTTTTTTTGATCATTCGACTTTAGCCCATTTCTTTAGTTTCTGAGCCGCATAGCCTTATATTTCAACGGTTATGAGGACGGCACCTTTGTTTTTTAATTTGTGCAAATAAAACGCCAATCTTGTATCAAGATTGACGTTCTTTGGTGGTGTGCCCGGCAAGGGAGATAACATAGCGGTGAAAGTCCGCTACAGGCAAGGCAGTAGGAACTGTTAGCCAAAGGCAAGGGTGTCCACCGTGAGGTGGAATCTGAAAGAAGCTGGAGGCAAAATCCCGAACCGACGAACAGAAACTGCATAGAAGGCTGAAATGAAGCGGACGAGCTTGCTCAAGAAAGCGAAGTCCAATACTGCCCGAGCTTCACACAGTAGATGCAGCGGTTACATGGGAGGAAAGTTATCGTTCTTACCCGGGGAGATCTTGCAGGGGCCGCCGACAAGAGGAACGCGAAGACGATCCACAGCGACAACGGATGCAGGAATGTAACCGTGAACTGCAAGAAGTCAGCAGAGGCCATAGTACCGAAGGCTTTTTTTTCGGGAAGGGCTGAACAGTAGCAGTCTTTAAAACGAAGAAAGGAGAGGCAATGCGTAGAGAGCAGAAAACCGTGAAAGCGGGCTGTACTTGTGAAGATAGAGTGGAACTCGAAGGGAACAAGGGAGCGCGGAGTATTGCCGAGCCGGAGAACGTGGAGAAAGACGGTGCAGAGAGCTTGGTCGAGAGTATGGTGCAAAGAGATAACTTAAACGCGGCCTATCTTCGAGTCAAGCAAAACAAAGGCGCAGCGGGGATCGACAAAATGACAGTCGAGGAAATGCTGCCATATCTGAAAGAGCATAAGGAAGAACTGGTAAAAGCGATAAGGGAAGGAACGTACCAGCCGAAGCCGGTCAGACGGGTAGAGATTGACAAGCCGGACGGTGGGAAACGACAGCTTGGAATACCGACGGTCATTGACCGCCTGGTGCAGCAAGCACTGGCCCAGGTACTGCAACCCATCTTTGAGCGAACCTTTTCGGACAACAGCTTCGGATTTCGACCGGGGCGAAGTGCGCAGCAGGCGATAATACGGGCAAAGGAATATTACGAACAAGGGAACCGCCAAGTGGTGGACATTGACCTTGCGAAGTATTTTGACACCGTCAACCACGACCTGCTGATCGAAATGGTAGGGGAGCAAGTGAAGGAGAAGCCGATACTCAACCTGATACGACGCTTTCTGAAGAGCGGCGTGATGGTAGAGGGTGTGGTATTGACTTCACGCTTTAAGGATGATTGATTCACAATGCATGAGGCAAGAGAGAAGATAATATTGTAAACATTGCCTATCGACTGTCTCAAACCTATGGATTTTACTTGCTTTTCCCAAAAAGTCCTATAAGAACACACGCACCAAAGAGAAAGCCTTGAGCGATCAAGGCTTTTTTATAATACAATTCGTTTGTGTGCTTTGTCTCGCAAACATTCAGGCTCTCTTTATCCACTTTGAACCATTAAGTGATTCCTATCCGCATGCCGTCATAGGCCGCTATCCAGCCTCGCTTCCGGGCTTCCTGTTCCAGCTGTTCATGCGACGCGCCGCCGCAGTGCGAAAAATGGTTGATGATACAGATCGCGTCTTGTTTCAGGGCACCGTTTCGCTTGAGGAGCGCGAAGGTCTCTTCGCAGGTGTTAAGCTGCAGGTGGCCGAAGCCGGCGCTATGATAGATACCCGTGCAGTCAAGGGACGCAGCATCGATGTATCTTCCGGACAACCACTCGATCACTTCCGGAAACAACAGCCCTGTGTCATGGGCGTACAGCAGCTTCTTTCCGCTTCTCTCCAGAAGGTAGATCATGGCTCCACCATCGGACAGAGCATGATTTGCGGGCAGTGCAGTAACCTTGGTATCCTCATCCAACTGGATCGGCACAAAGGGTGATGCCACAGTAAGTGTCAGGCGAAGCTCGTTATTTGGGTCATTGATCTGACTTCCGATAAAATCAAGCGTCTGCTTGCTGGCAATGATCTGCAGGGGTTTCGCTCCTCCAATGGCAAAAGGATGCCTGCGCATCTCAAACGTACTCTGCATAAGATGATCGCTGTGGCGGTGCGTGATGATCAGATGTTTGATTGCCCTTGGCTCAAGGCCGTGGCAGTTGATCTGGTGAAAGAAATCAGGTCCAATATCAAATTGAATATCCCTGTCAACTGTGCTCAGGTGGCGCGCCCTGATCTCTTTGCCTCGTTTCGCCCTCGCGTTTTCACAGACAGCACAGGAGCAAAACAGACCAGGAATTGCCTCTGCAGCCGCGGTGCCATAGCATGTCAAAATCAATTAGCGTCTTCTCCTCGCAAACAGTACCTATTGCTCAATGTAAATCGGGTTGGAGATGCTGGCAAGCGTTTCTCCGATAGCTGGGATTGTTCGCCATACTTCTACCCGTAAAAAGCGACTGTTTGATGGAACATACTCCATTTCATAACGTGCACAGGCGCCTGTCCTGTTTTTAGAGATAATGCCTGTCTGATCCAGAATACGTATCTCATCGCTATTCCCAAGGCCCTGAAAGGCAAGCCTGAGGGGCGCTGGACAGCACTCTGTGTAGGTGTCCCCCATTGCCGCACAACCCATTTGTATCTGGATTTCGGGTGCCTCCGCCTCCATTCCAACGAAGGCATGGCCCTTCTTCATGGCGTCCAGGATGTCACTGCCGTTGCGTGACCGCGCGTACAAGAAGGTCGTTGGGCTGCCAATAACGCGAAAAAGATGCTCGCGATGACAGTCACTTCCACCGATCGCCGGCCACTTTCTGCCCGCGCACAGCTGCCATTGCCACAGGTCAATGTTCATCCGGTTAAAGGGTGTGAAGGGCCCATTCCATATCTCCACCATGTCGGCGGGCACATCATCGCCCAAACCATACTTCCACCCGCAGCTGCCATCCATGGGATGGTTGATGGATGCCAGCGCGCCGTTTGCCCTTCCTTCGCGCATGATGGCCAGCACTTCCTCGCGGCTGTTGGCAACGAAGCTTTTTATGGGCCGTGCCAGACCAAAAAGGTTATAGTGACCGTCATAGTAGGTCACTTCTACGCCGGGCAGCACGGTCAGCTGAGGCGAAGAACGGATGAATGCGTTGGATGCCATGCTGTTGTGATCCGTCAAAAACAGATAATCCAGTCTGCTCAGCTTTGCCCTGGCTATCACTTCATCCACCGTGTACCAGCCATCGGAGTGTACGGAGTGTGTGTGGCAATCACCGCGCAAAAGCATGCCGCATTTCATGTGCTGAGTAATGGTGATCTCAACGGGGCAGCCATCCGCCTGAATGTGGTAAGCGCCCAGCACAATGTACCACTGGCCTGGCTCAATTCGTGTTCCGATATAGCCCGGCGTCGCGTGGTCTTCATGGATGGTGATTTCCCTGCGCTCAGAACCGGAAGCGCCGACAAGCACCTGTGACGGATCTTCCAGCGCCAGATCAACAATATTGATCTCTTCCCGCGCTGTTTTGCCGTCGCCAATATCTGTCATAAGGTGGCGCGTGTAATTATAGGTGATCGTAAATGACTCCGCATCCGCAAACACCTCAAAGGGGATCCGCAGGTGAAGGCGCTCTTCTGACTTGTCTATGCGCCGTGTAATCGTCTTTTGCACTGCGTTGTCCACACTGCCCATCCCCTTCCTCTTCATCCTTTTGCCGCACCCAGGGTAAGCCCGCCAATCAAAAATCGTTGTGCCACACTGTAGAGAAGGATCAAGGGTGTTATGGTGATCACGATAGCTGCCATCCTAGCGTTTGGATAGATGTAATCCACACCTGATGTTGAATCAGTAGGCTGCGTAAGCTGGCGCAGGATGATCGGCAGGGTGTAAAGCTCCGGCTTGTTGGTGATGATCAAGGGGATCATGAAGGAGTTCCACTTCCCGATAAACTCCAAAAATGTGATCGCCGCCAGTCCCGGCAAGGCCAAAGGGATATAGATGGCGAGGAAGATCCGCAACTCGGATGCATTGTCAATGCGCCCTGACTCGGCAAGGGACTCCGGAACGGAAAGGAAGTAATTTCGTATCAGCATGATGGAAAAACCGCTCACAAGCCCGTTGAGAACAAGCCCCGCATAGGAGTCTATAAGCCCAAGGGCCTTGTTCAATGAGAAGATGGAAACGAGTGTCAGATCCCCCGGTATCATCATGGTCACCAGGATAGCTGTGGCTATTCCCCTGCGAAAGGGCAGATCACGCTGAATGAGGACATAGCCTGCCATCGCGCAAATGCTGGTGGTGATCAGCGTACCCAGGACAGCAACCACTGAGGAGTTCGTGAATGCCCTGGCCAAATTGCGCGCGCTCCAAATGAACGTATACCCCTCAGTCGAGAATTCGCGTGGCCACAGCGTAACGTCCGCCACCTGCGACCCCATATTGTTGGATAAAGAAATCGCAAGTACGTTCACAAGGGGCAGCATCATCACAAGGAACACAATAAGAAGCAGGAGCCAATTTGCGCCTCTTTGCCACAAGGTCATTTGATTGCGGAAGGATTTACTTACCTTTTCCGGTCTGTCAAATATCGCCGCTTTCATGCTGTCCCCCTCCTTAGTAACTGGCATCCTGCTCATATTTGGCCAGACGCCGCACTACAACGGTGATGATGAGCGTGGTGGCCATCACGACAGTGGCAGCCGCCGTCGCGGTGCCTATCTTCATCTTTGTGATGCCTTCCTCATAGATGTACAATAGCAAAGTGCGGATGCTGTCCTTGGTTGCCGGCCTGTTCATGATGAGCACCTGATCAAAGTTGCGCAAAACGCCTGTCGCGCCCAGCACCAAAAGGGTTTTGATCGTCGGCCAGACCTGGGGGATGATAATGTACCGGACCTGACGCATCCGGCTCGCGCCATCGATGCGCGCGGCTTCATATATTATGGGATCGATGCTTACCACGCTGGCCAGCAGGAGAACAGTAAAATAACCCGCCTGCTTCCATGCGTTGGTAAACAGGATGACCGGGCGCCCCCATGCGGGTGAGGTAAAGAACATCATTCTCTCCAATCCCAGTTTAACCAGGAACTCATTTACCATGCCGTTGTGTGACAAGATCAACAGCCACATGCCGCCCACAACTGTCCAGGAGAACAAGTAGGGCAAAAAAGTGACGGTCTGGATAAGGGATTTACCCGGTTTGTGTCGCACTTCGTTGACAGAGACTGTCAGCACCATGGCGATTGCCAGATTGATGAATAGGGAAACCGTACCCACGACAACAGAGTTGATGAAAGACATTCTGAAAATGGGATCACCGAGCACTTTGTCATAGTTTTCAATACCGATGAAAGTCGCTGCGCCGATGAGCCTCACTTTCTGAAAACTCTGGACAAGTCCCAGGCCCAAAGGATAGAAGGTAAAGATGGCAAAGTACATAAAAACCGGCAGTATCATCAGGTAAATGCCCTTATACTGCCAGAGTTTTCTGCGCAGGCGGCGGTTATTTCTTCTTTTGTTTTCTCGTTTGTTGGGCGCTGCAACAGCGGTCATTGCATCGATCTCCTTCCCATACGGCAGCAGAATAAACCAAGTATTTCCAATGAATCAAGTCCGGAAAATGGAAGGCTGGTCCCCTCCGTCAGGAACGGACCAGCGATTCCCTGCTAAACGTTCAGATCAACTTAGATGACGCCGCGGCTCTTCAGCTCCGCGTCCATAGCGGCAACGCCTTCAGCTGCGGTCTTCGCGCCGGTGATGATCTCAGTAGCGTACTTGGCGACAATCTCTATGTAGGTGGCGGTCTTTTCGTTGCTCAGTTCCAGGCTTGCGTAGGGCAGAAATGCCATCGCCTCTTCAAGACCGGGGTTCATCGCGACGGGGCTTACGTACTTGCGGCTGGTCGGAATTGGCGCGCCGTGGTCTTTGCCGTGCGACAGGCCGATTTCAGTTAGAACGACCTTGCCATCAACCAGGTTCCAGTCATACCCTTCGATGCCGATGGAGAACAGTTGACCACCCTCCTGGGTCGCCATGTACTCAAGGGCCTTGAAGGCGCCCTTGGGATTGGGGGCGTTGACGGGGATGACCCAGATGGAGGGATCGCCGCGGGAGAGCATAAAGTCACCCTTGGAGTTCTTGACTCCGCCCAGCGGTACAGCTTCAATGATCTTGGGATAATTCTCGCCTGAGCGGACGTTGTACAAGCCTGTCCATGCCGCCCAGTCAACAACCACGCCGGTTTGCCCGGCCATCATCTTATTGCGCATATCACCTGTGGTAGTGATAAGGCAGTCAGGATCCAGGAGGCCTTCCTTGTACAGCTTGGCGAACCACTCCCACACTGGGATTGCGGCTTCTGTTGCCACGGGCAAATAGAGGGATCCGTCCTCCTTCTTGGCAAAGCCCATCTTCACGTCAACTGCTGCAAACCAAGGCTGCAGGTCATGCAGGCCGGGGATATAGGTGTTGAGCGCGTAGAAGCCTTCGCCGCCCACTGCCTGCAGCTTCTTGAACAACTCATAGTAGCCGTCAAGCGTAGGCACAATTTCGCTCAGGACAACGCCGGCCTTGTCAGCAACGGCCTTGTTGATGTTGGGGAGCTTGTGCACTTCAGTCTTGTTGAAGCCGCCCCAAATGCGGCCATCGATGGTCAGCTGCAGCCATTCATCAGTAGGCACTACTTCAGGATCGCCCAAAATTGGCGATGCTGCAACCATGTCCGTCAGATCTGTCAGGATGCCGTCAGCCTGCATGTCGTACAGCTGCTGCAGGCTTACATACAGCAGATCATACTGCTCTCCTGCGTTGAGCTTGTTCATCAGCACTTCTCCGTAGTTTGCGGCAGGTTTTTCCATGATGACATTGGCATCGATAGCCTTCCCAAAGGCCTCAGCGAACAGGACCATTTCATCGGCGTCCTTACCGCCGGTGACGTTGGTCAGGATCTTGACATCGCCCGTGCCCTGGGCAACCGCTGGCACCCCGAAGGACATGAGCATGAGCATTGCCATCGCCAGGGCAATCACCTTGGTAACGAAGTTCCGTTTCATACTGGACTTCCCTCCTAATATGTTTTGATGCGCCACCATACTGCTTGAAATTACCACAGCAGTTTTCGTTTCGAAACGCATCATCTGGTTTAATTATACCCAATTGGGACAAAATAGCAAGGGCTATCAGCGATATCTTTGTGAAATCTGAGTAAAACCTAAACGCAAGGAATGCGGGATCCGTGATATAATGAATCACCGATCGCGGGGAGGTTTGCATGCCAACTGTTGTGGTCATTGGAGCGGGACACGCGGGGTGCGAGGCAGCGCTGGCGGCTGCGCGGCTTGGCTGCCAGGTGGTGCTGCTGACGCTGAATATCGAAGCCATTGCCTTGATGCCCTGCAACCCCTCTATTGGGGGAACCGGGAAGGGCCATTTGGTGCGCGAAATTGACGCTCTGGGCGGAGAGATGGCACTGGCCGCCGATGACTGCCTGCTGCAGGGGCGCATGCTCAACACTTCTAAAGGCCCGGCCGTCCACAGCCTGCGGGCGCAGGAGGACAAACAAGCCTACCAGCGCAGGATGGCGCGGGCACTCTTTGGGCAGGATCACATCCAGATCAGGCAGGGCGAAGCAGCGGAGATCCTGACCCGCAGCGCCTGTGTCTGGGGCGTAATGACAAGTACGGGGCAGATCATCGAGGCGCAGGCAGTCGTTATCGCGACCGGGGTCTACCTGAACAGCAAGGTCATCATTGGTGACCTCGAAAAGACTTCGGGTCCCCAGGGTATGCAGGCAGCGACCCTGCTCAGCCGCACGCTGCCGGATCTTGGCTTTGGCCTGCGCCGTTTCAAGACAGGAACCCCCGCGCGCATCGACCGGCGCAGCATCGACTTTGAACAGATGGTGGAACAGGCGGGCGATGAACCCATCATACCATTTTCCTTCATGACGGACAAACGTCTTGAAAATCTCTTGCCGTGCTACCTCACCTGGACAAATGAGGAGACTCACGAGATCATCCGGCGCAATATCCACCGCTCCCCCCTCTTTTCAGGCGCCATCAAGGGCACCGGCGCACGCTATTGCCCCTCTATTGAAGACAAGGTGCACCGCTTTGCCGACAAAGACAGGCACCAGATATTCCTGGAGCCGGAGGGTTTACATCATCCCGAGTGGTACGTGCAGGGAATGTCCTCCAGCCTGCCGGAAGATGTGCAATGGCAGATGTACCGCACAATACCGGGCCTGCACCGTGCACAGCTGACCCGCCTGGCCTACGCCATTGAATATGACTGCATTGACCCGCTGGATCTGTCCCCAACCTTGGCGGCGCTGCAGATCAAGGGGCTTTACAGCGCCGGACAGATCAACGGCACCTCCGGCTATGAGGAAGCGGCTGCCCAGGGCATCCTGGCCGGCATCAACGCGGCGCTCTACATCAAGGGCCAGGAACCCTTTATCCTCACTCGTGCGGAGGCCTACATCGGTGTGATGACAGACGACCTCACCAGCAAGGGGACCGACGAACCCTATCGCATGATGACCAGCCGCGCTGAGCACAGGCTCTGGCTGCGGCAGGACAACGCCGATCTGCGCTTGACGGAGCGCTCCCATCGCCTGGGGCTGGCAAGCGATGAACGCCTGCGGCGTACGCAAAAGAAGGAACGTGAAACCCAAGACCTGCTCAAGTATCTGCAGGATGAAGGGCTCTATGAGCAGCTCAAGCGCCCGGAAAACACGCTGGACCAACTATTGTCCCCAACCTCTGCCTTTGGCGCACCGGCCCGAGAGCAGGCGCAGATCCAAGTCAAATACGAAGGTTATCTGCGCAAAGAGGCGGCCCAGGTGCGCCAGGCCGCCAATATGGAGAACATGAAATTACCGGAGGAGCTTGACTATGGCGCTGTGCAGTCCCTGCGTATAGAGGCCCGGCAGAAGCTGCTGCGTCTGCGCCCTCTATCCCTGGGTCAGGCAAGCCGCATTCCGGGGGTATCGCCCTCCGACATAGCGGTATTGCAGGTCTACCTCAGAAAGATAAAAGGTGCCGAGACTTGATGGTGGAATCGCTTAGTTCAGGGCGCTTACGAAGCGCTTGATGCGGGCGACTGCTTCGGAGATGCGCGTTTCGTCGATCGCATAGGACAGACGCAGGCAGCCCGGGGCAAAGAAGGGTTCGCCCGGAACAACAGATACAAGGGCGTGCTCCAAAAGCAATTCGGCAAAATCGGTATCTGAGCTGATCACCCGTCCCTGATAGATTTTGCCAATGAGAGGGCCGATGTTGACCAGTACGTAGAAAGCACCACGCGGTGTGGCAAAGCTGAAGCCTGGGATATCTGACAGCAGGGACAGCATGATGTGACAGCGGCGTTCAAAAGCCTGGCACATGGTGGTCACGCAGCCTTGATCGCCCGAAATGGCGGCAAGGCCAGCGTACTGAGCGATACTGTTGGTGTTGCCGGTGGCGTGGCTTTGGTAGGCATCCATTGCTTGGATGATCGCCTTTGGCCCCGCGGCGTAGCCCAGGCGCCATCCGGTCATTGCATAGGCTTTGCTGAAACCGGATATGGTGACAGTGCGGCTGAATGCATCCGCAGAAAGCCCGGCCACCGGGATATGCTCTGCCCCGGCGTATACCAGCGTCTCATAGATCTCATCGCAGAGGATATAAAAGTCATGCAGGCGTGCCAGATCCGCAATGCTTTCCAGCACGGCCCTTGGCCATACGACACCGGTGGGATTGCAGGGGGTATTTAGGATGATTGCCTTCGTCTTGGGAGTGACCGCTGCCTGCAGCTGCCCATCGCTTGGCAGGAAGCCCTGTTCGATCGTTGTGTTGATAACGACCGGAACGCCGCCCGCCATGCGCACCATCTCCGGGTAGGACAGCCAGCATGGCGCAGGCAGGAGGACTTCGTCGCCTGGCTCCAGGATGGCGTAGAGCGCGCCAATGATAGCCTGCTTGGCCCCGGTACTGACGATGATCTCGCTTGGCTGGTAGTCAAGATCCTTGTGCTGCTTCATATAACGGGCGATAGCCTGACGCAGCTCCGGAATGCCTGAGGATGCGGTGTACTTGGTCCGCCCCAGATCGATGGCCTCCTTGGCCGCCTCACAGATGAAGGTGGGCGTAGCAAAATCAGGCTCGCCCGCTGCCAGGCTTATGATGTCAAGCCCCTGCTTGCGCTTTTCCGCCACCAGGGCGTTCAGGCGAAGAGTGGTGGATGGGGTGATGTTCCGGCAAACCGTGGATACAGTAAGCGGCATGGCTCAACCTCCTTGGGCAGTGCCCAGTGCATGAATATGTGGTCCAATTCACCAAGCATCGATATTTTCCTGCCTGGTTACGCACATTTTGCAGGAATCAGCGGGCAGAGGGAACTTCAGGCTTGTTGCCTGTCCTGCGCCAATGCTGCCTGCAGCATCAGCGCGCTCTCCAGCCTCTTTTTGAAAAGCTTGCAGCCAAAGGCATAGACGCCCTGGATGCTGCCCGTGGCGTGATAGGCATTGGCCGCGCAGCCGCCCGCGCAGTACAGTTTAGCCCAGCAATCTTCACACTCTGCGCGGGATGACAGCGTGCAGGCGCGGAAGGCCTCCTGCCGTTCAGGATGCCGGATGCCCTCCCACACCGTACCCAGCAGGTGCTGGGGATCACCGACAAACTGGTGACAAGGGTAAAGATCACCAGTTGGCGTGACTGCCAGATATTCCGTTCCTGAGCCACAGCCTGACAAACGCTTATACAAACAGGGCCCCGCCTCCAGGTTGATAAGGTAGTGATAGAAGTCAAAACCCTGGCCCTGGCGATAGCGCTCCAACATGCGGACTGCCAGCTGCTCATACTGCTCATAGAGGATAGGCAGATCCTCTTCCCGCAAAGATGCAGGATCCTGAGGATCGCCTACCATTGGTTCCATGCTCAGCTGCGTAAAGCCAAGATCGGCCATATGCAGGATATCCTGCAGAAAGTCCAGATTGTGGCGCGTATAGGTGCCGCGGATGTAGTAATTGCGGTGGCTTCTTGACGCCGCGAAAGCCTGGAACCTGGGCACAATGCGCTCATAGCTTCCCCGCCCCAGATGATCCACGCGGAACCTGTCGTGGACTTCCTGCCTGCCATCCAAACTCAGCACCACGTTGTTCATCTCTTTATTGCAGAAAGCCATCACCTCATCGTCCAACAGCATGCCATTGGTAGTCAGGGTGAAGCGGAAACGCTTCCCAGCCTGCTCCTCAACGGAGCGGCCATAGGCCACCAGACGCTTGACGGTCTGCCAGTTGAGCAGAGGCTCGCCGCCAAAGAAGTCGACCTCCAGATTACGGCGCTTGCCGGAATGTGTTATCAAATAGTCAAGCGCCTGTTTCCCCGTCTCGTAGCTCATCAGGGCCTGCTCACCCTTGTACTTGCCTTGACTGGCAAAACAGTAGGAGCAGGTCAGGTTGCAGCTGTGCGCGACGTTGAGGCAAAGCGCCTTGAGCTGCGCGGGCTTTTTGTCAGCAGTCAGCGCTTCTTTGACAGCGCTGTCCTTAGTGTAGAGCTTACCCAGGTGCTTCAGAGCCTCGATCTGTTCAAGGCCGGCATGCATCTGCGCCATATCGGCATCAGGATGCGCGCGCAGGTACTCAGCCAGCGTAGCATCCTTGCCGTGATGCTCATACAGCCGGATCAGCTCTGCCGCTTCTTCGTCCACCACATGAACGGCGCCTGAATACACATCCAGCACCAAAGTATAACCATTTTGAGTGAAGGTATGGATCATAGACTCCTTAAAATGCCGCCCCGGTTTGGGCGGCACTGCCTGTCGGCTAAACAGCGCGTATTTACTTGCTGTCCTTCTGCTCGCAAGGCTGGTTGGCCACACCGCAGGATGTCTTGCAGGCGCTTTGGCAGGAGGTCTGGCACTCGCCGCAGCCGCCGGACAAGAGGCTTTCCCCCAGGTCACGGGTCACAAGCGTGCTGATCTTCATTTTCATTACTCCCCTTTTCCTTGAATATGTGCATATTCTACCGCGTATATCCAGCCGCGTCAAGTTCCAGTGATTGCGCCGTTCCTTCCTTGCGTGGTATACTGTTGTCCATGATAAGCAGGGAGGCGTTCACATGGAACCATTTACGTTTAGTAATCCAACGCGCTTTGTCTTTGGGCCGGACGCTGAACAGCACGCCGGTGAGCAGATAGCTTCTTTGGGTGTTCATAAGGTGTTGCTCGTCTTTGGGCAGGGCTCAGTCTTGCGCTCAGGATTGCTTGATCGCATCAAACTGACCCTGGACGAGGCCGGCATTCAGCATTGGCAGCTGGGCGGGGTTTTGCCAAACCCCCTGTCTGGCCCTGTTTACGAGGGCATAGAATTGATCAGGCGGGAAGGTATTGAAGCCTTGATGGGTGTGGGTGGCGGCAGTGCCATCGACACCGCCAAAGCAATCGCATTGGGCGCGCCTTACGAAGGGGACTTCTGGGATCTGTTCGCGGGGCTTCAAATGCCAAAGACAGCTCTGCCTGTTTACTGCGTGCCCACTATCGCGGCATCCGGCAGCGAATCCAGCAACTCAGCGGTCATCACCAGTGAAAAGCTCAACTTGAAGCGCGGGGTCAGGTCGCAGCTAAACCGGCCTCAACTATCCTTGATGAACCCCACCCTGACCTTTGGCGTACCCAACATCCAGAAGGCCTACGGCGTGGCGGACATGATGTCCCATATCTTTGAACGCTACTTTACCAACACCAAAGAGGTGACACTTTCAGATGAGCTTTGCGAGGGCACCTTGCGCGCTATCATCAGGGCAGGGCGCAAGGCGCTGAAAAATCCTGAGGATTACGAAGCCCACGCCGAGCTTATGTGGGCGGGCACACTGGCGCATAATGACACGCTCAGCCCCGGCCGCCAGCAGGATTGGAGCTGCCACGCCATGGGCCATGCTGTCTCCGCGCGCTTTGGCGCACCCCATGGCGCGGTAATGGCAGTGCTTTTCCCCTGCTGGATGAAGTACCAGCTGGACCATGATATGGAGCGCTTTGAACAATTCGCCATCAAGGTCATGAAGGTCAAGCCGGAGGATAAGGACAAGCCGAGGCACACTGCTGAGGAAGGCATCGCCAAGCTGCGCGGCTTCTTCAATAAGCTGGGCTTGCCCGAGAATCTGAGCAGCTTTGGCATCAAGGAAGATGACTTGCCGGGATTGGCCGAGGAAGCGCCTTACAGCGTCAAGGGCACGATAGGTTTCTTCCGGCCGCTTGATAAGAGCGATGTGTTGGCCATTTACCGCAAATCCCTGTGAGTGGCGAAGAAATCCTTTAGCAAAGTCGCCGCTTCATCTTCCAGCACACCGCCGATGACCTGCACCCGATGGCTGAAATGGCTGTCCTGGGGCAGGGCATACAAGCTGCCGCAGCAGCCATAGGCGCTGTCGAAGGCCCCAAAAACACAACGGTCCAAGCCTGCCATGATCATGGCGCCTGCGCACATGGGGCAGGGCTCCAGCGTGACATACAGGGTGCAGCCGCTCAAGCGTCGGGTGTTCAAGGCCCTGCAGGCCGCATCCATTGCCAACATCTCCGCGTGGGCGAAGGGAGCGGTATCACTCTCCCGGCGGTTGTGCGCCAAAGCAATGACCAATCCATCCTTCTCTACCAGCGCACCGATGGGCACATCGCCTCCAGCCTTCCCCGCCTCAGCCAGCGCCAGGCGCATCATGGCTTCTTCCATTCAAAACACCCCCGTTTGTACGCTCATCATAGCATCTTGAGGGTGCATCAACAAGCAAAAGCTAAGGAGGACGAGACAACCCATGAGCAATCAGGTTTTGGACACGATCTCAAAGCGCAGAAGCCACCGCAGGTACCTGCCCCAACAGCTTAGCCAGGAACAATTGGACGCTATTTTGGAGGCTGCGCTGCAGGCTCCCAGCGCAGTCGATGCCCAGCCCTGGCACTTCAGCGTGGTGCAGGATGCAGCCCTATTGGCACGCGTCAATGCCGTGGCGCACAAGCAGGCATCCTTGCTCGAACCACAGCTTAGCAGCCCCCGCTTCAAGGATCCGGCCTTTGATGTTCTCTACCATGCGCCGACTGCCATCCTCATATCAGCGGCAGACACGCATTATGCCCCTATTGACTGCGGCATCGCAGTGCAGACGATCGCCCTGGCCGCTGAAAGCCTGGGACTTGGCAGTGTGATCGTGGCTTTGACCCGCCTCGCCTTTGAAGGCTCGGAGAAAGCTGAGTTTGAACAGGCGCTGGGTTTCCCTGCCGGCTACCGCTTTGTGATTTCTATCGCCATTGGCTATCCGGATGATGACAAGGCGGCGCATCCCATCAATCGCGATAAGATCACCCTGATCCGGGCATAATAGCAGGATCTGCTCTGGGGTCACGCAAAAAAGCTTCTGTCCCGGCACAATATGCCGGGATATGTTATAATTACCCAAATCCACTTATTCTTGCGGAGGATTGTATGCGTCATTTGCGCCGACTCGCCTTGTTCTTTGTACTTGCCGCCAGTTTTGCCCTGACATCGGCTCCGCTTGTCGCAGCGGCACAGGGCAACGCCTCACTCAGCGGCTTTGTATTTATTGACAGAGATCTAAATGGTCTTTTTGACGCAGGAGAGTACTACCTGCCTGACACGGAATTGATGCTCATGCACGGCAGGGATGAGGCCGCCACCCAGGTTGGCAGCGTCACTACCGGCCAGGATGGGCACTACTTGTTTAGTGGCCTGGCGGCAGGAGACTACTATATCCAGGTGCTTCTGCAGGGCGACTATGTGTTCGCGCCTTTTCAGGCAGGTGGCAGCGCGGCCATTCCGGCGGCCGCGCGCAGCAGCCGCACGACGGTTTTCACTCTGAATGAGGGTGAGCAGTCGCAAGACAAAGTGCTGATCGGTGCAATCGATGAGACTGACGCCAGCTTCCTGCGCGTCATAGCCTTTGGTGACAGCAATGCCAACGGTGGACGCTTCTCCAATGAGCCTCTGCTGCGCAATGTGCAGCTGGAGGTGCAGTTTGAAATGGATGGCCAGTACTACACTGTCGCCAGCGCAAAAACTGACAAGGAAGGCTTGGCGACTATCGACCAGGTGCCTCCTGGCATCTATGTGCTGGCCGCTACGCTGCCCTCACCCTACATCATTGGCCCGCTGGGCGTCAAGATCAACCCCTTCTACAACGTGGTGCTGCCCTCAGGCAGCAGCTTCGGCCGGTCGGCTCCCTTCAGATTGTCCGTTAAGGGGAGTTTGGGCTTGGGCGTTGGCGGCGTCAAGACTGGCGCAGCACAGGGCAGGGTGTGGCAGGACAGCAACTTCAACGGCAATCAGGAAGCGGATGAACCGGGCGTGGCCGGCGTTGTGCTGAACCTCCAGCACCAAACCATGGCCATATCCCACCAAACCACCAGCGATGCGCAGGGCAATTACAGCTTCACTTCCCTAAACGCAGGCTCCTATAAGCTGAGCACCACCCTATCAGATCAGCAGATGTTCACCATATCGGGCGGCAGTTCACTTTTCAGTCTGGATGACAGCCGCAGCGCATCCGCACAGATTACCGTTTCGGTTGAGCAGACGCTGCCCATCAAGCCTATCGGCGTCATCCCCAATACCTCCCTTGCGGTGCTCGCCTTCCACGACAGCAATGTCAATGGTCAGTTGGATGCGGAGGAACTCCCCTTTGCGGGCGCTCAGCTGGAAGTGCTGAAAGAAGATCGTCTGGTTACTTCCTCCAACACCAATAAGGCAGGCGAAGCGCTGATTCCCATGCTGCGAGGCGGGGAGATGCAGTTGCGCCTGACCCTGCCGGACGGCCAGATCTTCAGTGTGGCGGGCGGCGAAGGGGGCAATGCTTTCTTTAGTGAAAAGGCCTCCAGCAGTCTGACTATCCCCTATACCCTGGTACCGGGAACCCGCGGTGAGCTGCACGCCGCGGTCACCCTGCCGGCACTCCTTGCGGGCAATCTATATGAGGACCAGAACTCAAGCGGCACCTACGACGTCGGGGAGACCATGATGCCCGGCTTCACCGTGCAGGCGCTTAATGCCGCGGGCGTCATCGTGGGCGAGACGCAAACCGATGCCCAGGGCCACTATCAGCTGCCAGCGCTGATCCCCGGCACCTACACGACCCGCATTATGCTGATCTCCCCCTACATCTTCTCCTCTGCGCCGGGCGGAAGCGCCGCGATGGTCAACAAGATCACCAGCCAGACGGCCGAATATGGTCAGGCCGAACCGGTAACCTTGGCTGCTGGCCAGACCCTTGACAATATGGACGGCGCTATCTTCCGTTCCGGTGTGGTTCAGGGTGACGTACTGCTTGGCGATGAACAGGATCAATTCGCTGGGCAGCAGGGCGGCCTTGAGGGTGTTTTTGTGGAACTGCTGGATAAAGATGGGGTCCCGGTATCCGAATACACGGGGGCCACCACGAATGCAGAGGGCCATTTCCTCCTCAAGGGCGCACTGCCGGGCACCTATGCGTTGCGCTACACCTTGCCCCAGGACGCAGCCTTCTCACAGCCGCTGACAGATACCATGACCCATGTGAGCGAACCCTTCCCCATCAATGCAAGCGAAGAGCTGCAGGCTGTGCCTCTCTTTGCCGTCAAGACAGGCACCTATTCAGGCATCGTCTACCTGGATGTCAATGTGGATGGCAGTATGGATCAAAGCGACACACCCATCGGCGGCGCGCGGGTTCAGCTGGTCAGCGCCACGGCCGCCAACTCCAGGGAGACGCTTTCAGGAGGCGATGGGAACTATGTACTGCGCGGGCTGCGTCCGGGCAAGTATACACTGATCCTGACACTGCCTGAAGGAAAGCTGATCTCCTATGACGAGGCCAGCCCCCTTTCCCCTGCCACCAGCAACACTTCGCAGGTGGAACTGGAAATCACAATGGGCCTTATAAGCAGCGGCAATATGATCGCCGCTGTCAACGCCCACAAGCTGATGGGTACTATCTACTTTGACAATAACCTTGACGGCGCTTTGCAGCCAAATGAGCCCGGCCTGGGCCTGGAGCTCAAGCTGCGCCATGTGCTCAGCGGGGTGCAGTTTACCGCCACATCAGATGCCAGCGGCCTTTACGAAGTGCCCCTCCTCTATCCAGGCGCCTACCAGCTGAGCGCCGCGCTGGCTGAGGACTTTGAACTGTTCGCACCGGCTGGCGCCACGAACACGGGCCTGACCTGGGAACTTCCCCTCGCGCTCTCCTCAGGCGGCGCTGCCACCAAACAAGACATTGGCTTGGTGCAGTTTGGCAGCTTGGCAGGCGCGCTGTGGGACATGGGCGGCGGTCAGACAGATATTGAAGGCCTCCAGGTGCGTCTGCTGAAGGCCGCAAGCAACGAACAGGTGAGTGAGGCAACAACGGATTCGCAGGGTGCCTATCGTTTTGACAGGCTTTATCCTGGCGAGTACAGCGTTCAAGTGACCCTCAAAGCCGGATTCCGCTTCGCCAGGGAAATAGACAGCCAGATGACCCGTTTCAGCCTTATCACCTCCGACGGCTCCATTGTCAACAAAGAAGCTGGCCGGTCCCTGCCCTTCACCCTGGCCATGAACGAGGACAAGACCGCCCAGGACATCGGCCTGGGCGCCATGGGCAAGATGGGTGATTTCGCCTGGCTTGATCTGGATCAGGATGGCATGCAGGACGCAGATGAACCCGGCGTCCCTGGTATCCAGATCAAGCTATATCAGCATGGCCAGATAGCTGCGCAGACCCAGACGGACGCCTATGGCCGCTACCTGTTTAGCGAACTTTACCCAGGCAGTTACAGCGTGGAAGTCACGATGCCTCCTGAGCTAAAGGCCACCAGGCACCAAACTGAATTCCGGCTGGTTGCCAGCATTCTGCCACAGGTAGCAGGCACCACTGTGATCACGGATGGTATCAGTGTTCCAAGCGGCGGCAGAAACCTCAACTGCGACGTTGGCTTCGCACTCGTGCAGGAGGGGATACTCCCAACCAGCATGCAGAACCTGCCGCAGAAGGACTGGACCCCTCTGGTGCCAACCGTCCCCAGGCGGATGCGGTAATACTATTTGAAAACAGTAATGCGCCGATGCGAAGAGAGATTTTTCGTCATATCAAAGTCGAGAGAAGAAGGCGTAGTCGCAGCCTACGCCGACTGAATGAGACAAAGATAGGACGGAAAAGATTCGCCGCATCAAAGCTTTAATGTTTGAGAATGGTATAATCGGAGATCGGCCGCGGATCCTATTTGCCTGTCGACCAATCATTGATTCACACAAGAACGCCCCCTCACATGAATTCTCTGTGCGGGGGCGTTCTTGGCATGAGATGAATTTTGTTGACCCTCAAGCCGCCATCAGTCTTCCTCTTCTTCCTCTGGTAAAAGCGCGTTATGGTAGACTGCCATTACATCTTCGTTATCATCCAGCATCTCCAGCAGCTTTTGCACCTTCAGGAGCGCTTCCTCGTCATCGATGGCTATGGTTGTCTGAGGGATCTTGGAGCGCTCCGCTGACAGGAAGCTCAAGCCCTGCTTCTCCAACGTCTCCCGAACAGCGGAAAAATCATCAGCTGCCGTGTAGATCTCAAAATAATCCTCATAGCTTTGGACATCCTCAGCGCCTGCCTCCAGCGCCTGCATCATCAGCTCGTCCTCGTTCATGCCCAGGCTGCGCTCCACCACCAGGACGCCCTTGTGGTCAAACATGTAGTTCACAGAACCCGTTGTGCCAAGCTGACCGCCGTTTTTGTCAAAGATATGGCGCACCTCCGAGGCTGTGCGGTTGCGATTGTCTGTCACGATCTCACAGATCACCGCCACCCCGCCCGGCGCATAGCCCTCATAGGTGATCTCCTCGTAGGTAACGTTGCCCGCCTCGCCGGCAGCCTTTTTGATGCTGCGCAGGACAGTATCGTTTGGCATGTTATTGGCCTTGGCTTTGGCGATAACGTCACGCAGCTTGCCATTGACATTGGGGTCACCGCCGCCCTCCTTGACCGCGATCGCCAGCTCACGGCCAATTTTGGTAAATACCTTGCCGCGAACGGCATCCGCCTTGCCTTTTTTATGTTTGATATTTGCCCACTTGGAATGTCCTGACATATGTGTTCTTTTCTCCTCTCAGCCAAGCAAAGCTTTGGCCCTGTCGGGATAATTGGTGATCATCATGTCGCAACCCAACTCGATGACCCGTTTCATATCCCGCTCAAAGTTGACCGTCCAAACATTGACTGCCAAACCAGCCTCATGCGCCTTGCGGCAGAAGTCTTCCAGGTAGATGGTCTGACCGAAGTGCGGGTGCAGGGCTTCCACACCCACTTCAAGCGCGTATTTCCAGGGACGCACGAGAATGTCGCTAAATAGTAATCCGCAAACTGCCTTGTTGTCAATCTCCTTGACGCGCAGCAGGCTATAGTGGTTAAAAGAGGAATAGATGATCCTTTCCTCCATTCCCATCTTCGCCGCCAGCTCCAGGCAGCGCTCTTCCATGCCGGGATAGGGGTTGATGCTGTTCTTGAGCTCAACATTGATCATCAGCCGCGTGGGCTTGAGCAGCTCAAAAACCTCATTGAGCGTTGGCGCCTTGGCCCCCTCATATTCCGGATGCACGCGGTTGAAGTCATACTTCTTCAGTGCCGCCAGCGTCTGGGCCGCGATCGGGCCAGTGCCGTTTGACACGCGGTCGATCGTCTCATCATGTGCTACCAAAAGCTGCCCATCGCGCGTCAGCTGAACATCCAGTTCGACCGCGTCGGCTCCCAGATCCACGGCCAGTTGAAAGGCCTCCAGGGTATTCTCCGGCGCGTAGCCCGATGCGCCGCGATGTCCGCAAATGCTGATGCTCATATTCACTTCCCCTGCCTGACGCGGGTTGCCGCGTGCAGGACGCTTTCGGTCTGCAGGTCAAGCGGTGCCAGGTAGAAGCGGAAGCTCTGCGGCTGCTTGAAGTAAAGCCTGTCCTCTTCCAGTGGCTCCGGTCCGCAGGAGTTTGAGCCCAGGGGGCCCATCACACCGTCAATACAAACCTCAGTCAGGTCATCATTATGCAGTTCATAGGTGTGCGTGGCCTTTGTCAAAGCCTCCTGCGTGTAGTGATGCGCGCTGAAGGAGAAACGCTGGCCCGCTATCAAGATGCCCACTCCGGCCGCGTCGGTGATCGCCACAAACTGCGTATCCTGATGCGAACCGTTTTCCTGCGGGTAGACGTAAGGCTCGTGGGTGTCTTCAACGCTTGCCCTGTACAAGTCCAGCAGCGCGCCTGTCTTCTTGTCTGGATAGTTCTCAATGGGGCCCCGTCCATACCAGGTAAGCGCATCGAAGGTTCTTGGCATCTGGAAACGCAGGCCCAACCGCGGCAAATAGAACACCTTGGGCTGCTTTTCCAGGGGAGTGTACTGAACATCGAGCACCACACGGCCAGATCCCGTGAAGCGATAGCTTTGGCTCAGCTTGACCATAGGCTTGAAGATGGCTGGTCCGTGCACGCTCTCCACCTTGACATAGACGCTGCCATCCTGTTCATGGACCTCGAAAGCGGTCACCCGCGCCAGCATCTTGTCAAGACCGTACTGCGCCCAAAGCTGGGCAATATTGGCCCCAAAGCCGCGATCATTGTCCGTTGGCGCGCGCCAGAGGTTGCAGGCAAGCGGCGCCTTAAGCAGTTCCGTGCCTGCGCTGTTGATGCTGTACAGGCCCGCCTTATCGCAGGAGAACCGATAGGTATTCTGTCCGCTGTACACGCTGATATGCCTGTCGTCCTTCTCAAGCCTTAGCGTCTTCTTGACTGTGGGCAGGACGGCAGGCTTGCTGCCAAGCTGCAGCTCCAGCTGATCCCTTGCCACCACAAAGCCGGCAGGGGCCCAGGATACAGATTGCTTCAGCGAGAACTGCAGGGTCAGCACGCTGTCCTTTGCGTATTTACCCAGCGGCAACTGGATAGTTGTGCTTTGGCCTGGCTTGCAGGAAACCTGCTTGTCGCCCTCAACAATCACTTGGCCCAGATACTTGACCTGCCAGTCAAGAGTGAAGGCATTGAGATCGGTAAAATTGAGGCAATTCTTGAGCGTGATTTTTCCGCTGGCCTCATCGCGCAGACTAGCGCGCACGGGGCGCAGCACATGCCCGTACTCCAGTAATCCAGTATGGGGGCTGCGGTCCGGGTAGCACAGCGCGTCCACGCAGAAGTTGCCGTCGTTCGGATACTCACCAAAGTCGCCGCCGTAGGCGTAGTAATCGCCGCTGCCGTCAGGCGCCTTGGCGGTGATGCCGTGGTCGACCAGTTCCCACACGCAGCCGCCAATGAAGCGGGGATACTTATAGATCAGCTGCCAGTAATCCTCCAGGTTGCCTGGGCCCTGGCCCATGGCATGCGCATATTCGCAAAGGAAGAAGGGCTTGTCATCCTTCTTCTTGACGATCTCGAGGCATTTGGGAATGCTGGTGTACATCTGGGAGTACATGTCGGCGGTCCTGGCCTCCAGATCGCGCTCATAGTGGATGGGACGGCTCGGATCCATCCGGCGGATCACCTGGGCCATCATGTCGTGGTTGACACCATAGCCGGACTCATTGCCCAGTGACCAGAAAATGATGGCGGCATGGTTGCGGTCCCGCTCCACCATGCGCACGGCGCGATCCACAAACTGTTTTTCCCAGCGCGAGTCACTGGCGATGAGGTCAAAAGGCCCGACAAATACAACGCCATGGCACTCCAGATCGGCTTCATCCACCACATACAGGCCATATTCATCACAAAGTGACAGGAACCTGGGATCAGGGGGATAATGGCTGGTGCGTACGCAGTTCATGTTAAAGCGCTTCATGTTAAGCACATCCTGCAGCATGCTCTCCGCCGGTGTGAAGCTGCCCAGCAGTGTGTGCGTGTCATGCCGGTTGGCGCCCTTGAGTTTGACGGGCACGCCGTTGATCAGCAGCACGCCCTGCTTGATGTCCACCCGGCGGAAGCCCAGGCGCTGATGCTCCACCTGACCATCCAGCCAGACAAACAGGTCGTACAGATGGGGTGTTTCCGCCGTCCAGCGTTTCACCTTAGGCAGCCCCAACTTGTGGGTTGCAAGGCCATCCTTCACCACAAGCTCAGTTTCAAATACGGTCTCCCCATTGTCAAGCAAGGCAACTTGGACGCTCTTGGCCCCCTGCACTTTTGCTTCCAGGCGGAAGAGTCCGGTCTCCATATCACTGTCCAGATTCGTATCGACAACGACATCCAGAATGGCGGTTTGGGCGAAGCTAAGCAGCATCACATCGCGGAAAATGCCGCTGTGGCGCCACTTGTCCTGGTCCTCCAAATAAGTACCGTCCGACCACTGGAAGACAAGCACTTGCAGCACGTTTTTCTCGAGCTTGAGCTGCGCGCCTATATCAAACTCAGCGGGCATGTGCGGTACTTTGGAAAAACCGACCAGCTGTTCATTCAGGAATACGTAATAGCAGCTGTCCACCCCTTCAAAACGGATGCGCGTCTGGCGACCGGCGAATTGAACGGGCAGTTCAAAAGACCTCCGGTAAAGACCCACCAGTGTCTGATCAGGGACAAAGGGCGGATCATAGGGGATGGGGTAGTTGACGTTTGCATACTGCGGCCTGCCATAACCCTGCATCTGCCAGCAACCTGGGACGCGGATGATGCCATAGTCGCCAGAGAAGGCCAAATCCTCCGGAATGTCCCGAGGGCTGGCCAGCAGTTTGAAATCCCAAGTGCCGTTGAGGGAGAGAAAGTGAGGGGATGCCGCCCTGTCACCTGTCAAGGCGCTTGTCCGGTCCGTATATGGCACCATGATGGTGCGGTTTGGAAGCCTGTTGATGTGCAGACAATCCAAATCCTGATACTGCGTGAAATGCATACTACATTCTCCTTTGCCTGCCTTGTCCAGGCATTATAGCAAAGCAGCGGCGCACATTCAAGCCGGCGGCAGGATTTTAGGCCACCTTGGCCGAATACTGCAAAGCAGAAAGGCGGGTATCGCAGTGATCGACATAGACCACTTCAGCCTGATCGTCAACACGCAGGCGGAAAAGCTGCCAGAGGCGATCTATCGCCAGCTCAATTTAGGCATCGGTGTGGTGGAACGCGCAAAGCTGGAAAAGCACAGCGCGCCTGAGCGGCCGCTATATGTGCTGGGCGAATACAGAACGCACCATGCCATCGGGCGCGGCATCCTGATCTATTATGGTTCCTTTGCCCGCGCCTATCCCTTTATGAAGGATGAGAATGAACTGACAAAAGAAATCGAGCGAGTGCTCAAGCATGAACTGACTCACCATCTGGAGAGTCTGGCAGGCGCAAGAAATCTGGAGATCGCCGACGCCAAGTTTCTGATGGACTATATTTCCGGCGGACCCGATCAATGATCTATTTGCGCGAAGTGCTGAAGAAGCATAACAATCTGCCTCACGCCGGCTATCCCTTGAGCGCTCGGGTTCTGCAGTCATTTGAGAAGCTCGGTTTTTCGCGCTCGGTGACCATCCTCTGTGGGGAAAACGGTAGCGGCAAGACGACCCTGATGGAACTGCTCTGTGCTGGCGTAAAGGCCACACTGATTGGGGATTCGGGCGTGCATGGGCGCAAGGCGCGGCTATTTTCAGACAGCCTCAAAACAGTTACAGTTCGTGATGAATCAGCACCCGCAGCGAAGTTTCTTCTTTACGGCCGAGGACTTCAGCCGCCATTTGGATCAGCGCCAGCGCATGGCGCAGGAAGCGCGTGAGGACCTGCAACAATTGGATATTGACTATCAGGGCCGCTCAGCCCTTGCCAGATCCCTGGCGGCGCAGCCCTTTGAGCGTACGCTGGGTGAAATGCAGGGACAATATAAAAAGGATCTGCTGCAGTCTTCCCACGGGGAAGGCTTCCTCAACTTCTTCGCGGGCCGCTTGATTTCAAAGGGCCTTTATCTTCTGGACGAGTCTGAAGGCGCTTTGTCTTACGCAAATCAGCTTTCTCTGCTGGCCTTGATCGATCAGGCAGTGGCTGCAGGCGGGCAGGTCATCATGGCAAGCCATTCCCCCGTGTTGACCGCTTATCCAAATGCCGCCCTGCTGGAAGTAGAGCAGGGCAGCATAACGGAAGTCAATTATGATAGGCTGAGCAGCATCCAGTTCCTCAAGCATTTCCTGGTGCATCGGGAAGGGATCCTCAAGCGCTCCGGCATTAAGGGAGATGTTTAGTACCAGGTTTGGCCAAAGGCCGTTACATACCATTCGCCCTTGGCGTGCAGCTCATACCTGAAGATGTCAGGCTGGCTGCGCTGATCCTCAGGAAGCATGATCATGTTCTTTTCCACTCTCCTGGCCTTGGCATCATAGATATAGTTGTAGCGCAGGATGCGGTTATCGACATTGCCTTCAACGGTTTTAAGCTCGTAGCGTCCTTCACCAAGCAGGGTAACATCTGTCACCAATCCCACATGAATATAGGGTGTGCTGCCGTTTTTGCCGTAGATGACCAAATAGCCTGGCTGGGGAATGAAGGCGATGCGGTCCATTTTGCTGAAGCCCTCCCAGAGCTTGGATACGGCGGCCTCGCGCACGGAGTGGGCATTGCCGTCCGTCTGCAGGGTGGTTTCTCCGCCTTTTTGCATCGGGATGCCTACCTGCTCAAGGCTGTAGTTAACAAAGGCGCCGCACCAGCCAAAGCTGCTTTTGGCGTTGCGCAGCCAGAATGTGTATTTGTTGGAGCGTGGGAAAGCTTGCCCCTTGGCCGCCTCCCACTCCTGCAGGGCAAAACCGATCCCTTGCCGGATAAGCTGGGGTATTTGGCCTGCTGGGCTGACCGTGACATCAAGAGCGCTCACTTTGTTGCTGGAAGAGGTGAAGGTGATAGTCGCCTTTCCCTGAGCGATGAAGTTGATGATGCCGCAACCGTTGACTTGCGCCACGCTCTCATCGCTGGATACCCAGACGCCCCGGGTTGACGGGGCAAATACGAAACTGCGGCCCACGTTGCTGAATATCTCCCTGGGATAATCGGGCTTCCTGTCTGCGGCCAGCGCAGGTAAGATCAGGAAAATCAGCGCCAACATGAACGTCACCAGGCGTCTCATGGAATCTCCTCCTGAAGGCCATCATTTATTTCAGGGGGCAGCAGGATCTTTTTGCGTTTACTGCTGCCAGAATTGAACGCAACGGCAATAAAGCCAATGATGATGGACAGATAATAGGTCAGGAACCGCCAAACCAAGAGAGCGGCGAAGAGTATAGTCTGGGGAAAGATAGCGCCAAAGAATAGATAGAAGCCGCCTTCCTGTGCCCCCGAGGCGCCCGGAAGGGGGGTGAAACTGGCCGCGATATAGAGCATCAGCTGGATAGTCAGCAGGCTGGCATATGGTGCGGCGCTCAGCCCAAAGCCGCGGTAGACAAAGTACACGGCGCTCATAAGGCAAATAACTTGCACCATAGAGAGAAGAAACAACGTCAGGAATTGGTAGGGATGCCTGGTGAGGATATCCACGCTTGCATGGAAATCCTGCAGCGCGGCGTCCCAGCGTGAGGAGGTCTTGGCGACATCCTTGACTATGCGAAGGCGATGGGCTGCCTTGACAAAAAAAATGATGATGGCGCGCACCAGGTTACGACTAATGGCAAGCAGAATTACAGCTGCCACCGCAATGCCGTTGAGAAAGAAGCCCAGCCACACCATCCAGATACCATGACCCAGGCTTTTCTCAACCAGGCCGGCATTGGCTATCCAGGCCACTGCGCCAAGCAGCAGCAAGGCGCATTGCCAGCAGAAAAACTTGACCGCCAGCGCTGAAGAGGTCAGGCCAGGCGCAACGCCGCGCTTCTTGAGCGCGAAAACCTGCATAGGCTGACCGCCGGTCGCGGCCGGCGTAATGGATGAATAATACATACCGATCAAGCCGACACTGATGCAGTGGCGAAACTTGACCACGATCTTCTGAAAGCGAAAAAAGAGGTACAACAGGCCGCCTTCCATGCTCATGTGGATAAAGAAGCAGCCCATACCGCCAAACAGCCACCAGGGATTGATGGTGATGATCGCCTGGCCGATCCGACTGAAGTCACCAGATGAAATCGCGAAGTAGAGCACCAAGGCAAAGGTGCCTAAAATGAACGTCCCGTTCAGGATTTTACTGCGATTTTGCTTGGTAATGGCTGACCCCTGCCCTCTTTTGGAAGCCTTAGCTTCTTGCCTGCCTCCACTGTGTGAAGTATACCACAGCCTCCGAGGATTGTCACTTGAGTGCAAAGCCGGTCAGTGCGTGTGCAGAGTGCCGCAAGCAACGCTGACTTGCGGCCGCGGCACATGCACTTGACCCGCAAAGGTAAAAAGGCTATGCTATGCCACAAGTTTCGTAGGAGGTGGCACAGATGATCTTGGACAAACTGGTCAACATTGCGACTTATAAAGGGATCAGCAACAATCTGGACCTGGCCATTGACTTCTTGCTGCAAAACAGCCTGGAGACGCTCCCGCTTGGCCGCCACCCTATCCATGGGGACAAGGTTTTTGTTACCCTCATGACCACGGAACTTGGCCAGGGATCCACCTGGGAAAAGCACCGCAAGTACATTGACATACAAATAGCCCTTGCGCAGGGCGAAAGCATCGCCTGGGCGCCGGAAGACAGCATCCTTGACTTCTCATCGTACGATGCGGCCAAAGCTGATATCCAACTTAGCCGTGACCCACAGGAGGGGCTTGTCTGCCCCATCCCCCAAGGCTGGTTTGGCATCTACTTCCCTACCGATGCCCATCGGCCAGGAATAGGCCAGGGCAGCACTCGCAAGGCTGTGGTGAAGGTGGCAGTGCAGTGAAGCATCAGGGCACCATCATCCTCAATACACAACGCCTGCGTTTACGCCCCTATCTTCCGAGTGACGCGGCAACCATGTTCGCTGGTTGGGCCAATGACCCTGAGGTGACTGAGTACCTGACGTGGGAGCCACACGGCAGCGTTGAGGTCACAGAGGGCGTCATCCAGCAGTGGGTGGAAAGCTATTGTTCAGACACCGTATATCACTGGGGCATCACGCTGGAAGGCAGCCTCATAGGGGACATCGCGGTCGCCAGCTGGAATGAGAAGCATGAATCCTGCGAGATCGGCTATTGCCTGAGCCGCGCCTGCTGGGGGCAGGGCATCATGACCGAAGCGCTTAAAAGCGTGATGCTGTACCTGTTTGAAACCATCGGCTTTCACCGCGTTACCCTGCGCCATGACAGCCAGAACCCAGCCTCCGGGCGCGTGATGGTCAAAGCAGGTCTGGTGTTTGAGGGCTGCATGCGCGAGGCTATGAAGCGCCGTGATGACAGCTTCGCCGATGTCTGCATCTATGGAGCGCTAAACGGCCACAGGCAGACACAATCAAAGAAAGCGAGCAAGCCATGACCCTTATCCCGGCCAATTACCACTCGCTGCTCAACCTGTATGAAACACAGGAAGCCATTACGATCGTCAAGAAGACCTTTGAAGACTTTCTGTCCAAGGCCCTCAACCTGAAGCGCGTGTCGGCGCCTCTTTTTGTGGCGGGCGATTCAGGCCTCAACGATAACCTCAGCGGCGTTGAACGGCCTGTCTCCTTTGACATAAAGCAAACGGGCAGTCAGGTGCAGGTGGTCCACTCTCTTGCCAAGTGGAAGCGCCTGGCGCTCAAAAACTACAACTTCCCAGTCGGTGAGGGACTTTACACCGATATGAACGCCATCAGGCGCGATGAGATGCTGGATAACCTGCATTCTGTCTATGTGGATCAGTGGGACTGGGAAAAGGTCATTGTCAGGGAGATGCGTACCCTGTCCACGCTCAAGGACGCCATGCAGCGCATCGTGACCGCCATCTGCGCCACCTATGATCTGCTGCAGTGGAAATACGCCCGGCTGCCAGTCAAATTGACGCGCGAGATCACCTTTGTGACCACGCAGGAGCTGGAGGATGCCTATCCCTCCCTCAGCGCCAGGGAACGCGAAAACGTGATCACCCGGCAGTTTGGCACAGTGGGCATTTTACAGATCGGTGGAAAGCTCAAGTCCGGCCAGGTGCACGACGGCCGCGCGCCGGATTATGACGACTGGGCACTCAACGGCGATATCATGTTCTGGGATGAGACGCTGGACTGCGCGATGGAGATCAGTTCCATGGGCGTGCGCGTCTCACCTGAGACTTTAGCTACCCAGTTGCAGGAAGCGAATTGCCTGGACCGTCGGGAGCTTCCCTTCCACCAGGCGCTACTCAAGGGAGAATTGCCCTATACCATCGGCGGGGGTATTGGGCAAAGCCGCACCTGCATGCTGCTGCTGGCTAAAGCGCACATCGGCGAGGTGCAATCTTCCTTCTGGGACACGCGAACCCTTAATTCCTGCAAGCAGGCAGGCATCATCCTGCTATAAAGGAGACAGCATGAACAAGCCTCAGGAGAATTTTGGCAGCCTGGTCTTCAACTTTGACGTCATGCGCAGCCGGCTGCCCAAGGAGAGCTATCAAGCCCTGCAGAGTACAATGGACACGGGCAAACGCCTGCCGCCCGAAGCGGCCAGCGTCATCGCCAATGCTATGAAAGACTGGGCCATAGAGAATGGCTGCACCCATTATACGCACTGGTTCCAGCCCCTGACTGGCATCACGGCGGAAAAGCACGATAGCTTTATCACCCCTGTGCAAGGTGGCAAGGTGATCATGACCTTTGACGCCAAGGAACTGGTGCGGGGCGAATCGGACGCTTCCAGCTTTCCCTCAGGCGGCCTGCGCGCCACCTTTGAGGCCCGCGGCTACACTGCCTGGGATCCCACCAGCTACCCCTTTATCAGGGATCACACGCTATGCATCCCCACCGCCTTTTGCAGTTATGATGGCCAGGCGCTGGACAAGAAGACACCCCTGCTTCGCTCGATGGACGCGCTCAACCGCCAAGCATTGCGCATTTTGCGGCTCTTTGGCAACTTTGAAACCCAGCGGATAAGCGCCTGCGTGGGAGCTGAGCAGGAGTACTTTCTCATTGACAAGGCGCACTTTGAGACCAGACGGGATTTGCAGTATACCGGCCGCACGCTCTTTGGCGCCAAGGCCCCCAAGGGGCAGGAGCTGAGCGATCACTACTACGGCAGCATCACGCCGCGCGTCAACGCTTTCATGCAGGAACTCAATGATGAGCTGTGGAAGGTGGGCATCCCTGCCAAAACCGAGCACAATGAGGCGGCGCCGGCACAACACGAACTCGCGCCTATCTATGAATCTGTCAACATCGCCACCGACCACAATCAGCTGACAATGGACCTGCTCAAGAAGACCGCCCTCAAGCACGACATGGTGTGCCTGCTGCACGAAAAACCCTTTGAGGGTATCAACGGCTCAGGCAAGCACAACAACTGGAGCCTATCTACCGATCAGGGGCTAAACCTGTTGGAGCCGGGCGCCACCCCGCAGCAGGACGCGCAATTTCTTCTTTTCCTCTGCGCCATCCTGAAGGCCGTCGATGAACACGCCGATCTGCTGCGCATCTCCGTTGCCAGCGTCTCCAACGACTGCCGCCTGGGCGGCTTTGAAGCACCGCCCAACGTGATATCGGTCTTTTTGGGCGATGAACTGACCGCAGTGCTGGAAGCACTTGAGAACCATCGCACCTATGTGAAAGAAACAAGCGCCGACATGAGCATCGGCGTGCATGTACTGCCCAAGATACCCAAGGATATCAGCGACCGCAACCGTACCTCGCCCTTTGCCTTCACAGGCAACAAGTTCGAGTTCAGGTCTCTGGGCTCCTCGATGTCCCTGGCCGAACCAAACACTATGCTCAACACCGCTGTGGCTGACACCCTGCAGAGCTTTGCAGATGAGCTTGAGAAGGCCGAAGATTTCCACAGCGCCTGCGAGAGCTTGATCATCCACACCATCAAGGCGCACAAGCGCGTGATCTTCAACGGCAACAGCTATGGGGAGGACTGGCGCAAAGAGGCAAAAAAGCGCGGCCTCCTCAGCCTGCCCAGCGTAGCGGACTGTCTGCCCTACATGACGTCCGAAGCCAACATTGTCCTCTTCCAGCGCCAGAAAGTACTCAGCGAGCCGGAGATCCGCAGCCGTCAGCTGGTGTTGGGTGAAAACTACTGCCAGGGCGTCCGAATTGAGGCGCAATCGATGCTTGACATCACGCAAAAGCAGATCATCCCCGCTATCATCGCCTACAACAAGCAGTTGACTGAGGCCGCCCTGCTCAAGCAGAATGTTTTGAAGGGCGCCAACATCCCAGAGCTCGCGTTGGCAGGCAAACTCAATGACATCCTTGGCCAGGCCTGCGTGGCCACAGATAAGCTGCAAGAAGCACTGAACGCGATGCAGAAGAAGGATGGCTGGCCCAAGCTGGCTGATTACTGCCACAAGATCCTTATCCCCGCCATGGCGGTTTTGCGGACCAGCTGTGATGAGGCCGAGAATCTCGTCAGCAAATCCTATTGGCCTTTCCCGACTTACGGGGATCTATTGGGGAGCGTATGATCTAATACTATTTGAAAACAGTAATGCGCCGATGCGAAGAGAGATTTTTCGTCATATCAAAGTCGAGAGAAGAAGGCGTAGTCGCAGCCTACGCCGACTGAATGAGACAAAGATAGGGCGGAAAAGATC
>Ga0209429_10000125_pt1 | contig 52067 bp, 37 predicted proteins | sample BarGraNGADG00212_3_FD_184493 | JGI IMG/M metagenome (GOLD analysis project Ga0209429, IMG submission 184493) | Arctic peat soil microbial communities from Barrow, Alaska - Barrow Graham LP Ref core NGADG0004-212 (SPAdes) (version 2) | ecosystem: Environmental > Terrestrial > Soil > Wetlands >... | reverse complement strand
GGCACCATTGACTTTCCGGATACCTATTTCTTTGATTTTCCTTTCATTCATGCTTAATGAGAGCCCCAGGATACCCAGAATGCACAAAAGGATTGTAACTGAAGCAAACAGTAAAAACAGATTCAGAGCTTTATATTCCGATTTATAGTAATTATCTATCCGGTCGCTAAAAAACGTATATTCAAATACCTGATCAGGGAAGATCTTAATCCACGCCTCATTAATTTTAGCAATATCGCCGGGTAAAACCACAGATTTACCCCTTTTATTACTTCCGGAATATGCCAGTTTAATATTCAAAGTCCCGAAAGCGGTTGGAACATTCGCGAGAATACATGGCCTTATTTTTTCGCGTAATGAACCTGAATAAAAATCCTCTACAACCCCTTTTATATAAGCTCCTTGTCTTCCACCCTGAATGGAAGAACCAATGGCACTATTAATATCAGGGAATCCCATTTCCTTAATAAATTCCCTGTTTACAATAATATTAAAAGAAGTATCATTTACAGACAAATTTTGTCCGGCAAGGAGATGGAGGGAATATAGATTCAGATAAGAAGTGTCGACCGCTTTAAGCTCAGCATCAATCGTTACGGTTTCGTTATTTCGGAACATACTAAAACTTGACCATTGCTGACTTTCTGCGGGCACAACGGAACTAAAACTTACTCCTTTAATTCCCGGAATAGATGACAACTCACCGGTTAAAGCACTTCGATTAGTTTGCTGAGTGTCTGGCATCCTTGCAACAATAATATTTTCGGTGTCATAACCCAGATCTTTATTATTTATATAATAGATTTGCTTAATGATCATCAGCGTAACGATGATAACCGTTTGTGCAACAATAAATTGAAGGATCACACTCCATTTTCCAAAGAGGTTTCCCTTTCCTGAATTTTCTGAATCTGTCTTTTTTAGCAGAGAAGATAATGATTTCAGATTTAAATTAAAGTATGAGAATATTACTGAAAGAATACCGGTGGTAAACAGAAGCACCAGAAGGAAGAGCAGGGCAGAAAGGTTAATCTCCGGGTAATACCCAAACGGTATGTCGATAAAAGAATAGAGATTTTTTATAATCGCAAAAGCAAAAAACAGACTTACCAGCAACGCACAAAAAGTAACTATGAACGACTCGGTAAAAAATTGGACGAAAATAGATAATGGTTTGCTGCCCAGAATCAATTTTAATGCAATCTGCTTTTTCTGCTTGAATGTTTCAGCTAAGAAAAAGTTACTGTAATTGAAACAGGCGATTAAGAAAATAAAAACACCAACAAGACTTATTGATAAAAGCAACCCACCACTAATAGTATGATTGTTATAATTCCCGAATTTGCTCTCTTTATGTACCTGGCTCAGAGCCTGCAATTTAAACAGTCTCCGGTCGACATATTCATCCTGTCTGTGCAGAGCATGTATATCTTTGAATTTTTTCTCAATAGATGCTATTTCGCTTTTCTCATTTAAAACCACATAGCATTGAAAAATGTCGGACAGGCCCTCCCAGTCGGTAAATGCTGCCGGGGCAATTTTTTCGGAAAAAGTAACCATTGATAATAAAACCTTAAAAGGGAAATCAGTATTTTTTGGAAGATCACTAATTACACCTCCAACTGTAAATGTGGTTCCCATAACATTAAAGACCTGCCCCATTGGATCCTTATCCAAAAAAAGTTTATCTGCAGTCTCTTTGGTAATGATAGCTGTAAATGGTTTTTCCAAAACTTGCTTGCCTTCACCATTTAACCATTTAATCCCTTTTTTCCCAAAATCAAAAATGTCAAAAAATGAGGGCTCGGTAAATACAACGCCATCATTAAGAGCAAATGTCTTTTCCTTAACATTGTCCTTAGCCGGAATAATGAGCTTCTGACCACTTACATAAAACATAGATACTACATCATGTAATTCGGGGACAGATTTTTTTATCTCTCCGGGTAATGGAAAGTAAACGCCGGCGCGGTATTCCAATCCACCACTCAGGTAATCGAGTCCGGAGGTGACCCTTACAACTCTGTATGTTTTTTTGCTTTGAGTATGATAGCTGTCAAAACTCATTTCATATTTAATTTTGACATAAATAACTAAACAACTGGTCAGTCCGATTACCAGTCCAACAAAAATCAGAAGGTTTAATTTATAATTTCGCGCAATTTTCCGAATTGCAACTTTAAGGTTTTGTCCGTTCATTATACAGAAGTATTAATATGCTTTTTTAACTATTCTTATGCCCTGGTAGCTCAATAGAATAAGCCTTTAGAGTTTATTGCTCACCTCTGTCACAATCTGACCATCGAATAAATTCATGACCCTGTGTGCAAAACCGGCATCGTGCATTGAGTGAGTTACCATAACAATGGTGGTTCCTTCGCGGTTGAGTTCGGTGAGAAGATTCATCACTTCGATGCCGTTTTTTGAATCGAGATTACCTGTTGGTTCATCAGCGAGGATCAGTTTTGGGTTGGCAACGACAGCACGGGCAATAGCTACACGCTGTTGCTGTCCTCCGGAAAGTTGCTGGGGAAAGTGTTTGGCACGATGGGCAATTTTCATCCGTTCGAGAACTTCAAGAGCTTTCTCTTTCCGTTCGCGTGCTCCGATTTTTAAGTAAAGGAGCGGCAACTCTACATTTTCAAATACATTCAATTCGTCAATAAGGTTAAAACTCTGGAACACGAAACCGATGTTGCCTTTACGAAGGTTCGTGCGTTGGCTCTCCCTGTAATTTGCAATGTCGGTACCATCGAAAAAATAACTGCCGCTTGTTGGATTGTCAAGCAGCCCGATGATGTTAAGCAATGTCGATTTGCCACACCCCGAGGGTCCCATAATGGCGGTAAACTCACCTTTTTTTACTTCGAAATTTACTTCATTCAGCGCCATAGTTTCAATCTCTTCGGTGCGGAATACTTTGGTTAGTTTTACTGTTTTTATCATTTTTTAAGCCTCCTTTAGTTCCCCTGAAGGGGATGTTTGATTATTTATTATTGTTTATTAATTTAAATTAAGCATCCGGAATTATTAAAATATAATGTTTTAAAAACTAAAGACCTGTTTGGTTGGGAAATGCTGCAAGAGAAATTTTAAAAAAGATTCCTGTTTTCATAAATCCTGGTCTTTAGTTCATTAATTCACAAATAGACATCTGTCTTATCTATTTCAACTCAATCCTGTCATTTGTTCCAAAAGTTTCATAACTGCTTGTAATTACTTTTTCACCCGGAGCAAGTCCTTCCAACACTTCATAGTAAAGAGGATTCTGCCTGCCAATCCTGATGTTTCTTTTGGTTGCCATTTTCCCCGATTCGTCAAGAACAAAAACCCATTGTCCTCCGGTGCTCTGGAAGAAGCCACCACGCTGGAGCAGGATGGCATCTATAGGCTGGCCTAATTCGAGTTTGATCTGGTAGGTCTGGCCTGTCCGGAGGTTGTCGGGAATTTCTTTTGTAAAACGTAAGTCGACCTGAAAGCGGGCTTCACGGACTTCAGGATAGACTTTCATTACTTCTATGGCAAACTGTCTGTCCTGCCGTTCAAAAGTGGCCGGTAATTCGCGCCGTACACGGTCGATGTAGTGTTCATCAATCTGGGCAACAACTTTAAAATTATCCAGTATCTGAAGTTGTCCGATACGTTGACCGCGGTTGATTGACTGACCTATTTCTACATCGAGGCTTCCCAGCTGACCATCGGCCGGAGCTTTAACATTGAGGTTTTCGAGCCGTTGACGTACCATAGACAGGTTTTGCTGCATGTTACCTAAGCTACTGTTCATCTGCGTTTTCTGATTTTCGCGGAATATTGAATCCTGGATCATTCGTTCATAACGCAGCTCACGGTCTTTCTGAGCCAGTTCAAAGTTATCTTTTGATGTCAGATAGATTTCCCTGGAAATAAATCCCTTTTCGAATAACGAACTGTTTTGTTCGAAATTTCGTCCTAACCTGATCAGATCATAATCGATATTGAGCAGTTGCTGCTTATTGCTGATTTTCTGCTGTTCCATACCTATAAGGGTATTGCGCAGTTCGTTTGACTGGTATGCAAGTTGTGATTCGGTATTCAGAATCTGAAGGTTTAAATCGTTGTTGACCATGCGGAAAATCACATCGCCTTTTTTCACCATTTCACCTTCATCGATCACTCTCTCAGTAACTTTTCCGCCCTCTTCCGCATCGAGGAAAATAGTGGTTATGGGTTCTACCGTACCTATTATTGAGATATAATCTTTGAAACTTCCGCTTTCGACTACCGAAATGGTCAACTTCTCTTTTTCGGTCCTGAATGTCGATGTTCCTGAGGTGAAAATGATTTTTACAATCAATGCAATAACAGCAAGGCCTGCCAAAATCAGTATAATGGTTTTTGGCTTTAATCCTTTTTTCTTTTCTATTTTACGATCCATTCCCATGATTTAAGTATTGATTGTTTATAGTTTTTGTTTTTACTCTTTGGTCTGATTTAAAATTTTGTATGAATTGATTACTGGGTTCCCATGTAGATCTCAACCGTTTTTACCAGAACTATCCAACTATAGTGCGCCAAAAGCGAATATGATCTGGCCTGGGAAAGCTGGTTTTGGGCATTCATAAAATCTGTTGTGTTAATGAGCCCTAACTGATATTTTTCACGATATGTTTCGAACGATTTTTCAGCAAAAGCAAGGTTATCCGTGGCGTTTTTGTATTCAAGGTTAAGTGCTTCGAGACGTAAAATTGCATCTTCAATTTCTCTTCTGATCTGTTTTTTCTGATTCTCTAAATTATAAACTGCATTTTCAACATCGATTCTGCTTTTCTTCACCTGAAAACCACGTAACCGTCCACTCAGAATCGGGATCTGTAATGAAAGTCCAAGCGAGGGATTCAGATAATCATTGAACTGAGTTCCGATAGGAGTTTTCCTTCCATTTATAAGTGTGTCGGTCGAATAAAATCCTGAGCTGTAGCCTCCGTTAAGAGATAAAGAAGGAGCCATATTTCCTTTGGAGATATTAAGGAGTTTTCTGTAATATTCCAATTCATATTCTTTTTGTTGTATTGCCGGATATGATTGGCAGGCAGCAAAGTACACCGAATCGACATCAATATACTTTTCAGTAGGAATGATCATATCAAATTCCGAGGAGGTAAATTCAAAGTTTGAGTTTAAAGGTATTTCAATGAGCTGAGCCAGTTTTAACCGAAGCAACCGATACTGATTTTCGGAGCGGCTCAGTTCAAGACGGTTTCCTGAAACGGTCGCATTGATCTCGGTCTGGGCAACAGGTTCCAGTTGTCCGGCTTCAATGGTTGCAGCGATACGATCCGATTCCTTTATACTGACATCGAGTTTCTCTTTACCAACTTCAACGAGAGCTTTTTGATAAAGGACCTGGGAAAATAAATCAATAATCTCTATTTTTAAATTATTAGCTGCCAACCTGGTACTTTCTCCACTTACCAGTTCGTTATAACGGTTGGCAGAGATAGTATTCAGGCTGGTAAACCCTGCAAAGAGTTTAAGAGAACTGCTGATTCCGTAATTCATATTGTACGAGGTTCCGGATGCAATATCATTGTACTGGTTGGTCGATCGCCGAAAATCGAAGTTGGAGTTACCCCATCCGCCTAATGAAGGGCTCAGATTCCATTGACTTTGCCGCAGGCTGTAGGCTGCCTTTTGCTCAAGATTTTGTTGAATCTTCAAATCGATATTTTGTTTCAGGGCATGTGAGATGCACCTCTCGAGTGTCCATTCATCGGTCTGTTGTGCTCCGACAATTACCGGAAACAAAATGAAAAGTAAAAAAATGTATGTCTGTTTCATTTCTAAATAAAACTATTTACACAATTTGAATCCAATGTTATGCCAAAAACGTAAATAGTTGATTTTCAGAATGATGAATAATATTAAACATTGATTGTGTAAAATATATTGACAATCAATGTAAAAATATTTTACATTGACCTATTTTTGTTATATTTCTATTTTGTTGAATTTCAATTGTGTGAGTACGACAGATAGTTTTGGAATGATTTTGGAAACACAATAAATAAAGAATGCGATCATGAAGGAGTCAAACATACTTATCGTCGATGACAATAAAAGTATCCTCAGTGCATTTGAACTTTTGTTAAATGGGCGTTGCAACAAAGTGAAAACCCTTGCTTCACCCAATCTGCTGCTGAACGAATTGAAGCGGAACAGCTATGATGTTCTCTTGCTCGATATGAACTTCTCGGCCGGAATCAATTCAGGAAATGAAGGAATTTACTGGTTGAAGCGTGTTCTTGAGCAGGAGCCCGGTCTGAGTATAATAATGATTACCGCTTATGGCGATGTGGAGCTTGCTGTCAAAGCGGTGCATATGGGGGCTGCTGATTTTGTACTTAAGCCGTGGGACAATGAAAAAATGCTTGCAACCATTGAATCGGCATGGCGGCTTAACCAGTCGCGCAAAGAGGTAAAAACACTTAAACTGAAAGAAAAACAACTTATTGCCGAAATCAACCGGCCCGGACAAATCCTTATCGGTTCTTCACCTGCGTGGAAAGAGGTAACCGAGTTGATTGGGAAAGTGGCCTCTACCGATGCAAACGTCCTCATCACAGGTGAAAATGGCACAGGAAAAGAGTTGGTAGCCCATGAAATACATTGCCTTTCAGCAAGAGCCGATAAAGTAATGGTAACTGTCGACATGGGATCCATTACAGAAACACTTTTCGAAAGCGAACTTTTCGGCCATATAAAAGGGGCTTTCACCGACGCAAGTGAAAATCGTCCCGGAAAATTTGAAACTGCCGATAAGGGAACCTTGTTTCTTGATGAGATAGGAAACCTGTCGGTACATCTGCAGTCCAAACTGCTTGCAGCAATAGAAAACCGAAGGATATCCCGGATCGGATCGAACCAGCTTATTCCTATCGATATCAGGCTTATCTGTGCTACAAATAAAAACCTCGGAAACATGGTTCATGAAGGCTTTTTCCGCGAGGATCTTCTCTACAGGATCAACACTATCCACCTTGAAGTGCCTCCTCTCAGAGAACGGGGAAATGATATAATTCTCCTTGCTGATTTTTATCTGAAGATATATGCCCTCAAATACAATAAACAAAATCTTATGATCGACCAGAACGCACAGGAAAAATTGCTGAAGTATCCCTGGCCCGGGAATGTAAGGGAACTTCAGCATACTATTGAAAAAGCCGTAATATTATGTGATACACATATTTTAAAGGATAAGGATTTATTTCTCCAACATAAAACTCTGGTAATAAATAACGACTCTTTCCATACTCTCGAAGAGATGGAAAAGGATATGATCCAGCGTGCCCTTGAAAAAAATAATGGTAATTTTAGCGCAGCAGCCGGACAGTTGGGAATAACAAGGCAAACTCTGTATAATAAGATCAAAAAGAACAATTGATGATCAGCAGAAAACTATATCTCAATATAATTATCGCAGTTTCACTTATTGTGGTTTTATCGGTGTTGCTGGGATATTTTATAGCTACAAGACAATCATTGTTTTATTTTATTATATCCATTTTGGCCATTATTTCACTGGCAATAGGTCTTGTATCCTATCTCAACACTACTAATAAAAACATAAGGTTCTTCTTTGATGCTGTCAGGAACGAAGACTCCAACCTTAATTTCCCGGTCAATATAAAAAACAAGAGCATGCGTGAATTGTACCTTAGTATGAACAGGGTAAATCAACAGATTCAGCAGTTGAAAATTGAGAACCGCCAGCAGGAGCAATATTTCCAGACATTGATTGAACAACTTGCTGTGGGAATAATTACTTTTAATAATAAAGGATTTATACTTCATGCCAACTCATCAGCAAAAAAACTGCTTTCGTCTGATGTCCTGACTAATCTGCACCAGATTGAGCGGATAGACCAGAAACTTTTCCTCACAATAAAAAAGATTAAACCATTTGAACAAAAACTGATCGCTCTTCCTACCGGGAATGGTATTGTACAACTCTCACTTAAGGCTACTTCATTCAAAATGCGTGATGATGAACTTATCATACTATCCATTGTGGATATTAAGAATGAACTGGATGAAAAAGAACTCGAGTCATGGATGAAGCTGATAAGGGTATTAATGCATGAAATAATGAACTCCATTACTCCTATCACTTCTCTTTCAGAAAGCCTTTATAGTATTTACATCCCCGATGGAAAGCCTCTTGCCTCAAATGAAGTGACAGACAAAACCATCTCTACCACTCTGCAGGGACTGAAAGTAATGCACGAACAGGTTAAAGGATTGATGTCATTTGTGGAATCGTACCGCAAGCTTGCCCGTGTTCCAAAGCCTGAAAAGAAGTTTTTCAAGGTTTCTGACCTGATGAGACGGATGGAAATGATATATGACTCCATTGATAATACCGATAAAACAAAATTATTGTACCAGCTGAAAGATCCTGATATTGAAATTTTTGCTGATGAAAATCTTATTTCACAGGTACTTGTCAACCTGATTAAAAATGCACATGAGGCCAATGAAATCAATAACAATTGTAAGATCACTATTGCTGCAGGTTATGATGTAAACCATCTGCCTGAAATATGTGTAATTGATAATGGACCAGGCATAAGAGAAGAGATCCTTGAGGAAATATTTGTGCCCTTCTTCACTACCCGTGAAAAAGGCTCAGGTATCGGGCTGAGTATCTCAAAGCAAATCATGCAGGCTCATGGAGGAAATCTGAAAGTGAGATCTGTCCCCAATAAAGAAACAATATTTTGCATGAGTTTTCAGGGCTGAAGGAATTACGGGAATTTGATATTAAATTTGCCGCCACATTCCGCAGATGAAAGAAAACGAGTTAAATAATATTATCGACACCCATCCGGTTCTCCCCGGAGTAATTGAAACCATTTCTTCTACAAGAACAGGCAGGATAAGTATTGAAGGTTTGTCGGGATCATCAAAAGCAATGCTCCTTGCTAAGGTTTACAATAAAACACAATTCACTCATATTGCCATCGTTCCCGAAAAAGAAGACGCCGCTTATCTTTATAACGATCTTGTTTCTCTTGCCGGCGAGGATTCCGTATTCTTTTTCCCTTCCACTTATAAACGATCGGTTCAATATGAACAAACCGAACCGGCTAATATAGTGTTGCGTACGGAAGTGCTGAACCATCTTGCCTCAGGTAAAAGAAAAGGGATAATAGTCACTTATCCCGAATCGGTAATGGAAAAGGTGGTGAGCCGGCGAAACCTGAAAAAAAACACTTTCAACATTTCCAAAGGAGATAGGATATCTCTCGAATTTCTTGAAGAAATGCTCCAGGAATATAATTTTGAACGAGTTGATTTTGTTTATGAACCCGGCCAGTACGCAATAAGAGGAAGTATTGCAGATGTATTTTCTTATTCTGCTGATCTTCCATACCGTTTCGACTTTTTTGGCGAAGAAGTCGAAACTATCCGATCCTTTAACACCGATGACCAGTTATCGGTTGAAACCCATATACAGGTTCAGATAATTCCAAACATCCAGGATATTTCCATTGAGGAGATCAGCGATTCTTTTACCGACTTCTTACCTCCTTCAGCGGTTATATGGATCGAAGATGCCGTAGTTATAAAAGAAAAGATCAATAATATTTTCTTCCTGGCAGCCCAGAGAGAAGAGTCAGGCCAGATTACAGGCAAAAAAGATCTGGTGATGACAGGGAACAGCTTCTTTGAGCATTGCGAAAAATTCATGTTTGTTGAATTTGGCAGACAAACACTGTTTGAGCCGGAAGTCAGATTTGTGTTTAATACCGAGCCCCAGCCGGTTTTTAATAAAAATTTTGAGCTGCTCTCTGAGAAACTTCTTTCAAATGACCTTAACGGCTACAAAACTTATATAATTTCAGAGAGCCAGTCGCAAATCGACAGGTTAAAGGATATTTTTGCGGAGATAAATCCTGCTGTACATTTTAATCCGTTATTGCTTAATCTTCACAATGGTTTTACCGATCATGATCTTAAAATCTCAATATACACTGATCATCAGATATTTGACAGATATCATAAATTCAGGATACGGGGCTACTTTACAAAGAAAGAGAGCATTTCTGTAAAGGAGCTTACAGGCCTGAATCCCGGTGACTACGTTGTTCATATTGATCATGGTATTGGTAAGTTTGGAGGTTTGGAAAAGATTGAAGTCAATGGCAAGATCCAGGAAGCTATAAAGCTTGTTTACAGGGACAATGACATTCTCTATGTAGGCATTCATTCACTTCACCGCATTTCCAAATATAAGGGTAAGGATAATGCCGAACCAAAGATCTATAAGCTTGGTTCCGGTGCATGGCAGAAGCTGAAGCAGAGCACAAAAAGCAGGGTTAAGGATATTGCAAAGGATCTTATCCAGCTATATGCAAAAAGAATGGGATCGGAGGGATTCTCCTTTTCACCCGACTCATATCTTCAGCGCGAACTTGAAGCATCATTTATTTATGAGGACACCCCCGACCAGCTTACAACAACTGTTGCCGTGAAAGGAGACATGGAAGCTCCTCATCCGATGGACCGGCTGGTATGTGGCGATGTTGGTTTCGGTAAAACAGAAGTGGCTATTCGTGCAGCTTTCAAGTCGGCTTCGGACAGCAAACAGACTGCCGTACTTGTACCTACAACAATTCTGGCTCTCCAGCATTATAAAACATTTACCTCACGGCTTAACGGGTTTCCGTGTAATATCGAATATATAAGCCGTCACAAAAAACCTGCAGAACAGAAGAGGATTCTTACACAACTTGCTGAAGGGAAAATAGATATAATAATAGGCACTCATAGGCTGGCCGGACAGGATGTTAAGTTCAAAGATCTTGGTTTGCTTATTATTGACGAAGAGCAGAGATTTGGCGTTTCTGTCAAGGAAAAGCTAAAAAAACTGAAAGCTAATGTAGATACTCTTACACTTACTGCCACTCCTATCCCCCGTACATTGCAGTTCTCGCTTATGGGAGCCCGCGACCTGTCAATAATAAATACTCCTCCGCCCAACAGGATGCCGATAATCACAGAACTATACGGTTTTAATGATGAAATTATTAAAGAAGGAATAGAGTATGAGGTCTCCAGAAACGGGCAGGTCTTTTTTATCCATAACAGAGTTGAAAATATCAGGCAGATCCAGGCAACCATAAACCGTATCTGTCCGAATGTAAAAACCGCCATTGTCCATGGAAAAATGGAAGGCAAAGAAATTGAAAACGTGATGTTCGATTTTATCCAGGGTGACTATGATGTTCTTATAGCCACAACCATTATTGAATCAGGTCTGGATATTCCTAATGCCAATACAATCTTTATCAACGATGCCCACCATTTTGGATTGTCAGAACTGCATCAGCTAAGGGGGAGAGTTGGCCGATCGAACAGGAAAGCTTTCTGTTATCTTCTTGCTCCGCCTTTTGATACACTGACCCATGAGGCCAGGCGAAGGTTAAAGGCTATCGAAGAGTTTTCTGAACTTGGAAGCGGATTTAACATTGCAATGCAGGATCTGGATATCAGAGGATCGGGAAATCTGCTCGGTGGTGAACAGAGCGGATTTATTGCCGATGTAGGTTTTGAGACATACCAGAGGATCCTTAGTGAAGCTATGTTTGAACTGAAAGAGTCAGAATTCAGAGAAACAGCTTTTGAAGCAGAAGCAGCAAATGAACCTGTAAAACACGAACCGGCTAAAGATTATGTTTCTGATTTTCAAATTGATACTGATCTTGAAATAATGTTCCCCGATGAATATGTTTCTAACATTTCCGAAAGAATAAGACTTTACAAGGAGTTGAATGAAATTGAAAATGAAGAAGCATTATTATCATTTGAGAAAAAAATGATTGACAGGTTTGGGGCCATCCCTCCTCCTGCAATGGCGCTTCTCGATATTGTCAGAATCAAATGGATTGCCGTTAAACTTGGTATCGAAAAGATTTTCTTAAAGAATGATATGCTGATTGCATATTTTGTTTCTGATCCCAAATCAAGCTTTTACCGGGGCACTCTTTTTGTTTCAATCATGAATTATGTTAATAAGAAACAGAAACAGATGAAGATGAAACAGAAAGAGTCAAAGCTAAGCCTTACAGTAATTGATGTCAAATCGGTTAAAAGCGCTATCACGCTGCTCAATGGTATCCTTGAGGATTATAAGGAAGTGCCTGGAGTTCGGAGTGTATAGGCACTTTTCTTATAATTTCGTAAATTTGCTCAATAATATAACTATGAACCTGATATTTGACATAGGGAATTCCAGTACAAAAATGGCTGTATTTGATGGCCGTGAGAAGATAACTGTTTTCCGGTCGAAAGAATTCAGCTGTGAAGGTCTTAAGAAAAAAATGTCGCATTATAAAATCGACAAAGCAATTGTCTCTTCTGTAAAAGAGATCCCCGGGTTTATTATCGATTTGCTCAGCGTAAATATTCCAATGGTACATATTCTTTCATACAAGTCGAAATTACCGTTCAAAATTGAATACGAGACTCCTGAAACACTTGGTACAGACAGGATTGCAGCAGTTGCAGGTGCTTACAGCTCTTTCCCCGGAGCAAAAATACTCGTGATAGATTCAGGGACCGCCATCACTTTTGATTTTCTTTCAGGCGAAAGTTTTAAAGGGGGAAATATTTCTCCGGGACTGAACATGAGATTCAAAGCATTAAACAAGTTTACAGGGAAACTGCCTCTGATTAATCCTTCACCTGACTATACATTCCCTGGTCGCAATACTGCCGATGCTATTACAGCTGGTGTCATTACCGGGGTGATTTATGAAATAAATGAGTATATTCGCACGTTTATGAAAAACCATTCTGATGCAAGAGTGATTTTAACAGGCGGCGATGGAGAATTTATTAACAGCAAAATTGATCATCAACACATATATATGCCTGATATTGTGATAGATGGCTTAAATTTTATTCTTGAGTATAATGCAAAATAGACTTATTTCAGGGACTCTGATTCTTCTTTTTTTTATCTCAATTTCCGCTTCAGGACAAAAACTTGTTAATTCACCGTTTTCAAGATTTAATCTTGGTACTCTTGAACCTGCAGGATCGTTCAGGAGTCTTGGCATGGGAGGCATTGGAACATCAATGAGAGACAATACTTCGATATACTTTTCAAATCCTGCATCCTATAGCAGTCTTGACTCCAACTCCTTTGTTTTTGATTTCGGGATTGACTACAGTATTAATATTCTTTCTGAAGGCAAATCCAGTTTTTCATCGGATGATATGAATTTTGATCATCTGATCATGGGATTTCCTTTGGCAAAAGGAATCGGACTTGCTTTAGGGTTTGTGCCTATTAGTAACGGATATTACAACATGTCCCAATCGATAAAAGTTGGAGATCCTGATTATGATCTGCTTACAGGTGAGTATTCCTCCCTGCATTCAGGGGATGGCGGGTTTAATAACTTTTTTATTGGCACAGGGGTTAAAATCAATAAGAATTTTTCTGCCGGTATTAATTTATCCCTTCTTTTAGGACAGGTCAGAAGATTGAACCAGTTTGTTTTTTCCGATTTCAGCAATTTTTATCATGATAACAGTACAGAGAAACTTCAGTTAAACGGGATCAATTTTGATTATGGGATCCAATACACCGCATCACTTAAAAATAACTACTTTATAAATCTTGGCGCATCCCTTACCCCGGGGAAATATTACAAAACAAAATATGAGAATTTTTCGTACCGGTATAATGCTTACAACACATCTGATACACTTTTTTATGTTTCTGATGAATCCACCAAATCTTTTCTTCCCGGCACATTAAGATTGGGACTTTCTGCAGGAAAGAAAAATAAATTTGTTGCCGGTATTGATTATGTGACAACGAAGTGGTCTGGTGCAAAAATTCCGGGAGCGGATGGTTACCTGGGGAATACACAGGCATTGCTTTTAGGAGTTGAGTATATCCCTGAAAAGTATTCCAATTACAGTTACCTCAGCAGGATAGAATATCGTATTGGCGGGCATATTGAAGATAATTATCTGGTTATCAGCGGAAAACAAATTAAAGAGAGGGGTATTACTGCCGGGATCGGCCTGCCGATGCTACGCTCATTCTCTAAAACAAACCTGTTTTTTGACTTTACCAGGAAATCCGGTACAATAACAAATAATCTGCACATCGAGAATTACTATACTTTTGGAATAAGTTTAAACCTGTATGATTTCTGGTTTAGAAAACTAAAATATGAATAACATCTTACAGATTCAGAATGACTTAATATCTGGTAATTCGCCATGGTAAAGGTGAAGTATTTTAATAAAAAACACGAAACAACTTTCCTTATCTCAGTATTTGTAATTATAGCTGCAACATTACTGTCATGCGATAAGAGCATAGAGACTATACCAAAAACTGACATTCTCACTTTACCATCTTTAACGGAAAAAAACCTTGAGACAATATTTACTGATTCCGGGAAGGTACAGCTAATATTGACTACTCCCATTGTGGAACAGATCGATAATACAGATCCCCCATTCTCGGAGTTTAAGTTAGGAATAAAAATACTGTTTTATAATGGACACAAAGATCCTGTGGGAACGGTTACAGGAAACTATGCCAGGTACACCGATTCAAAAAGCCTGTGGGAGTTAAGGGACAGCGTTGTGGTATTAAATGAGGAGAATGAAAAGCTTGAAACTGAGCTGTTGTTCTGGAACCAGCAAAAAGGGCTTATTTACACTGAGAGGTTTGTCAAAATAACTACAAAAGATCAGATAATTCAGGGAACCGGTTTTGAGTCTGATACACGGCTCACAAAACGAAAGATCAGGAATGTAAGTGCAACCATTTACCTTAATGATGAGAAATAGCTCGTCGTTAATACTTAAAATCATCTGGATATTTACTGGTATTTCATGTATTGCTGCCGGTATACGGATTGCACTTCGGACTGGCGGCAGCAGAGTTTTTATTTTTATTATCATGGCTCTGATCTGCTTTCTCTTTGCATGGTTTCGTCACAGGCAGAGAAAAAAGAATTAAATTTGAAGAATGGATGGAATCATTATCATACTTATTGCAATAATACTTTCTGCATTCTTTTCGGGGATGGAGATAGCTTTCGTCTCTTCAAATAAATTAAGAATTGAACTCGACAGGAAACAAGGCGCTTTCGGTTCTGAAATAATTAAAATTTTTGCCGATAATCCCGGACAGTATATAGCTACAATGCTTATTGGAAACAATATAGCCCTGGTGATCTATGGTCTCTTTTTTTCCAAACTTCTCAGTCCTGTTTTAACTCCCTATATTGAGTCCGATATCCTTGTCCTTATTATTAACACGCTCATTTCAACCGCTGTAATCCTTACAGTTGCTGAATTTCTCCCAAAAACACTTTTTATTATTTCTCCAAATTTTTTCCTTAAAGTACTAAGTGTACCTACTCTGTTTTTCTTTTACTTTTTCTATCCGATAAGTAAATTTATACTTGCAGCATCAAATCTGTTTATAAGAGTTTTTTTCGGAATGCAACAAGGGGAAAAGAAGGAACAGGAGAATCTTGTATTCGGCAAGGTTGATCTTGATCATTTTGTTGGTTTGATTAAGAATAATAAAGATGATCCTGAATCTTTTGATCAGAATATCAGGATATTTCAGAATGCTCTCGACTTTTCAAATGTGAAGTTAAGGGAGTGCATGGTACCGAGAACTGAAATCGATGCTGTAGAGTGCGGCACTCCTATTGCTGAACTTAAAGTCCGGTTTATTGAGACACGCCACTCAAGGATACTTGTTTATCAGAAAACTATTGATAATATTATCGGGTATTTTGAGTTAAAAGATATTTTTAAAGATCCGGTTGATATTAATTCATTTATACGGAAGGTTATTATTGTACCGGAGACTATGGCTGCAAATAAGCTCCTGAAATTGTTTGTTGAGGAGAAGAAGAATGTAGCGCTTGTGGTTGATGAATTTGGCGGTACTTCCGGGATGGTTACAATAGAGGATGTTCTTGAGGAGATAGTTGGGGACATTGAGGATGAGCATGACATAAATGAACTCACAGAGAAGGTAATAAACAATAATGAGTACATTTTTTCAGGCCGGCTTGAAATAGATTATCTTAATGAGAAATACAATCTTGACTTGCCTGAAGAAGATGATTATGAGACTCTTGCTGGATTAATTTTACATTTTCACGGATCATTCCCTATCCAGAATGATGTTATAAGAATAAAGTATTTTGTATTTAAAATTCTTAAAGTAACATCAACAAGGCTTGAGCTTGTAAATATGAAGGTTGAATAAATAGCCGGTTTATCCTGAACTCTGAAAAAATAAAAGAGGCTGATCTCAAATGAGTCAGCCTCTTTTATTATTATTCAAACTGATATTTAACTATCAGAATTTATCCCAGAACAGTTTGGTTGTTAACAGGTCTCCACCAATTGCTGCAGAGGCACTTGTATAGTTGGCTTTATTCAGTGTCTGCTCATTTACAGGGTAGGTGAATCTTTTAGGAATTTCGCTATAGCTTGAAATTGTTGGCGACATATTTAAAACTGGAAAATCCAACCTTCTCCATGAGGTATAACCTTCTAACCCTCTGGTATAGTGAGCTATCCATTCTTGTGTCCCTATTTTTTCCTGCCAGGTACCTGCTGCAGTAGCATAAGCTACATCCGGTTTGGCCAGATAAGCGGTTGCTAGAGCAGCAGTACCACCCCATGATAGAATTGAGGCAGTTATTGCTGCATCATATAATTCATCAACAGTACCGCCAACAGAGAATCCTCTTGCTGCGCCTTCTGCAAGATAAAAAAGGACTTCATCATAAGTCAATAAAATACCATGAAATGTTGGTAAAAATATTGTACCACCAATATGAGAATAATCCGCAACATCACTCGGTACACCATAAACACCTCCAACATAAGCAAGCTTTTCGACACCAGCTTCACTGGATGTATCGATTTTGTCAGCAAAATACTGGTCCATTCTTGGATCCCCTAATGTATTCATAATATCGATTATAGTATTTGCCGGTACGAAATCATCCCTGCCGCTTAGTACTAAATCTTCATACAGAGTATTCGTATTAGGAGAAGATGATGAGTATTTCATTAGGGCATTATCAGCATTTGAAGTAAATGCCAATGGAGCCGCAGCTTCCATAACTGATTGTGACAGAGTTTCGTCATAATCAGTCAGGTTAACAGCTAATTTAACTTTTAAAGAATTGCCAAATTTTTTCCAACTTTCAATATTACCAGCATAATACAAATCAGCTGCTCCAAAACTGGCTGCTGAAGCATCAAGATTTGATAGAGCAGCATCAATTCTTGATAAAAGATCCTCATAGATAGTAAATGCATCGTCGTATTTAGGAGCAATATTGGTAATATCTAAGGCTTCAGTATAAGGAATATTACCAAAAACATCTACCAGATTCTGATAAGAATAAACAGTTAGCAATTCAATGATAGCCAGCTTGTTTGCTTTTTCTTTTGGTCCATCGCCAACACTACCTGTAGGAGTTCTTGCTTCAATGAGCTTCTGAGCTTCGCTAAAATCTTTCAAAATTCCAGCATAATACTCTCTAAATGTATAATCAGGTATACTGCGGTTTATAATATCATAGTTTGCTTCATCGGTATAGGTAGTTTCTGTCCAATACTGTGCAAACAATTTCCACACGTTTAAGTTAACATTTGTGCTTGATATCTGATCACTGAGTTCCTTCTGTGCATAAGAAAACAATGATTCACCAGGGACAATTGTCGGACTTTTTACATCGGTATTAAATTCCTCAAATTTGTCTGTGCAGGATGCAAAAAATGCAATGAGCACAAATAATATTAAATATTTCTTTTTCATAATTTCCATTATTAGAATTGTACCTTAAGACTAAAACCCAAATTGCGGATTGCCGGCATTACGCCACTCTGCCATCCCTGAATGTTTCCCGCACTCTGACTTGCCTCAGGATCAGCATAAGGAAGATTTTTATGAATTATCCAGAGGTTTGATCCGACAAAACTTACCGAAGCGCTTTCTATAAAAGTCTTATCCATCAATTTCTTAGGTAGATTATATGATAGAACAACTTCACGAAGCTTTACAAATGATGCATCATAAATAAATTCGGAATTAGGAAAAGCAGAATAGCCAAAAGAATAATCATCATCTCCCGGTATCCTGATAGTATTAACTGAACCATCTGCCATTACACCTTCTGCAATATAACCTCCGCTTTTAGCACCATAAGTACCATCACCGTTGTCTATAAGAGGATCTCTTACAGGATTTCCCAAGTCGTTTATATAAACAGATTCAGGATATAAACCAGTTTCCTGTCCATAGTATTGATCCAGGGAGAATATGCTGCCACCTTTTTGCATGTCAATCAGAAAACTGAACTTGATATTCCTGAATGATAAAGCATTGTTAATACCACCTGTCCAATCGGGATTGATATTCCCGAGTACTATATCTGAAGTAGGACTAAAATCATAATAGCCTAAAGGTCCTACCACCCTTTTGCCATTAAGATATACATAATCTTGCCCCTGAATAGTACCATAAGGTTCTCCAACACGTGCATTAATAGTCACACCACCCTGAAGACTTGCAATCTCAAGATTTTTGATATCACCTTCAAGTTTAACCACTTTATTCCTATTCATAGCCCAGTTTAAATTAACATCCCATTGGAAGCCTGAAGATGTTTTAACCGGAGTGCCATTTAATCTCAATTCAACACCCTTATTTTCAATTTCTCCGGCATTAACATATTTAGCTGAATACCCTGTAGCATAGGATACTGAGACAGGCATAATCTGGTCGATAGTATTTGATTTGTAAAGAGCAAAATCAAACCCTACCCTGTTTTGAAAGAAACCCATTTCTAATCCAGCCTCAATGCTTTTTGTCCTTTCCGGTTTTAATTCTGCATTATTTTTTGTACTTGCTACAGATATCATCGGATTTCCACTAAAAGGAGTAACCTGAGTATAAACATCTAATACACTCGCAAAAGGGGCATCGCTACCAACTTCCGCATAATTTAATCTCAGTTTCCCAAGTTGTAACCAATTTGTTTTAACCAGTTCTGAAAACAAGAAACTTCCGGAGATTGATGGGTATGTGTAAGTCCAGCTATTTGCCGGTAAAGTTGAAGACTGGTCAATACGATAAGTCCCATCCAAATAAAGCATATTTTTGTACCCTAAAGATACACTTCCAAAATAACCATTTGAACCTAATCTTGAATATCTTTCTTCAGGTGGCATCATCTGACTAAGGCTATTACTTAAAGCGTATACATCAGGAATACTTAATCCTCCATTAGTAGACTCGTAAACACGATCACTTTTTTGTCTTCTGAAATTTACCCCTAACAGACCATTAATGTTAAGATTCTCTGTAATATTTTTCTTGAAATTAGCCATAAAATCCATGTTCGTTTCAAGGAAATTTTTCGTATAACGTGAATAACCAGACGTAATGCTGGGACGGCCAACGCCAAATTCACCTGCTACGGAACCTTTTGCTCTTCTCTCTTCCTGAAGGTCGGAATAAGAGTCAACAGAAATACGGCCCATAAAGGAAAGCCAATCTGTAGCTTTATAGTCAGCCTGAGTAAAACCAATCAAACGGTTTCTCACGTCAGTTTCATAGTTTTTATACCTTACCCAATATGGATTATCCCAATATGCGGGAACAGGATTCGTATTAGATTTTCTATTCCATGTCTCATTTCTTCCCGTAATATTGTACATGTCTTCCAACATTTTTAAATCTACGTTAACCTGGTACCACTGGCGGAATGATGACATGACATTATCATTATAACCCGTTTCGTTGCGGCCTTTACCCATAGTATTAACATAATTTGCAGAAGCAGAAACTGTTAAATTTTTCAGAAGCTTATAAGAACCATTGAAAGACATACTGTTCCTTTTCAAGGAAGAATTTGGCAAAATGCCGGTCTGATTAAGATTTGAATAACCTAATCTAAAGGTTGATTGATCTCCTCCACCTGCAATATCAATACTATTATTATAGCCAACGGCTGTCTGGAAGAAGTAGTCCGGACCATTTGCAGGAGCAATCCATGGAGTTGCCTTCCCAAAATTTGGCGATTCAGGGACAAATGCATCCCAGGAATAAACTTTAAGACTAGGATCAAACTTCTGTCCAAGAGATGCATCCTGAGAAAAAGGAACAACAAGGTCTTTTATTCCATCGCCATTTATATCAATTTCTCTAAATCTGGGATATGCTCCTGAGCTATAATAAGGGCCGTATCCACCTCCATAGCTTTGTTGATATGTAGGGAATGTGCTTTTATCATAAGTACCAACGATTGTACTGGAATTAAGAGAAACCCCAAGTGCTTTGCCAGCCCTTGAAGTACCCTTTTTGGTTGTTATCATAATAACTCCATTTGCAGCTCTTGCCCCATAAAGAGCTGAAGCAGCGGCTCCCTTTAAAATATCAATAGATGCTATATCGTTCGGGTTTATATCGGAAGCAGCATTACCATAATCAAATCCATTTCTTCCTTCTAACTGGCCATTATTATTTGTATTTGCATTATCAACCGGAACACCATCAATAACAAATAAGGCCTGGTTATTACCTGTCAAAGACTTAAAACCCCTGATGATAATATTGGTAGATCCACCCATATTGCCATTGGTTTTAATATTAACCCCGGCAATCTTACCAGAAAGTGAATTAACAAAGTTATCTGATTTTACTGTGGAAACAGCATCACCAGTTACCTGCTGCGTAGCATAACCCAAAGATTTCTTCTCACGCGTAATCCCGAGAGCTGTTACAACAACTTCGTTAAGACCAACAAGGTCGGATTCCAGAACACCGTCAATTACTGTACGTGTTCCGATTACAACCTCCTGCGATTTCATCCCGATATAGGAGAAAACCAGTGTCGTAGCATTTGCCGGTACTGTTAGTGAATATTTTCCATTTATATCTGTTATGGCACCAATAGTGGTCCCTTTTACAGAAACAGAAACACCTGGTATTGCACCTTCCCCCTGAACAGAAGAGGTAACCGTACCTGTAATGACTTTTGCCTGTGCAAACAGGATTGTAGACCCTGCAAAGACAAACAAACCAATCATCAGTAATAGTTTCTTCATAAAATTTAAATTAAGGGTTTAATAAACTTTTCAAAGCTATAAAATTAATTAGAATATTACTTATTTATATTCTAATAATTAGAATTATAACTGTAATCCTGAATTTTAAATAACCATGAGCAATGTTATTTAAATACCATAGAATGTTTTTTAATTGCCCTAATCACTCTGATATCTAAATTAAATATTAAAACCTATTTCTTCACGAACTTCTGTCTCAAAAAAGTTCGATCTCTGAATACTGCTTCAAGAATGTATAATCCTCTCTTCAAATCAGCTACGGATATTCCATCTTCATAACCGGATGACTGACAATAAACCATCTATCGATTAAATTAAAATAGTGCGATCAAAATAGCGTCTTCTTACGCACACAGCGGCTTCTGCAAGTTCTTAAATAAAAAAAGGCCACCTTTACTATAGATGGCCTTTTTGTTGAATATATTGTCTATGCAATCAACAAATTGCAATCTGACTAAACCTCATCGTCGAGCCAGCGGGTACGGCGAAATCCTGTGCAAGTATAAGTTATACCAGGTTTCCTGGTATCGGTTATCGAGAAGGTTATTAGGTCGGACTTTCCACCCGTTGCTGTATCATAACCATCAGTTACAATTGTCCCTCCGGTAATTGTAAAGGTTTGTGTTGTAGGAACAACAGCAGTTGTGTAATAGGTATTTGAAACACTGCTACCGCTAAAAGATTTGCCCTCAACATTGCAATCGATTTTGCCATCAAATCTTCCGAAGTAAGTAGTCGAAGTAGATGTTGCTCTGATCCACATCTGGCTTGTACTATTATCTTCAGTATTAAAGGTGGACATCACAATTAAAGCACTTGTTACATTGGGAGTTACACTTGTATTGGTAAATCGCACCAGCCATTCACCAGAAAGCGGATAGATAGGACTATAGCCAATCTCATAATCCTTGTATGTTTCACAACTTGCAGCAAATACAAGAAAGAAACACAGTATAAATAATTTTTTAATCATTCTCATTTTGAAGATTTTTAATTGTTAAACATTTCCTGTATTATTACTTATGCCACCAAAGTTTAGTATTAATCGCACTTACCGGAGTATTCGAGTTGTAATCCGAAGATGTTTTAGGATAGATTAATCTCCGTGGAATTTCGACGCCACCTAAAACAGAATTAATTGATGGAGCAAAATTCCCAACTACATAAGTCGGATCCTGAGAAGTAACCGTTCCAATTCTTGGATAACCTGTTCTGTTTACATCGCAGAATGATTCCCATGCCTGACAACGAACAGCAGCAATCCACTTTTGTCTCCAGATGGACTCTAACATAGTAGTTGCAGATGTTTCATCAAATGCATAAGGTTTACCGGCTCCAATAAAATTATTGACATCAAAAGTTGAAGGAAAAATAGCAAGTCCATTCGCATCTTTTGCGTCTTTCCAGCGATTAAAAGCTTCCGTAACACCATCTTCATAATTTGTCTTTGCTGTAGCTGGGTCGTTCAATAAAACATTTGCTTCAGCTTTTAAAAAGTTTACTTCGGCAAGCGACATAAAATAAACCGGATCAGTAGCTGCAAGAGTAGCTCTTGAGGTCTTGGCCTGATAGGTAGCGCCCAAGGTGTACCCACCCTGAGGTAACCCTACGTAAGATCCATATGTCGGATCGGGAGTCCCCGCCGCATCCATAAATACAGCTGCTCTGGGGTCACTATATTTGAACAGGAATAAGGATAGTGTAGAACTTGCCCTGAGGTTATTTGTCGTATTCAATTTGCGACGGTCGTTTTCATAGAGAGGATTTGAGCCATTCTCTTTATCTTGAAATACGGTTATTCTGCAGTCATAATCGAGAAAATCATCTTCAGTTATCAAGGCCTGAATCGCAGCTTTATTGGTAGCGAAAGCAGGATCACGCATAAGGATTTTAAGTTTCAGGGATTTAGCAAACTTTCCCCACATGTCGATATCACCCCCAAAAACAAAATCACTGGTTCCCATGGCGGGAGATGTGGCAGCAGCATCAGATTTCTTTGCCAGAGCATCATCCAACATAGCTATTATGCTCGCATTCACACCTTTTGCATCATCAAATACAGGAGTTTTATATTGATCAAAGTTCAAAGCCTGAGAAAACGGTATGTCCCCGTATGCCTCGGTCAGAAGATGGAAACAGTAAGCAGTCATAATTTCTGATGCCATCCAGTAATTCCATTCTCCTTTAGCCTCAGCTTTCGTCATGGCTAATTGCAAATCAGGAAGTGCGCCGGCATACAAGGAGCCCCATGCACGTGTGATATAGGCATTATTGTTTGGAAGGTTGTACGAATCGATGTTTGTATACTGGTTACTGCCAGCATTTTGGGCATAGTGTTGCGACCATATGCCTCCGAGTAATTCCAAATCGCCACCTATTACAGATGAAGTCCACATAAGACCCGATGAAAAGAATTTATCCGCTTCAACTATTGTAGGATAGTTTGGGTCTCTGTTAATGTCCTTATTGCATGAATTGATCATCAAGGACAGAAAGATAATTCCAAATAAATATATTTTTCTCATTTCTTTAAATTTTTACTTTTAGAAAGTTACTTTCAGGTTGCCTCCAAAAAATCTTGAGCTTGGACCAGCAGAGAACTCACCAAAATCAGATAACAGGTCGTTGCCATAATTGGTAGCTTCGGGGTCAACGAAATTATTCGTTTTCGGAGTCCACATTAATAGATTCCTTCCAACAAGACTAACTTCACATGCTTTTATTGGAGTTTTTGTCAGGATCTTTTTCGGAAAAGCGAACGACAAGGTCAACTCACGCAGCTTCATGAAAGTTTTATCAAGGACCATATTTTCATACATCAATGTATTGGTAGAGTGATTATAATAAGAATACATTGATGTTCCTAAAATCGGGATATCATTCTCGACATAAGCAGTTCCAACTTTTCTTACAGAATTAGGTACCAGGAAAGGTTGTCTATCGTTGAAGACAGTAAGCGGTGAATTACCATCGAAAGCAAGCAACTCGGCGGTATTGCTCCAGAACTTGCCACCTTTACGATAATCTAAAACGGTTGACAAGGTTATACCCTTGTATGTAAATCTGTTGTTAAAACCTAACACGAAATCCGGTTCACGTGAACCTACAATTTTCTTGTTAAGAGGATCAATAGTGGGGCGACCCGTTGCATCAACAATTATTTTCCCATCGGGGGTAGTTGCGGCTTGCGGAACTTTAAACACTCCAAGAGGTTCTCCGACAATTGCAACGAAGTCAACACCATATGCACCAGTAAAGCGGTATTCCTTTACATCATCCCAAAGTTTAACTACTTTACTTCTGTTCTGCGAAAATGTTGTGATAAATTCCCATTCAAAATCACTTGTTCTAACCGGGACCAATGATAAGCGGGCTTCAAATCCTTTATTATCAACCTGCCCTACGTTTCTGGTGTAAGATGTGAATTTTGTTTCGGGAGCAACACTTGAAGAGATGATCTGATCTTTTGTACTTTTCATATAATATGCCACGTCTATGCCAAGACGGTTACCGAAAAATTTAAAATCTGCACCAAGTTCAGTATCCGTTGTTATTTCCGGTTTTAGATCGAGATTACCCTGCAAATTGCTTAATGTTATCCCAGGTACACCACCAATAGGCATATTTATATTACCAAAACCTAAACCAATAATCGATGGAATGTAATTTCCATAAGTCCTGTAAATAGGGGCGTCGTTACCTGTTTGGCCCCATGCAAGACGGATCTTGGCATAATCAAGGATTTGCCCGTTTTTCAGGAAAGGAATTGCCTCAGTCAATAAAACAGCGCCGTTAACTCCTGCATAGAAATAGCTGTTCTTTTTGACAGGTAATGTTGAAGACCAGTCATTTCTCATAGAAAGTGTAAAAAATGCCCACTCTTTGTATGATAAGTCAAACTGACCCAATGCACCAAATAAAATTCTTTGTGTTTTGGATGAGGTAGTTACAGGTTTATCAAAACCATTGCTTAAGCTGTACCAGTCCGGAACAGCTAATCCAAAAACATATGCATCCGATGAATATGAATTGCGGGTATTATAGTTGATACCGGCAACTGCATTAAGCCTGAAATCCTGAAATAATCTATAATCTCCTGAAATTAAGCCACTTGCATCAATCTGACCATTATAAGTATTAAGTTCGTCATAGGTTCCTGGTTCATCTGATTTTACTCCTGAATTCCAGGTATCGGGATTAATTTTAGCCACAGCATTAAAACTTCTCTGGCGTGAATTGGTAAAATCCCCTCCAACACGTCCCATCAATTTGGTATTGGCGAAAATATCGTATCCTAATTCAATTTTACCATAAACTCTGTCATCCTGATAGGTGTTTCCGTTTTTCGCTACAACATAATATGGATTCTCAGCGTACAAGGTGAAAAAGTTATCAAAATTATAATATATGCTGTTATAGTCTTTCATAGTCGATATTGGAATATCAACAGGCATCTGGGCTAACTCCTGAAACAAAGTGGCACCGTCGCTACCCTGTCCGGAAGAAACTGCTTTAATGTCTTTCCGTACATAGGAAATATCAAAACTTGAATTGAATTTTCCGGATTTATGATCTCCTCTGAATGAAAATATATTGCGTTTGTACAAGTCGGCGCTTGTTGGTATGACTCCGTCAGAATAGGTGTTCCCATAAGACATGGCAAAAGAATTATTTGCATCGCCGCCGCTGATACTGATGTCATTCTGATATTCCATACCGGTTTCGTAGAAATCACGCATCTGGTTCTTTACATAAGAATATGGTTTTTTCATAACTTCGTATCCGGAATATAAGTCAGGTATTGAGCCTGATCCATAATCCGGAGTTGAATAGGCTCCCCAAACATTCATACGTCCGTCGAGCTTTGGACCCCATGATCCATTCTCTGCCGGATCCCAGTAAGGCCAGCCTTCTCCAAAATTCTTCTGAGTCTGAGGTACGCGTAAAACTTCGGAGCCTGTAACAGAACCATTGTATACAACCGAAATTTTACCGTCTTTTGCACCACGTTTAGTAGTTATCATGATAACACCATTCGCGGCTCTTGACCCATAAAGTGCGGTTGCAGAGGCACCTTTCAAAACTGTAACTGATTCAACATCATCAGGATTTATATCGTTAGCCTGATTTCCGAAGTCAACAGAGTTGTTAGTCCCACTGTTCCCTGCAAAACTATTCGACATCGGAACACCATTGACAATGTACAGAGGCTGGTTGCTACCCGTAAATGAGGAAATACCACGGATATACACCTTCTGTGAGGTACCTGTTCCTCCAGCTGTTGAGATAGACAAACCTGCTACTTTACCCTGCAATCCTGTAATAAGAGAGGAAGACTTTGCAGAAGTGATCTCATCGCTATTTACCGTACTGGTAGAATAGCCGATAGATTTTTCACTACGCTTAATACCAAGAGCGGTTACAACAACTTCGTTAAGACCAACAAGGTCGGATTCCAGAACACCGTCAATTACTGTACGTGTTCCGATTACAACCTCCTGCGATTTCATCCCGATATAGGAGAAAACCAGTGTCGTAGCATTTGCCGGTACTGTTAGTGAATATTTTCCATTTATATCTGTTATGGCACCAATAGTGGTCCCTTTTACAGAAACAGAAACACCTGGTATTGCACCTTCCCCCTGAACAGAAGAGGTAACCGTACCTGTAATGACTTTTGCCTGTGCCCATATCGTGGATCCACACGTAAACACAAACAATGCAATCAGCAGAAATAGTTTCTTCATAGAATTAGATTTAGGTTTTATTTAAAGTACAAAGATAATTTTTCTATAATCGAATCCAAACTTATAAAAACACTTATCCCGATTACTTTTATTAATAAATTCAAGAAATAAGTCAATTCCCTTAAAAATTAATAAGTATCTTTATTATTTGTCCGGAGTTCCAGGGCTGCAATACACAAGTCTTTGTAAGTCTGATCTCCAATAGCCCGTATAAGTGGTTCTTTCAGAAATTCATAAACCCGGGTACCTTCCCTGCAACCTCTTTCGCATCCAGAGGAACAGATAGGCAATTCTTCATAATTAACTCCTTTAAAGTTTGAAAAATTTTTGATCCGGATCGGGAACAGATGGCATGACAAAGGTTTCCGGAAGGTAATTTTGCCATCTCCCCAGGCTTGTTCAATACCACACATATATATATTGTCTTTCATAACAGTATATGCGCACTCTTCATTGCCAATAAGCGGTGTGACAAGATCATTCTGAAAATCAATAGTACTGGTACCTTTTTCTTTGATGGCTTCAATGCCTTCTTCTCTGAGATAAGGTTTTACAACCGGCCATATCTCCTCCAGGATATTTGCCTCAGATTCTAAAAGCGGAGCTCCTGAATCACCATACCTGCAGCAGTTGCCATGACATTCGGATAAGTTACATTTGAACTCTTTTTCAAGAATATCCAGGCTGAATATTGTATCACCTATTCTTAACATGTATTTATCTTAATATTAATCAGTATCAATCATAAATTATTGGGGTGTAAAAATATAACTTAAAAAGAATTTTATTGTAAAACTGAACTATCTCTGCACAGTAATAAAATATTTTTTTACCTTGAGCCTCACTTTAATAATGACTTTTTTATAATCATGAAGAAATTTCTGATATGGTTCTTTCCGGGATTAATTCTCGGTTCACTGTTAATCCTTGGCGGAGGGAAGGCCTTAAATATGACTTCTGCAAACGAATATTGCATTTCATGCCATATTCATCCTGGTGCTGACGCATCATGGAAAAAATCTGTACATTATGAAACACAATCGGGTTACAGGGTTGCATGTGTGGAATGTCATCTTCCTCCAAAAGGAGATGGCTACCTGTGGGCAAAAGGAACAACCGGGTTGCGTGACTTATGGAGCAAATGGACAAAGGATTCTTCATCATTTAACTGGGAAGACCGCAGAAGGCTTGAGGTCGCACGCGGATACGTTTTTGAGAGCAGCTGCATAAAATGTCATGAAAATCTTTTTCCGGCCAAGCTGACAAAAGAAGGTGAAAATGCACATCTTTATTACACGCAGACAGAAAAAACTGCTGACCTGAATTGTATTAATTGCCACCTGAATGCCGGGCATTATATTGAAGGGTATACTCATGGCAGCAATAAGACTTTTGGAAACATTTCTGCTGCTCCAAAAGAGATTTTTACCGAGCCGGCAAAAGTTACAGAGTTCAAATCATTTACAGAAAAAATCCCAAAATCAGCAATCACCTTTAATATGGTGGCAATACCGGGCGGAACATTTAAAATGGGAAGTCCTGCTGATGAACCTTTCAGGAAAGAAGATGAAGGGCCGGTAAAAGAAGCTGAGATCACTCCTTTCTTTATGGCTGAAGTTGAAGTGACCTGGGATGAATACCTTGCATTTTATACCCAGACAAGCGCTGAAGGCCGAACCACTGATACGGAAGGGTTACGAAGCAGGGCAGCTTCTGATGCTGATGCTATTTCAGGCGCCACCCCGCCGTACGGACAGCCTGATCAGGGATGGGGTATGGGACAAAGACCTGCAATATCTTTTTCATATCATGCTGCGGAAACATATTGCAGGTGGTTATCGAAGGTTACTGGCAAAACCTATCGTCTTCCCACAGAAGCAGAATGGGAATATGCCTGCAGAGCCGGTACATCGGGTCCCTATTTTTTCCCGGGCAACCCGAAAAAATTTGAAAAAAGCGGCCTGATAGCTAAATTATCGAAAAACGACACTGCTGTAATTAATACCTATATAATATATAAAGGTAACAGCCCGTCGAAAACCCAGACGGCTGACCGTGTGAAACCAAATCCATTTGGTCTGAAGAATATGGCGGGTAATGTTGCTGAGTTTTGCGGCGACTGGTACGCCACTGACGCATATTCACAGTACCCCGAAGGTGTTGTAAAAGATCCAAAAGGCCCTGAAGAAGGTACTGAGCATGTAATACGCGGAGGCACATTCATGAGTGAAGCAGGTGGCGTGCGCAGTGCTGCACGTGACTTTACCAGGACAGAATCGTGGCTTAAGACCGATCCCCAGATGCCAAAAAGCATTTGGTGGTTCTCCGATTGTTTTAATGTTGGGTTCAGAGTGGTATGTGAATATAATGAAAAAACCGGGAAGAGTGGCATTGAAAATTAGGATTTGATCTTTGCCGGCGTTTTTATCATAGAAGTCATTAATTTAAAACCTGAACACTGTTTATATTTTCAGTTTTCATAATAATATTTGCTTAAAAAAAACCTATATTTACATTCGGTTACATTTAAGAACACTGGAAAACCTTTATAAAAAGTTATAATAAAACTAATCTGACATGAAAAAATCAAGTATTTCAAGACGTAATTTTTTAGGTAAAGCAGCTACAGTCGGAGTTGCAGGTGTCGTTGTCCCTTCGATAATTACAAGCTGCTCACGCGAAACAAAGAAAGTTGTAGCTGTTCCCACTTTTCTTGACCAGGCACCCGACGGACCAGTTCTGAAAGCCGGTGTTGTTGGATGCGGTGGTCGCGGAACAGGAGCCGCTATTAACTTCCTGAGCGCCGGACCAAATCTTCAGATCGTTGCTTTAGGGGATACTTTCCAGGACAAGGTTGACAGTTGCAGAGCCGCTATCCTGAAGCAAAAAGGACAGGATGTTCCTGTTGAAAAGTGTTTTGTGGGCTTCGATGCCTATCAGAAAGTAATTGATGCAGGTGTTGACATTGTTATTCTGGCTACACCTCCGTCATTCCGTCCTGAGCATTTAGCTGCTGCCATCCAGGCTAAAAAACATGTATTTGCAGAAAAACCTGTTTGTGTTGACCCTGTTGGAGCAAGATCAGTTATGGCTACCGGACAGAAAGCAAAAGGCATGGAACTATGTATCGTTACAGGTACACAGCGTCGTCACCAGCGCGACTACATGGCTAACTGGCAGCAGGTTGCACAGGGAGCTATGGGGGATATCGTTGGTGGTAATGTTTACTGGAATGGCGGAAAACTATGGCATCGCGAAAATGATCCTAAATGGAGCGAAATGGAGTGGATGATCCGCGACTGGGTTAACTGGACCTGGCTCTCAGGAGACCATATTGTTGAACAACATGTTCATAACCTCGATGTAATGAACTGGTTCACAGGAACACATCCTGTAAAAGCAGTAGGGATGGGTTCAAGATTACGCCGTGTTACCGGAAACCAGTATGATAATTTCAGTATCGATTTTACATTTGAGAACGGTATACATTTCCATAGCATGTGTCGTCAGATTAACGGTACTACTCCTAACGTATCCGAAAGGATCCAGGGATCAAAAGGTTCAACAAACTGCCAAAACACTATACTAGATCTTGCAGGCGCTGAAATATGGAAATATACTTACCCTCTCGATAAAGACGGAAAACCGACAAAGCGTGTCCTTGATCCTTATGTGCAGGAACATATTGACCTTGTAACAGCTATACGTACAGGCAAACCAATAAACGAAGCTGAAAACACAGCTATTTCAACAATGGTTGCAATTATGGGACGTATATCAGCTTATACAGGCAAAGAGACAACCTACGAAGAGATGATGAACTCCGACCTGAAACTTGGTCCGGCTGTATATGCATTTGGTCCTGTTGATATTGATAAATCAGTGCCAATAGCAGGTCTGGCTTATGTTCCGGAACCAGCAAAAAAGTGATATAAATCTCAAAAATCATTTTCTTATGATTAATTCCAGAAGAGATTTTATAAAGAAAGCAACAGTAACAGGGGCCGCCATTTTAGCTGCTCCTGCTATTTTTGGTTCATCTCCGGCCTCAAAACAACAAAAGGCTTCAGATGCTGTAACTCCATTTAAGCTTAAGTACGCTCCGGGACTGGGGATGTTTCGTCAGAATGCCGGACAGGATCCTATAGATAATATTAAATTTTGTTCCGATCAGGGATTCAGGGCAATGTTCGACAATGGCCTTCCCGAAAGGGCACCGGAACTCCAGGAGAAAATTGCTTCCGAAATAAACAGGCTGGGAATGGAACTTGGTCCATTTGTTCTTCGGGGAGATCCCAGAATTCCGGATTTTGTACTGAATAAACAGGAAATCAGGGATATGCTTGCTGAGGTTATGAAAAAAAGCATTGAAGTGTATAAAAGGACAGGTGTAAAACAAGCCCTGATCGTTCTGGGAAGATATGATGATAAACTCCATATTGATTATCAGACTGCAAATGCAATAGATAATCTTAGATATTGTTGTGATATAGTTGAACCTGAGGGCATTACATTGGTTCTTGAACCATTGAATAACCTAATTAATCACCCTGGTCTCTTTCTTACAAGAATACCCCAGGCTTATGCAATTTGCAGGGCAGTTAACAGACCTTCATGCAAAATTCTTGATGATCTATACCACCAGCAGATATCCGAAGGTAATCTGATCCCGAATATTGAAGCTGCATGGAGCGAAATTGCCGCTTTCCATCTCGGAGACTCTCCGGGCCGTAATGAACCCACAACAGGTGAGATAAACTATAAGAATATCTTTAAGTACCTTTATAATAAAAAGTATGACGGCACACTCTGTATGGAACACGGAATCAGCAACAGAGGCACCAAGGAGGGCGAATTAAGAGTGATACAGGCTTATCGCGAATGTGATAGCTTTGAAGGATAAAATGCTATCAAACTATATTTCTTCATTGTGACAGTCATAGTGGAACGGGTGATTTTTACACAAGCACCTTCCCTGTCATATCTTTTGGGATATTAAGTCCCATTATAGTAAGTAATGTGGGTGCTACATCAGCAAGGATGCCTTCATTAATTTTTTTATAATCATCACTTACAAGGATGCATGGTACCGGATTAAGGGAATGTGCAGTATTAGGGGTACCATCTTCATTAAGCGCTTTATCGGCGTTACCATGGTCAGCAATGATCAAAACATCATAATTTTTGTTCCGCGCTGCCTTTATCACTGCACCGGCACATTCATCAACAGTCGCGATCGCCTTTTTAATTGCCTCATATACACCGGTATGACCGACCATGTCACCATTAGCAAAATTCAAACATATAAAATCATATTTTTCCGTATCAATAGCTTTTATAACAGCATCTCTCACTCCGTAAGCACTCATTTCCGGCTGTAAGTCGTACGTGGCTACTTTCGGTGATGCAACAAGTATTCTCTCTTCACCTTTGAATTTTTCCTCCCTTCCCCCGGAAAAGAAGAAAGTAACGTGAGCATATTTCTCTGTTTCAGCTATCCGGAGCTGCGTTTTACCTGCGTTAGAGAGAATCTCTCCAATAGTATTATCAGCATTATCCTTGGGATAAATGATATGAAGGCCGGTGAATGTAGAATCGTAAGGGGTCATCGTACAGTAATACAGTGGAATGGTCTTCATTCCGCATTCCGGCATATCTTTCTGGGTAAGGACTATTGTGAGTTCCTTTGCCCTGTCGTTCCGGAAGTTGAAAAAGACGATCACATCTCCTTCCTTTACCGAACCGATTGGATTTCCTTTAGTGTCGGTAACAACAATAGGTTTCATAAACTCATCAGTGACTCCTTTGTCATATGATTCCTGCATTGCGTCAATAATATTGCCGGTCGGAGCTCCTTTGCCATTGACAATCAAATCATAACCATCTTTAATCCTTTCCCACCTCTTATCCCGATCCATCGCATAGTACCTTCCGATGAAAGAGGCTACATGTCCGTTTGATTTTTTAAGATGGTCAAGTAGATTCTTCATATAGCCTATCCCGCTGCGCGGATCAGTATCGCGTCCATCACCGAACCCGTGAATAAATACATTTTTAAGACTGTATTCCATGGTCATATCACACAGGGAGTAAAGGTGTTTGTCAAGTGAATGAACCCCTCCATCGGACATTAATCCAAGAAAATGAACCTGTTTATTATTGTCGCGGGCATAAGAAAAAGCATCGGTTAACACCTTGTTTTTTCGTATCCCTCCTGTTTTACAATCCAAATTTATCTTTACCAGATCCTGGTAGATTACTCTTCCGGCTCCTATATTCAAATGTCCGACCTCTGAATTTCCCATCTGTCCGTCAGGTAATCCGACATCTTCTCCTGAAGCATGGAGCTTTGAAACCGGGTAATTGTTTTTATAAAATGTAAGATTTGGTGTGGGCACCTGGCTAATTACATCAGCTTTAGAGCCATCGCCTATCCCCCATCCGTCGAGTATCATCAATAATGTTTTCCTGTTCTTCATAATATGTAAATGCTTACTTTATAAACTAAACATAAAATAATGTACCATTGTTCAGGGTACAATCGGGGGTCAAATTTAGTCAACTTTTTCTGGTATTCAATTCCTGGTGATTTTCACTTTCTCCTGTATAATATGAAAATCGTGTCCCTAAGTTATTGCAGTTTAACCAGGGATTATTTATCATTCCTGATCTTTATTAATTCAAGTAATGAATTGAGATCAAGGTTCATACTATCAATAATAATTTCTGCACGGTTATAGCAGTTCTCACGCGATTTAAGCTTTTCCTGAATAAAAGCAAATAGCTGGTCGCTATTCATGTTTTTAATCAGTGGCCTTATATGTGATGAACCAGATAGTCTGTTATGTAATTGCTGCGGAGTCATTTTCAGATAAATTGTCAATCCTGTTTTCAACATGTGATCCATATTATCTCCATAACAGGGTGCTCCGCCTCCTGTTGAGATTACGGCATTTTTCTGTGATACAAGGTTCCGGAGCAATTCGGTTTCTTTCTGCCTGAAATACTCTTCGCCATTATCTGAAAAGATGCCAGAAATCTTTTTCCCGGTATGTTCTTCTATTGTCTTATCGAGGTCGATGAATGTCCAGCCCAGCAGACTGGCCAGTTTTTTCCCTGCGGTTGATTTACCGCTACCCATAAATCCAACTAAATATATTATTTTATGTGTAGCCATTACAACTCAAGCTTCATCTGGGCGGGATCATCATTTGGATCTGGTATCTGAGACTCCTCTTCTTCTGGTTCCTCTATAGTCAGGGTTGTCTCCTTTTTTATTACCGGCTCTATTTCGTGAATATTTTCGACCATAAAACTTGTAAGTCTCTTCCCTTTGGCTTTGTAACTCTTGACACCGATGAATTCTGCAACTTCAATTATCTCATTATCACGGTTCTTATGCTTCCCACCGAATTTTATTTCGAAACGCGGGTACTCAACTTCAGTGACACTTAAAAGTTTTGACTCAGGATCTTCATTGATAAAACATTGCGGTTTTTCTGATTCCTCAATCACAAATCGTTTAACATAGTAAAACTTCTGTTCAGCATCCCAATAAACGACCGAGTAAACCTTACCTGGTCTGTATTTTTCAAGGAGAAGAATATTATCTTCAAAATGAATAGAAAGATCAAATCCGGTTATCCTGAAATACCCGTTTTTGGTGATGACCTGTATCTTATCATCGGAACTGAACTCGCCAAGAAATATCCCCCGTCCATCAACGTTCAACCTGAATACAGCGTCATCGAACCATATCTTTCTTCCACCGAGTGTCGATAATCCTTTCTCTTTCAGGGCTATTTTATGAACCCCATTCTTCGTCAGGATATTCCCCATCGAAGATTTTCCTTTAATAGCCAATTGCCCGAAATCAAATTCAAAAACAAGTTTTTTCAGGCGCGCTTTAGGTTTATGATGAATCTTTATTACTTCGGCTTCACCATTTGGATTAGGGGTGAAATATACAATTCTGGATCCTGCTGTTCCTCGTGTGAGATTGTATTCCTTATCGCGTGTAAGCCCGGTTATTGAGCAACGTTTTACATAGAAGGGACCATCTTTACCATCCTGATATACAATATTATAGATTGTCCTTTCGTCATTTTTCAGAAAAACATGGGCATACAAAATATCATTACCAACAAACACTTTATCGGCTACTTTGGTAATCAGATAAACTCCATCTTTCCTTATTACAATAATATCGTCAATATCGGAACAGTCGCAGACAAATTCATCTTTTTTCAGCCCTGTTCCGATGAATCCTTCCTTATAATTTATATAAAGTCTTGCATTATTGGCAACCACTTTTGTGGCTTCAATTGTATCAAAGCTGCGTATCTCCGTTTTGCGTTCCCTCCCCTTTCCATACTTTTTCTTTATCTGCTTAAAGTAGTTTACAGCAAATGGAATAATATTCAGAAGATAGATCTTAACTTCTTCAAGTTCAGCCTCAATGCCTTTAATATGTTCATCAGCTTTTTTAGAGTCAAACTTTGATATCCTTTTGATCTTGATCTCGGTAAGCTGGATAATATCGTCGCGTGTGACCTCCCTGGACAATAGTTTTTTAAATGGTTCCAGACCATCGTCAATAGCTTTGATAACACCTTCCCATGTTTCACTCTCCTCAATGTCCCTGTAAATTCTCTCCTCAATAAATATCTTTTCGAGCGACGACATGTGCCACTCTTCCATTAGCTCTGACTGACGTATCTCAAGCTCAGACTTAAGCAATTTGACACTGTTGTCGGCCGAGTGACGAAGTATTTCGCTGACCCCCATAAATGAGGGTTTATTATCTGTTATAACACATGTATTTGGGGAAATTGAATATTCGCAATCGGTAAAAGCGTACAATGCATCAATGGTCTTGTCGGGAGAAGTTCCGGGAACAAGCTGAATAACGATCTCAACGTTAGACGAAGTGTTATCATCGATCTTCCGGATCTTGATCTTACCCTTATCATTTGCCTTGATAATTGATTCGATAAGAGATGATGTTGTTTTACCAAATGGTATCTCAGTGATTACAAGTTCCTTCTTATCAACTTTTTCGATCTTAGCCCTTACCTTTACAGCTCCTCCACGTTGGCCATCGTTATATTTTGAAATATCTATCATTCCCCCGGTGGGAAAGTCGGGATAAAGGACAAACTCATTTCCCATGAGGTAATCTATCGAAGCATCGATAAGTTCATTAAAGTTGTGTGGAAGTATTTTTGAAGCAAGTCCCACTGCAATTCCTTCGCCGCCCATTGCCAGAAGCAAAGGGAATTTTACAGGAAGAGTCACAGGTTCTTTGTTTCTGCCGTCGTACGAAAGTTTCCATTCAGTTGTTTTATGATTAAAGAGAACTTCGAGTGCAAATTTTGAGAGCCTAGCTTCGATATACCTTGGTGCAGCGGCGCCATCACCTGTCAGTATGTTCCCCCAGTTACCCTGCGCATCGATCAGAAGATCTTTCTGCCCTAATTGAACAAGTGCGTCACCAATTGAAGCATCACCATGAGGATGAAACTGCATTGTATGACCAATGATATTAGCCACCTTATTGTATCGGCCATCATCCATCCTTTTCATGGAATGGAGTATGCGACGGTGAACAGGCTTCAAACCGTCATCCAGATGAGGAACTGCGCGCTCAAGAATAACATAAGAGGCATAATCAAGGAACCAGTCCTGGTACATACCCGATAATGCAGTAACAGAATGAAGAGCTGCCGGCCCGCTTATTTGTCCCTCTGATCCTTCCTGTCCGTCAATCTCAAGTTCCTGTTCTTCCATAATTTACTTTGCCCTCCCAAAAATTTTGTTTAACGAAACAAATCAGTATTTACTCTTTTCTTCTTCCACAATATCTTCTTCTACCCTCAGATTATCAATGATAAAATCTTGTCTCTCAGGTGTATTCTTTCCCATATAAAATTCAAGATAACCGTTTATAGCATCAGTTTTTTTCAGCCTGACCGGTTCAAGACGCATATCTTTCCCAATAAAATGTACGAACTCATCGGGAGATATCTCCCCCAGACCTTTGAACCTTGTCATTTCCGGATTAGGACCAAGAGCCTCAATAGCTTTAGCTTTCTCTTCCGGACTATAACAATATCTTGTTTCCTTTTTATTCCTTACCCTGAAAAGAGGTGTCTGAAGAATATATACATGTCCTTTTCTTACCAGATCGGGAAAAAACTGAAGAAAAAATGTAAGAAGAAGAAGCCTTATATGCATACCATCAACGTCGGCATCGGTTGCTACCACGACATTGTTATAACGAAGGTTTTCAATACCATCTTCGATATTTAATGCAGCTTGCAAAAGGTTGAATTCTTCATTTTCATAAACGATTTTTTTTGTCAGTCCAAATGAGTTAAGAGGTTTTCCCCTGAGGCTGAAAACAGCCTGAGTTTCTACATTTCTCGATTTGGTAATTGAACCGCTTGCTGAGTCGCCCTCAGTAATAAATAGCGTTGAATCAAGTTTGTTCGAATCGTTGGTATTATAATGTATCCTGCAATCTCTCAGCTTTTTATTATGAAGGCTTACTTTTTTAGCCCTGTCGCGAGCCAGTTTCTGTATTGAGGATATTGCTTTTCTCTCTTTCTCCGAATCCTGAATCTTCTTAAGAATTATCCTTGCCGTCTCAGAGTTCTTATGCAGATAATCATCCAGCTGCTTCTTAATGAATTCCATGATGAAATTCCTTACAGAAGGTCCGTTCGGGCCCATATCTTTTGAACCCAGCTTGGTCTTCGTCTGTGATTCAAATATTGGTTCTTCAACCTTGATGCTTATTGCCGCAATTATTGACGACCGTATGTCGGCCGGATCATAATCTTTTTTATAAAAATCGCGTATAGTCTTCACTATTGCCTCCCTGAAAGCCAGAAGGTGCGATCCTCCCTGGGTGGTATTCTGGCCATTCACAAAGCTGTAATAATCTTCTCCGTACTGTAATGCATGAGTGAATGCCACCTCAATATCTTCACCGTTCAGATGAATCAGAGGATAGAGTCCTTCCTTACTCATGTTCTCATTAAGCAGGTCAGCAAGTCCATTCCTTGAAAAGAACTTATTGCCATTGAAATTAATCACCAGGCCGGAGTTCAGATATACGTAATTTTTTAACAGAGAATCTACGTATTCCGAAATAAAGAAATAGTTACCGAACATGGATTCATCAGGTTGAAAAATAACCTCGACACCATTCTCTTCATCACTCTTTTGCAGAGGATGATCCTTAATGTTAACACCAAGTTCAAATTCACTTACTTTAATTTCGCCATCGCGTATTGATCTGATTATGAATTTGCTGGAGAGAGCGTTAACTGCTTTTACCCCGACACCGTTCAACCCGACTGATTTCTTGAAGGCTTTGGAATCATATTTGGCTCCCGTATTCATTTTTGAAACGGCATCAACCACTTTCCCAAGAGGTATCCCACGGCCATAGTCCCTCACCCGTACTTCTTTTCCGACTATTGACACATCGATTTTTTTGCCGTAACCCATCATAAACTCATCGACGGCATTATCCATTACCTCTTTTAAAAGAACATAAACACCATCATCCTGCGATGACCCGTCACCAAGCTTACCGATGTACATACCGGGCCTAAGCCTTATATGCTCGCGCCATTCAAGGGTTCTTATATGTTCTTCAGAATATCCAACGACTGACATTTTGCAGAATTTTGCGCAAATATAGCTATTTAGATAATGGGCCTTTGGTCAATTTTTCAACAAACCACTTTGATTTCTAGTCTGAAAAAACTGACAAAAAGACCGATAATAATATATTTATCTGATTAATTGATATTTACAGAAGAGTAAATATGTTAATAAAAGTGAAAAAGTTAAACTGAATTGTTCGTTCTTTAATTTCAATAAAAGACTCATAACAATATGGCAATTACCTCTAAAACTGATTTTTTATTATGATAATCAGAACCCTTCAGGTCAAAATCCCAGCTCCATTTCTCTGAATATCTGCTTTCAGGTAGTTCTGTCATAACAGTTTTTATATCTGTTACTTTTCCCGATTTATCTTTAAATAATTCATTTGTATCGGTGATTAAAACTGAATCATGATTTTTCAGAAACTCAATATGTTTCTTTTGAATCTTATGCCTGAAAAGGGTCAACTCCTCTTCTTCAACTTTTGATCTTTTCTTAATAAAATCAACAGGAAGCGATTCAAGCTGGGTAAGTATATTCAGCGAAATGACCATTCCGGGATCATTTTCAGGTTCATATTCAGGAACAGTAATGTTATCCAGTGAACGGGTTCTTTTAAAAAACGGATTTTTGATTCTTTTGTTCCACACCTCTTCAATCAAGCCACCCGTAATGTCTTCTTCACTAAGAGTAACTTTCTTCAATGAACCAGCCTGGCTGATAACTTCAGGGGGATGAATAATATCGACAAGCACTACCTCTTCCGTTAAGTCAATCATCTCTTTGAGAGGCAGTTCCAATAACCAGCCGCTTCCCAGAACTGTTACCTTACCAGGTTTATGAATTTCAAGAGCTTTCATTATAAAACTTCGGCAGTTCTCAAGATGTTTATCCCATCTCCCCTCCTGGTTCAGATGACGATATATAAGCCCATGCTGGTAGTCATAATAACCCATTTTGTACAACATCCGTCTGTATGTTTCGGGGTGTTTCATCCTGTTTTATTTACCGGTTCGCATTTTGTCCAGAGCAGCCGACATCATATTACTGAATTTCAGAGCAAGATCATCGGGATCTTTTGTCCCGAAAGATTCAGGAAAAACCGGGTCAAATACCTTAATTTTTATTCTGTGTCCTCCTCTGAAGATCAGTCCGTGTTTTGGCAGTATTCCTCCGGTACCGTCAATTAATACAGGAAGAATAGGAACATTTGCATCCAGTGCAAGCTGAAATGCACCTCTTTTGAAGAATCCGGGATGCCTGTCAACTGACCGAGTTCCTTCAGGAAAGATCATTATTGATGTACCCTCTTTAAGGCACCTGTACGACGTTTCAAGCATAACCTCTTTACTTTCACTGTTTCCACGGTCGACAGTGACATAATCGGCCATCTTAAGGTACCAGCCGATGAATGGCACTTTGTTGTTTTCTATCTTGGAAATCCATTTAAACCTCATATTCAGACAGTTAATCAACAATATATCAAGAATTGACTGATGGTTGGAGATGATGACATAAGTGACACCTCTATCGGCTTTTCCCTTCCCTTCGATGTGCAACCTCCATATTGGTATCATTCGGGAAAGGGCTATGGATTGGTAAACGAGGAGCCAGTGAATCACTGCCCTTTTTCTGTCGAACGGAAGTACAATAAGCCAGATGATGAAAGTCAACGGAAACAATATCACCATAAAAGAGAGGCCTATCAGCCATACAATGATCGAAAGAAAAATATTCATAAATCGGGAATTCAAGACCGTAATTACCTTTTCAAAGATATTTTAATAAATGAAAAATTAAACCTAGTTTTAAAATAACCCGTATACATCATCATCGGTCATTGCAACACTATTCTCTCTGAATACTCTTAACAGGTCAGCCGGCATATGTTTTATCCCTATAAGGTTCTTAGCAACTGTGTTCAATTTTTCGTCCCGTTCAATTGCACATTCCCAGATTATTCCATCCTTTACAAAAATATTACAGGAGTACTGTTTGCGATCTATTTCGAACCGGTTATTAAAATGATATTCAGGCCCATACGCATAGTTCCACTCCCAGGTTCTGTACTTTGAATCAGCAAGCGCCTCTGCTTCAGCCGATTCCTCTTCTCCTAAAGAGTACATCTCCGCATCGGGGATATTATTAAGAAACCAGCTCATCATCATTGACCTGAACTGAGTCATGTCCTTTATATCATTCAACTTTTCTTTCAGGTTAATAACCGGAGAGGGATTCGATTCAACAGCTTTTGAAGTATAATTACCGGTGTTCTTTCGTAATGAATTTCTTAAAAGATCAAGTGATGTATTGAAAAGGAGTGTCCCATGATGGAGTACTCTGTTCCGGTGTATATGCTCGGCATTACCCGATATCTTAAAACCATTAACCTTCAGATCATTTTTCCCTTCAAGATTTGCTTCCACTCCCAACGACGAAAGGAAGCTGATAACAGGAAGAGTATATTTCCTGAAATCAACCTGTTTGCCGGCTTCACTTTGTATAATAAACGAAAAATTAAGGTCCCCATTATCATGAAAAACCGTTCCCCCGCCTGATATTCTGCGTATTACAGGGATATTTTTCTCCGTCACAAACCGGGTATTGACCTCACGGTGCAGCACCTGGTGCTTTCCGATAACAACAGAAGGATCGTTAACGCCAAGTATCAGGAACTCTTCTTTTCTGTTTTTAAGGAGAATTTCTTCAAGTGCCAGGTTAAAGAAGGGATCAGTCGATCGGAGGTTTAGACAGTGCATGATTCAAATCATTACTGGAAGAGAGGTAGTTATTCTTAAGCAGTCTATTATCTGTCAACTCATAAAGCTTATAAACGCCCCACCCGATAAATGCACCCACTATTGAACCGCAAATCACATCTCCCGGATAATGCACACCAAGATAGATCCTGCTGTAACCTATAATTAAAGCCCAAAGGATAATACTAATTGTGTACCACCTTTTTTTTATGAACATCAGGCTTAGCAGGGCAACATTGAAAGAATTTGAAGCATGTGACGATACAAACCCGTATTTTCCGCCACATTCACCGTTAAACAGGTGAATCATTCCCTGCAGGGCTGGTTCGTTACACGGTCTTAATCGATGAAAGACATTTTTGAACAGCTGCACGGATACCTGGTCTGCCAGGGTAACCGCTAAAATTATGAATAATAGAATAATCAGAAATTTTCTTTTGTGCCTGAATCCAAGATATAAAAGGATCGCAAGATATAATGGAGCCCATATTACCTTACCGCTGATCGCGTGCATAACCTGGTCCCAGAAAGGTGAGTTTTGAGCGTTCAGAAAGAGAAGAAGCTGCTGATCAATATGTTCAAGCATTAAAAGATCTTCATAAGTTAAGAACTTTCCAGATCATATCTTTAAGAGTAGTAATCCCCTCGCCAGTTATTGATGAGATGAAAATCCTCGAAATTTCAGGCAGGTCATTTCGTATTTCTTCTTTCAGTTCGTCATCGAGCATGTCTGATTTAGAGATAGCGAGAATCCTTTTTTTGTCCAGAAGTTCCGGATTGTACATTTTCAGCTCATTCAAAAGGATATTATATTCATCCTTAATGTTTTTGCTGTCGGCCGGAACCAGAAAGAGAAGGATCGAGTTTCTCTCAATGTGCCTCAGAAATCTGACCCCCAGACCTTTGCCTTCGTGTGCTCCTTCAATAATACCCGGTATATCAGCCATAACAAACGACTTGTCATCGCGATAGCTGACTATCCCCAGGTTAGGTACAAGTGTTGTGAATGCATAGTCGGCTATTTTAGGCCGGGCTGCCGAAACAACCGACAAAAGTGTTGATTTCCCGGCGTTTGGAAAACCTACAAGACCGACATCTGCGAGAATCTTTAGTTCAAGGATAAATGTATCTTCGATTCCCTGTTCTCCGGGCTGGGCATAACGGGGAGTCTGGTTTGTAGCTGATTTAAAGTGTACATTTCCCTGCCCTCCGCGACCACCCTTTGCAAGGATCTTTTCGTCGCCATGGTTCGTAATTTCAAAAAGAACTTCGTCCGTGTCGCTCTTTTTAGCTAAAGTCCCGAGCGGAACCTCAACAATAATATCTTTGCCCTCAGCTCCGGTGGATGTCTTCTCGCTTCCACCCTCGCCATTTTCGGCAAAAATATGACGCCGGTATTTAAGGTGAAGAAGAGTCCACAACTGGCTGTTTCCCCTAAGGATAATATGACCGCCCCTTCCTCCATCGCCCCCATCGGGTCCGCCCTTGGGTTCAAACTTCTCCCGCCGGAAATGGGCCGACCCTGCGCCTCCGTTTCCTGAGCGACAGTAGATCTTTACATAATCAACAAAATTTGAACCTGCCATAGCTGTTAAAAGGTATTAAACCAACTTCTTCATATAATCTGAAAGTCTTTTAAATATATCATCAATTGTACCCATTCCATTAACTGGCTGATAGATACCTTTTTTCCCGCAATAGTCGATAATTGGCTCTGTTTTCTCTTTATAAACATCGATCCTGTTGTTAATGACAGCCGGATCTTTATCATCTGGTCTGCCTGACAATTCAGCTCTTGCAATTAATCTCTTTACCAATTCAACATGATTGACCTCAAGAACCAGCATACTGTCTATTTTCATCCCTCTTTCGTTGAGCATCTTTTCAAGCGAAATGGTCTGTGCAACAGTCCTTGGGAAACCATCAAAAAGGAATCCTGCGGAACCTTTTGAATTATCAATTTTTTTTGCAATCATCTCAATTACAACCTCATCGGGTACAAGTTCACCTGTTGCCATTATTTTACTCATCTTTTTACCCAGTTCCGTGCCTGCGGCAATCTCCGCCCTAAGCATATCCCCGGTTGAAAGATGAGTAAGATTGAATTTCTCAGCCAGCATGACCGACTGTGTTCCCTTGCCTGAACCGGGAGGACCAAAAATTAAAAAATTAATCATAGAATAAAAAATTAGAATTGATTTATTGTGTTTAATAATATTGTCCTTACCTGTATTTTTTGTTTTAATATTCAATGACCAAACAGTTCCTGAAGTATGGAGTTCCCAATATGTCTTAATTTTTCATTTTACTCTATTAATGTACTAACGAATAAACAGATGCAAGATTGCGCCCAAAACCGTCATAGTCGAGCCCGTAACCAACCACAAAATCGTTTGGTATTTCAAAACCGGCATAATCAATATGAATATCCTTCGTATAAGCAGCAGGTTTGAAGAGAAGAGTGGCTATTTTTATATCAGAAACTTTACGCATAACAAGCTCATCAACAATACGCTCGAGGGTATTGCCCGTATCAACAATATCCTCGATAACTACAATAGTCTTGTTTCTGATATCTTCATTCCACCCGATAAGCTCTCTGATCGTTCCCGAAGATTTTGTCCCTTCATATGAGGCAAGCTTTACAAAAGATATCCGGGCTTCAAGATTAATTTTTCTGAAAAGGTCGGCCGCAAAGAGAAAAGCACCGTTAAGTATCCCCAGGAAAACAACATCTTTTCCGGTCAGGTCTGAATTGATCTGCCTGCCAAGCTCATCTATCCTCTTCTGAATAGCTTCTTCAGCGATCATTTCCCTAAACTTTTTATCAAGTATCCGGACCTCTTTCATGACAGCATATTTTGAAAAATACTCCGGTGCGAAAATATGAAAATAATAGCTTATTTTTGTCCTTATCAGGAAGTTAATTAAAATTATTTAAATGAAACCACTCGTAAGTATAATCATGGGAAGCACCTCCGACTTGCCTGTGATGGAGAAAACAGCACAGATCCTCAATGATTTTAAGATACCTTTTGAGATGAATGCTCTTTCGGCACACCGCACACCCGAAGAGGTTGAGAAATTTTCAAAAGGAGCTGCCCCGCGTGGGATTAAAGTGATAATTGCCGCAGCAGGGATGGCCGCACATCTTCCTGGTGTAATTGCAGCCATGACCCCTCTTCCTGTCATCGGGGTACCGATAAAAGCATCACTCGAAGGTCTCGACTCTATATTCTCAATACTGCAGATGCCTCCCGGAATACCAGTCGCAACCGTTGGAGTCAATGCTGCACAGAATGCAGGCATACTTGCAGCCCAGATAATTGCAACCGGCGATGAAGCATTGATGAAAGAGGTCGTCAGGCACAAGGAGAGCCTGAAAAAGAAAATCGTTGAAGCTAATGACGAGCTGAAAAAAGTAAAATTCCCGTACAAGACAAACTAAGAAGTGCCTGGCTCACTCAAAACTCCTGCCACTTCAATTACTTTTTATCACAAAATTCAATTCTATTTTCAGGATTGAATTTTTTTTCGTATATTGGTATTCTAATTTTGAAACAGTTGTACCCGCTGCACAAGATATCTGTTTCTGTTTTTTTAATATTCTACTCTGTGACCGCCCTGGCTGGTGATCCCTATGGTATTACAGCCGGTGCAGGTGAAGCAGGGACAGGATATGCCTGTGTGATGAAAAACGGCTTCTGGTCATCGTTTCATAATCAGGCATCACTGGCTGATTACAATTCATTTGCGTTCGGTTTTAATTACCAGAACAGGTTCAATATCAGTGAACTGGGCACCAGGTCAGCAGGTATGATCATACCTGCCGGAAAGGCATCACTGGGGGCGCTATACTCCCATTTCGGATATGTTGATTTTAACCGGCAAATGGCAGGATTGGCATGTGGAATGGATCTATCAGATAATCTGGCAGCAGGAATACAGATTGACTATTTTTCTGAACGGACAACAGGAGAATATAGTAATATTCAGCAAATTACATTCGAGGCTGGCTTCCTTATTTCACCTTCCGAGAATATCAGGCTTGGAATACATCTCTTCAATCCCGTACCCGGCTCATTAAGAAAGAATTACCTTCCCTCGTCGGTCAGAGCAGGAGCAGGCATCTACCTCAGCAGAATACTGTTCGCCGGAACAGAAGTCGAAATGAATTCAGGTAATAAGTTGATTCTCAGAACAGGGTTTGAATATGAAGCAGGCAAGAGACTCTGGTTAAGAGGAGGGTTCTGTACCGACAATACATCGTTCAGTTTCGGTCTGGGATACCTTGTAAAATTTGTACAGGTCGATATTGGTTTTGTATCTCACGAAAAACTGGGTGTTACCTCTTCTGCATCTTTAATTTTCAAAATCAAATAAGTAAAAAATCAAAAAGAGATCCGTTAACCAGGGCCGAGAGTTAAAAAATTGCCTTGCAGGCAATTTTAGCGAAGGAGCCAGACAGAGCGAGGGTAACGCAAAGTTTTTACAGTTTTATAAGAAATGATAAAATATATCCTGATAATAATACTATTATTTTTTTCAATAAAATCCTTCTGTCAGGAAGGAAAGCTCTCAGAAATAATTACCGGTATTGCTGAGGAGCTTGCATCAGATGAATCTGATCCGGAAGCAACAGCCCTATTTATCGAACAGCTTCACGACCTTAATGAGGAGCCTGTAAATATCAACTCGCCAGATAAAACCGAATTATCGAGACTTTTTTTTCTTACCGAATTTCAGATCAAAGCCCTTGCAGACTATATACGCTATTCAGGAAAAATCGTCTCTCCTTTCGAAATAGCCAATATCCCGGGGTTCGACAGGGAAACAGCCGAGATAATGATCCCATTTATCACCCTGGAAAATAAAATGAGCTCCTATGCAGATTCTGCTATCTTCAGAAGTTCTCTTCTTTCCAATTTTTCTGTCAAATCATCTGATAATGACACAAGTGCAGCAGGCTCACCTATAAAATTACTTGCCAAATACAGGTTTACTTCCGGAAATATTTCAGGAGGATTCACTGCTGAAAAAGATCAGGGTGAAAAACTTATATCTGACAATCCGCCACGGCCTGATTTCCTCTCCGCAAACTTATCAATCTCAGGAAACAGGTTCGTCAGAAGGATAGTCATCGGCGATTACGCTGCCCGGTTTGGCCAGGGCACAAACATTAACACCGGTATAAGAACAGGGTTATCGCTTACTACTCCAGGCTATATGTCGGGAAGAGATGAGATAAAACCGTACACTTCTGCTGATGAAAATAACTTTTTCAGAGGAATAGCTTCTCAGTTTCAAATAAATAATTTCGGTTTGTCAGTTTTCTATTCCATAAACAAAATCGATGCAACACTTAATTCAACAGATAGTATTTCAAACGATTACATTGAGACATTTTATAGATCAGGATTACATAACACTCCTTCATCTCTGTTAAAAAAGGATGCAGCAACCGAAACTACGTATGGCGCTAATCTGTCATACGGCTTTAGTAACCTTAAAATAGGGATGACATTTTCAGAAAGCAGGTTTTCTCTTCCTGTAAATATCACCGGTGATAATCCAGATGAAATCTATGATTTTAAAGGAGATAAAAACCATGTTGCAACGTTTTATTATAGCTGGCTGATTAAAAAAATGATCCTCTCAGGTGAGTTTTCGGTAAATGACCGGAACAGATCTGCAATAGTTCAGGGAATAACATTCAGGCCAGCTGACAGATTAATTATCAATATATTATATAGGAATTCTCAACCCGGCTACAGATCATTTCACTCAAATGGTCCCGGAAGCAGCTCATCGGGAGATAATATGAAAGGGTTACTTGGAGGGTTTACGTTTGAAGCAGCTAAATACCTGTTTATCAGTGCTGGGTGTGATCTTCAGTATTTTGCATGGCTGAAATACCGTTGCAGCGCCCCTTCTTTGGCCAGAAGAGAGGAGGTAAAAATTAAGTACATCCCTTCTGAAAAATTTTCAGCAGAACTATATTTTTTTGAAAGATTATCGATACTGGACAAACAAGATTTCAGCGGTATCAAAAAACAGGAGGAGGTCATCAGTAAAGCAATCAAATGCGTGACAAAATATTCGCCATTTGAAAGCCTGACGCTATCCACCCGTTTTGATTTTAAGGTTGTATATCCTTCCGGAAGCAAAGGAATGTTGATGTTGCAGGATCTGAACTACCGGTTCAGGACGATACCCGTATCTCTGTGGTTCAGATATTGTATTTTCAAAACTTCTGATTGGGATTCAAGGCTTTACACCTGGGAGAATGATCTCCTTTACAGTTTCAGCATACCGGCATTATCAGGCGAGGGCAGCCGTAGCTACCTTGTTGCAGGATGGAAGATATTGGACGGAGCAGAACTGAGGGTAAAATATGGAATTACGACAATAACGGATAATGGTGAAAGTCTGAAAGATACACAGGAATTCAGGATGCAGTTCAGGTTAAGATTTTAGGGATGGGGTTTTAATATCCCTGATATTCAGCTGAAGATTCTTATTCCCTCTGAATTCATTCATTTCGATTGAATAACAAATATCAAAAGGATTACCACCTTTGATATATTCAAAATGGTTCGCCTGACTGAATGCTATGGCAGGGATACTTTTTATTCCCGTTGATTCCTGACACAGTTCCAGCTTCAGATGTTCCCCGCTTGATCCAACCATCCTTCCTGTTCCGGTATCAAATACATTCCTTGAAATGAAAACCGGTGACATATTTTCTGGTCCGAAAGGCTGGAGCTGGTTCATTGTTCCGAAAAATTCCTCATTTATTTCGCTGAATAAAAGTTCGGCGTCAATGAAAATTCTTGGCACCAGCTGATCTTCGGTAATTGTGCTGTTAACATATTTTTCAAACCTCTCCATGAAAGGCCTTATATTCTCTTTCTTAAGGGTCAATCCTGCTGCATACATATGCCCCCCAAAGCTTTCGAGCAGATCGCTGCAAGCCTCAATCGCCTGGTAAAGATCATAACCCTGCACAGACCTGGCCGATCCGGTTGCAAAACCATTCGACTCGGTCAAAATAACTGTGGGTCGGTAATATGTATCAATAAGTCGCGATGCTACTATGCCTATCACACCTTTCTTCCAGGATGGATTATAAAGAACTGTGGTTCTTGAATTTACCGTCGACTGATCTTCTGATATCATCCTCATTGCTTCGGTGGTGATCACACGGTCGACAGTACGTCTTTCAATGTTAAAATTGTTTATCTCCTTGCTGATACCAGTCGCAAGTTTTGTGTCATTCGAAATAAGCAATTCAACAACTTTACTGCCTGTTTCCATCCTTCCTGCAGCATTGATCCTGGGACCTATTTTGAAAACCACATCCTCAATAGTTAAAGGCTTGAATATTTCCGATTCACGGATGATCTCCTTCAATCCTGTTCGCGGTGATTCATTAAGCTGTTTCAGTCCGAAATAAGCCAATACCCTGTTTTCACCTGTTATCGGAACAATATCTGAAGCAATACTTACTGCAACCAGATCGAGATAATGTGAAATTGCATCGAATGGGATACCAAGTATTCTTGAATAAGCATGAATCAGCTTGAATCCGACACCACAACCAGAAAGCTCCTTATATGGGTAGCTGCATCCGGGTTGCTTAGGATCGAGTACTGCGATTGCCCTGGGAATCTCATCACCGGGATAGTGGTGATCGCAGATTATCACATCCAGTCCTTTTGACCTTGCATATTTTACTTTATCCACTGCCTTGATTCCGCAATCGAGGGTGATAACTATCTTGCAGTTATTCTGATAAGCATAATCAAGTCCCTGGAATGACACTCCATAACCCTCTTTATATCTGTCGGGAATATAAAATTCGACATTGGAATACTGATCTTTCAGAAATGAATAAACAAGGGCAACAGCAGTAGTCCCGTCAACATCATAATCACCATAAACAAGGATCTTTTCATTCTTCTTCACCGCAGTTGATATTCTGTCGACTGCCAGATTCATGTCTTTCATAAGGAAGGGATCATGAAGGTAAGAAAGGCTGGGATTGAAAAAAGACTGAGCCTCCTCCGGGGAATGTATATTACGTTGAACCATCAGATTTGCCAATGACTCTGACACACCAAGTGCACCAGCAAGCTGTTTTACAACCGCGATATCCCCCTTTTCCATCACAACCCATCTCTTTTCCATCCTTTATCTATTTAGTCCATTCCAGGTCAAAAACATTCCTGAGATTTTTTTTAACTATGCTCTTTACGGCACTCATATCCTGCATTGATCCCAACTCTTTCTCAAGAGAAGTGACTCCCTTATCAGTAAATCCGCAGGGATTTATATTATTAAAATATGTCAGATCTGTATTGACGTTAAAAGCAAAACCATGCATTGTCACAAATTTGCTTGCTCTTACTCCTATTGCGCAGATTTTCCTTGCTTTTCCCTTAATTTCCGGATCGATCCAGACACCGGTACCTCCTTTAAGCCTCGAACCATTAATGCCAAATTCCCCGATAGTACTGATAATGGCCTCCTCAAGCCTGAGTATGTACCCTTTCAAACCGATCTTTAAAACTTCAAGGTCGAATATCGGATAACCTACAATTTGTCCCGGGCCATGATAGGTGATATCTCCTCCCCTGTCGATCCTGTAAAATTTTGCCTCTTTAGCCCGCAGCTGAATAGAGTCAATCAGAAGATTATTTTCCGATCCGCTTTTCCCGAGAGTATAAACATGCGGATGTTCAACAAAGATCAATGTTCCGGAAATGAGATTATTACCAGAAGAAATATCATCTTTCTCTTCTTTTTTGCTCTCAATTAACTTTCCAAAGATCTCCTCCTGATAATCCCAGGTCTCCTTGTAATCCTTTAATCCAATATCCTTATATACAACACTATAGCTCAATTAATTCTATCTCTTAACAATACGCTAATATAACTATTTTTCTCCTGTGTTAATATGATTTTCAGCATGAAAGGAGGAACGAACCAGGGGGCTGCTTTCAACAAAATCAAATCCCATCTCTAATGCATTCTCCTTGTACTCTTTGAACTTCTCTGGCATTATATAATTCACAACATCCATATAATCTTTCCCCGGCTGAAGATATTGTCCGATTGTAAGAATTCTGCAGCCGGCTTTGCGTAAATCTTTCATTGTACTCAGAATTTCATCTTCATTTTCACCAAGCCCCAGCATAAAACCCGATTTGCTTATTATTCCCTTTTCTGATATATACCTTATTACATCTATACTTCTGTCATATTTTGCTTTTGTTCTTATGACCGGAGTAAGTCTCCTCACTGTCTCAATATTATGGGATATCAAATCCGGTCGGGCATCGATGACAATCCGGATATTTTCATAAATCCCGTCAAAATCGGGAATCAGGGTTTCTATTGTCGTATTTGGATTTACCTCTTTTACCGAACGGATAGTTTCAGCCCAGAAAGATGCGCCGCCATCATTCAGATCATCCCGGTCAACCGAAGTAATTACACAATGCTTCAATCTTAATGTCCTGACAGATTCAGCCAACCGGTGCGGTTCTTCCAAATCGGGAGGAAGAGGCTTTCCGGTTTTTGTTGCACAGAATTTACATGCTCTTGTGCAGATCTCTCCAAGGATCATAAAAGTAGCGGTCCCTGCATTCCAGCATTCACCGATGTTGGGACAATTTCCGCTGGTGCATATAGTATGCAGATGATTACTTTCAACAAGCCTTTTGACCATTGAATAGTTTTCTCCACTTGCTCTTTGCATCTTCATCCATACCGGTAACCGCCTGCCTCTTTGCATCCTGAATCCTTTCCATTTATGACTTACAAAAGTACAAAAAACTAAATCCCGCAGGTGGCCAGGATAATTAAATCTTTAGATCAGCCTAATATGCAGGGAAATATTTAATGCAAAAAAAACTTATATTTGTTACTCAACTTTTCAATAAAACTAATAATTAAAAATATTCGTAATGGCAGACAATGAATTAAAGGTAAATCATGACTATCAGACAGTTATAGGTGATTTTCCGAAAGTAGGTATCCGTCCGGTTATAGATGGCCGTATGAACGGTGTCAGAGAATCGCTCGAAGATCAGACTATGAATATGGCAAAGAATGCAGCAGCACTGATCTCAAAATCTGTTAAGTACTCTAACGGGAAACCCGTTGAATGCGTGATCGCCGATACATGTATCGGAGGAGTTGCCGAAGCAGCCATGTGTGCAGAAAAATTCAGGAAAAACGGAGTAGGTGTGAGCCTTACTGTAACACCATGCTGGTGCTATGGCAGCGAGACGATTGATATGGACACTGATATCCCAAAAGCAATCTGGGGCTTTAACGGTACCGAGCGTCCGGGAGCAGTTTACCTTGCTGCGGCTCTGGCAGGCCACACAATGAAAGGGCTGCCCGCATTTGGCATTTACGGACACGATGTTCAGGACTCAGGAGATAAAAACATACCTGATGATGTCAGCGAAAAGATAATAAGGTTTGTAAAAGCAGGTCTGGCTACGGCTTATATGAAAGGAAAATCGTACTTGTCGATGGGATCGGTATCTATGGGTATTGCAGGTTCCATTGTAAGGGAAGATTTCTTCCAGGAGTATCTCGGTATGAGAAATGAGTACATCGACATGAGCGAATTTAATCGCCGTCTGAACGAAGAGATCTTCGATAAAGCTGAATT
>Ga0209429_10000124_pt1 | contig 52129 bp, 38 predicted proteins | sample BarGraNGADG00212_3_FD_184493 | JGI IMG/M metagenome (GOLD analysis project Ga0209429, IMG submission 184493) | Arctic peat soil microbial communities from Barrow, Alaska - Barrow Graham LP Ref core NGADG0004-212 (SPAdes) (version 2) | ecosystem: Environmental > Terrestrial > Soil > Wetlands >... | reverse complement strand
AAAATCTCAAAAGAGGCTGCCGAAAGGTTAGCCTCTTTTTTTTATTGCAAGGTATTAAATTCTTTCCGTTACAAATCATAATTTCTATCTTTGAAGTCCATTCTCCAAGCAATATGTTTATGAACAAAGCCCTTTTGTTTCTTTGGATCACGGTATTTGCATTAACTTGTCCGTCTGCAAGTTGCAAAAAAAAGGCAAAGGATAAGAGCCCCGCTGAAGCCTCTATTGGCCCGAATTACGATAATATCCAACTTGAAAAACTGGGACGCGGACTGGTGGCCATCCATCAGGGTAAAGGGTATGTGGCGGTGAGTTGGCGCAAACTGATGGATGACAATAAGAAAGTGACTTTCAATCTGTACCGTAAAAGTTATGTTCCCGGTGTGACCAAACTAAAGGAAGTCCGTTTAAACGACAAACCTTTGAAAACCAGCACGTATTTTGTTGACAAGTCGGTCGATACGACCATTACTCAGGAATACATCCTGATGGAGAACAAATCCCGAAAAAAAGCGGTGTCTTACCTGCTTACGCCTGAAAGGGCTTCTGTCCCATACATTTCCATCAAATTGCCTCCCGTCGATTGGGACACTACCAGAACCTATCAGCCGAACGATGCTTCCGTCGGTGATTTGGATGGTGACGGTGAATATGAAATCATTTTGAAACGACAGATCGGAAATTTCGACTGTTCTCAACCTGGGATTTCAGGCGGAACAAACCATCTGGAGGCTTATAAACTTGACGGCAAGCGGCTCTGGCAGATTGATATCGGCCCTAACATCCGAGAAGGTGCCCAGTATTTTTCCTTTATGGTCTATGATTTCGACGGTGACGGTAAATCGGAAGTGATTTGTAAGACTTCGGAAGGCACGGTGTTCGGCGACGGAAAGAAAATCGGTGATTTCAATATGGACGGCATCGTAAATTATGTCGTCAAGGATACTTCCTTGCGTACCTATGGCAAGATTCTGAGCGGTCCTGAGTTCATCTCGGTAATTGAGGGCGCCACGGGTAAGGAACTGGATCGTGTCGATTACATTCCCCGCGGCAATATAATAGATTGGGGTGACGATTACGGAAACCGCATGGACATGCAGCTTTCAGCCGTTGCGTATCTGGACGGGAAACGTCCCTCCTACATCGTGGCCAGAGGCTGCAACGGAAAATCCGTTGTTCAGGCCTGGAATTTCAGAAATGGCAAGATGACCAAGATCTGGACGTTCGATACGAATGCCAATAATGGAAAATACATTGCCTGGTCCAACCAAGGCAACCACAACATCCGCATCGGAGATGTGGACCACGACGGCAAGGATGAAATCATCTACGGTGCCTGTGCCATTGACGATAACGGAACTGGCCTTTATACGACAGGTTGGGGCCACGGGGATGCCATGCACCTGACGGACATCGACCCGGACAAGCCTGGGTTGGAAGTTTGGCAATGCCACGAGTATGCTCCCAGTCCCAACGGTTCTTCCCTCCGGAACGCCGCCACCGGTAAGTTGATTTGGGGCTACCCGTCCACTTCGGATGTCGGGCGTGCACTTTGCGCGGACATCGACCCTGAAAGCCGTGGTCTTGAACTCTGGTCTTCGGGTACCAATGGGTTGTATTCCTGCAAGGGCAAGCTTTTGTCCAAAGTAACGCCGCCAATCAATATGGCTATTTGGTGGGACGGTGACCTGAGCCGTGAATTGCTTGACAAAATCTATATTTACAAATGGACAGGCAACGGTACCACGGTTCTTTTCAATGGAAAAGGGAAAGATATTACCTGGTGCAACGGAACGAAGGCAACACCTTGTTTGTCTGCCGACATTTTCGGTGACTGGCGCGAAGAAGTGATCTGGCCGACAGTGGACGGACGCGAAATTCGCATCTACATGACCGATAAAACGACGGAACACGGCATCACCACCTTGATGCAGGACCCCATCTACCGAATTGGCGTAGCGACAGAAAATACCGGATACAACCAACCGCCGGAACCTGGTTTCTATTTTGGAACGGACAAGGTCGGTTTTAAGGGCTTCCTTTACAAATAAAGCGTTTTATACCTGATACCACGCCATCGTGTTCAAAAGAGAACTATCTATTCTCCTGCTTTGTCTTGCTTCCGTTACTACTTCTTTCGCAGAAACAGCCAGACAGATGGAAGCACTAAACCGCGGCTTGGTCGCTTTCAGGACGTCTGAAGAAACGGCATTTATCAGTTGGAGGCTTTTGGGTACGGATGCAGAAGGCACGGCCTTCAATTTGTATAAATGTGTCGATGGCAAAACGGCTGTAAAACTCAACGAAAAACCGCTGATGGTGACTAATTTCACGGATCCTTCGGTTGGGTGCGCTTGTGTCTCCTATTTTGTCAAGCCGGTTCTTAAAAAAGCCGAAGGCACTGAGGAAGGGCGATTCACTCTGAAACCGGGTTCAGCCAAGCAGTATCTTTCCATTCCCATTCGCACGCCTGAAAACTATACCGCAGGGGACTGCTCGACGGGTGACCTGGACGGTGACGGCGAATACGAAATCGTGGTGCACATGGTCGGAGTCGGTAAGGACAACAGCCAGGTCGGTGTGACGAGCGCACCCATTTTTCAGGCCTACAAACTGGACGGGACTTTTTTATGGGAAATCAATTTGGGAACCAACATTCGTGAAGGTGCGCACTATACTCAATTCTTAGTCTACGACTTTGACGGAGACGGCAAAGCGGAGATGATTTGCAAGACTGCGGACGGCACTACAGACGGTGTCGGCAAAGTCATCGGTGACCCAAAGGCTGACTGGCGTGTTAAGACCAAAGACGGCAACATGGATCCGTTCAGAGGCATGGGCGGTCGACGTCCAGATGGTGGCTCAGACGAAAATCCTTTGGCCGGGATGATCATGTGCGGTCCCGAATATATGACGGTTTTTGAAGGAAGCACCGGCAAGGCGCTTTCCACGGTGGATTATTTGCCTGCACGCGGTGATTCCGGTCTTTGGGGTGACAATCACGGCAACCGAATGGACCGTTATCTGGCAGGTGTGGCTTATCTGGACGGCGTTCATCCCTCAGCCGTGATGTGCCGGGGTTACTATACCCGTGCCACCTTAGCCGCCTGGGATTGGAGAGACGGAAAGCTGAGTTTGCGTTGGTTCTTCGACAGTTACGATGGAAAACCGGGCAATGCGGCTTTCAATGGCCAAGGGAATCACTCGCTGAGCATTGGTGATATAGATGCCGACGGTTATGATGAAATCGTTTATGGGTCCAGTGTGATCGACCACAATGGCAAGGGTTTGTATGCCACCGGAGACGGACACGGCGACGCCTTGCATTTTTCGGATTTAGACCCTGAACGCCCTGGCATGGAGGTATTTCAGGTACATGAACATGGGGGCAAATATTCGGCAGCCCACATGCGTGATGCGGCCACAGGTAAGTTGATCTGGGGACTACCGGGTTCCGGCGATACAGGTCGTGGAATGACCGCAGACATTGACCCCCGTTATTTGGGTTATGAAAGTTGGAGCGTGGCTACCGATGGATTGTACTCCTGCAAGGGTGTGAAGATTTCCGACAAGAAACCGCGTTCCTGCAATTTCGGCATTTGGTGGGACGGTACTCCCGACCGGGAATTGCTGGACAAGAACGTCATTTATAAATGGAATTGGTCAACGGGCCAAGAGGATGTCCTTTTCAGAGCCGACAGCTGCATGTCCATCAACGGAACCAAGGCAACCCCCAACCTGAGTGCCGACCTATTCGGCGACTGGCGCGAAGAAGTGATATTTCGCACACTGGATAATAAAGAGTTACGGATTTTCAGCACCACCATTCCGACCGATCTTCGTTTGGTTACATTAATGCACGATGCCCAATACCGTTGCGCCATTTCCTGGCAGAACGTGGCTTACAACCAACCGCCGTATCCAAGTTTCTATCTGGGAACAGGGATGAAAATGCCGAAGGCGGCTAAGATGTATACGCCAAAGAAGTAACCGGGCTATTCCTTAATCAATTTCTGTTGAAAAGAACCATCCTTCGTGATGAGTTTTATTACATAAACACCTGATTTCAGGGAGCATACCGATATTTTGGCGTTTTCATCAACGTACTGCCGCATCACTATTTTTCCGTTCAAGTCATACACCATCAGTGTACCGCTCAGTCCACTGAACTGTATTTGATCTTTTGCAGGATTTGGATACAAAGATAGTTTGGAATGTATTTTGACTTCCTTGACTGGAACCATCAGGGTGTCTGCCAAAATATGTTCAAAGTCGCTCCAACCGGGTGCATTCCGATAGGCTTCTACCGATTCGGACGGGACATACAGAATGCAGTTCGACAAATCCAACGAGGAATAATAGAACATGGAGTCTGGCAAGGAAACGGGAACTACCGACTGAACTTGAATGTTTTCCAGATTCTGGCAGGCGGATATCGAATATGGATTCATCTGAGTGACAGAAGCTGGTATAATTATGGATGTCAACGAATTACAGATCGTTATGGCTGAAAAATCCAAATGGGTTACAGTGGATGGAATCCGAAATACACCGACTTTTGAAGGCGAACACGAAATCAACCGGCTTATCTCATGATCGTACAAAACGCCGTCATCCACTACAAACCAAGGGTTAGCGGGATCTACGGTAAGAGTACCCATACATTCTTTAAATGCTCCTTCACTTATTTGCTGCACAGAAGCTGGTATGTTGATGTTTTTCAACTGTAATGTGTAATAGAAGGCTCCCTCTCCGATGGAAACAACGGAGGGGGGAATTGTAATGGAAACAATATCCAGTCCAGAAAATGCTCCCGGTCGGATTTCTTTAACTCCTTCCGGAATCACAATGGTTTTCAAATTATCACACATGGAGAAAATTTCCGAAAAGTAATAATAGCCATCCTTGCCTTCCAAATTGATGCAAAAGGGCGTATAAGCCTTCATCAACCCCGTACACTGTGAGAATGCATTTTCTCCAATAAAGTTAATATTTCCGGGGATGGCAATTTCTTTCAATGCGAAACATTCCCGGAAAGCTTCGCTTCCTATACTGTCCAGTGTGGCCGGAAATTGTATTGAGGTCAACAGGTTGCAATTTTGAAAAGCTTTGGTTTGAATGGATTTCACCGTGGCAGGCAAAATTAATTCGCCTTCCTTCAATGGAGTGCAACTCAGCACCAACGTCTGGTTTGAATTATACAAAACTCCATCATTCGACCTGAAATTCAAATTGGTCGAATCCATAACTATCACAGCGGTACACCCGGAAAAAGCGCATTCGCCGATTTCACGTACAGAAGCTGGAATTCGAATCGTGTCCATTCCAGTGCAATATTCGAAAGCTGATTTCCCAATTGTTGCCAAAGTTGTAGGTAAAGTCACTTTCTGGAGAATAGTCATTCCGCTGAATGCCAAGTTTTGTAGATCGGTAACCCCTTCTGACACATGGATTGTTTTTAGTTTAGAACAGTTTTGAAAAATATATCTGGGTTTTGAATTGCCAGGAAATGGAGCGGTGGCAGATTTCAAGGACGTACAATTGTAAAATGCATAATCACCGATATACTTGACTCCGAAAGGAATAACAACATCCAATAAGGAAGTGCAACCACTGAATGCATTTACGTTGATACTGTCCAACGATAGAGGAAGATCTAGTGAGGTTATCTTAGTACAACCCAAGAAAGAACTATATCCAATAAATTTTAAAGATGTTGGAAGGGTAATTGCAGTCAATTTATCACAATTTGCAAATACAGCGTTTCGGATTCGTTCGACAGTCGAAGGAATGGAGAAGGAACCTGTTTTGTATATAGGGAAAAAATACAAAATGGTTTTGGAGGCATTGTACAACACATCATCTTCGGCTACGAAATCAACATTGGCAGGATCCACTGTGACATGCACGTAGGCACAGCCTTGCAATACACTTTCACCCAAAATCTTGACATCCTTTGGAAGAGAAAAGGAGCCCAGGCGCGTAGAAGCAAATGCCCGATAGCAAATCTCATTAAGTTGGCCAGGTAGCTTGATCGATTTCAAAACCGAACAACCTTCAAAAGCAGATTCGCCAATTCTAGTAACCGAATCTGGAAAATTGATGGTCACCAACATGTTGCAGCCATAAAATGACTTGTTTCCAATTTTCTTCAATGTTTGTGGAAGACTGGCAGAAAGGATGGTGGTCATACTCAGAAAGGAAGAATCCTTCAATTCAGTTACCCCCTCCGGAATATTGACCGTTGTCAACTTGGTACATCCCGCAAAGCGAGTTGAATTGGCATTGGCTGCGGTCAAAGTGGTGAGTCCAGTACAGGTACCGAACGATGCAACGCCAAAATACCGGACTCCGACGGGGATCGATAAAGTTGTCAATTTTGTGCAACCGTAAAAGCTGTTGTCACCAATGGTGTCCAACGAATTTGGCAAATTGAGTGCAGTCAGACCAGTACAGCCGGCAAATGCATTGGCACGTATCGATTGAAGCAAGTTCGGGAACGTAACGGCGGTTAATCCCGTGCATTTGGAAAATGCAGCAGAACCGACAACTTTGACGGTCGCGGGAATATCAAATGTGCCGGTACGAGTTGCCGGACAGTTTATCAGAATCGATTTGGACGCATTGTAAAGTATTCCGTCCTCCATGGCAAAGGTCGGGTTTGCCGGATCGATGGTAACGATGGCGCTGGTGCAATTTTGAAAGGCAAAGTCACCAATATATCGGACGTTGGCGGAAAGAGCGATGGCTTTGATACCCGTACAATTGCTGAAGGCTGAATTGCCGATGGATGTCACGCTTTCCGGGATCGTCAGGGAGGTCATGGTGGTCAATCCCAAAAACGCTTGATTGCGAATCGAAGTCAAACCATTTGGAAGTTGAACCGATGTCAATTTGGTGCAGGACTTAAACACATTTTCGGCATTGAGATAGCTAAATGGAGCGGTGAGTGTTGTCACAGCTCCACAGTAGTTGAACGCCTGAGCATCTATGTATTGGATACCTGCAGGAACAGAGATGTTCGTCAATCCAGTGCAGTAACTGAAAGCGTTGGAATTAATACTGTCCAAATTTTGGGGCAATTCCAGGGAAGTTAGTCCGATACAACTCCCAAAAGCATAAGAATCAATGCATTTCAAAGAAAATGGGAATTGAACAGATTTGATTTTTGCACAATTGCTGAAGGCATCCGACGCTACCCTTATAAGCGTGGACGGAAGAATGAAATTGCCGGACTTGGCGGTATTGCACTTATACAAAACACGTTGACCTGCATCGTACAATACACTATCTTCGACCATAAAACAGGCATTGGCGGGATCAACCAGTATGTTTGCCGGACAATTTAAGAAATCACTTAACCCAATTTTGCGGAGTTTGGCAGGCAATACGATTTCAGCCAAAACACTGCAATTTCCAAATACGTAATCGCCCATCATCGACAGGTTGTTGGGCAACTTGATGGTTTTCAAGGCGGTGCAACCGTTAAATGCATTGTTCCCGATGATGGTCACCGTTTCCGGAATGGTGACCGATGTTAATACCGTTGTACCTGCGAATGAATAATCATTGATGATACGTACACCTTCCGGAAAAATGAAAGTAGACAGTTTGGCACTGCCAAATATATTTCTTGGAGCACTGGCACTGGTTATGTTGCCACAACCTAAAAAAGCATCGTTCTCTAATGTTTGAATTCCATACGGGATGGTAACGGATGTTAATCCTGTACAGAATTGAAATGCCAACGATTCAATTCTTTTTATGGAAGCAGGAATGGGTATGGATGTCAATCCTTTACATTTAGCAAAAGCATTGACATCAATACCATAAAGATTTTTGGGGAGTATAACAGTTGTCAATACCGTATTTGAATATAGGTAGGGATGTTCGCAAAAAGCAAGTGTGGGGATGCTTTCGGAAGGATAAGTCAGACTTCTGGTGGTATCGGTGCCTCCAGCTCCGGAATATTCGGCAATTAAAACCTCGCTCAAGTCCAAAACGGCCAATAAAGGCATTTTACGCATGAAGAGAAAATCACGTGCATCGATTGTACCGGTGAGGGTCAAATTGGTCACCGTGGTTTGTTCTTCTTTGGTCAGGATGGACGAAAGTGTTCCGGGAATAGCTGAATGAATTGCTTTTAACACCTGCGCTTGCGCGGCATTCACGCAACTAAGTAAAAGGAAAATTAGCAGAAACTTTTTCATGGTTGATCAAGGATACTATTTAAGACAAATATAGCCTGACATTTCCATATAATTAACAAATTTGGATAAAAAAATATCCCTGCAGTAAATGCTATACAGCAGGGATACCCATTTCAGTCAAAGTCCTGTCCGATTACTTGACGATCAGCTTCTGTACTTCTTCCTTGCCCAAACTTCGGGAAGAAACCAGGTAGATGCCAGGTTGCAGATAGTTGTTGGTTTGAAGTGTCGTTGAGCCTTCTACCTGCTTTTTAAAAACGACTTGTCCGTATAAGTTACGAATGATTATTTCGGTAGCTGCCGACAGGGGTTGATCAAATACCAGGTTCAAATCTTCACCTTGTTGGATGGGGTTCTTAAATTTCATGGCAGAAACTGCAGCTTTGGGCGTTTCCACATCGACCGCAATGGTCTTGGTCCAATCGTACCATTTGGCGGTGTATTGGGCAACGGTGGTAACTCCTTTCACTTTTTGCAGGCGATAATCGAAATGCTTTTTGCGGGTAGTATCGCCTTCAAAAATGTAATCGGTGTTGCAAATGACGGCGATAACGACGTTGTTGGCAGGCAATGAGTTCAATTTAAGCGTACAATCACCGCCATTCACGACTTTACTGTAAACGATGATGCCCGAACGGGTGCGATAACAGAGCTGACAGGTCATATTGGGGGCAAGAGGCTGAAAATTAACGACGACTTCGTTGCCGGTCACGGCAAGCGGAATCTGATTCGCTCCTGACCAGCCCGGAGTGGTTCTGAATTCGGGTGTGATCAGGCCAGTAGGACTCGTGGTGGTACGGACATAGGGGGAAGCATACCATGCGGCAGGGGCTTTCCAAGAGGGTTGCCATTCAGATTGAATGGATACGCCGAAATTACCGTCCAGCAAGGCTTTGGTGGCGTTCGTCCATTTGCCCATGTCGAGCGTAGCTTGTTTGGCACGGTATTCGGTGATGAGTCTGCGCATGGCGCGGTCGCCGAGTTTGACAGCCATGCCTTCCAATACCCGGCCAGGGCAGTTGCGCCAGGTCCAGGCCACGCTTCCGGAGCCTAAAGTCATCCCGAGGAAGGTTGGGAAAATATTGCTGTATTGCACACCACCGAGCAGGTTGCGCCAAGTGCATAACTGAGCACCTGCGGCGTTTGTCATGTTCACGCCTTCAGCTGCAGGACCTCCGTAAGTGTCATCCTGCAACCAGCCACTGTAACATTCGATGGGCATGAAGGGAGCAATAAATGTACCTGCATTGAGGAAACCCATACTGCTGTAATTGTTCGATTTCCGAGACTCCATTTCTTGCTGAAGCCATGTATTGCCACCTTCCTGGTACCAAGCCGAGTTCTTGCAACCGGGCAAGTCGGCCAGTACGGCATGGATGCCTTCGTGCACCATGGCTCCTTGCTGCGAAATCTTATCGGAATAGGTACATTTAGGGCTGAAACTGTAGATGGGATAGTAGGAAGCAAGAATCATCGGGTAGGACACGCCACCGTAGGTCATGGCACTCTGCCAACCTCCTAGTTCTGTACTGTCAGCCGAATCGGTGTTCAAACCGGAACCGAAAAGATAAATGGTACTTCGGTAGCCTTTCTTGGCACGGAGATCCGGCGGCCAACCCAGTGTGTCGCGGAAATAGGCGAAATCCTTGTTCATCCGAGCCAACAAGGGTATGACACCCGTGCTGTCAACCAACGATTTTGCTTTGGGTCCCCATTTGAACGTCCACCAACCGGAGGAAATGGTTCCTGCCACAGGGCTTGCATCGGGAAGATCCCTGGTTGGCATGGCCAATGCCGGGAATTCATCCTTGAAATTGTAGTTGAGCGTAGGATTGTATGCCGGCCAAACCATTGGATCGCCTGGATTTCCGATGCTATCCACGGTTAAATGGAAGTATTGTTGCGAAACTGTTCCGCAATCGTTGATGTAACTGGCGGTATAGGTGCCTGCTTGTGCAGGTTGTAGGTTGCGGAGGGTAACTTTGCGTTCATACAGCGTAAAGCCGTTCGGACCGGTCCAACCCCATTTGCCATTTCCAACCACCTGAGGATCGAAAATGACGGAGTCACCCATCATCACTGAGACTGCATTAGCTTGTAAGACTTCGTTGCTGCCAACCTTGATATAGGCTGTCAATGGCGTCTGGCTGCAGGGGCCGCTTTCCACACCAGTGGCTCTCCATTCAAAAATACCGGTGGAGACGGAACTGGCCATGGAGATGCGGATTTTGCTGGTAAGTATGTCTACATTCATCGTATTGAATACATTCAATGCTTTCCCGATATCACCCGCACTCACCCAGTTGAAACCATCCCAATAGGTGATATATGCGCTAGTTGGCTGATTGATACCACCATTACTAGGAGTAGTACCGTCATACCACCAATATACAGAGGTAGATAGAAGGTGTTGTGCTTGGGGCCACTCGTACTGAACCCAATTTGTTTTTCCATTGCTTCCATCCCAATTTCCGTAAGCGATAACGGACTTGGTGTTGGAATTGGCCGGAACGAGACCGTCGTTGACGGCAGTCAGTTTTTCCCAACTGGAAACGAAGGAAGTGGTCACGGTGGCTTTCAATGCCAAGTTAAGGGTGTCACCGGCAGCAGTTTGAGTTGCCTGAGTCGGAAAAGCAATTGTCCAACCCAATAAAAATAGAAATAGCAGTTTTTTCACAACACGTGTTATAAATGGTGTACCAAATATAGCAGGTATACTTGAATGCTTTGTCGGAATTGGACGGTTATTGTATAAATTGTACGTTAACACGTCAAAAAGGAAAGGACCGTCCCGAAAAATGGAGACAGTCCTTTCATTAATTTATTGCAAATGGATGTTACTCCCCTGCCCTTTTGGCCATCAATCCGTAAGCACCAACGATGGCAAAACAGATCATCGGCACGATGAAGGCGTTGTTGACGCCGAAATGGTCGGAAACCCAACCTTGTGTTGGTGTCAGCAAGGCACCCCCCAGAATGGCCATGATCAAACCGGAAGCACCCACTTTAGCGTCGTCACCCAGACCGTCCAGCGCAAAGCCGTAAATGGTCGGAAACATGAGCGACATGAAGAAGGAAATGCCTACGAGACAAATAACCAGAAAAGTACCGTGCGAAAGAACCACGCAGGCTGTTAGTGCGAATGCGGCAATGGAAGCGACGATAATGAGCAGAGACGGTTTCACATAGCGCATCAATGCGGTGAAAAAGAAACGGGCCACGGTGAATAAACCGATGGAAAGAAGGAAAATGTATGCTGAATTGGTTTCATCAAGGCCTAATTCTTTCATCACGATGCGGATGGTGAACGACCAGATGCCAACCTGTGCACCGACATAAAAGAATTGGGTTACCACCCCCCATTTGTACAATTTATTCTTAAACAGGCGCTTGAACGTGGCACCTAGATGCAAGGATGTATCGCCATCGGAACCTTTAGGCATTCTGGATAGGAGCATGATAAAGAAAATGACCACCAACACGACACCGATGCACAAATAGGTGAATGTAACGGCACTTAGTTCTTTGGTTTGAATCTTCTGCAACGCTTCAGCAGACATCCGGGCACGTTCAGCAGCATTGGAATGATGCAGCTGATTCAGGATCATGGTCATGCTGAGTACGATGCCTGTCATGGCTCCGAAAGGATTGAATGCCTGTGCCAGGTTCAGCCGGCGTGTGGCAGTTTCGGGGGAACCCATGCTCAGGATGTACGGATTGGCTGTTGTTTCCAGGATGGAGCAGCCTCCGGCCAGGATGTAGATGGCCACTAAGTAAAAGGCATAATTGCCGGTCAAGCCGGCCGGATAATACAGCAATGCTCCGATGGCATAGAGGGCAAGTCCGAGCAAGACACCTGCTTTGTAGGAAAATTTCTTGATGAACAGTGCTGCCGGCAGGGCAAAGCAGAAATAGGCTCCGTAAAAGGCCATCTGGATGAAGGATGTCTGCACATCCGACATGCTCATGATTTTTTTAAACGCGGCCAACATGGTATCGTTCAGATTGTTAGCCACGCCCCAGAAGAAGAAAAGGCTGGTTACAAGGATGAAAGGCACAATCATGCTTTTCCCGTTGAGTTTCAACAGGGAGGATTCTTTTTTATCAGACATGAATTCGGTTTTAGGATGTAAGGTTCGTTTATTCTAAACAGTCGTTTTTCGTGACTCGGCATAGTCGAAACAAGCTTCGGCTCTGCACTCGCTACTTAAAACGTTCGTGTGTTTTTAAGAAATACGTTCGCGTAGGATTTTTTCGCGTTCAGCCGACCAATAACCACAATCCAGCTCCATAAATACGGAGGTGTAGGGCATCAGGCAGTCGGTCTTGAGCACCAATACATTGAATAATTTGGAAGCCTCATCCAGTTTGACGAAGATTTCGTCGTGGGGAATCACTTCGATTTTCTGTTTGGCAAGGGTCTGTGCCAGGCTGGCTTTGAAGGCATCAACTCCTTTGCTCAGGTCATCACGCATATAGAGCAGTTCCTTGTCGGTGTAGATGATGGGCTTGACGTGGTGTTCATTCTCAATACAGTTCAGCACGTGCTTCAATACGGGAATCAATTTTTCGCCGGTGTAAATGGTTTCGATGCCATCTGCACTTTGCATCGGATACGCTTTGTCCACCACCAAAATCCAATTCCGATGCCCAAGCATCGGCAATATTTCCTTGAATTCTTTTTTCCAGTTCATTGGTTTAGTATTTAGATTTCGTCAAAGGTATCATTTTATTTCTTCATCGAAAACAATTGCCACCTTACCACACTTGCCTTCATTCATTAAAGAAAATCCTTCCGAAGCATCTTCTAATTTGAAACGATTCGTAATCAGGTCGGCAGGATGGATACCCCATCTCTCGATGCGTTCCACCAGTTCTTCCATGCGCCAGATGTTGGTAACCCAGCTGCCGTAGATGGTCTTTTGGTCGTGGATGATGTCCGGGCTCGGGTTGAATTCGCAGGTGCCGCCTTCGCCAATGAAAACAATTTTGCCCCATTTGCGGGCGGCGCGGATGGAAAGTTGACGGCCGTAGGTGTTGCCGGAGCAATCGACAGAACGTTCCACACCGTAACCACCGGTCAGGTCCTGAATTTTCTGCAATGCATCGGCATCGGAAAGGAAAACGTGGTCGCACAGGCCTTTTTCAAGAGCAATATCCATACGTTCCTGCACGGTGTCCACACCGATGACTTTGCTGGCACCCATAGCTTTGGCCAACATGGCGGCGGCCAGACCGACCGGACCGAGACCAACCACCAGTACGGTGTCGTTTCCGCAGATACCGATTTTTTCAAGGCCTTCGTAAACCGTACCGAAACCGCAGGCAATCTGTGCGCCGTCGGAATAGGAAAGACTGTCGGGCAGCGATACCAAGTCTTTTTCTTCAGCAAGCATGTATTCGGCCATGCCTCCGTCGCGTTGCCAACCATAGGCGGCACGATACGGGCTGGTGCAGCTGATCATATAGCCGCGACGACAGTCGTTACAGACACCGCAACCGGAGATGTGGTAAACGACCACGCGGTCGCCTTCCTTGAAACGGCGCAGACCGGGACCGCATTTGACGATTTGCCCGCTGGGTTCATGTCCGCAAACCTTGTTCTGATAGCCTTCAGGGCCTTTACCGAGGTGTTCGCGATAGATGGCGCGGATATCGCTTCCACAGATGGTGGACGATTTCATTTTGATCAAGACTTCGCCGTGTCCGGGTACTGGGATTTCAACATCTTTGAAAACCACGGTACTGTTACCGGGCAAAAAGGCTGCTTTCATTGTTGCCATAGTCGTATATTTTTTAGAATTTATTTTGCGATGATGCCGTTTTCGTCCCAAAGGTCGTGCCAGTCGTTGGCTGAAACCCAGGTGAACACTTGTCCTTTAATAAAGCGATTGCGTTTGTTGATGGTCTTGATGGATGCCATTTCCTCGTCGGTAAGCGGATCTTCAGTTACGCAACGCAAATTGCTCATGAATTTCTCAGGTTTAACAGAGAACGGAATGGGAATTTGTCCATTTTGTGCGGCCCACTTCACACAAACGGTGGCCGGATGAATGCCGTGTTTTTGGGCAATGGCTACGATGAGTGGATCTTCCATAGGAATAGTATCCTCTGGCGTTTTGTCGCGGTCGGGACGGCCCGGTGAACCGATGGGACAGAAACCGATGGCGCGTATATCGTTCGAAGCCAAATACTCGAATAGTTCGGGTTGCTGGAAGTGTGGATGCATTTCCATTTCATTCACGACCGGCTTGATGCGGCAGTCGCGCAACAGTAGTTGCATTTTTGCGATGGTCATATTGGAGGTACCGATATTTTTTACCAGTCCCATTTCAACCAATTTTTCCATGTCGCGCCAAGTTTTCATATAGTTCTCGTGGATGTAGGGAACGGCGTGCGGGTCGCGCGAATCTACGGTGACACCCTGCCCATGGTGGTTGGGGAAAGGCCAGTGAACCAAGTACAAGTCGAGGTAATCGACACCCAAATCGGCCATGGAGCGTTGGCAAGAGCCAATCACGTCACTGTGCATGTTGTTCCAAACTTTGGAAGTGATCCAAAGGTCTTCTCGTTTCACGGTGCCTTCGGCGAAGACTTTCTTCAAAGTTGCTCCGATTTCTTTTTCATTGCCGTATATGGAAGCACAGTCCAGATGCCTGTAACCGAGTTCAATTGCTTGCTTGACAGCAGCAGCAACCTGGTCGGGACTGTAATTGTCGGAACCAAATGTTCCAAGTCCGACGACTGGAATTTGGGAACCATTGTAGAAAGTCACTTTGGGGATCAAGGACGGATCGACGGGTTTCAGCAGCACATTCATGGGATTCAGGTATTAATGGATTTAAGTGTTGCAAAGATAGAAAACTCGACGGCATCGGACTTATACAATTCCGACATTCAATAACATTTATTCGGGCAGTCTTTTTGCCGAACGGGTTGAGAACTTGGACGGAATTTCATACTTTTGTGGCAAACGAATCGTCATGGAAAAAGAATCGCTGAACCTGGTTTTACTAAACGCCGGCCGAGCCGTCCATGAAGGGGACTGGAATTTCAGGAACATCAAGAGTCCGTTCTTCCGAATGTATCTGGTGGACGAAGGCGAGGCCTCGATGACGGTGGAAGGTGTTGAGCAGCGACTCACGCCCGGTCATCTGTACCTGATTCCACCCTTTTCCCTGCACAACGACAGTTGTGACCGGCATTTTTCGCTGTATTACCTGCATGTCAGCGAAAAACATACCGATACAACGCGCATTTTCGAGCAGTTCCGCTTTCCGCTGGAAGTTTCAGCGTCTGAACTCGACAAGCAACTGTTTCAAAGGCTTTTGGCCATAAATCCAGGCAAGGGACTGGCACTCTACGACCCAGGTTCGTACGACAACAGCGCCGGTTTCCTAAAAAGTTTGGCTTCCACCGCTCAGACTTCTTTTCCGGTGCGAACGGAAACCAATGGCATTTTGTTGCAACTGCTGTCCCGTTTTCTGGAAAGGGCCGACAAACTGATCGTTTCGGAAGACAGCCGCATCGTCAAGGCACTGAGGCACATCCGCGAGAACATTGGAAAAAAAATCTGCATCAGCGACCTTTCGGACCGCTGTTTCCTCTCCGACGACCATTTTACCCGTCTGTTCAGGCAGGAAATGAACGATACGCCCATCGATTACATCAACCGTAAAAAAATTGAGAACGCCCAACTGATGCTGGTCATCAACGATACACCGGTCAAGGACATTGCCTGTTCGCTTGCTTTTGATAACATTCCGTATTTCAACAGGTTGTTCAAGCAACTGGTCGGAAAAACACCCACGCAGTATCGGGAAAGTTTTCGGCCAACTGAGAAACGCTGAGGTTTTTTTGTCCGTTTTAAGCAAAAGCCGTACTTTAGTGGTCAACTATTGAATACTATAACGTCATGAACAAGATTTTCAAAGGATTGCTTCTAGTCGGCTTGACTTTCGCTTCCCTGCCCGTTTTTGCGGTTGTAAAACCTGCCAATCTGTTTAGCGAACACATGGTATTGCAGCGTAACAAGCCTATTCCAGTGTGGGGTTCCGGCAAACCGGGCGAAAAAGTGACGGTGCTTTTCAACAGCAAAAAAGTGAGTGCCAAAACCGACAAATCCGGCAAATGGTTGGTCAAGTTCAAAGCCTTGCCTGCAGGCGGACCGTTCAATATGGAGGTGCGCGGAAAAAAGAATTCCGTATTCATCAAAGACATCTATATAGGTGAAGTCTGGGTTTGTTCCGGGCAGTCCAACATGGATATGACGGTGGCCAAGGAAGACCGCTACTGGTGCGGTGTGGACAACGAAGCGGAAGAAGTGGCCGGAGCCAATTACCCGGAAATCAGAGTATTTGATGTGGATTTAACACCCAGCAATGAGATTCAAAAGGACGTGGTCGGCAAATGGGAAGTCTGTTCCCCGAAGACTGTCGGGCATTTTTCGGCCGCGGCTTATTTCTTTGCCAAAAGCCTGTACGAAAAATACGATATTCCGTTCGGGCTAATAACTTCTGCCTATGGAGCGAGCACTGCAGAAAGCTGGATCAGCGAGAAATCCATGCAGAAGCATCCGAACTTGAAGTATTTCGACCAGCACAATCCGTGCGTTTGTTACAATGGCATGATTGCTCCTTTGTTTCCGTATGCCATCCGCGGCGTACTATGGTATCAGGGCGAATCCAACGGTCCATCTGCTAAGGATTACCGTGAAATCATGGAAACGCTCATTGCCGACTGGCGCGAATCTTTCGGCCAGGGCAATTTCCCGTTTATTTATGTACAGTTGGCCAATTACGGCAAAGCCATGGTCAAGCCGGTGGAAAACGGTTCGATGATGACCGTGCGTGAGGCACAAATGCAAAACCTGTCCGTTCCGAACACGGCCATGGTGGTAGCCATAGAGAACGCCAGCGACCCAATGAACGTCCACCCCAAAAACAAACAGGAAATCGGCTATCGTTTGGCAGTGGCCGCCCAGGTTAAGGCATACGGTGAAGACATTGAATGTTCCGGCCCGATGTACGATCGTTATCAAGTGAAAGGCGATTCCATCCAGTTGTTCTTCAAACCCAACAAGGAGGATTTCGTTGCCTGGTGCGACAAGCTGACCGGTTTTGCCATTGCCGGTGAAGACCAGGTCTTCTACTGGGCACAGGCCAAATTCGAAGACAAGACCGTGGTGGTCTGGAATCCCGCCGTACCCAAACCGGTGGCCGTCCGTTATTGCTGGGGCACCAACCCGCCAGCCAGCTTGGCCAACAAGGATGGGCTTTGGGCACCAAATTTCCGTACAGACAATTGGTAAAGAAGATGTTTCGAGTGATGTACGCCCCTACTCGCCTCAGGATATCCGTTTCACGCAGAATAAAGGTGTATTTCCTTCCATTTATATTTAAAAACATTGGAAACAGCCAATTAAAAATTACCTTTGCAAAACTTTTAAAAAAACCCGATATGGATGATGGCCCGGCGTATTTAGCCCAAATATTAACCCACGTTTAGCTGGGAGGCCGCCTCATATCTGCTTCCTTCTAAACACTAAATGAAGGAGGTGTCCAATGACTTCTTTAACTACTTTTTATCTCAGCCGATTGATTGGCTGCAAAATCTTTGATGCCCGCGAAAAAATTCTTGGTCAAATCCTTGATGTGTACGTACATATACCGGCATCCTTGTTTGAACAAGAATCCTTGAAGCCTCAGGTTATAGGGTTCATCGTTAAGATTGACGGCAAAAAGAAAAATGCAGTTCTTAAAGATTTTCATATTGTCAAGTTTGGAATTCGTTATAAAGTTCAATGTCAGTCACTAAGCTTTGCACCCGAAAAGAAATTCGATGAAGCCATTTTGCTGAAGGAATACATCCTCGACCAGCAAATCGTTGATATCACCGGTCGTAAATTAGTGCGCGTGAATGATATCCGTATGATGGCCGTTCCGTCCGGAGCCTACGTTGTTGCTGTAGATGTAGGTACGGAAGGGCTTTTACGACGCATTGGAATTGATCGTCCCATCAACAAGATTCTATTGTTGTTTAAAACCACCATTCCTTCAAAGTTCATTCTATGGGACAATGTGGAAACCATCGACTTGAACACCAGAAGCATTCATTTATCCAAAACGCGTTCCAAATTAGATACGTTGCACCCTTCTGATTTGGCCGACATCATTGAGGAATTGAGCAGAAGTTCGATGACCTCCGTTTTTTCAAGCCTGGATGATGAAAAAGCAGCCGATGTCTTGGAGGAATTGGAATTAAAAGAACAGATCCATATTATCGAGAATCTTCCTATAGAAAAAGCGGCCGATTTGCTGGAAAAGATGCCGGCAAATGAAGCGGCCGATTTGCTGGAAGAGCTGGAAGACGAAAAGACCGAGCAATTGCTTCACGAAATGGAACCGGAATCGTCGGAAGACGTACGTGAGTTGCTTGAATACCCAGGTTCAACAGTGGGGAGTCTGATGACAACCAACGTTCTTACCTTTACGCTATTACAAAAAGTGAGTGACGTGCTTGATTTTATAAAGACCACGCAGCCTGAGATGGAATCGCTTTACACCCTTTTTGTAGTGAATGCCGAATACGAATTGCTGGGCACCTTCACCATGCGCGATTTATTGATTGCCGATGCGAAAACACTGCTCAAGGATGTCATGAACAACCGCACGGCGAGCGTCAACGATTACGAAAAACTGGATTCATTGTCTGAAATCGTTTCGAAATACAACCTGTTGGCAGTGCCTGTTACCAATGATAAAAATGAGCTGGAAGGAATGGTCGTGGTTGACGACATCATCGATGACTTACTTGGTAAGCGAAAAACCATTTAAGTATGAAGAAGAAATCAAGAAACTCATTTTTTGCAAAAATAGGGATGTTTCTGGCCATTTTGGGACCTGGAATCATTACCGGAAGCGTTGACAACGACGCAGGAGGCATCACCACCTATTCGGTTGCAGGTGCGATGTTTGGCTACAATATGTTGTGGACATTGATCCCTTCTTTTCTGGTGCTCATCGTTGTTCAGGAAATGAACGCCCGAATGGGTATTGTCTCGGGTAAAGGGCTTGCCACATTGATTCGCGAAAATGCCGGAGTCAAAATAACCTTTTTCATATTTATTGGTTTGCTATTGGCCGATTTAGGAAACACAACGACTGAATTCGCCGGTGTTGCCGGTAGTCTGGAGGTTTTCGGGGTAAGCAAATACATCTCCGTGCCCTTGGTGGCGGCCATGGTATGGATACTGGTAGTCAAAGGTACGTACACTTTGGCTGAACGCATCTTCCTCATATTCAGCTTATCCTTGCTGACGTATGTGATTTCAGCCATTTTAGGACATCCGCACTGGAGTGAAATCGGTCATTCCATGGTTCATCCGGACGTCAGGGTAAATGCGAAATCCATAACGATGGTGTTGGGAATCGTGGGCACTACCATCGCCCCATGGATGCAGTTCTACATGCAGTCTTCCGTCATAGAGAAAGGGCTGAAAATCAAGCAGTACAAATATGTCATGCTGGATATTGTCATCGGTTGCATAGCCACCGTCGCTGTTGCATTCTTTATTATTGTGGCCTGTGCCTCCACCTTGCACGAAAACGGTATTGTCATCAACGAAGCAAAAGATGCAGCCCTAGCACTCAAGCCTTTAGCTGGCGAATTTGCTTCGCAGATTTTCGCATTCGGTTTGTTCATCGCTTCCATTTTTTCTGCTACGATTCTACCGCTTGCCACCGCATTCTATGTCTGCGAAGCTTTTGGGTTTGAAGCAGGCATTGACAAGAAATGGAATGAAGCTCCTGAGTTTTACATACTTTACACAGGTATTCTGGCCCTTGCCGCATTGATTATTTTATGGCCGAACGCACCGTTGATCGGCATCTCTCTTTGGTCCCAGGTCATCAATGCCATACTGCTTCCCGTGGTGCTCATTTGCATGATATTGCTGGTGAATAAAAAGAAAATCATGGGAGAATATACCAACAAGATGTTCATCAATGTGATAGGCTGGACAACAGTGGCTGTTTTGATCATACTGTCTGTCATGCTGTTGGTTGCCAATTTCTTATGATTCGTCCGTTTTTACTTCAATGATATCGGCCAGCTTGGTGGAGTAGCAGGGCGAGAGTTGCTCGTTTTTGAGCTTCCATTTCTTGCTGTAGCCTTGCGCTGCGCTGCGGACTTTGTTGGTTCCGTACCCGTCGTTGAGTGAATCGATGGCTTTCATCAGCCGTTTCTGCCGGTCACGGTCCACCGTATCGAACAGGTCGGCTTGGATAGGTGCGTCGGGCACGATTTCGGTGATGATGACGCCTGCTTTCTTGTACGAATAGCCGTTTTTATAGATTTCCTGCAACAGCCTTTTAGCGTGACCGATGATTTCGCTGGTGTCGCTGGTGGGCACGGAGAGTTTGAAATGCCTGCTGTTGACGTATTGCGGATCGCGCTGGGCAAAGGGATTGGTCATGATAAAGACCAGCATCCCGGCTGCACACGACTGTTGACGGCGAAGCTTGGCCGCACAGGAGGCCGCATGGTTGGAAACCGCTTCGGCGATGTCAGCTAGTTCAGTCAGCTTACTGCCGAAACTCCTCGAGGTGCAAATCTGTTTTTTGGCTGAAGGCTGGTTTTCGAGTTCAATGCATGGAATCCCTCGAAGCTCGTTCCACATGCGTTCGCCCACCACGGTGAGGTTCTTCCGAACCCAAGAGGCAGGCCGTTGGGTGAAGTCGTAGGCGGTGTGGATACCGTTGTAATCCATCAGTTTGGCATACTTGCGACCTATCCCCCAGACATCGCCGATCGCAAATTTCTGCAGTGCCTTGATGCGTTTTTCTTCCGTATCGATGACGCAAGCACCCTTGTAGCCCTTGTATTTCTTGGCAAACTTGTTGGCTACTTTGGCCAGCGTCTTGGTGGGCGCGATGCCGACGCTTACCGGGATGCCGGTATTCTTGGTCGTAACACGCACGATTTTCCGACCGAACGCCGCCAGATCCAGATGCTCGAAACCCTGAAAATTTAGAAAAGCCTCATCGATGGAATATACTTCCATGCTCGGCACAAAGGTTTGAAGCGTTTGCATCACCCGGTGCGACATGTCGCCATACAAGGTATAGTTGGACGAAAACACTGCCACGCCGTGCTGCTCAATGACTTCCTTCATTTTGAAAGCCGGTTCCCCCATGGGAATACCCAGCAACTTTGCCTCGTTGGAACGCGCTATCACGCAGCCGTCGTTGTTGGAGAGCACAACGATGGGCACCCCGTTCAGACTGGGGTTGAACACGCGCTCGCAGGAGGCGTAGAAGTTGTTGCAATCGACGAGGGCGTACATTAAAAAAGGGATGCTTGTGAAATCAGAGGCTGTGTGCCCAAGGGTTCAGCCATTCGTAAAATCCGTCGGCGGGAATGAGGCAGCGATTATTGAGCACGTTTTTGAAGGAAGGCTTCTCGTGCAGGGTTTCGAATCGAGCGTTCAGCGTGTTGTTCTGCAGCGACTTATCTTTGGCCCAGGAAGGCATGAGTCCCCATTCGAAGAATTGGAGTTTGTCCGGCTTATTGTTGGCAATCACCGGCATCTTCGGGTGGACGAACGCACTGAACTCCATGGCGGGTTGCCAACGGTACTGGGAATCGTCCAAATCAACCTGAAACCGGGATTTTAGTTCAGCGGCTGAAATCGTGAGTCGGGACATGAAGCACATATTATCTCCTTTGCCGATGTTTGTGGTCCTGAATGGTATACGTCACGATGCCCCAGATGCAGAAGTTGTTGTCTTCCGTCACTTTAATGGGTTCGAAAGCAGGGTTGGCGGGTACCAGATAGACTGCATCTTTTTCAATGCGGATGAATTTCAGCGTGAATTCGCCGTCGATGTAGCAAACGGCCGTGTCGCCGTCCTGAGGATCCAAGGACTTGTCAATGACCAGGATATCTCCGTCCAGAATGCCGGCATCCTTCATGGATTGTCCCTTCACACGGCCGAAAAAGGTGCTGGAAGGGTTGGAAATAAGCTCCTTGTTCAGGTCAAGCCGCAAGTCCAAGTAATCCTGGGCTGGGCTGGGAAACCCTGCTGAAATGCCGCTGTCCACCAACGGCAAGGCAAGCTCGGTGGTGGTGTCGGCTGAAAAAATCTGAAGGGTAAGCCGCTTCTTAGCCACGGTTGTTGATAGTTTCAGGTGTCAAATCGTGGTTCAACATCCTGTATTCGGCCATCTGAACATACTTGCTGCCCGGCTGGCCGTAATTGCAATACGGGTCGATGCTCAGGCCGCCGCGAGGCAGGAACTTACCCCAGACTTCGATGTATTTTGGGTCCATCAACGCCACCAGATCTTTCAGGATGGTGTTGATGCAGTCCTCGTGAAAGGCACCGTGGTTACGGAAGCTGAACAGGTAGAGTTTCAGGCTCTTGCTTTCCACCAACTTGCCGTCGGGCAGGTAGCTGATGTAAATCGCAGCGAAATCGGGCTGCCCCGTAATGGGACACAAACTGGTAAATTCAGGGCAATTGAATTTCACCATATAATCGTTCTGCGGATGCTTGTTCGGAAAGCATTCGAGAATGCCGGGGTTGTAATCAAAGTCGTAAGTTGTGGCTTGACCTAGGTTTTTTAGTTCACTCATCGTTTATTTTTTCAATGCCGCTTTCGAGAAAATGTAGTCCGGAATGACTTGGTCGAATTGGATGCTCGTCATTCGGAATTCCGTTCCATCACCTGCTTTCAGCATGTCCTTGTACATGACAATTGTTGGGAACCAACGTCCCTGAACTTGCTTGATACCGCTCAGTGTGGTACGTTTCAGCAGTTGTCCGCTTTTGGCGTAGAGTTCCTCCTTCAAAGGTACGAAGCGTTCGGTATCAATCCAAGACTTGCGCTTGAAATAATTCACATCGGTGACGATGGCGGTGAGTTCCAGCACGTAACAAGTACGTCCGTCGATTACTTCCGTTCCGGTGTTCACAGCCTGATATTTGTCCGTCAGCTTGCTGGCTTCCATCATGTCTTCGTACGAAAGGTCCGAACCCATCACCGATTGACGGAGCATCTGCCCGGAAATCAGGATGGTGCGGTCGGTGGCTGGCGAGTAAATCCACAATTGGTTGCCCACCTTGAGCATTTTGGAGCCTTGTTCCCGAACCGGACTCAGGTATTCGGTGAACGATTTCTGCTCGCCTACCGAATAGGAACGTGCCGTCATGGTGCGGCTGGCACGTTTGCCGTGAACGATCATGGTCGATTCGAAAACCCTGTTTTTAGAAGCCATATTCTGGTCCACTTTAGCCGTAATGGTTTTGGCATCCTGTGCAGATACTACTGTCGCCATCATACAAAAACAAACTATACTTACAATTTTCCTCATTTTTCTTTTTTCTTTAAGTAAAAACCCCACGTAAGTTTGTTATTTTGGGCGGTTAGATCAAGGCACTGTGATTGAGCTTCCCGGAGCGTACTTAAGGTACGTGAGGACAAGCGATTGAACAGTAACGCAGATATAGCCGCTCAAAATAGCAAACTTTAGACTTCCAGTTCTTTAAAGAGTTCTGCAGTCCTGCGTTTATATATAGCTCTACCTGCCAGCACATTACCCAAAACCATGGCGGCCAGTCCCGGCAGGAATCCGATGTAAAACAGGCTGGGTGAAACGATGGCCCGGTAGGTTTGCGGCATGAGCATGGTCACTTTGCCTGTCATGCTGCTCACGTCCAGCGGATGGACTTGCAGGGAATATACGGCAATCAGGCCGAGGGCGGTGCCCAGCACGGAACCCAAGATGCCGATGAGCACGGCTTCCATCAGAGAGCTCCGGTAGATGTGCTTCTTTTCCTCGCCCAACGCAAGCCGCAAGCCGTATTCGTTGTAGCGGCGCAAGCCACCCAGCAAGCCCGTATTCCAGAGCACCACCGACATGGCCAATACAAAAATAAAGACCATGATGAAGCTCATGTTGTCGGCAATGGCGATGTATTGGCCCATGCTGTTGAGTTCACTCAAACGGAACATTTCAGGGGAAAACTCGTCTTTGGGGTTGCTGTGTTTGGCATTAAAGACCGTTTCCACGTTTTTAGCCAAGTCTTCATCGTACAGGTTTTCAGGCAGGTACCCCAGGATTTCGCCGGCGGCATCGTCCATGTCCAGGGCTAGTCTGGCATCCGAAAGGTCAATGATCATGGCGCCCCTATCCATGATGGAGGTTCCGAAACGGACGGTTCCGCTCACCACAAAGGTTTTGAAGGCCATGCTTCCGTTCATTGTGGTGCCGAAATAGGTGAAACTGTCACCCACGGCTACGTGGTAACGGGTGGCGAATTCATCACTGACGAGTGCTTCACCGGGATGAGCAGGTATTTTGCCCTTCTGCAGGGCTTTTTGAATATTCAACCGTTTCGCTTCCCCAGACTCCGGATGAAACAGATCCAGTGCCGTACCGATGGCCTGTCCCTGACAACGGGTTTCCCCTTTGGCATCGGGCACGTCAATAAGACCGCCGAAACGGATTCGTTGCACCCAGGTCATCTCCGGATGTTCTTTCCGAAGCGTATCGGTCAAATTGTTCACGTCCATCAAGGCCAAATCGTTTGGCAGTTGGTTTTCATTGTCTGCGTAGGAACGCGTCATCACCTTCACATGGCCGGTTGTGAAGTTGGCGTTGATATCGACAATGTCGCCGAACACACCGTTCAGCCAACCGATCATAAAAACAGTCAGGAAAACGCCGACCGAAACCACGATGATGGGAAGTAGGCTTCTGCTTTTATCCCTCAGGATGCCTAAAAATAAGAATTTGATCATTGCAGTTTTCCTTTAAGTGCGTCCGTGGGGTTCATTTTGGCGATGCGACGTGCTGGGATGTAGCTTACGATAGTGGCGGCCAGAATCACGATAACGGTGGTGCTCACGATCAAACCGATGCTGTAATACGGATAAACAATGCTTCGCATGGTGATGCCGATGTCGTCCATACCGAAGTTGATGCCGACGTGGCCAATGTAGAGCATCAGCGGAATGCCCCAAAGAGCACCCAGCATGGCTGCCAGAACGCTATGAGCGGCGCCTTCCACCGTAAAGATGCCAACTACTTGCCAGCGGGTCATACCCAGGGCAATATAGGTGCCAATTTCCTTCTGACGACGAAAAATGGATAGTACCTGCGTGTCGAATATGGCCAGCAAGGCTATGAACAGCAGCAGCATCTGCAAAATCGTGCCGCCTGCTTTCTTGGCTTTGACAATAGTATCCAAGTCTAAAAGCAGGAAATTCAGGTCTTTCCATTTCCACTGTCCCAAATCGCCTCCAGCGTAAGCTTTGGAAGCAACCAGTAACGTGGCCTGGCCGGGCATGGTGGTCATGGCGCGAAGTGTGTCGATGGGCAGCCAGATCTGGCCGTTGTCAACCGTGGCTACGTTGTTGTCAAACACGTTGGCAATGATGATTTCCTTGGCGTCGAAGGTGCCGTGGATATCCCGCCAGCGTACAAGCAAACGGTCTCCGACTTTCAGTTTCATATTTTTGGCGGCCCGTTTCCCGATCATGCTGTAACAACCACCCGTTTTTAATAGGCTGGCTGAAGGCAACGCCAGAATTTTCTGCGACGGATCGATGCCTTTCAGCAGAATGCCTTCCATACGGCCTTGCGGATAAGCGGTAGCAGGTGTAATTAATATCGGAGTGAGTTGTCCTGTTTGAATCAGATACTGGACTTTGCTATCCAGCAGCGCATGAGCGTCCTGCAACGTCAGCGGGTCGTACAAATCGAGCGCCGGATGCCAGAGTTGGCCCTGCCCGGCTTCCCAGGCTATGGTATCCGTGCGGCTTTCACGGTGCCAACCGTCCATCATCCCGTTAAAGAAGATGATCAGAACGAAAGCGAAGGACAACACACTCACGTTCAGAAACGTGCGAAGTCCGGCACCCATCAGGTTGCGGTATGCGAGTTTAAAGGCGATCATGGCGCTTATTCGGTTAAACGGTCCGAAACAACTTTGCCGTCCTCCAACGAAACGATGCGTCGCAGGTATTTCATCACCTTTTCATCGTGCGTGGCGAAGAGGAACGTCACATGGAATTCCTCGTTCAGCTTTTTCATCGTTTGCAAAATATGGTGCGAATTTTTGGAGTCCAGGTTGGCCGTGGGTTCATCGGCCAGGACGATTTCCGGTTTTTTGACCATTGAACGGGCGATGGCCACGCGCTGGCTTTCACCACCCGAAAGCATGTTGGGACGGGATTTCATCTTGTCGGTGAGACCAACCCATTCGAGTGCCTCCATGACGGCTTTCCTGCGTTCCGAAGCGGTCATTTTTTGCAGCAACAGGGCAAATTCCACGTTCTCAAAGACCGTATATACCGGCAAGAGGTTGTACGTCTGAAAGATAAAGCCGATGTGCTGATTTCTGAGCAAAGCTGCTTCCCGGTTGCTAAGTTTAGCCACATCCTGCCCCATTACCGTGCAACTGCCTTCCGACGGGCTGTCCAGCGAACCGATGATATTGAGCAGCGTAGTTTTCCCCGAACCGCTAGGGCCCGTGAATCCGGCAAACTCTCCCTGACCGAACGTCAGGCTGATGTTGTGAAGCGCGGTAAAAAAATCCTTCCCGACGGGAAAACGTTTTACAAGATTTTTGATCTGGATGATTTCATTCATGGGTGCAAGGTATTACAAATGGAGGACATACATCAGTTGAAAGCCATATTTTGAAAAGGAACCCGATCCGAGAGACAATACGGATGTGGATAGATTCGGATTCCAAAAACCGATTACATAGAAAGAACTTCGGTCGAAATCGGCGCTCCAGGTCAGGTAGCGAAACCAATAATTGGCTTCCCAGCTGTAGAGGACAATGCCGGAGAGTCGATTGAAAATATTGATGGGCCAAGTGGCAGAAAGCGCTGATAAGTTTGATGTATTCGATAGATTCATTTCGGTTGAATAGGCTATATTCAGCATGTGTTCGAACGTGAAACTCAATCCATCCAGCCCTTCCGGTGTCAAATCCGACCCTATTGTCAGGGAGTTCCATCCAGCATGTAGCGGGCTAGCCAAGGACGTTGCCGTAAAACTGTCTTCAAACCAAAGTCCAGGACCAACGTCCCATTTTCCGTCCAGGCCTATTTTTGTTTCCTCATAGCTGGGAACTGTTCCGACTACTGCTTCCACCGTCCTATGATTCAAGGACAAAGCCACTTCACCGCTGGGAATAGGTTGCTGAAAACGAAAGCCCAACTCAGGTCGATTGGCAGAATGGCCGGTGAGATCCCAGACTCTTTTGTCTGTATTTCCGTAAAGTCCCCACAACCAAAGCGTGGCATTATTCTCAAAATAAATGCGGTCGAGAATACCCCAAACGCCGTTGGTCAGGCGAAGCGGATCGGTCGGGTTCAGTCCGTCAAACCATTGAAGTGGTCTCAACAGCGAGGCTGATCCGAAATTGAGTTGCTGAAGCCCAACCCGAATTTCGTTGCGTTGTGTGGAAAAACGTGCCCAGGCCCGGTACAAACCCATCGAGCCTGCAATGTTCAGATAGGAGGGCCCAATGTCCGCATTCAGATTGACATTGGCCGAAACCTCCGCACTAATGCGTCTGTCTTCTGAGAAATCTCGCAGGTAATCCAATTGCGGGATAATTCGTACTCCGGTATTCACCATTACGGCATTCGTTGGATTCAACAATCCGAAAAGCGAAATCTGCGTCTGAAAGTTCAGTGAATCTTTGTCTGAAGCCTCCAGATTAAAGGCCACAAAAAAGGTGACCAGCAGCGAAAAAAGCAGTTTATTTTTCATGATTTGCTTGGAAAGCATTCGAAATACTGGTTTTAGATGACACCAAAATTAACAACAAATACGTACCTTACTCCTACTTTCAAATTATTATTGTTTTTTTTGCTTGGAAGGTTGCTTTTTCCATTTCATATTTTCCCCAGAATGTGACAAACCAATGACATTTCACCACAGCAAGTACATTCGGGCAATAAAGGACGTACCTTTGTACCGAAATGTTTACTGACAATTCAAAATATGATGCATAAAAAACTTACTATCGCCTTGGTAGCCCACGACAAACGCAAGGCAGACATGATTGAGTGGGCCATTTTCAATTCCGATTTTCTTTCCGAACACCACCTGGTGTGTACCGGAACCACTGGCGCTCTCGTTGAGAAAGCTTTGAAAACCCAAGGTGTCAAGGCTGAAATCACCTGCATGAACTCCGGTCCGTTGGGCGGTGATGCCGAAATTGCCGCACTCGTAGTTCGCAAACAAGTGGACCTGGCTGTTTTCCTGATTGATGACCTGAACCCACAGCCGCACGAAGCCGACATTCAGATGTTGCTTCGCCAGTGTCGTGTCCACAATGTACCCATCGCCTGCAACCGATACAGCGCTGACCTCATGATTACCAGCACGTTATGGGATCGTAGCGATTATGTACCGATGGAACCGAAATACATCGCGTTCAAACGTTCTAAATAATTTGAAATGAATCCGCATCTTTCCAGACCGGAAATTTCTGGCGGAAACGGTGCAGTTCCTCCAGATTGAGGTCTAGCGTCTGAATGCTTACTCCCTCCTGATCGAATTCGGTCAGGGTGGTTCCGTAGGCATTGACCAACATGGAACCGCCTGAGTGGACGATACCGTTGAGGTCGGTTCCTATACGGTTTACTCCACATACAAAGGCTTGATTTTCGAGCGCACGCGCCGTCAGAAGGCTGGTCCAGACATGTTGGCGGCTTTCCGGCCAGTTGGCCATGACCAGCAACAGGTCGTAATCGTTTTTCACAGTACGGAGCCAGACCGGAAACCTAAGCTCGTAACAGACGGACAGACGAATGTTCCAGCCTAAGTAGGAAACGATTTTTTTAACACTTCCTGACGTGTAATGCTTGCCTTCGTCCCCCATGCGGAAAAGGTGCCTCTTGTCATAGACATCCACCTGCCCGTCGGGTTGAATGAAGAATGCACGGTTGTAAAAACGTGTCGAGTCCTTACCGATAAAGGTACCGGCTATGGCGAAACCGAAACCGGCCGCCATGCGCTTAAAGGCAGTGATGGTTTCACCTTCCAAGGTTTCAGCCAGTAACTCCGGATGCATGCTGAACCCGGTAGTACACATTTCGGGCAATATGGCCAGATCCGTTTTTCCGGTCAGTCCGGAAAGCATACTTTCGTAAAACAGCAGGTTGGCATTCTTGTGTTCCCAAATGATATCGCTTTGAATCAGGCTGATTCTCATTTAACGATGGATTTGGTCGGAAGTACAAATTTTTCTGGATGACAGGCGGTAACGCCTACGTATTTTTGTTGAATGGCAAAGATGTCGGCCTGTTCGTCACCGGTTGGAACGAACACGTCAAACACGCACATTTCTTTCTTCTTGTAATCAATTCTGACTAAGTTGATGGGCACATTAGCCTTCATGGCGATGTGGTAGAAGCCTTTTTTCCATTTGGGATTCGGCTTGCGGGTGCCTTCCGGTGTGATGGACAGACAAAATTTTTCGCGGGTTCTGTAGAGTTCTGCCATCTGGTCGGTAAAGGCGCTCGGTTTGCTCCGATCAACTCCGATGCCGCCCAATTTAGCAAGCACCCAGCCCGGAAAGCCTTTCATCCACTCTTTTTTGATTACAAAATTGGCATTCCTGCCCAAGGCTGTATAGCCCAGTTTTCCCAGGATGAAATCCCAGTTGCTGGTGTGCGGAGCCACACAAACCACACATTTATCAAGATCGGGAACAAATGCGTCCCATTTCCAACCGAATAATCTTAGAATTCCCTTACAAAGGCCTTGTCCGAACATATTGATTTGTTTTGTTTACAAAGATAGGCTAAATTCAAAAAGTTCAGCGAAAAACAGTATCTTTGTGATGAAATTTTTTATAGATAATTAGGGTTGTATTCATGGAAGAGGGATGTTTGACCCCTGACTATATAGTTGAAGTAAGTTGGGAGGTTTGTAATAAAGTGGGTGGCATTTATACTGTTCTATCCACCAGAGCTAAATCACTACAAACCAGCAATAAAGACAGGATTCTGTTTATCGGGCCTGACTTGAAAGACAAGAACTCCGCTTTTACGGAGGTGCCGTCGCTGTTGGCTCCTTGGCGCAAGCAGGCTGCAAAGGAAGGTTTTAAAATCCGTGTAGGCCGCTGGGAAATCCCCGGTCGCCCCATTGTCATCTTAGTGGATTTCGCCGAATATTATTCTCATAAATATCAGATATACACCGATCTTTGGACCTGGTTCGGCGTTGATTCCCTGCATGCTTACGGTGATTATGACGAAGCCTGCATGTTCGCTTGGGCTTGCGGCGAAGTAATCAAGAGTTTTTACGATTTTACCAAGCTTTCAGGCCAAAAAGTCATCGCTCATTTCAACGAATGGACCACCGGTTTCGGACTCCTTTATTGCAAACATTTCCTGCCTGAAGTGGCCACGATGTTTACTACGCACGCCACTTCCATCGGTCGTTCCATTTGTGGCAACAACAAGCCGCTTTACGACTTCATGTCTTCCTACAACGGAGACCAGATGGCCAGGGATCTGAACATGGTTTCCAAGCATTCCGTGGAAAAAATTGCTGCCAAACAGGCAAATTGCTTCACAACCGTGAGTGAAATCACGGCAAAGGAATGCCAGATACTGCTGGAAAAGAACCCGGACATCATTACACCCAATGGTTTTGAGGACCAGTTCGTTCCGAAAGGCAAAAAAGCAGACCAAACACGCGCCACTGCCCGTGAAATGCTGACCAAAGTAACGGAAGCGCTCTGCGGATGCACGTTGTCCGAAGATGCCTTGTTCGTTGCCACCAGTGGTCGGTATGAATTCCGGAACAAAGGGCTGGACGTTTTCATCGAATCGCTATCCAGACTCTCCAAACAAAAATCGCTGGAACGCGAGGTGGTGGCCTTCATTTTGGTACCCGGTGATGTTTCGGCACCCCGCCAGGAAGTCATTGCCAGGCTGGCCGATCCGAAAACGGCCAAGAGTCCACTGTATTACCCCTGGACCACCCATTGGCTCAACCACATTGAAAACGACAACGTGCTGAAAATGATCCAGTACCGTGGTTTGAAAAATACTGCCAAAGACAAAGTCAAGGTTGTCTTTGTACCCTGTTACCTGAATGGAAACGACGGCATTCTGAACCTGCCGTATTACGACTTGCTGTCTGGTTTCGACCTGACGGTTTTCCCATCCTACTACGAACCATGGGGCTATACCCCACTCGAAAGCATCGCTTTCTCCGTTCCTACCATCACGACCAACCTGGCTGGTTTTGGGGCCTGGGCTCAGAAAGAAGGTGATCATGAAGGCATCTCAGACGGCGTTGATATATTGAATCGCAACGACCATAATGTTCAGCAGGTTTCCGAAGCGATTGCTCTGACCATGCTGGATTTTGTCCGCAAAAGCGATAACGAACGCAAATTGATTGCAAGCCGTGCCCAAAAGTTTTCACAAAAGGCGCATTGGTCTGAATTTATCGAATCCTACAGAAAGGCGTATGATATTGCGCTGAAGAACGTTTCGAAAGCTAAAAAAACTACTACTAAAAAACGGAGCGCATCATACTGTGCATCCACTCCAAAAAAAATAAACACTCCATTTTATGAAGGTAAAAGTTAACAACGCCAATGTCCCGCAATGGGCCGAAGTAGTCGTCAAATCGACCATGCCTCCGGGACTCTGTGAATTGCAGGAAATCGCATATAATATATGGTGGGTATGGAAATACGAAGCCGTCGGTCTGTTCCGGGATGTAGATCCGGAAGCATGGCACGAATGTGGGCGCAATCCTATCCTGATGCTTGAAACCGTTTCCTATCAACGGTTGAAGGAACTGACTGAAGACAAGGCTTTCATGAGCCGTCTTAAAAAAATATATACGGAATTCCGAAAATACAGGGATACTCCTGTCAACACCTCAACACCCAGCGTAGCCTATTTCAGCATGGAATATGGTTTGACCGATATTCTGAAAATCTATTCCGGCGGTCTTGGCGTACTGGCGGGTGACTACCTTAAAGAAGCCTCCGACTGCAACATCAATATGACTGCAGTCGGCTTTCTCTACCGCAACGGGTATTTCACCCAGGAACTTTCGATGGACGGTCAGCAGATCGCCAAATACGAACCGCAGGATTTCAACACCCTGCCCCTGACTCAGGTCAAAGATGCAAACGGTGAAAACCTGGTTCTTGTCATGGACTACCCCGGCTACGAACTGTACGTGAATGTATGGAAAGTGGCTGTAGGCCGCGTGCCACTCTATTTACTTGATACCGACAACGCTCAAAACAGTGAATACGACCGTCAGATTACCGCTCAACTTTACGGCGGTGACTGGGAAAACCGCCTGAAACAGGAATATTTGCTGGGTATCGGTGGAATGCATCTGCTCAATACCTTGGGTATCAAAAAGCAGGTTTATCATTGCAACGAAGGTCATGCTGCGCTGATCAACGCACAACGTTTGGTGGATTTGGTTCAGCAGGAACAATTATCTTTCCCGCAAGCACTTGAAGTGGTTCGCGCTTCCGGTCTTTACACCGTACACACACCGGTACCTGCCGGTCATGACCAGTTCGAAGAAGACCTCTTCGCCAAATACATGAGTGCTTTCCCTGCCAAACTGGGTATCAGCTGGCAAGAATTCATCGATATGGGCCGTGATGAACCGGGTTCTCACGAAAAATTCTCCATGAGTACGTTCGCCTGCAACTGTTGTCAGGAAGTGAACGGCGTCAGCTGGCTTCACGGCAAGGTTTCTCAGGAAATGTTCAATCCTATCTGGAAAGGTTATTTTCCTGAAGAACTGCACGTTAACTATGTGACCAACGGCGTGCACATGCCCACATGGACGGCTTCCGAATGGCAAAAGCTCTACACCAAGACCTTCGGCCCCGCATGGCTGTCCGACCAATCGAACGCCAAACACTGGGAAAAGATTTACCAGGTGAGCGACGAAGAAGTTTGGGAAACCCGTCAGGTGCTCAAACAGAAATTGTTCGAATACGTTCGTGCCAAATACAAGGAAAACTGGCTCCGCAACCAAGGCGACCCCACCCGGGTGGTTTCCATCCTTGAAAAAATGAATTCCAATGCACTGACCATCGGTTTCGGCCGTCGTTTCGCCACGTACAAACGTGCACATTTGTTGTTCATGAATCTGGAACGCTTGTCCAAGATTGTAAACAATCCGCAGTTCCCAGTACAATTCGTATTCACCGGTAAAGCGCACCCGGCTGACGGTGGTGGTCAGGGCCTCATCAAACGCATCGTGGAAATCTCCAAGATGCCCGAATTTCAAGGCAAGGTCATTTTTCTGGAAAACTATGACATGGCGTTGGCCAGACGGTTAGTTTCAGGGGTTGACATTTGGCTGAACACACCGACCCGTCCGCTCGAAGCGTCCGGTACCTCCGGTGAAAAAGCGGAGATGAACGGTGTCCTGAACTTCTCCGTCCTAGACGGTTGGTGGCTGGAAGGCTACGAAAAGGGAGCTGGATGGGCATTGACCGACAAGATCACCTACGAAAACCCTGATTTCCAGGATCAACTGGATGCAGCAACCATTTATAGCATGCTGGAAAATGAAATCATTCCACTGTATTTTTCCAAGAATGAAAAGGGTTATTCCCCCGAATGGATCATGTACATCAAGAATTCCATCGCCAAGATTGCGCCCAAATACACGACCAAGCGTATGCTGGAAGATTATCTGGCGAAATTCTATACCAAGCTTGCCGACCGTTCAGCCCTATTGAGAGCAGATAAATTCAAGAAAGCCATAGAAATTGCTGCCTGGAAGGAAAAAGTGGTTGGTTTTTGGGACAATATTTCTGTTCATAGCGCAGAAATACCGGAGAACTTCGGTAAGGACATGTGTGTGGGTCAGGAATACCAATTTAAAGTTACGCTTCAGAATGCAGGAGACGATGATGATTTGGGTATTGAACTGGTCATTTGCAACATTCGCCCGGATGGCAAACGCAATCTCCATGTAACGGAATTTGACCTGCTGAAATCGGAAAACGGTCTTCACACGTATGGTTTGAATTATACGTTGCACCGTGCCGGTCATTTCACCTATGCCGTGCGCGTATTCCCGAAAAATGCCGATTTACCGCATCGTCAGGATTTTTGCTATGTGAAGTGGATCAATTGAAAAAAATATATTCTAAATTTGCTAAAGTTGTCTAAATAGGAAGCAAATAACTGCGTTACTGCTTACTTGCCGATCCTCACGTACCAAAGTACGCTCCGGTACGGCTTCGCAATCAGTGCCTTGTTCTTCACTCCCTATTTAAACAACTTGTGCAACACTACAGAGTACATCACCATGAAAAACATTGTTTTGTTACTGTTGCTGGGCTACAGCGCCTTGGTTTCAGCCAAAAGTTACACCTTTTTCGTGGAGAATCCTTCCAAATTCGATCGTGCCGACCAACCCATCATACTGACCAGGCAACAATTCGGCGAAGCTATTCCTGCTGGTTATCCAATTGCGTTTCTAGGAAAAAAACAAATTCCTGTTCAGACAGACGACCTCAACCAGGATGGAAAATCGGAAGAAATTGCCCTGACGATAAACCTGAAAGCACTCCAAAAAGTGGCTTTGACGCTGAAATTCGCAACCAAGCCTTCTAAAAAAGTGTTCCCAAAACGCGTGAACGCCCAAATGTTCAAGAAAGAAGGCAAAGAAATCGTACCCATTAAGGAAATATCTTCGGCTACCGGCACGCTGTACAACGCCTTGCAACACCACGGTCCCGCTTTCGAAAGTGAATGGATGGCGTATAGATTTTACTTCGACAAGAAACAAACCATTGACGTTTACGGCAAAAAACAACCCAGACTGGAACTGGCTGAATCACTCTGGTATCCGACGGATTCCATGCTGGCAAAAAATTTCGGAGATGACATCTTGCTGGTAAACAGTTATGTATCTGTCGGAACTTTTAAAGGTTGGGACGGTAAAAAAGCATTGCATATCGAACCGGTTTCCAACCGTACAGCCCGCATTCTGGCCAACGGTCCGGTTCGTACCGTGGTCGAAATGGAATCAGACAACTGGCAGTATCAGAACCAAAGCGTTCAGATGATCACCCGTGCCTTTCTTTATGCCGGTCATCGCGACCTGGAAATCGTCAATTATCTTTCCGCAGCCGACTTGGGCGCACTGACTTATTGCACTGGTGTTCAGAAGTTTCCTGAAATGACTGCTTATGAAAAGGACAACGTGCTGGCAGTCTGGGGACGGAACTGGCCGGTAGCAGACACCGTCAAATACGAAAAGGAAACGGTTGGCTTGGCTGTCTTTTGCCCTGAAGAAACGGCGCATAGCACCAAACGCGAAGATGAAAGCAATTTTTTATATCTGCTGAACGGTAGCCCTGTCATTCGTTATTATGCTACCGTCTATTGGAAAAAACAACAGAGCGGTGTTCAAACCGCACAGGAGTTTTTCAACCAACTGCCACTGTGGAAACAATCACTGGAGGAACGGGTACTGGTGAGACCAAAAAGATAAGACCTCAAAACACGCCTACAAACCTCCCCAGAAGAATTCCTTATCCATAAAGTCGCGACTAATAGTAGTATTGTTCAACAAAGAAGTATCACCGAAAGCCTGGCGGCTCATACCTTTCAACCAGGTGTTTACATCGTAAAGGTCACTTCTGACGACTTTCAGGCTCAGAAAAAAGTCCTGATCACCCACTAAGCATTATCTGATTTTTCCGTATATTCGTCCACCAATAATTAAGTGGTTGCCCTTACAAGACAGCCGCTTTGACTAAAATTAAACACCATGAACCTAAAATCACTCCAAAAAATAAAAAAAGGCTTCGTTACCCGAGAAGTGGGCGAAGAATTGGTACTTGTTCCCCTCACTGGCAACGTTGCGCAGATGAACGAACTTTTCACCATGAACGAAACCGGAAAATTCATCTGGGAAAACATCAACGATGACACCACTGTCGACGAACTGGCCGATAAAATGGTCGAAATCTTTGAAGTCAGCCCTGAAATTGCCAGAAGAGACATTTGCGGCTTCCTAGAAAAAATGTCCGAAATGATGTCTTAAAAATTGCTGCTCATGAATCTTGTCATTGCCGATTATACTATAAAACTTTACGGGGATACACCCATTTACTTTGATGAAGGGTATACTCCCTTTCTTAAAAAAAATGAGCATGTCCCCGACATAGACGTGGAATGCGTTTCGGGCATTCCTGCCAACCTTTTCGACGGCTGCGAAACCCTTTTTGAAGCCAAAAGTGAAGTCCAGCGCTTTTACTCCGTTGTCAAGTACGGTACGGGACTCGGTTTCAAGCTGTACAATCAGCAAACCATCGATGAAATTGAAGATCCTCGCCGCAAGCAGCGAGGAATCTCCGATTCTGGCAAGTCAACTAGTTTATGCGCTAACCCCGCCGCAAGCAGCGGGGAAGGCGCGTCCAGAATTCAGCAACTGGCTGTTCTGGATGAAACCTGCAAGCACTGGAAAATCTATTCCGAACCCATGGAAGACGGGCAACTCCACCCCATGAAATACCCGATGGGGCCCATCATGCTCTATTACCTGGTGGTAAACAACGACGCCATCATGATCCATGCTTCCGGCGTTTTCGACGGTGCCAAAGGCCGGATCTTCACCGGTTTCTCCGGAACCGGCAAATCCACCATGGCCGAACAATGGAAGTCCTGCGGAAGCAACATCGTCAACGACGATCGAATGATCATCCGGAAAGGTGCAGACGGTTTTTACATGCACAACACCCCCATGTATTATTTCGACCTGCCCAAATCGGCACCCGTGCATGCCATCCATCTGATCCGTCATTTCCCTGAAAACATCTGTCAACGCATTACCGGAGCCAAAGCGGTGTCCAAAGTCATGGCGTTCTGCATCCAGAATAATTTCGATAAACAATTCATACAGAATTACATAGGTTTCATTTCAGAACTATGCGACGGTGTGGGCATTTACGAGACCGGTTTTGTGCCCGACCATAGCATCGTCCGCTACCTGCAAACCCATGAATAATGAACATACACCGGACGAAAGCCTTCTGAAAGACGGTCGCACCACGTTGTTCAAAATGAATGGGAACAGCATGTATCCCGTTTTGAAGGACGGCGATGTGGGCATGGTTCAGCAATGCGACCCTGAAAAACTTCAGATTGGTGACATCGTTGTTTTCAAGTCCAGGGATAAATACGTAGCTCACAGACTGATAAAAATCCAGAAAAAGGGGACCCTTAATTTCTTTACCGCCCGCGGAGACAAAAACCTTTTCAACGACCCGCCCTTTACGGCTGAAGCCCTTGCCGGACAGATCATTCAGTTCACCAGAGGTTCTAAAATATTGAACACTCGGGACCGTAAGGTGCGCCTGCTCACCAAGCTTATCGGGACGTTTCGCAGTTTGCTTATTCCAGTTTACAACCTGAATTTTCGGGTGAAGGCTTATAAAAACAGATTATCCGAAAGTTACGGTTCGCTGAAGGACAACCTGAAAATTATCGGGAAACCGGCGAGCAAGCCCCTCATCACCAACACCATCCTTTCAGTCATTCAGGGTGTTGCGCCTTTTCTCCTGATTGTTTGCATCAAACTATTGGTGGACAGGCTTACCAACCCAAACTCCGTTTCATTGCCCTGGATGAGTCAGACCGGCCTCCTCATCCTCACGGCTGCCGTCTTTCTGCTTAGCGGCATACTTTCCGTCATCAACGGTTTTTTCTTCGAAAAGCTATCCCACTCCGTCACCAACCACACCTTTCAACTGCTGCACCAAAAGCATACCGAACTCGACCTCTCCTATTACGAGGACCCTAACCAACAGGACAAAATACACCGTGCCGTTCAGGAAGCCGGCTTCCGCCCCGTCAAGATCATGAGCGAACTGCTCACCCTTTTCAAATCGAGCGCAGCCGTTGTGGTGATGCTGGTCATGTTTCTGGGCATCAAGTGGTACTTGCTGGTACTGCTGCTTATTTCAGTCATTCCCAGCGTATTAGTTCGACTGAAATATACCAACAAACGGTATCGGCTTAAAGAATCCATTAGCCCGAAGGAACGCCAGATGTCTTATTACAACCGCATCCTGACCGGTTTCCCTTTTGCCAAGGAACTTCGCCTGTTCGGATTCTCCAGTATCTTCCTGAACCGTTTCAGAGACCTCGAGGACGAACTTTACGAAGAAAAACAGCGCCTGCAGAAATCGGAAATGATGGCCGACATCGCCGCTCAGGTTTTTGCAGTCCTGCTCATTTTCACCTCTTTGGCCACCGTGGTTTACCTAATGACCATCGGTGCCATCACCATTGGTTCCGTCGTGTTGTTCTTCTTTGTTTTCCAACGTGGCTATTCGGTGCTGAGTGATTTGCTCCGTTCCATTACCTTGTTGATGGAAGACAATACCTTCCTGAACGACTTCTTCGCCTTTCTGAACCTGCCCATAAAGGAAACATCCGTTCTGAACAAACAACTGCAGCCCTTGCAAAAAGGCATTACCGTTGAAAATCTTCGTTTCCGTTACGAGACCAGCAAGCGCGATGCCTTATCGGCCGTCAACCTTTTTATTCCCGCAGGGAAAACGGTTGCCTTCGTCGGCGCCAACGGTTCCGGAAAGACTACGCTCATCAAGCTGCTCAGCGGCTTCTACGAACCACAGGAAGGCAGCATCCGCTACGACGACGACGATTTAAGGGATCTGGACAAACAAGCCTTGCGACGCCAAATTACGGCTGTATTTCAGGACTTTGCGCTTTACAACCTTTCCGCACACGAGAACATCAGTCTGGGAAACATCGAGGAACCGTTCAACTTGGAGAAAGCCAAGGAGGCCGCCAGGGCTGCAGGCATTGCTGAACTGTTCGAACGGCTGCCGTTGGGTTACGAAACCCTGCTGGGCACCCTGTTTAAAAGCGGTGAAGAACTCAGCATCGGCCAGTGGCAGAAAATTGCCATCGCTCGTGCTTTCTACAGGGATTCGCCCATTCTTTTCATGGACGAACCCTCCAGTGCATTGGATGTCGATTCTGAAAAACAATTGTTGGGCAGCCTTCGGACGTTGGCCAAAGACAAGACGGTCGTTATTATCAGCCATCGGCTTTCCACCGTTCAATGGGCTGACATTCTGTATGTTCTAGACAGAGGAACGGTCGTCGAATCGGGTAGCCACGAGGAATTGATGGCCAAGCAGGGCAAATACTATGCCATGTATATGACCAGTAAGGGCGAATAAATCAGCTCAGTGCTTTTTTGATGGTTATCCATACGTTTCTGATTGCAGAAAGGTGCCTGTAGGGATAATACAGCCAAAGTTGGCTTTTACGCTTCAAGCGATACCGTTTCATCATAAAATCGGTGGTTGGAAAAAAGAAGCCCGACAGATAGCGGAAGCGTTTGCCAAAACTATTCAAATGTCCTAACGACCGCATCACACTTCTTGTATAGATATGGACACCCTTTCCTCTCAAAATACCGATGAAAACACGTTCTTCCTTCGGCTCCAGCTTAAAGGCATATTTTTCAACGACTGAAGTCGGCAGTCGTCCATTCATGTATTTCTGAACTAAGAGAAGATATTTGTAGGTTACCGATTCGGCTTTGGCCTGAATGCATTTCTGTTCAAACAGTTCCCAATTCAGTACATCGCCTTTGTGATTGAGCATGTTGACAAGATCATACAAGCAAGTAAACTGAAATTGCCCGGATCTGAAATGCTTGTCCAGATGGATGCATAAATGCATCAGCAAGTCTTCAGGACTAAAACCAAGCGCCTCCACACCATGTAGCTTCAACGGGACAGCATGTTGCCACATATCTTGCAAATCAACTTGATAGGGTTCGGTCACATAATGAATGCGAATATGGATTTCAACCGAAACGCCATTCTTGATCATGGGGGTATAATGGACGATGCTGGTATTCTCCTTGATGAATTCGGACATAGTCAAGTTGTTGGCAGCATACCCTATCTTTCGCAGAATCTCCAGCGCTTCCAACCCCTTTTCCTGCGGAACCAGCAAGTCCAAATCGCTGAACTGTCGCAGATTGATGTTGCCATACAGCCATTCTGAAAGCATGGAACCTTTCAGCGCGATGACAGGAATCCCCGCTTCAGTTAACGCGCGGATGACCTGGCGAAAATGCTCTGTCAGCAGCATGTTTCGGGTCAGGGTTCTCAACGATGCTTGTTTCAAGTTACGAAGCACCTTATCGGGAAAAAGATCCGTATTTTTGAATTTCGAAAGCTTATCGACTATAAGCGGAGCAGCGGCTCGGTCGATGGCCATCTTGGTGAAAACATCCCAATCACGGATGGTCGGGATCAATTCATCCAACCGATTCAGTATCGTTTGGTCGGGTTTGATGTCGGCAGCAAGCAGAATAAATTGCTCTTCCGGTTTCAATTGAAGCTTTTCACGCATAGAACGAATTTTGTAGCTCAAAAATACTAAAATCAGATGTATTTTTAGTTTAAATTTGTCTCGACTAATCTCCAATATCGATTGTCATGAAAAAACAACCTTAAACAACTAAAAATGAAAAATTCAAAGACCTTTCAAACCAGTTTACTGGCCTGTCTATTTGCAGGTTTGTTTCTTCTGAATTCAGCCATTACCTCTGCCCAAAAAACAAATTTCGCAGGTAGCTGGGTGTACAGTGTTCAAAAAAGTATCGCTCCCGAAAATGGATTCGGTGCCGGTGCAACCAAAATGGTTGTCACTCAGGATGATCTAAACCTGAATATGGATAGAACTTTCAAGGGCAGAGACGGTGAGGACATTTCTGCCAAAGAAAAAATATCGTTGGACGGAAAAGAATGCGAGAACGTGGTTTTCGGCAATTTTAAGAGGAAATCTGTTGCCACCTGGTCTGCTGAGGGTAAAATTTTAACAATTAATGGTGTTGTGGTTTTCGACGCAAACGGTGAAAGCATGGAAATGAAATCGGTCGAAATCTGGAAACTGAGCGATGATGCCAGCATCCTGACTCAGGAAACCTCCTTTTCGACACCAAATGGTGAGATGAAGGCTACCAACGTATACGAGAAAGCCAAGTAACAATGACTAGTAAAGTTGCCGTCGTTCGCTGTAACTCATACAATCAACAAGAAGTAAATCAAGCAATTGCTCAAGGATTAGAACTATTGGGCGGTGCAGGAGCTTTTTGTAAGGCTGAAGAAAAGCTCCTGCTTAAGGTCAACCTGCTCGCCGGTGACGTACCCGAAAAATGCGTCACCACGCACCCTGCCGTATTTCGTGCCGTAGCCGAAAACTTTCTGGCAGCCGGTGCATGCCTCAGCTATGGTGATTCACCGGGATTCGGAACATCCGGTGCCGCTGCTAAAAAAGCAGGTATAACGAATGTTGCCGAGGCATTAAAGTTGGAAGCTGCCGATTTTAAAGAGGGCCGCGAGGTATTTTTCGAAGAGGGAAGCCAGAATAAAAAGTTTTTTATTGCCAACGGCGTGCTAGACTGCGACGGTCTTATCAGTTTGCCAAAAATGAAAACACACGGGTTGGAACGATTCACAGGTGCAGTCAAGAATCAGTTTGGTTGCGTGGTAGGCATGCGCAAAGGCGAATTCCACGTAAAACTGCCCGATGCGACGGACTTTGCCAAAATGCTGGTTGATTTGAACAGCTATGTAAAACCACGGCTATACATCATGGACGGAATAGTCGCCATGGAGGGCAACGGACCCAGAGGCGGTACTCCACGGGCTATGAACGTTTTACTTTTCTCGACCGACCCTATTGCGCTGGATGCCACCGCATGCAGAATGATCAACTTGAATCCGCTTTTTGTCCCAACAACATTGGTTGGTTCCCAAACCGGAGCCGGTAACTATAAGGAAGAAGACATTGAGCTGGTGGGCGATCCGTTGAAGGACTTTATCTGTATGGATTTCAACGTGGAGCGTTCTGCAGTGAAAACAGTTAAAAAGGGCAGAATGGTTCAGTTCTTAAACAACCGGCTTGTTGCGAAACCCTATATCCAGGAAGAAAAATGCACCCAGTGCGGAACCTGCGTGCAAAGTTGCCCCGTTGAAGGCAAGGCCGTAAACTGGCTGAACGGAGACAAAACCAAAGCACCTGTTTATGATTACGCCAAGTGCATCAAATGCTATTGTTGCCAGGAAATGTGCCCCGAAAGTGCCATTGTACTGAAAGAACCGCTCATAATCAAAGTGGGAAAACTATTTTAGGAGAAAAAAAATGAAAAATTTGAAATGCTCGCTTTTTCCGGCACTTCTCATACTTCTGCTCGGATGTCAATCTGAAAAGCAAAATTGGGTTTCGGAAAAGTGGTCTTCGGGTAAAAATTTAACGAAAGTCATTAGTAAAAAAGGGGTGTTTGGAATAAGTGGCTTGCACTGGAATCCGAATTTATATCGCTTATATGCCATTCAAGATGATGGTAACATGCGAATTCTTCAATTAGATACGACGGCCAATACGTTTAGTCTAATTGCACACATTAAATCATTGGGTGGTCCTGAAGGTGTTACACAAGTTGACAACAACAAAAACGAATTTTGGACTATCGATGAAAAAACGTGTGAAATTAGAAGATACACACATGATGAAGAATTTTCATCGGTAACGTTGGCTAATAAATGGAATTTGAAAGCACCGCCGTCGAATATGACGGTTACCGGTAGTGAAGGTCCAGAAGGAATAGAATTCGTGCCGGACAGTTATTTAAAGGCCATCGGATTCATCAGCAGCGAAACTAAGTCAACATACCTTTCGACCAAAGGCATGCATGGTTTAATTTTTATTGCGCACCAAATGAAAGGGTATATATGGGTATATGACATCAATCCTTCTAAAAACGATGACTTCGCCTTTGTTGGAAAGTACAAAACAGACCAGAACGAAAGTTGCGACTTGTCCTTCGATCGCTCCACCGGATTACTGTACATCCTTCATAATATCGGTCACAACTCCTTGGAAGTGACTGATTTGTCAACCGAGTCAGTCTTCGGAAATTACAAATTTGTAAGGAAACTGGAATATGCCGTTCCTAATCCTTCCGGAAGTATAAATATTGAGGGGTTTGCGATTGCTCCAAAATTTGCGTCAGTCATCCCGGGAAATGTCTGGCTTTGCCGTGATATTGATAAAACTGAAAAAGGTCGTGACCGAAAAGATTGTCTTCGTTGGTTCAAACATTTTGCTGCTGAGGGAACTTGTGTGAAATAGTCATGCATGAATTTAAAGAAGGAACTTTAAAATCGGGTAAAGATGGCAAAAAATGAACGATGGACGGTTATTTAATATCCCACTCAGCATCCTCTTCTTTCACAGATTAAAAGATGTGCGTACTATAAAGCACGATCGTAGTCTGATCTTTATCACCACCCGTATGGACGGTCGGCAGAAATAAGCACTTTTGCTTACATTTATAAATATTAAATATATCATCAATCATGTGTTTATTATTCACTATATAAACTCTTATACTGAAAAACAGCACCACTTTAGAAAATGTGTGAATTATGTAAGCTTCAACAATAAATGTGTAACTATTTAAATTCAATCAACCTTATTTTGTACCCCAAGTATGAATCAAATAACAATTGAAAAAGCAAGTATCTCAAGCTGAATATTTTTACTCACTATACTCATAAACCTGACTTTGATAACAGACAATAAGCACAAGAAGGAAGAGATAATTTCTTCCGCAAAATTGAGATATAAAGATACAACGGAACTGGAAATTTCATTATTATTAGAAGTCGTTTATCAGAAATACGGTTATGATTTCAGACAGTATTCCGAAGCCCATATCAGGCGTAGGTTACTGAACAGAATGACGATGTCAGGACTGGAGAGTATTTCTCAAATGCAATCAATGGTTCTGAATGATGAAACATTTACATCCAGTCTTTTACAGGATCTATCAATAACGGTAACCGAAATGTTTCGTGACCCAGGCTTTTATAGGTCCTTACGAGAAAATGTGATACCTGTTTTAAAAACCTATCCTTTTATAAAAATATGGCATGCCGGCTGTTCCACAGGCGAAGAAGCCTATTCTATGTCGATTATTCTGCAGGAAGAGGGTTTGTACGATCGAACTACGATATACGCTACAGACTTTAATCAACAAGTGCTGAACTATGCGAAACAAGGAATTTTTTCCAACAAAATGATGAAAGAATATACTACTAATTATCAACTGTCGGGAGGAAAAGAATCTTTTTCGAATTATTATACATCTGATGATGATAACGTTATCATGAATCAATCTCTAAAGAAAAATATTGTTTGGGCAAACCATAATTTAGTAACTGATTCTGTTTTTGCAGAAGTACACTTGATATTATGCAGAAATGTGCTTATTTATTTTGATAGAAATTTACAAAATAAAGTGCAAAAACTTTTTTATAACAGCTTGATTGACGGTGGCATTTTATGTTTGGGTTCAAAAGAGAGTTTAAACTTTTCTGATTTTCATGATGAATACACGGAATTGGATAAAAAACAACGGATATTTAAAAAGAAATATTAACTAATAATGAAGTATGAAGCCATTGTAATTGGAGTATCTTCCGGAGGAATGAACGCATTGAAAGTGATGTTTTCTCTTTTACCGAAGGAATTCAACACTCCAATTATTATTGTACAACATATAAGTTCGCAATCTGATAATCTTTGGATTAGGCTTATAAATGATAAAAGCAATCTCCCTATAAAAGAAGCAGATGAAAAAGAAAACATTGAACATGGAAAAGTTTATATCGCTCCACCTAATTATCATTTGCTGATCGAAAGAAATAAAACTTTTTCTCTTACAGTAGATGAACGTGTAAATTATGCAAGACCATCGATTGATGTACTGTTTGAATCGGCTGCCGAAGCCTATAAAAACAAATTGATAGGAGTGATACTTACAGGCTCCAATAATGACGGGACAAATGGATTGAAACGAATAAAAGAATGTGGCGGTTTAACAATTGTGCAGGATCCCACTACTGCAGAATCGGCTTATATGCCTGCTTCAGCAATTGCTGCGATTCAGATCGATTACATATTAACCCTGGAGAATATAATTAAGTTACTAGTAAAAATTGATGCCCAAAAAGAATATTCCTTATGAACTTGACAATCAAGAGTAAATTATTTGGAGGTTACATTATCATTTTAGTGTTACTTGTTTCTATTGCATTTTTCATGACCAAAAAATTGTCCGAATCCAACAATCGGTTGCAAAACATTGTGGATGTCTATTCCAAAAAAATAAATCTTTCCAATGATCTGATGATTGCTGTGTTGGATGCAGCCCGGAATGAAAAGAATATTATTCTGGAAAAAGATATTGTTCAAAAGGATTATTCAAAAGATCGAATTTATCGAGCCTTGGATGTTATCGATAAAAAAACGACTGAGTTGCAAGAGTTGGTGGATGAAAAAGGAAAAATTATTTTGGACGAATTTCAAACCATTTATAAAAATTATAAAATCCATCTAAATGAGATCATCTTATTGTCCATGAAAAATAAAGATGAGGAAGCATTTAAAATTTCCATCGAGAGTGGGTTGAACGCAAGGGATGCTTCTATTAGACTTATACAGAGCCTTATAGATAAGAATGAAAAGAGTATGGAGAATGCGAAAATAGAAAATAATGCGGCTTATGATACTGCTTTAAACTTAATTATCGCTTTTATTATTGCAAGCATCCTACTAGCAATTTTCATTTCTTATTGGATTATTCAGAGTACTACCAAACGAATTTCAGTGATAGCCAAAGAAGCCGAAAAAATTGCCAGTCGTGAGTTTTCAAATGATAAACTGGAAGACACTACAAATGATGAATTAAAACCTATATTTAATTCACTGGTAAGTGTCAATGAAAGTTTTCGTGAGGTAACAGAAAATGCAAATAAAGTGGCCTCCGGAGACTATGCAGTTGACCTAACTCCGCGTTCAGACAAGGATATCTTGGCGAATGCTTTAAATAAAATGACACGCTCATTACGTGAAACAACTGAAGCAACTAAAAAACACCATTGGCTTGCTGTAGGTCAAAATCAACTCAACGAAGAATTAAGTGGAGATCAAAGCATAGAAGAACTGGCAAACAAAGCAATTAGTTTTTTATGCACATATCTGAAAGCAAACATTGGCACTGTTTATTTGTTGAATGACAAAGACAAGACACTAGTGCTTAGCGGACAATATGCTTTCTCGTCTCTGGAAAACACAAAAGAAAAATTCGCACTTAATGAAGGATTGATAGGTCAGGCAGCACGAGAAAAAAAACAAATTTCTTTAACAGATATAACCGATGAGCAAATGCGCATCACTTCATCCGTTCTGAATACCAAACCAAAGCATTTACTCATTACTCCTTTTTTGTTTGAAGGTAAAACAGTGGGCGTAATAGAAATAGGCAGCATTACCGATTTCAACGAAACAGAAAAGGAATTCATCCATGTTTCCATGGATAGTATTGCTATAAGCGTTAATTCGGCCATTTCCAGAAAACGCATTCAGGAATTGCTCGAAGAAACACAGGTTCAAACAGAAGAACTTCAAACGCAGCAGGAAGAGCTGAAACAGATGAATGAAGAACTGGAAGAACAGACGCAAAATCTGATACAGCAGCAGGAGGAATTGCAGATGTCCAATGAAGAACTGGAAGAACAAACCCAGTCGTTGGAAGAAAGAAATAAAGAGGTTGAAGCTGCAAAAAGCGATATTGAACAGAAAACAAAACAACTGGAAATAAGCAGCAGGTACAAATCGGAATTTCTTGCAAACATGTCGCATGAGTTAAGAACGCCGCTTAATAGTTTGCTCATCCTGTCAAAAGATTTATCCGAAAACAGAAAGAAAAACCTGGATAGTGTTCAGGTTGAAAGTGCAGAAATAATTTACAAAAGTGGTCATGATCTGCTAGTATTAATTAATGAAGTGCTTGACCTTTCCAAGATTGAAGCCGGAAAAATGTCTGTAAATATTGAAAGGGTATCACTGAGCGATTTTAGAAATGAACTCATTCGCAATTTTAAACATCACGCTGAGCAAAAAGGATTGATATTAACTTCCAAATTGGATGAAGAATTGCCCGAATTCATTAGCACCGACCCACAACGTTTGAACCAGATATTGAAAAATCTTTTATCCAATGCCATTAAATTTACCGAAAAAGGAAGTGTAAGTATAGGTATTGACCGATATGCGGAAAGTAAAGTGATCATTTCCGTTACCGATACAGGTATTGGAATTCCGGAAGACAAACAAATGGCCATATTTGAAGCTTTTCAACAAGCGGATGGCGGAACTTCCCGAAAGTATGGCGGTACTGGTTTAGGTCTCTCTATATCACGTGAACTTGCAAAACTATTAGGAGCTGAAATTAAAGTGAACAGCAAGATCAATGAAGGTTCCACTTTTTCAGTCATTATTCCGCTTGAAATACATCACGAACAGGAACCTGATAGAACCAATACAGTTAAAGCCCCCGCTTTGTATGAACCTCTCTCTGTCTACAATTCCAAATATCTGAATCATCCATCCATTCAAGATCAAAGAGATACCATAACCAAGGATGATAAAGTAGTACTAATTATTGAAGACGATCTGAAATTTGCTTATATTCTTCTAACACAAGCCAACAAAAAAGGATTCAAATGTTTGTCGGCAGCGACCGGAGAAGATGGCTTGTTGCTTGCTACAAAATTCAAACCGCAAGCGATCATTCTCGATATGGGGCTGCCAGGTATCAATGGACATCAGGTATTGAATGAATTAAAAGCAAATCCATCCATCAGGCATATACCGGTGCATATTATTTCGGCAAAGGAACGTTCGCTTGAACCAATTAAAGAAGGAGCAATAGAGTATCTGATGAAACCGGTAAATAAAAAAGATCTGGAAGAAGCATTTAACAAAATTGAAAATTTTGTCAGCAGAAAAATCAAAAACCTGCTCATCATTGAAGACAGTGAAAATTCCAGGAAAGCAATTCGTATACTCATAGGGAATGGTGATGTAAAATGTTTTGAAGCAGCAACCGGCAAAGAAGCCCTTGCTATGTATGAGCAAAATCACATCGATTGTATGATACTGGATATCGGCTTGCCGGACATGAGCGGGTTCGACCTTATCCATAAACTGGGGGAAATAAAAAGCCATAGCCTTCCGCCTATAATTGTTTATACTGGCAAGGAGCTTACAAAAGAAGAAAACAATGAGCTTCAGAATTATGCGGAGAGCATTATTATAAAAGGTGTAAAATCGGAAGAACGATTGCTGGATGAAACTGCTCTTTTCCTCCATAGGACAATCAGTAATTTACCAAAATCAAAACAATTGATTATAAACAATTTGTATGATAAAGAAGCACTATTTCATTTGAAAAAAATACTATTGGTAGATGATGATACCCGAAATGTATTTGCATTATCCAAGATATTGAAAGAACACGGAATGGAAGTATTAAAAGCAGAAAATGGGAAAGTTGCGTTGGATATATTGAATATGCATTCCGACATTGATTTGGTATTGATGGATATTATGATGCCTGAAATGGATGGTTATGAAACAATGAAACAAATACGATCTCAGGGAAAGTTCAAGAGGTTACCTGTTATAGCACTCACCGCAAAAGCCATGAAAGACGATAAACAAAAATGCATTGACGCCGGCGCCAATGATTACATCACTAAACCTATTGATATAGACCGATTGCTTTCATTAATGCGGGTATGGTTAAGCAATTAAAAAAACTTTGAGCATAATTCTTATTGGAAATGAAAGAAAAGAATCTTGTTAAAATTTTAATGGTAGACGATCGGCCAGAAAATTTGTTTGCCTTGGAAGTAATTCTTTCCAACGAGAATTATTTATGTGTGAAAGCAGGTTCAGGAACGGAAGCATTAAATATTCTTCGCGGTGAACAAGGTTTTGCCCTTATATTAATGGACGTGCAAATGCCTGTGATGGATGGATTTGAAACGGTAGAATTAATTCGCCAAATCGAAAAGTTCAAACATGTTCCGATTATTTTTTTAACTGCCAGTATGGATACTTCTGTAAATATTTTCAAGGGGTATCAGGCTGGTGCAGTTGATTATATGATAAAACCACTATCGCCCGAAATATTAAAAGCAAAGGTGGCTGTTTTTGTGGAGCTGTTTAAGAAAACGCATGAATTATCAGTTCAAAAGGAACAAATCAAAAAACTAAATCGTGTTTATACGGTTCTAAGCAATATCAATCAATCAATTATTTGTGTAAGAAATAAACAAACACTTAATGATGAAGTATGTCGGATTGCAGTAGAAGATGGCAAATTTAGAATGACGTGGATAGGAATGATCGTTCCTAAAACAAATACGGTGAATCCGGTTGCTTCAGCTGGATTTACCGATGATTATCTGAAAACCATTAACATCGATTTGGGGGACAAAGTACAGAGCCAAGGACCAACTGGACTGGCAATAAAGTCAGGGATTTATAGTTTAGCAAACGACATAGCCAACGATCCGAAGATGATACCATGGCGTGAACATGCTTTAAAACATAGCTATAAATCATCCGCAGCATTTCCCATTAAAGTTTTTGGGAAAACAATTGGCGCTATTACCCTCTATTCAGACGAACAATTTTTCTTTGATAAATCTGAAGTTAAATTGCTCGATGAAATGGCAATGAATATTTCCTTTGCAATTGAATTTAATGAAAACGAGATAAAACAAAAACTGGCAGAGAAAGAAATCAAAAAACTGAACGAAACATTAGAGCAGAAGGTAATTGAAAGGACTTCTCAATTAGAAATTACAAATAAAGAACTTAAAGAAGCAAAAGATAAAGCCGAAACTACCACAAGAATCGCAGAGGACGCTGTGAAAGCAAAGCAACAATTTTTATCGAACATGAGTCATGAAATTCGCACACCAATGAATGCGATTATCGGATTTACAAAGGTGGTGTTGAAAACAGAGTTGTCAGCCAAACAAAAAGAATACTTAACTGCCATAAAAATGAGCGGAGATTCATTAATCGTGCTCATAAACGATATTCTAGATTTGGCAAAAGTAGATTCAGGAAAAATGACGTTTGAGCAAATACCTTTCAAAATGGCCTTATCCATATCAGCCATGCTTCATCTATTTGAGACAAATATTCTGGAAAAGAATTTAGAGTTGATCAAAGAATACGACAACAACATTCCAGAGGTATTGGTTGGTGACCCGGTGCGTCTGCATCAAATTATTTTAAATTTAGTGAGTAATGCCGTAAAGTTTACAATAAAAGGAAAAATTACAGTAAGTGTTCGTTTGATCAGTGAAGATGAAGAGAATGTGATCCTTGAATTTGCCGTTACCGATACCGGAATTGGAATACAGGAAAATAAAATGGGAACAATATTTGATAACTTTCAGCAGGCAACAAGTGGTACATCAAGATTGTTTGGAGGTACAGGATTAGGCCTTGCCATCGTTAAACAATTAGTGGAGTCGCAAGGAGGAAGCATTCGTGTAAAAAGTAAATTAGAGGAGGGTTCCACTTTTAGTTTTATATTAAGTTTTATAAAAACGAACGCCGAAGCTGTGTTAGAAACAAAAATGGAGGAATTGAATACGGAAATTAAAAACATAAAAGTGTTGGTTGCCGAAGATATTCCACTCAATCAATTATTGATGAAAATACTATTGGACGAATTCGGATTTGAACACGATATCGCCAACAATGGGAAGATTGCCATCGAAAAACTACAAAACAATTCGTATGATATTATTTTAATGGACTTACAGATGCCCGAAATGAATGGGTTTGAAGCCACCGAATACATTCGAAATACAATGAATTCTAAAATCCCTATCATCGCTTTAACGGCCGATGTAACCACCGTCGATTTAGCAAAATGCAAAGCTGTTGGCTTTAATGATTACATCTCAAAACCTGTTGACGAAAGGCTATTATATAGTAAAATAATTGAATTACTAAAGAAATAAAAAAAAAGTATATTAGCCAAAAAAGTATATTAGCCCCTAAAAAACCACACACTTTAAAGGTAACATCACTTCTAGCCCTATCTCATCGTACATGGTACAAAGGAACAAATAAGAAAAAGTTGGAGGGCAAAACGCCCATACCAATAAACATTATTGCACACTATCTATTGCATTGTGCAAGTATCACATAATTTGCATACTTTTGCAGCATGAATTCAACAGAAAATACAGACATAAAATCATTGATTAAACAGAAGATTGATCAATATACACAGGAGAAAATTGGATCGGGCCATACCTTCCATATACCTGTAATGGGACTTGCATATACCATTGACACTCCTGCTAAAGTCGCTCGATTTGGCATTTCCTCGGTATTATCGATCATAGAAGACCGATTGATAGAATCGATGCGGGCTCACTATTACCCGAAATTTGATTTGCCTTACGAGCCCATCACCAAACAAGAACCTGATTACCGCGCAAAGCGTGTCACGGATTATCTAAACTTGCTTCAGGCAATGGTTTATGATCAGGTGAGTAAGCTTAAAACCGAAGCTTTTGAAATTGGCACGGACATTACAAAGTATTTTGAGATGCTACCCGACAAGAACATCATCAAAAACTTATATCTTGACATGATAGAGTGCCCTCATTCCTCCCAGCGAGCTGAGAAACAAGCTCAATTGAGAGATAAAATTGTAGCCGGACGTATTGATGTAAATATTCTCACCAAAGTGGATGGGGAAACGTATGATGAAAATGCGGCTGTCATTGCCAATGGATCAAATGCAGTAACGGTGCTCAGAGGCTATATCAACAGCGATTTAAAAAATTCAGCCATTATCTTATCGGCGGGAATGAACCCCAGACTGTATAGTTATTTAGAGAATAAAGAAACTTTTT
>Ga0209429_10000123_pt1 | contig 52375 bp, 52 predicted proteins | sample BarGraNGADG00212_3_FD_184493 | JGI IMG/M metagenome (GOLD analysis project Ga0209429, IMG submission 184493) | Arctic peat soil microbial communities from Barrow, Alaska - Barrow Graham LP Ref core NGADG0004-212 (SPAdes) (version 2) | ecosystem: Environmental > Terrestrial > Soil > Wetlands >... | reverse complement strand
TCCCATTTTCAAAAACCTGTCATTGACGATTCATCAGGGTGAACAGGTGGGCATCAGGGGAGTATCCGGATCGGGGAAAAGTACGCTTCTTTACTTATTGATGGGATTGTACGAGCCTCAGGAGGGGAGTGTGTTGATTGACGACATTGAACTCACCCCCGAAAACAGAAGCGGGTGGCATAAGCTGATTGGGTATGTGTCTCAGGATGTTTTTATTATGGATACCACCCTTGGGAAGAATATCTCTCCCGACGAGGTGACCGACCCGAAATTACTCGATCGTTCTATTGATATTTCAGCCCTCCGTGAGCTGACCGGGAAGCTGCCTGATGGGATTTTTACCATGATTGGCGAGTCAGGGTCGCGCCTTTCGGGAGGTGAGCGGCAGCGGATAGGAATTGCCCGTGCCCACTATAAAGAAGCCGAGGTGTTATTGTTGGATGAGCCTACATCGTCGCTCGATGCAAAAACCGAAGAGGAGATTACCGAAACACTTGGGCAACTTCTCACGGAAAACCGGACAATCATCATCGTCTCCCATCGCGAAAGCTTGCTTTCAAAGTGCGACAGGATCATCGATTTCGAAAAACTTAAAGGAGTAATTGCCTGATGGAAAAAAAACTAACGTATTACATTTCAGGATATAAGATAGAACTGTTATCCGACTTCCCCGAAAGGTTAGAAAAGATGCTTTACGGGTTCGGCCCTTTCATGATTCAACCGAAGACCGGCAATCAATCACCTTCTTTAAGTCCTCCCATCATGAAGTTTGTGATTAACGAATCGCAAACCCCGTCTCACCTTGCGTTCCCGGAAACTGAAGGTGAGGTGGTACACACTTTCGACATCGAAGAGGGAAAGTGCACTTTGCGAAAAAGTGGGAATAAATATAACTTTACCATTTTGCAGGAAAGTGATGGACGTTTGCCGCTTGTTCTGGATATGGAATCAGGCTCATCATTGGTTAACTGCACGTGTGGCCCCTCAAGTGAATTAAACCCCGACAATCTGAAATTCGCACTATGGATAGCCTTTGGCTTTGTGACCATCCCAAAGCAAACAGTTGCCCTGCACTCATCGGTTATTATCTATAACGATTGCGCCATCCTTTTTCTCGGTGAGTCGGGCACGGGGAAGAGCACCCATACAAAATTATGGTTGGAACATATACCCGGAAGCCGGTTGCTCAACGATGACAGTCCGGTTGTCAGGATAGAATTTGATGGAACAAACCAGCTTGTGCCATTCGTTTACGGATCGCCATGGAGCGGGAAAGGACGATGCCACCTCAACGAGCGTTACCCGGTTGCAGCATTTGTCAGGCTTCAGCAACACCCGGCCAATAAAATTACAAAACTCAGCAAACTTGAGGCATTTGGCGCCCTTTTTCCGTCATTTCCCCCGGCCTTTCTAAAGGATGACTACTTTGAGGAGCAAATCTGCGGAATAATTTCAAACATAATAATGACCACGCCAGGTTACCGGCTTCAATGCCTGCCTGATAGCCAGGCAGCAGAACTTGTGAAAATCACAGTTTTTAAGGGAGATTAATATGGCAACAAAAAAAATTCCTAATACAGATGCTCTGAAGATAATAGAAGAGAGCATAAAAGCCGGAACACCAGTTCAACTGACTGTGCGTGGCAACAGCATGAGTCCCCTCCTGATGGACGGGGTGGATGTGGTCAGGCTGCGCCCTTTTATCCCCTCCGAACTTAAGCCAGGAGTCATCATCATCTTCCGCTACAAAGAGCGATTTGTGCTCCACCGCATCATTCACGTTTCACTGCCTGACAGCCAACAAAAAAGCGAAGCAATCATCACCACCAAAGGCGATGCCATGACCAAAACCGAAACCATTACTTTTGCTGATGTAATCGCTGTTGCAGATGTTCCTGAGCATACATCTCTCAACAAGGTTTACAGACAATTGGTATTGTTATTTTATAAAGTACGAGGGTATTTAATAAGAAGTGTGACTTTTAAATAGTGTTATTTATCCGGTTGTATTTGATTGCGTTTGTCAGAAATGCCAGTTTAACAATTCCCTAAAATCGCCTCCTGTAAAATAAATTTACAGTCATTCAGCTATACCCAATTAGTTGTCTGGCTATGCAACTATTTTATAAACATTTAGTTGTTCTGAGAGAATGATTTTTGCCCAAATAACGAGTAAAATTTTATCTGTGAATTATGTAACATTTTTACAGAATTGCGTAACAATACTAAGATTGGTATATTCACCTTTGTAATGATAATATTTTTCACATATTTAAAAACGATAATTATGAAAACATTAATGCCGATCACAAAAGAAGAAATACAGTTAACTGTATATTCGTATGAGCCACCTTCAATAGAACTTATTGAAGTCACTGTTGAAAAAGGGTTTGCAGATTCAATAACCGACTTTATTCCAACAAATTGGTAATTAATTTTAAAAAAATAAAAAAAACTATGAAAATGATTAACAAAAGCAGAATTGCTTGGACAATTTCAGCGCTTTTCTTAGTAGCAGTCACTTCATGCAGTAAAGATGAACCTGCCGAACAGTCTCCTTCTGAAGACCAAATATTTTTTACAAGCGAGCAGTCCGGGTTAACAGTTAAGTCCGCCCTTATCGGTAATTCAGACTTTGTTGCAGATGCCGGGTCATTACTTAAGACCACCCTTCACGATAATGTAACCTGGTGGACGGCCACAACTGATAAGACAGGTATCTACTCTCCGGAGGCACGTACAGCAACCAGCGCCGGCGGCACGCTCGGAATAGTCAATGATGAATATATAGCAGATAATACCGCGGCTAGTACTTCTTTTACAGCCACTATTCCTATGTTTTGGGGAGTTGCAAATACAATTCACAACTTTTACGCATACTACCCTTATAATGCTAATGCACCGGTGCCGCTACCTGCAGCCGCAACTGTACCTGTTGGACTATTATCTACACAGTCGCAGTTGGTAGTAAATGACTTCACCCACATTGGAGCATTGGACTTTTTGGTCGCTACACCTATAGCAGTAATCTCTCCTGCTAACACCGGTCAAACATCACATACTTATGTCCATTTGGTATACAACCACCTCTTTTCGATCGTGGAGTTCGATATAAAGGGTTCCGGAACCATTGGTGGAGTAAGACTTACAGGTACAGATCTTGCCTTGGCTGGTGCAATAATAGATATAAAACAGGTAACACCTACGCCAGGTGTCGCCTATACCCTGGCTGATGAGGGTTCAAAAGCTTCTGCGGTTATCGTTAATCTCGCCACGGCCACAACACTTACAGCTACGGCTACAGATACGAAGGTTTACATGGTTATATATCCTGGCTTTGCTGGTACTTGTTCCATAGAATTTTTAAATGGTGGAACGTGGAAAAAGCTTGTTTCCAAACAAGCGCCTTCAGGTGGCTTTTTACGTGGCCAAAAATATGTTGTAACAGTCGACGCCGGGGCAGTAATTTAATCCACCTTTTCGGAATCGTCAGCCCATGCTGTGCTTATTGCCGGAATGCAACAGCATTTGGTTATTTGATTTATTTAAAAAAGAGGGTGTCTTCAAAAGTCGAGACGCCCTTTTTTACACCCTTCTAAGAGCCTGGTACTCTTAAGCAACACTTAACGGTGAGGTGAACGACATGGTTGCAACTCTCTGTAACCAATCGTATGGACTAAAATGCTTCTCGGTAAACCCGAATAACTGTCCTCTATCGTATGTCCGGCGGTTCATAATGATTTGATGGGGAGAGTCGCCAAAACTTTCGTACTCGTCTGTTATCTGTCGTTTGTTTTGCCTAAGCGCTTTCAGGTAAGTAGCCATATACCGCCTTTCATCGCGGCATGGCCGATATTGCCGTACCTGTTCGATCTTCTCACTTACCAGTAAATTTCTGTATTCCATAATTTGCGGTATTGGAGGGCGGATTACGCCGCCCTATGTTATTATTTATGATTAAAATTTACTAATTGCCGTAATTCCGGTTCCTTGCTCTTTGGAAATACCCAACCTGCACTCTTTTGACCGTTCTGGGTGAGGTATTTATTAAAGCGTCCGCCCAGTGCTGCCAGTTGTTCTTTGATGGCTTTGGTGTCACCGAAAATAGCCACTGATTTTTCGGAATAACCGACTATCGTGAAATCGCAGGCTACGGCTTGGGCATTGGTAGGAGCTACAGCTTCCAAAGTCCTTGAAACACATAGGTTTTCCTCTTGCCCTGCGATATAGGCATAATCTTCGATGAAGCGTTTATGGTCGTAAATCTGAGTTTTTTTAATAGTCCAGCCATGATATTTACTTTCACCCAAATAGTAGCCAGACCCACCTGTATAATTTTCCCGGTGTTCGTATTCCCCGTTTTTCTCTTTCAGGTAGGCTGTTTCATCAAAGTTACCTGCAAGGCCTCGCATTTCCTGAAAGTTGTTTTTTGCATGGGTGGAAAAGCCTAAAATCACGGTGCGAACAATTGAAGCTGCGAAATAATCGGTATAAGGATCTGAACGATCTTCCCGCTCACTGGCGATGATAACGGCCTGTGCATTACCAGGAATAATTTCTTCCAGCCGTTCCCGCCCAATGGCTTTTATTTCTTCCCTGCGCTGTTGTTCTTTATTGTCAGCTTCGGATTTAGCACGGGCTTTCCCCTCGGCTTCCTGCCGTAAAACAATAACCTCGAAAGCATCCATCAGTTCAGGATTAATATCGTCGTAATATTTACCTATACCGAATTTCTTGGACAGAGGATTGATAATCTCTGTGCTTGTAAACTCTTTTGTATCCAGGTTGATCAGGTGATAGATATAACCATTCTTCGTGTGTTCAATTTTATATACCACCAACCGGTATTGGTTCATCCCTGCACCGTAAGCGATAATAACCTGGTTTTCCTTTACAACTTGTACTTCTGTATCTATTACTGTACCTCCGAATAATGAAACTAATCTTGTCATATCTGTAAATTTTAAATGTTAAAAATGATTGTTACCAAAAGGATAAATAAGGCTATCAGGACTGCGAGTGACACAAGACAGGAAAGCACCTGCCGGATAATTGAAAACCCCAGATACAGCCCCAAAAGTGTCCAAATGAAATTGCCACCCCAAAGACAGAACCCTGCTGCGATGAGTACAATTTTTAAAATCCAACTTATGCTGATTGGAAGTGAGGTGAATCGTTGTTTCCTGTTTTTTTCTATGCTTCTCATAATTTCTGACATTTTTTTTATGCCGTATCGGAGCCGGTCGGAGTTATCGTGTTTCAGGGGCTAAAAGAAGGTTCGTGTATAGCTGCTGACAGGTTTTTTGCGATAAAAAACAACCCGAAGCGTAGCGAAGGCGTGGAGATTTTTTGCAAAACCCGTAGGGCTTGAACTTGCGGCGGCGTGAAGAACACGGATATACCTTCGCCTCTGTAAACCGGTTAACTCCGCACCGCTTTCCGGCACATAGACTGATGTGGAGGAAAGTATAAACCGGGAAGTATAGAAAAAAGGATAACGACCATACCTTCCGGTGAATTGCCGGTGTTGGTCATCACCCGGAAATCACCGGAAAATCACCAAACAAAAGGTGATATGATTACGGGCATGAAAAAAGTATGCAAAGACAAAACTTTAACGCATTAAGCTGTCTTTGCTTTCTTTTTGCCCGTAACCCGGAGATTCTTTCCGGCATCCAGGTCGGTAAGCGAATGGAATGGTGGATTATCCCGAAGGGTAATCCCATGAAAGTAGCGGTGACCGATGACGGAATGTATCGGAGGGCGTGAAAGGATTTACAAAATAAGAAAAAGCTCTGTAAACGTTTAATTTAGAAGGCTTTTCCTGATTTATCGGTAAAGTGTCTTTTGCCTTTCGACCCAGTTGGAACAAAACTCGGCCCATTTACAGGAAGATTTAAAGATATTATGTGATTTAATAGCTGCTTGAGTTAGTTTTCATCTGCAATAAGGGACTCCTTTGTTCCTACAATATTGAACTGAGAAAAACATTTATGAATGAATATAAAAAGGGTTTTTCACCCTTTTTATTATGATGCAACTGATACCGATAAATGTTCCCCTTTTGAAAAATCAACTGACTTGAAGTAAACCTCTTTGATTTGATCTGTTAACCGATCAGATTCAAGATCGGCTGATTCGATTACCCGAAACCAGCTCCAAAACACATCAAAAAATTCAATATCCGATTCGATTTCAGAATCTTCCAAAGAATCGAAATAGCTACGGTCATACCACAGAACAATTTCCTGATAATCACCAAAATCATGATGAAATGTTTTCACTGAGTAGTATGTCAATGTTTTAAATTTCTGCGGTATGGGGAAACTGGAGTGAAAGTAATCCAGTAGCACCCGCATTTCAATTTTCAGTTTTTTGTAAAATGATGAATCACCCATTTGGGCAAATCCATTTGAACCTAAGACTAAATAATCCATGATAAATTGATTTTTAATTGATTAATCGTAATGTAGGAATTGATGATGTTCTAGTTTCCAATGAGCTGGAAGCATACTTACAATTTCGTTGTAGCTTTCTGCAAGTTCGAACAACCATGGACGTTCCAGGATTGCTCCTTTTTCATCGAGATAAGGGCCAAGTGTCCATAGCATTCCGTTTAATAACCGATCTGTTGTTTGTATATCTAATTCAAGCATAGGTAAATTGCTGGTGCCTTCCAGGCTTATTTAGGGTATCCTTCGATAAACTCAGGACTGGTCAAGCACACCCTGTTATTTGTTTATTCTACTGAAGTGATTACAAGTTTGCCGTCGGAAACAGCAACATGTATGAGTTTGGAAGGATGGAACCCAGCTTCCTTAAGCCAGTTTCCGGTCAATGTAAGCTTGGGAACTACTTTAGGCATACTTGCGTATTTTCCTTGCCTGTAATTCGGCTGAAGTTTGATGATCCGCGTCATGATTAATCCTCCCCTAGTTTCATGATAAAAATTGCCGGTGATGGATCGTCAAAATCCTGTGCCTGAATAACCGATTTGAGAGTTACCAGCCGCATATTCCGGTTACCATCCAGATCAGGATCCAACTTCTCGTTCGGTTCCCAATCGCCTTTGTCAGCAAGCACCACATTCAGTTTATACATCAGCGTTGACGAGTTGCACGATCTGGCGGCAAACATGAACATGTACAATACGTCCCAAAGCCGTCCGTCCAGATCCTGTACATTTTCAAAACCTTTCGGCAATTCCACGTACTTATCCCAAACCGCGCGGGTCAGATAAACCGGATACTTGATACCTGCCTCTTTTGAAATCTTTTGGTCGACACGGACTAAAAATCCATCTTCCACAGCCTGTTTTGTGCTGTAAGTGTCGATTACTTCCCAATCTGAAAAATCACTCATTTTGTTTCACCGTTGCCCTACGGATTTTTATTGGCATCCTTCGATTTACTCAGGACTGGTCTGGCTCGCCTGTTAATTTGAACCCATATAGGATTGAGCAGACCGGATTCTTGTCAAGGGCGAATGTCTGGTTTGAGTGAGCGAAAAACTGACCAAGCACGAAGTGTTGTTTCAGAAAAGCAAGTTAGGATAGGCCCAAACCCTTGACTTTTCCGGAATGCGCAAATACCTTTGGAGAAAATTGATAGAAGAAAAGCTCTCTCTGTGATTTGTTAAACCTGGATAAGGGAGGAAATATGGGAGTCTAATATATTTAAGCGAACAAAAAAATGGCCGAAGCCATTTTCTTACATTTTACCTTCATCGGCAAAAGAGAAGTAAGATTCTGAAGTAATGATCAAATGATCCAATACTGCGATGTCGAGAACTTTGCCAGCTTCGCGGATCTTCTTGGTCAGATCTTTGTCGGCTTCACTGGGTTCTAGGTTCCCGCTCGGATGGCAGTGACTAAGAATTATGGAGCAACTGTTTGATTTTAAGGCTGTTTGCATAATCATTCTAACATCTGCAATTGTACCGTTAAGTCCACCGGCTGAAATCTGGCAGTAACCCAATACTTTGTTATTCCGGTTCAAACAAAGGATGTAGAAGAATTCCCGGTAATCCAAACTGGGGAAAATGTCTTTTAAACAGGCATAAGCATCGGCTGAAGTAACCACCTTTTGCAATTCTGATGCCTTGTACTTTGGTTTGTAAATGATCTCGATTTCTGCCAAAGTTGAATTGTACATTGGCACGGGAGTAAATAAATTTGCTTGCATTGTTTGTCACAACTGCCCAACTGATTTATATAGGCTACTGGCTCGCTAATTAATTTTGAGTTAAACCAACATTGAGCAGACCGGATTCTTGTCAATGGCTAATGTTAGGTTTTTATGGGTTGCGATCACCTTTGACGAGAAATTGTAGGAGAGAGAACCCTTCGACAATTCTATGAAGGTAAGGGCATAAAAAAAGAGGCATTTCGCCTCTTGTAGTAGTAGCTGTTACGGTTACTTTTCGTAACAACTTTTATAAGATTTGTATTCGAACTCAACCAATTCTTTGTCAAGTTCATCGGCAGCGCCCTCGAAATAAACTGTTTCCAGATATTCAATGAATAAGTCCCAAACTGTGTTAGTTTCCTGATTCTTTGCAGCTGATTTTAAAGTGTAAGTTTTCATACGATAGTTTTTAAAAAATTCATGCACTTTTTACGGTTGAATTTTTCGGTAAACAAAAAGCAACTGGAAGATTTTTAGGACAGAATGGGAGAAAAATACCGGGAAATTTTTTGTTTAGACGTAGTCCTTAGCCGCTAAATTCAATGGTTTCTTTGTGTGGATTTTAATAAAAACAAGTATGAAGGGGCCCTTACACCATCAGCCGCGAAGGAGCTAGGAACCTCGCAGTTTGGTGTTCAACTGATCTTTTGGGAAATGGTTTTTGTGGTGTTCCGAACACCAAAGAATTTTTGAGTTTTGAAACTGTTAAATTGTCGGAAAAGAGTAACTGCATCAGGTGAGAATGCTTTTTTTACGTGAGGTATTGCAGCGGAAAGTCCAGAATCCAATTTAAATACAACTATTTCTTTAGGAAGCTAACGTATAAGAGATTCCGGGGCTTTGCTTACGTATTACGAGAAAATTGCTCCATCCGTCAGTTGACGGAAACAGCTGTATACGAGAACCATACATACAGTGGTGTGAGGCGCACTCCGTCAGCTAACTATTGGCGGAGCTGTCTACGATGTGTACGCAGTATTTTTATGTAGTCAATGATTCTACTTTTTGTTGTACTGAATAATTCATTTCATCTTCAAGCTTAGGTCTAATAATTACATAAATAAAGTCTGGGACTAATGGACTTAAAATTCTATTAGTATATATTCTATCCTGAATTTTTCTTAACAATGATTTTTCAATATTACTATTAATGTTTATGTTATTAAGATTCTGCTCAATTAAGTTTTTCAAATGTTCTAAATTGTCAATTGACTCTGTATTGGAATTTATTTCTTTGTAAGCAAACATAAAAACAGGAATTGACGGAATTATTACTTCAATTAGAAATGACTTTAAATTAAGTATTTATTTAGTTTAAATGGCATAAAATGAGTACACATATCTCATTATGAGATATTTTAGCAGGGGTCTCGCAAAATATCCGCAATCAGTTTAGGTGAATAATTGAATGAAGATTTTCCACGGGATTATACGTGATTAAAACTTCGCCAATACGGATATTTTTGTCATCCCTTGTATATTCACAAAGTGCCTTCATTACCCAATGCCTGAATGCCCTGGCCTCGAATGAGACAATACGGTAACTGACAAATATTAATGCTTCAAGATTGTAAAGTATCGTCTGGCAAGGCTTTCCGTTCCGTTCGATCAAATAAATGCGGGTAACATCTTCCTCTCGCAATACGCCGGATTTTATAATGGCGTGTATATTATTGCTGGCTATACCGATGGACACATTAAATAAATCGGCTATTTCGTGTTTGGTAAGCCAAAGGGTACCATTAACCAACTGGGCTTCCACAATAAATTGATGATGGTTAGTTTCCTTGATTTTTATATTTCCACGGTTCATGGCAATTGTTTTTTATAATTATTCAGAAACAGCTTTTCGATAAATTTGATTTTGAGGTACTATTGGCTTTAACTCATTTACACTGATAATGCCATACCGGAAATCATCAAATACTCCAACCTGATTATTCAGGCTGTAATATCCACCCATAATCTCGCCAAAGAATTTTGAACCGATAATTATCTCGGTACCGTTTGTTGCAAATTTTATATTCGGTGACATATACAGCATTTTAAAGCCTTGTTCAACTACAGCAATAAAAAAGTCCCGTTCTTGTATTTCCCTTAGTTTGCCTTTCTTTGAAAACAGGTAGGTTTCATCCGTGACCAGATATTTTATTTTAGACTTATCCCCAACTAAGGCCAAAACATTTTCTTTTTCGATGCCAATACTTTCAGCCATGCGGGATTTGATTTCAGCCGCATTTACCTCTGGATTACGGTTATTGACAGCTTTTGCCATTTTATCCATATCCCGGCTTAACTTGCGGTCGATTACATGGGCATATATCTGCGTTGTTTTTATATCGGCATGGCCAAGCATACTTTGTATGCTTTCCATCGGCACGTCGTTCCCTAAAGCAACGGTACTTGCAAAAGTGTGCCTTGCCACATGAAACGTAATTTTCTTCCCAATTCCACATATATCGGCAATTTCTTCCAGGTAATCGTTTATTTTTTGATTACTGATTACCGGTAGCACTTTCCCGTTTTTCTGTTTGCCTTTATATTTTTCCAATATGGCTAAAGGAATGTCCAACAGGCGAACATTGGTGTTGACATCTGTTTTCTGCCGTTTGGTCATGATCCAAAGATGACCGTCAAAAGCTTTTCTGATCTTATCTTCGGTGAGTTCAAAAACATCCACGTAAGCCAGTCCTGTGTAACAGCTAAATATAAATATGTCCCGCACCTGGGATAACCGGGCTGAAGGGAACTTCTTTGTATAAAGAATATCCAGTTCGTCCTGATCAAGGTACCCACGATTTACTTTGTCGTACCGAAATCGAAAGCTACCAAACGGGTCGTTAAAACTAAGCCCGTTGTTTTTGGCAAAATATAAAATTGTCCGAAACCGTTGAAGAAATTTTAAGGAGGAATTATGGTTGCATTCGGTATTGTTCCGGATATACAAATAAAACTCATCGACAAAAGAAACTGTCATTTCATTTATCGGCATGTCGGAAAGGTTATACCGCTTCTTCATAAACTCAGCCAGCCGTTCGCGTGTAAGAAGATAGCGGGTATAAGTTCTATGGGTAGAGGTCGTTCCGACTTTCAATTTGTATTGGTCGTTATACTTGTCGAAAAACGATATAATTGTTTGTTCCTGTTCTTCAAGCCCCAGAAAAATGTTTTTTAGCCTTTCAGGGGTCACATGCCCGTCAATGCTCATAAATTTGTTATAATGCACGTTTAGCGATGAACCTATATTTTCAAGTAACCTGTTCAGGTTTCTCGCTTCAGCAACCTGGCCTTTTACCCGTTCATTTTTGCTGTCCCACTGCTCGGGTTGTACAAGTAACTTACTACTAAATTGGGAACGGATACCATTAATCGTTATACGAACCATAATCACTACTCTGCCGTCTTTTTTCGGCTCATTCCTTTTGATGTAAAAAAGGACATTGAATGTGCTCCTCATACTGTTACATTTTTAATGTTTCAAAACTAAGTTATTGAACATGTAACAGGGCGAGTCTTTCTGGGACAATGCGCGACTTTTCAGGGACTTATGACAGAAATCGGTACGATTTTTACTTTTCGATTCTCCGTACCGATTTAGTACCGAGTTTATCGTTAAAGTTGGCTTTTCTTTGTCTTTTGGTTGGTATAGACAACAAAGAAAAAAGCCCTCTAAACGTTGAATTTAGAAGGCTTTTCCTGATTTGTCGGTAAAGTGTCTTTTACCTTTTGTGACCCAGATGGGCTAAACGCCCTTTCGGGATGATTGAAAATAAAGCCCTTTCGGGCATTTTTGAAAAAACCAGGTCTATTTTAGAAAAGCATTTGTTTTGCGAAACTACTCCTATTCTTTAAAAATACCCCACTACTCGTGTGATCATCTTAATAAGGCCCTGTGGGCGTTGAGGGATTCGAACCCCCGACCCTCTGCTTGTAAGGCAGATGCTCTGAACCAGCTGAGCTAAACGCCCTTTCGGGATGCCTTTGAAATAAACTCGTTGAAAAAAACAATGTCAGTGATAGAAAGGTTGGTCACATTTTACAGAGACCTTTTTCTTTTCTAAAAATACCCCACAACTAATCGGGAATATCTTAATAAGACACGGTGGGCGTTGAGGGATTCGAACCCCCGACCCTCTGCTTGTAAGGCAGATGCTCTGAACCAGCTGAGCTAAACGCCCCTATTCGTTTATTCTAAACAGTCGTTTCTCGTGACTTGGCATATCCAAAGTAATCTTTGACTCTGCACTCGCTACTCGAAACGTTGTTTTTTCAAAAGCGCGACAAAGATACGGCTAATTTTTACTCTCGCAAATTTTTGTCAACTCATTTTCCGGAAGGCTGGAAAAAAATACGCCTAAATAGGGGAGAATGTCATTGAAAAATAGTAATTTTGTTCCCTCTGTCGATGGAGGTTTTTTTTAGATGAAAATCGATGGAACGCTAACTTTAAAAATGAGTGGTATCCCTTTGTGGATGCGGATTGTAATAGGTTGTAACAAGGATAGTGGCAGTGAATGCCAAACATAAAACACGAAGAATGAATTTGAATGATTTGACTGCGATTTCACCAGTCGATGGACGCTATCGTTCCAAAACCGATTCCTTAGCCGCGTATTTTTCCGAATTTGCACTGATCCGTTATAGGGTTCAGGTGGAAATTGAATATTTCATCGCCCTTTGCGAATTGCCCCTTCCGCAACTTGAAAATGTAAACTCCAACGTCTTTGCACAGCTTCGAGAGGTCTATAAAAACTTCACGGTAGAGAATGCACAAAGCATCAAGGATATTGAGAAAGTGACCAACCACGACGTCAAGGCTGTGGAATACTTTCTGAAAGAAGTTTTCGACCGTCTCGGTCTGGACGAATACAAAGAGTTCATCCATTTCGGACTGACTTCCCAGGACATCAACAATACATCGGTTCCGCTTTCCATCAAGGAGGCTTTGGAAGAAGTCTATTATCCAGGACTTCAGGAGGTTATAGATGCTTTAAAAGCTCGCGCCGAGGAATGGAAGGATGTTTCCATGCTGGCCAAAACCCATGGACAACCGGCATCGCCAACCCGTTTGGGCAAGGAAATCATGGTTTTTGTGAACAGACTGAACATGCAAGTGGAGCAGCTTAAGCGGATACCGCATTCAGCCAAGTTCGGCGGAGCCACCGGCAATTTCAATGCACACCATGTGGCTTATCCCGCTACCGACTGGAAGAAGTTTGGTGAACATTTTCTGTCGCAATATTTGGGGCTGGAACGTGAGGAATTCACCACCCAGATTTCCAATTATGACAATCTAGCCGCCCTATTTGACGGCATGAAGCGCATCAACAACATCCTGATGGACATGAACCGTGACTTCTGGATGTACGTTTCGATGGAATATTTCAAACAAAAAATCAAAGACGGCGAGGTTGGTTCATCCGCCATGCCACATAAGGTCAACCCCATCGACTTCGAAAATTCCGAAGGCAACATCGGGGTGGCCAACGCCATACTGGAGCATCTGGCAGCCAAACTGCCGGTTTCGCGCCTGCAACGGGATTTGACGGATTCCACCGTACTTCGCAACGTCGGTGTGCCGTTCGCCCACAGCCTGATTGCTTTCCAAAGCAGTCTGAAAGGGCTGAATAAATTATTGATCAACGAGAAGGCATTGCATGCGGATCTCGAAAAGAACTGGGCCGTCGTGGCAGAAGGCATTCAAACCATTCTGCGCCGCGAAGGCTATCCTAAACCTTATGAAGCCCTGAAGGCCCTGACCCGCACCAATGAAGCGATTACGGAAACCTCCATCAAGGCATTCATACAGGATTTGAACGTGAGCGATGCTGTGAAAGCCGAGCTGAGCGCAATCACCCCGCACAATTATACCGGGATTTAATTTTTCTTTCTCAAAACAACTTTTTTAACAAAAAACGACAAATGACAGACAACGACAACTGGCAGAAAAAGCCTGATGAAGGTGGATTTTCTGCACGCCGTGATGGCGATCGCAAACCCTTTGAAAACCGTGGAAATTCTTCTGACCGTCCCCGTTTCGACGGCGGCAGCAACGGTAATTCCTTTGACAAACCACGTCGCAGCTTTGGTGACAACAGCAACAGCGGTAACAGCTTTGACCGTCCCCGCCGTTCTTTCGGCGAAGGTGGTAGCACTTCCTCTGACCGTCCACGCTTTGGTGGAAACAGTTCCAGCAATGACCGTCCCCGTTTCGGCGGCAACAGTGGTGGCAACGATCGTCCACGTTTCGGCAGTGATTCTGACCGTCCCCGTTTCGGTGGAAACAGCGGTGGCAATTCCTACGACAAACCCCGTAGTTATGGTGGTGATTCCGACCGTCCCCGTTTTGGTGGAAACAGCAGTGGTGGAAACTCTTTTGACCGTCCTCGCCAAAGTTCTGGCGACAGCGGCAACTCCTTTGACAAACCTCGCAGCTTCGGCGGCGATTCCGATAGACCCCATCGTCCTTTCAACAACGAAGGTGGCAACTCGTATGACCGTGGCAATTCCTTCAGCAAACCCCGCAGCTCCGGCGGCGATTCCGACCGTCCACGTTTCGGTGGAAGTAGCGAAGGCAGCGATCGTGGAAACTCCTTTGACAAACCTCGTCGCAGTTTTGGTGACAGCGGCAACTCGTTTGACCGTCCCCAACGTTCTTTCGGTGACAACGACCGTGGCAACAGCTTTGACAAACCTCGTAGTTTCGGTGGTGGTTCAGACCGTCCCCGCCCCAGCTTCAACAGAGAAGGTGGCGACCGTCCCCGCAGCAATTACGGCGACCATTCCGATCGTCCCCGTACCAGCTATGGTGAGCGTTCAGAACGCCCAAGCTATGGTGACCGTCCCCGTTTCGGCGGCAACAACGAAGGTGGCGATCGTGGTGGCTTCAAACCCCACTTCAACAGCGGTCCTTCTTTACCCAGACCCGAACGGGAAGATGGCCGTCCGCGTCGTCCGCGCATTTCGAAACCTTTCGACCATGGCAAGCCTTTCGGTCGTCCCGCAGCACCCAACTATCCCGTATTCATGGATCCCGACACCCCTGTACGTCTGAACAAGTATCTGGCCAACGCCGGTATATGTTCGCGTCGTGAAGCCGATGAATTCATCCAAGCCGGTGTGGTTCGCGTCAACGGAGAAGTCGTTTCTGAACTCGGTGTCAAGGTTAAACCCACCGACACCATCTTGTTCCACGATCAGGCCGTAAGCATTGAACATAAAATCTACATTCTCCTGAACAAACCCAAAGATTGTGTCACCACGTCGGACGATCCCCAGGAACGTACCACGGTGATGGATCTCGTTAAAGGAGCCTGTGCCGAACGCATTTATCCCGTTGGCCGTCTGGACCGAAACACCACTGGTGTATTGCTGCTGACCAACGATGGCGATTTGGCCTCCAAATTGACGCATCCCAAGTTTGAAAAACGGAAAATCTACCAAGCTACCCTGGACAAGGACATTGAGCCTGAACACATCCAGAAGATTCTGGAAGGCATCACCCTTGAAGATTGCGAAGTAAAGGCTGACAATTGCAGCTACGTCGACTCTGATATGAGAAATGTGGTGGGCATCGAAATCCATACTGGTCAAAACCGTGTGGTTCGCCGCGTTTTCGAATCTCTAGGGTACAAAGTGTTTAAACTGGACCGTGTGTATTTCGCCGGTCTGACCAAAAAGAACCTGCCCCGCGGAAAATGGCGTCACCTTTCTGAAAAGGAGGTAGGCCTATTGAAAATGGGTGCATTTGTTTAGTAGTAACCTCCTAAAGCTTCAATTTCTGCGTTACGCTCCTTCGTTAAAATCCTCATTTACGTCCAGTAAACTCCGGTTTTAACTCAGTCGCAAGCCTTGAACTTGGAGCTTTATGAGATTCCTTAATAGTTGTAATATGGAAAAACTGAAAAGAGACCGGGTCATCGACGTGCTGAAACGCGAAGACTTCGGCGTGCTGGTGAATGTCAAAGGCTGGGTTCGCACCCGTCGTGGTAACAAAAATGTGAGCTTCATTGCGCTCAATGACGGTTCCACGATCAACAACGTACAAATCGTCGTCGACCTGACCAATTTTGATGAAGAATCCCTGAAAGCGGTCACCACCGGGGCTTGCCTCAGTGTGAACGGTTTACTGGCCGAATCCATCGGTCAGGGACAGAAGGCTGAAATCCATGCCACCGAAGTGTTGGTGTTGGGTGAAGCCGATCCGAACACGTACCCGCTGCAGAAAAAAGGCCATTCCCTGGAGTATCTCCGTGAAATCGCCCACCTGCGTCCGCGTACCAATACGTTCGGTGCCATCTTCCGCATGCGTCACCACATGTCACAGGCCATTCACCGCTTCTTCCACGAACGAGGCTTCTTCTATTTTCACGCGCCCATCATCACCGGTTCCGACTGCGAAGGTGCCGGACAAATGTTTCAGGTGACCACGATGAACCTGTATGACCTGAAAAAGGACGAAAACGGAAACATCGACTACTCCGACGATTTCTTCGGAAAGCAAACCAGCCTTACGGTATCCGGTCAGCTGGAAGGCGAACTGGCCGCCATGTCCATGGGTTCCATTTATACCTTCGGGCCGACGTTCCGTGCCGAAAATTCCAACACGCCCCGCCATTTGGCCGAGTTTTGGATGATCGAACCGGAAGTGGCGTTCAATGAAATCGAGGACAACATGCAGTTGGCTCAGGATTTCATTCAATACTGCGTGAAATGGGCGCTGGACAACTGTCAGGACGATTTGAATTTCCTGGCATCGATGTACGACAAGGAATTACTGGAACGTCTGCAGTTTGTAGTGGATACTGATTTCGTTCGTTTACCTTATACGCAAGGTGTTGAAATTTTGGAAGCTGCCGTGGCTAACGGTCGCAAATTCGAATACCCCGTTTTCTGGGGTGCCGACCTGGCTTCTGAACACGAACGCTATTTGGTAGAAGTGCATTTCAAGAAGCCGGTGATCTTGACCGATTACCCCAAAGAAATCAAGTCTTTCTATATGAAACAGAACGACGACGGCAAAACCGTTCGTGCCATGGATGTGCTTTTCCCGAAGATCGGAGAAATCATTGGTGGCTCGCAGCGTGAGGAGTCGTTTGAAAAACTGTCTCAGCGTGCCCAGGAAATGGGTGTGCCTGTAAGTGATATCTGGTGGTATCTCGAAACTCGTAAATTTGGAACTGCTCCGCATGCCGGATTCGGCCTTGGTTTTGAACGCCTCATGCTTTTTGTGACCGGCATGTCCAACATCCGTGACGTCATCCCGTTCCCGAGAACACCGCGCAACGCGGAATTTTAATTTGAGTTTATGGATCGCTTCGATCTACACATATTGGGTTGCGGGTCGGCATTGCCGACCCGTCGCCATTTGCCGACAGCCCAAGTGGTTAACGTCAGGGACAAGCTGTTCCTGATCGATTGCGGCGAAGGTACCCAACTTCAGTTCCGAAGCACCAAACTTCATTTCAACAAAATCTACGATATATTCATTTCCCATTTGCATGGCGACCATTGTTTCGGGTTGATCGGATTGATTTCAACCATGGGTATGCTGGGCAGAACCGCACCGCTGACCATTCATGCACACGCGGATTTGGAAAAGATGTTGCAACCGCAACTGGATTATTTCTGCAAAGGAATGAATTATGAAATCCGGTTTGTGCCGTTTGACCCTTCACAGTACACCTTAATATATGAGGACAAGTCGGTTCAGGTCTATACCTTGCCACTTAACCACCGCATTCCAACGGCGGGCTTTCTGTTTAAAGAGCAGGAAAGGCCCAGACACATGCTGAAGGAGATGATGGCATTCTACAAAATTCCTTTAAAAGCTGTTCCTGGTATTAAAAACGGGCAGGATTTTGTAACGGATGATGGTGAAGTCATACCGAATGCGCGCCTTACCAAGCCTTCAGCCCCTTCCAAAACGTATGCCTATTGTTCCGATACCGCCTATTCAAAAGCATTAATACCTCTGATTCAGGGAGTTGATTTGCTTTATCACGAAGCAACCTTTGATGAAATGGAGAAGGACAGGGCCAGAGAAACCTTTCATTCCACGGCTTCCATGGCCGGGAGAGTTGCTGCTGAAGCTGGTGTCAAAAAGCTCATGATCGGGCACTTTTCAGCCCGTTATGCCGATGAGAGCCTGCTTCTGGAGCAGGCAAAAGCCTTTTTTGAAAACACGTGTTTGGCCGATGAAAACCTCTTGATAGAAATATAAGTCTTTTAATTTGGATATTCTGACAAACTGGCCTACCTTTGCCTTATATAACTAAACGAATGAAGAAGATCGTTGCAATTTTTGTTTTGGCCCTCATCACCTTTGCTCCTCTGGCTGCCCAGAAGGTAGAGAAGGTTGTTGCCGCCGCCACAACGGATACAGCACTTTCTGTCATTCAAACAGGCAAAACGCTTCAGTTGCAAAATGCTACTATCGGTGAAAAAATGGAAGTCCTCAGCATCGTAGGCGTCCGCATCGTCGAAAAGAAAATTGAAAGCTCCAACCAATCCTTCACCCTGGAACTGCCCAAAGGCTATTACATCGTCAAGATCGGTACGGCAGTCCGAAAAATTTCAGTGAAGTAAATCTCTCAGCTATACATGTTTGCAAGCACTCGGTTTCGGGTGCTTTTTTGTTTTATAAGGAGGATTTTTTTTCCAGTCTTTCATTTTAGAGAAAAAAAATAGTGTACTTTTGGTTAATATATCTACAAAGTATACCATCCATCCCATGGCCCTATTCTTATCCATGTAACCTATTTCTAAAATCAAATAAACCTAAATTATCATGAAAAAGATCCTATTCGTTTTATTATTTTCGATTTCTGTTTTGTTTAACGCTCAGGCTCAAACCAAACAGGAGAATATCAAAGCGTTGTTTCAACTGATGCAAACGGATTCGTTGGTCGAAAAGATGATGAGCTCCATGATTCCCATGATGACGAAGTCAATGCCTCAAGTACAGGATTCAACAGCAAAAAGTCATCTGGATGCAACCATGAAGAAAATGACGCAGGTGATGATGGTTATAACAAAGAGATTGCTTAACGAAGATATGACCGGTCTGTACGACAAATACTATACAGAAAGTGAAATCAAGGATTTGGTAACCTTCTACAAATCGCAGGCGGGTCAGAAAATGGTAGCCGTGTCGCCCGATCTCAACAAGGAAATGATGATGATTTTAATCACAAAATACGTTCCAGAGATTCAGCAAATGCTGAAGAACTAATTGTCTATAATATATGTAAATGCATATAAGGATAAATATATTCAAAAATACTATACGTAATTACATATAGTATAGTATATTTGTGCTGAAGTATATTTAAATGCATATAATGAAAAACTTAGCTGATTTTGTAAAAGATCGAAGAAAGGAAGTGAATCTCACCCAAGAGGAATTTGCCGATCGTGCTGGAGTAGCTTTGACGGTCATCCGAAAAATTGAGCAAGGTAAAACCAATCTGAATGTCAAGAAGGTGAACATTGTATTGAACATGTTTGGTCATGAATTGGCGCCAGTCTGCAGCAAAGAGTTGATGAAATGAGAAGGGGCAAGGTTTATTATAAAGAGGCTTTAGCCGGAATCCTGACCGATACAAACGAAGGGGAATTTGTTTTCCTATACAACCGGCGGCATGCCCGGTCAGGTCCATTTCCGTATCCGTATTCAGCATGGTGTTGCTGATGGTCCGAATGTTCTGACCGGTGAGAATGAGATTCTCTACCTGATCGGGCGTTGTGCCGCTGGAACTATCTTGAAGAATCCGCCTGAAGAAAAGGAGGATTAACAGCTCGTTCTACAGGCAAATATAATTCGGAATGTTCCAAATGATACTTTAAAAGTCTCTTTTTTTCAGATTATTTTTTGGAGTCATTTTTCTCCATTTCAAGGGCTTTCTGACGTACGTCATAGGGGAGTAAACCAAACGTTTCTTCCTTCAAATAAGCACATTGAAGATATTGTTTGGCCAGTGCTTTCATTTCTAAAAAGCACTTGTCGTTGAGGTCTGCCAGCATATTCAAAACAGGAACCTCTTTTTTTTCGGTTGCTACGGAATCTGTCCATTCCGCATGGTTCCGACGCCGTTGCAGGTATTCAAAACGGAAATAAGCTGTTCCCTCAAATTCGGTGACCCAGTACATGAGATAGGGATCTCCGTTGGCTTTACCGATTTCGAAAGCCTTGTACAACGTGGTTTTGGGATTCAGCTTGGAAATGGTGAAATTGTGGACATATTCCAGATAAGCCAATTGATACAGACCGTAACCATCCAGATTTTGCATGGCTGCATTGGTGGCTTCCTCCATGGATTCCCAGGAATTGACCTGCGGTTGTTGTGCCCATTTATGAGGATCGACCGTTAATGGCCGGGCGGGAGTTCGATTCAGGTAATAGTTGTAAATTGCCCCTGAACCAGTTGAAGTTTGGGCTTCTGAAGGAAGGGCCAGTATCATTGCCAAAGCCAAAAAAGACAGAATCAAAAGGGATTTCATGGGTTTAAGGGTTTTGACTGTGGAGGCAAATATACGTTTAAAACGGCTATCTTTGTTGCAACAATACCCAAATCATGAAGAAATCGTCCTGTTCCATGCAGGTACTGCCGGATCAACCTTTGAGGGAATTGATTTTCCTTCATCCGCATCTGAAATCTATGATCAATGCCCTAGGCGTTCATGGACCATTCGGTGATCGTACTGTGAGGCAAGTAGGTAAGGATCAGAACATGCTCGAACCGGTTTTGATAGCCTTGCTCGAGGTTGGGATTTGCGAGGATTTTGAATGGAAGGAAACGTTGCCCGCTTATGGTCTTTTGCAGTTGTCTGAGCTGACAAAAACGCTGACCGATGCTATCCGATCTCAGCTGATGGATTGGGTCAAGCTGAATCAGTACCTAATCAACAAACTGGAACTGCCCGATCGGAGAGCTGTAGAAAGCGCAGTATATCAGGTTGTTGACAGTCTGAATACGCATACGGATGAACTGGTTAATACGGTTTTACCGCACATCAACGGTATTTATGAACTTTACTACAGCCCCGTATATACCTCCGGCAAAAGCAATCTGCTAAGCTACAGCATCGAATTTTTCCCAAAAAAAGCATTGGCGCATGCCTCCTTAGTCGCCTGTGAAAACAGCATAGAAAAAGCGACAGAACTGGGGGAGACTGAATTCATCTTTTGGCAGCCCATGTTGGATTTTCACCAAATAATTAGGTTGATGGTTGCCTTGGAACGGGTGGAAGAACGCCTGCTCAAGCCAGTGGTGCTTCGGATGGAGGAAGAAATCATCACAACGTTTCAGAAGAAAAAATCAAAACCGATGCGGTTGGCGTTCCTATCCTTGCCAAAAACTTCATCTCTATCCGAGATGCTTAGCAAAAGAGAGCAGGAAGTGTTGGGACTGGTGGCACAGGGCTTGATGAACAAGGAGATTGCTGAGCGGTTGCACATTTCGCTAACTACGGTCATTTCCCACCGAAAAAACCTGGCTGACAAGTTGGGCATCCATTCGCTGGCCGGACTCACCGTTTATGCATACACACATGGATTTCTGGACGATTTTATCCTCACAAATGAGGATTGACCGGTTCTGAATCCTTTCTGTACTTTGCAGCTTCTATAAAATTTGCAAAGCATGAATTCTAAATTTTTGATGGGGCTGGCGCTTTTGGCTTGTGCTCCTAAAGTGAACGCACTTGAAACAGCTATTCCTTCAGATAGTTTGAAACTGAACCTTCAGGAAATCGTCGTAACCAAGTCACTGCGTGAAAATGCGTTTCTGAATGAACAGCCGGTATCATCCACCGTGCTTTCAGGCCGTCAATTGGCTGCAGAAAACCGCTTTGACCTGAAAAGCGTTGCCGGCCAGGTGCCTAATCTGTTTATTCCCGACTACGGTTCCAAATTGACTTCAGCCATCTATTTGAGGGGAATTGGAACACGTATGAATGCTTCGGTGGTGGGTTTTTATGTGGATGATGTGCCGTATCTGGACAAATCGGCCTTTGATTTTGAATGGCAGGACATTCAGCGAATGGAAGTGCTGCGTGGACCGCAGGGAACCCTATACGGACGGAATGCGATGGGGGGTGTGATCCATCTGCATACGTTTTCGCCCTTCGAAAATCTAGGGACTACGCTTCGGCTGTCGTACGGTTCGTTTAACGATGTACAACTGCAAGCATCTCACTCACAGAAAATAAACGACCAATATGCCTTTAGTTTGGCAGGTAATTACCACGAAAACAAGGGTTTCTTCACCAACGAAGGGACCGGTAAAAAGGTTGGTGCCACACAGACCGCAGGTTTCCGCGGCAAACTGGCAGCCCGTTATGCCAACGGCTGGAGAGCAGACCTGAGTACGGCTTTCGAATATACGAAGCAAGACGGTTATGCGTATGCCCCGATTAGTAGCGATACGATTTCGTACAACGATGAGTGTTCGTATAGCAGAAACCTATTTACTGCCGGATTGACGCTGGCTAAAGAAACCGAGCATACTTCTTTCCATTCGGTGACAGGCTTCCAAAACTTTAAAGACGCGTTAACGTTGGACCAGGATTTCTCCACAGCTTCCCTTTTTACCTTGCATCAGAATCAGAATTTCAATGCGCTCACGCAGGAATTCGTTTATAAATCAACAGACTTGAAACCTATACAGTGGGTATTCGGGGCATTCGGCTCCGCTAGTCTGACTGAAACTTCGGCACCCGTTCAGTTCAAGCAGGACGGCATCCTAACCATGCTGGAAAACAACATCAACCGCGGAATCCCGTCATCTTTGGCTATGAACGTGCATATCACGGACAATGTGCTGGACATTCCCAGTGATTTCAACGAGCAGCGCCAAACGGCAGCCCTGTACCACCAATTCAGCTGGCAACTGCCTTTCGTGAAGGGTTTGTCGCTTACCGGTGGATTGCGCCTGGAATACGAACGGGTTCAGCTGGACTGGAAATCATCGGCGGACATGAACTACCTCTACACCATGGTCAATCACGGCATGACGCTGGGTGAAAGCCTGACTGCCAATGCCTTGCTGAAAGGGAACGCTTCCAAGGATTATGTGGAAGTGACTCCGAAAATTGCTTTGGAATACGCTTTCAACCCGAAGAATAAGGTCTATGCCAGCGTGACGCGTGGGCATCAGGCAGGAGGCTACAACGTGCAGCTCTTTTCGGATTTGATTCAGACGGAATTGCAGGCGGTGATGTCTCAACAGATGAAGACCAGCATGACCACTCAGTTGCAAGCGGTTATGCCCCAAGCGTCGGTGGATGCCATTGTGTCGCATATCCCTGCTTCCAAAAATGTTCAGAACGTTTCGTCCATCCTGTCTTACGATCCGGAATACAGCTGGAACTACGAAGTCGGTTTCCACTCCGAGCCCTTAACCGACCAGGTGCAGGTGGACGGAGCGTTCTTTTATGTGGATTGCTACAATCGTCAGGTTGCTCAGTTCTCGCCCAACGGTTTTGGCCGAATGATGAAGAATGCGGGTCAGAGCTATAGCAAAGGATTTGAAATCAGCGTGTTGGCTAAACCTTTGAGTAATCTGGACGTTCGTGCATCCTACGGGTTCACGGAGGCGCGCTTTACCAACTATGCCGATTCTGCCAGGGTCAATGGGGTGTATCAGAAAATGGATTATGCAGGGAAAACGGTGCCGATGATACCGAAGCATACGCTTTCAGTCGGGGCGGATTATGCGTTGGAAGTGAACAGCAATCTGTTGGATCGGGTAGTCTTGTCAGCTCAATACCAGGCCGACGGGCCCATTTACTGGACCGAAAAGAACGATGTGCAGCAGGCGTTTTGCGGTGTTGCTGACGGGCAGGTTGCGTTGGTCAAAGGTGGTTGCCAACTGCAGCTTTGGGTGAAGAATGCATTCAGCGAATCGTTCCGAACGTTTTACTTTGAATCGATGGGCAAGGCGTTTGCACAGCAGAACCGACCGCGTCAAATCGGAGCAACGATACAATACAAGTTCTAGAACACGGAAAGGAGTTTCGGCAGAAAGATAATCAGGCCGCAAACCACGGCCATCAAGGCGGAAAACAGTACGGCGCCGGCAGCAATGTCTTTGGCAAGCCGTGCTGTTTCGTGTTTTTGGGGGAAAAGGTGGTCGGCCAGCTTCTCGAAGACGGTATTGAAGGCCTCGGCAGCAAAAACCAGACCGATGCAAAGGGCGACAATGCACCATTCGGAGGCTGAAATGCAGAACAGGAAACCGGCGATGACCACACAAATGCTGATGAACAGGTGAATTCGGGCATTCTGTTCGGACTTGATCAGTTCGTACATCCCTGTAAAAGCAAACCCGAAACTGCGTAAGAGTTTCTTCAGGCTGAAGTTATTCGAATTTTCCATGTTTGGCTTTGTGTTTGGTTTGATACCATTGGTTGGCCTTATGGGCGACCCATGCTGAACCGGCTCCCAAGAGGGCTCCTACTGCGACATCACTGGGGTAATGCACACCCAGATAGATGCGGGAATAACCCACAGAACCCGCCCAAAGAAAGCTGGGGGCAATCACGTACCATTTCGGATACATCAGGCTTAGAGAAGTGGCAGCTGCAAAGGAGGATGAGGTATGGCCCGAGGGAAAGGATGGGCTGCCTTCCGAGGATTTGGGGAAGATGATGTCCGGGTAGGTGGTGGCCGGGCGATCCCGATTGATGCTGTGTTTGAGCAGATAGGTCATGCCAAGGTTCAGAGCGGAGGCTGCACCGAGTTCCATAGTCTGGTTCAGCAGCTCATCGTTGTGGGTGATTAGGGCTGTAACGCCCATCGCCAAAGGTGCACCGACAATAACGATGACGTGCGAGTCTGTAATGAACTGAAAAACCGGATCGGCGGGTTTGGCTTCAGCGGAATAAATGCTTCGCAAAATCCGAACATCTGCGTTTTGGGCATTTGCACTTAGTGTTAGAAGCAAGAATGACAGCAAGACAGATCGGAACATGGGTGTAACGTTTAGTGCAAAGTTACGACTTGTTTCGCAGTTTTTGGCGGTTGATAATCCCAGGGCAGTATTTCGCCTACCTTTTTGAAACTCCAGTAGCCGATGGTGACCAGATTCCTTGCATGTTTATACGCGCCGTTGGGGTAAAAGAGCAGCGGAAATCCTTGTATTTTGACAATGGTGGTTTGCTGGCCCAAGCATCGCTTCATTCCGTTGTGATACAGCCAATTGTTTCGGTATGCCTTATCCTCTCCGTTTAGTGTGTAACGAACTTCAAAAGGTTCGTAATATTGCAAGGCTGCTGATTTTTCCAAATAGTATGTCTCCTCCATCAAGTTCAGTGGTGTTTGAGTTTGTTCCATGTGTTTGCAGGGTTCGCTTACAAAAACGCTGTCAGACATCAGACCGTAGGCATTGGATGTGATACCTAAATGACCTTCTTTTTCCACCTTGAAAATCTGGAACCCATCCTCCTGAAGTGTTTTGTTGGTCAAACTTCTGAAAAAATGCATTGGGGAACCCTGATACGCACGTTCCCGGTTTTCCTTTAGTTTTTCCTGATTTTTAAAATGGGCAAGGTTATCCAGAAAGAGTGGATACCCATTGAAGGTTATTTGGTAGTTAGATTGACTAAAAGACTCTAAGGTGTACCGGATGGTATATCCCAAGAGCTTATTCTCAATGATCAGCGCACTGTCCGCATACGCGACTAGTTGATCCTGACCGATTTTCCCCGGAATGGGTTTTCGAACCAAATGAATGACGTCGGGGTTGAGAATGGTGCATTTTTTTCCGAATTCGGAATCACCCAGAAATCCAATCAGGAATTCGGCCATGTTTTTTTTGCGGTTTGAATCTTTAGCGAAAACACTTACCGCCGGAATCTGCTGGGATTTAATTTGCAGCTCAATTTTTAGGGGTTGGTTCAAGGGTATTTCGCTGACATTCCGGTTTTCCGTCTGATAACCCAGATGGGCAAAAACAAGCTGCGAGGAACCGCTGGCTGCAAAATTGAGCGAAAAAGTGCCATCCGTTCGGGAAGTTGTTCCGAACGTAGTTCCTGCAATAAATACCGATACGGATTCCATGGGTTTTCCGGTTGAAGCATCCGTGACAAATCCGTTGATGGTGGCAGAAAAAGTTGAAAAAATGGCGAACTGTAGGAATATAGATAGGGTAAGAAGGTATCTCATGGATTGGATTTTGTTTTATCAGGCAAATATTAGACGAATAATTGGTTTCTCAAACATTATTTTAAAATAAAATTCGATGCATTCGTTGTTTTATCCGATGAATGGTTTAGTATATTTGCTGAAATATCGATTCAATCATGAAAACTCCAGCTTCCAACAAAAAGAAAGAACTCCGTAAACGTAAAAATAACCTGCTGTACGGTGGATTGAGCTACAACGGGACTTTTACCCATGCCACCACTATTCAACTGACAAGCTACGATGCCACCAGTTCTGAAACCGTTGTGGTTCACGACGCCAAAGATCTGAAACTGAAACCAGGTAAAACGAATTGGGTACACTTGTTTGGCCTTTCGGATGAATCGGAGATTGCAAACCTTTGCAAGAAATTGGGTGTGGCGCTACCTATGGTTCAGGATATTCTAAATATCAGGCATATAGCCAAGATCGAGGATACGGGGAAAGGTCTGTTTGCTGTTTTGGACGCTTATACCTACAACGACGAAAGGGAAATGATCCGTGATCACCAAAGCATCATTTTAGGTCCGGACTACGTTATTTCGTTCGAGGAAGGCACTGGTCATCGCTTCGACCTGGTTTGCAAAGCCATCACGGAAGGAGTGGGACAGGTTCGTCAACACGGTGCCGATTTTCTGTTCAACCTCCTGGTCAGTCTGGTGGTGGATTCCTACTACGATATGCTGGAATACCAACAGAGCAACCTGTTGGATTTGGAGGATGAATTGATGGAATTTCAGGCCAGTCACAAGGAAACCGGTCAACAGATCCAACATTTCCGACGGGACCACTTGCGGCTGTTGAAAGCGGTTTCGCCCTTGCACGATGCGTTCGGCCATTTTCTCATGCTCGATTCCGTTTTGGTTAAAAGCGAATCCAAAATGTATTTCAGAGATACGTACGATCATATGCGTCAGGTGATGTCCATGCTTGATGCAAACCGGGAATCGCTTTCTTCCCTGATGGATTTATACATTGCCAACAACGACTTGCGTTTGAATCACATCATGAAGCAACTCACGGTGGTTGCCACGATTTTCATACCGCTCACCTTTTTGGTCGGAGTATGGGGCATGAATTTCAAATACATGCCTGAACTGGGATGGCCAAAGGGTTATCTGTATGCCTGGCTGGCGATGATTGGTATTGGAGTACTGCTTTATTGGTGGTTTAGGCGCAAGTATAAACAATAATTCCACCTTTTTTAGGATTCAGAGTCCTGTCTTCGCCCTCAATATTTTTATAACCATGAGAAAAAGTACTCATTTCTTCATTGGCCTGGCATTGCTGATGCAGGTCCAAAGCAGTTGGTCACAAATAGATGTGCCACCCACAAGTCCGAACGAACGTGTGCCGAATTATCCGGTTTCGTATGTCGTGCCCACAGTTGCAGAAGTACGAGCCGTGGTGGACAGAATTCAGAACCGTTTCATACGAAATGCAGTCTTTCAAGTGTTTGATGCCTCCACAGGCAAACCGATTACCAGTCTCACCAAACCCAATAAGAATGCTTTCATACCCGACTCCATCGAACCCTTTGTGGGTTGGAGCTACCCGAACGGTGTGTCACTTTCTGCCTGCCACGCACTGACGCAGGTAACGGGCGATACCAGCTACGCCAACTTTGCCATCCGTTTTTTCGACTTCACGTTCAAGTCCATGCCGTATTTCCGGCAGATGAAGGAAAAGGGGCTCATCAAAAATCACATTTATGACAAGATGATCAACATGAAGGCGCTGGATCATTGCGGTTCCATTGCGGCTGCGCTGATCAAGACGGAAAAGGTAAAACACGACCCTCGATTCAGAAGCTGGATCGATACCGTTGCCAATTACATTTCAAACAAGCAGTTCCGTTTGCAGGACGGCACTATTGCTAGGGAAAGGCCGCAACCCGAATCGTTGTGGGGTGATGACATGTACATGTGTATACCGTTCCTGGCACAAATGGGCTCGCTCACGGGAGATGTCAAATACTATGACGATGCCGTGAAGCAGGTTATTCAACTATCTGATCGTCTGTTTAATAAGGAATTGGGTTTGTACGACCATGGTTGGAATGAAAACTCTTCCCAGTACGATCCCGAGTTCCATTGGGCCAGAGCCAACGCTTGGTGTACTACGGCCATGGCTGAACTGTTAAGCGTGTTGCCTTCGAACCATCCTGGACGGGACAAGGTGCTGCATCTGTACCGAAGCCACATCAAGAGGCTTGCCGAACTACAGGATGGTACCGGCTTGTGGCACAACATGCTGGATCGTCCCGAAACTTTTTTAGAAACCTCAGCCAGCGCCTTGTTTGTGTACAGCATTGCCAAAGGCATCAACGAAGGTTGGATCAGTCCTGTCTACGGACCTGTCGTCCTCACTGGTTGGAATGCGGTGGCATCCAAGGTTTTGGCAAACGGCGAAGTCAGCGGTATTGTCGAAGGAACGACCTTTGCCCATGACAACACTTACTACTTTTACCGGGGAACCAGCAGTAAGACGTCCTTTTACGGTACGGTGCTCACAGCCGGGGCTGAAGTGATGCGTTTGCTCAACAATCCGAAGCTGGAAATCATCGCCCCCAAACCCAACAGCGTGAACAGTGCCATGCATTTCAAACTTAAGGGCGATAAGCCGATGCGTTGACACAATTATTTTACTATCAATTGAAATTTTTCATCAAAAACTTGTTTGATGCGGACAAATGGTATATATTTGTAGACAAATGTCCATTATGAGCTATCCAATTACCGAACGTACACAACAGACTCAGCAATTGAACGATGCGATTGCAGCCTACGTGAGACAGCCTCGACTTCAGCGTTCAGCCATTCAAGTCCCTGCTGTTACAACCTTTGACGATCTTTTAGCCGATAAACTGCTACTGGTTCAAGTCATTCGGGCAGGAATTCCCTTTTCCCTGTTTGATTTGATAAAGGTTACCACACCCTTTTCGGAAGGCGATTGGGCCAACATTCTTGATTGTTCGTCCAAATCCCTGCACCGTTACAAAGCCGAAAACGGATTTAACTTCAAGCCTGCCCACACGGAAAAAATCCTTGAAATGGCTGAACTGACCAAAGTCGGTCTTGGGGTGTTTGGAACGATGGATGCCTTCAAGTTGTGGCTGAATACACCTTCTTACGCTCTTGGTGGTATGAGGCCTATGGAGTTGCTCCTGGATTCTTTCGGTAAGAATCTCGTTTTGGACGAGCTCATTCGGGTTGAACACGGCATCTTCGTTTAGCCATGGAGGTTTTCAGACTGGCACGGGAAAGGTATGCAGGCAATCTGTCTGGTATGGGCGCAGCTTTGAGAGGTGCCCGATGGAACTCCGTCGGTGTGGAGCTAATTTACACGGCTTCCAACCGTTCGCTAGCCATGGCTGAAGTCGCGGTTCATTTAACCTTGGCTACACTGCCACCTGACTTTCAGATGGTGACCATCGAAATTCCGGACGATATTCAGGTGTTGCATCTGGAAAACGTTGACTTACCGCCAAATTGGAACGCTTTTCCGCACATGCGTACTACTCAGACTATCGGTGATAAATTCGTGCGAGATGGAACATGTTGCGTTTTGCATATAGCTTCGGCAGTAACTAAAGGGGATTTCAATGTTTTAATAAATCCCCATCATTCGGACTTCAATCGAGTACGAATTGTCGATGCGGAACCGTTTCCGTTCGATATGCGGATTTTTAGAACTCCGAATTGAAATGGAACCTTATATCCTTGAAGTCGCTCTGCGCCATCCTCAATACGTATTCCGAATCGGCTAAAAAGACATCGCGTCCTTCCTTATCGCGGGCGATGTACTGATACTTCCGTTTCTTGAAGTTGTCGAGTTCCTCCGCATTGTCGGATTCGATCCAACAAGCCTTGAACAGGTTGATGGGTTCCCAGCGGCATTGGGCATTGTATTCGTGTTCGAGGCGGTATTGGATGACTTCGAATTGGAGTTGACCCACGGTGCCAATGATCTTGCGGCCGTTGAATTGGTTGGTGAAGCTTTGGGCCACGCCTTCGTCCATGAGCTGGTCGATGCCTTTTTGCAGTTGCTTGGACTTCATGGGGTCGGCGTTCTCGATGTACTTGAACATTTCGGGCGAGAAGCTGGGAATGCCTTTGAAATGGAGGTCTTCGCCGCTGGTCATCGTGTCGCCTATCTTGAAGTTGCCGGTGTCGGGCAAACCCACGATATCTCCTGGCCAGGCTTCGTCCACGATGGATTTTTTCTGGGCCATAAAAGCGGTGGGGGCGGAAAACTTAATCATCTTGTTGTAGCGCACGTGCTTGAAGTTGACGTTGCGTTCGAACTTGCCGGAGCAGATTTTGAGGAAGGCGATGCAGCTGCGGTGGTTGGGGTCCATGTTGGCATGGATCTTGAAAATGAAGCCGCTGAAGGTTTCTTCTTCGGGACGCACGATACGCTCTTCCGTTTTGATGGGGCGGGGCGTCGGGGCTATGCGGACGAAGCAGTCGAGCAATTCCTTGACGCCGAAGTTGTTGAGGGCAGAACCGAAAAAGACGGGAGCCAGGTCGCCTTTCAGGTAGGTCTCGACATCGAATGGGTCGTAGATGCCCTCGATGAGTTCCAAATCCTTCCGAAGGGTTTGCGCGTTTCGATCGCCGACGTAGGCATCGAGTTCGGAGCTGTTGATGTCTTCGATGCCGACGCTATCCGTAACGGTCTGTTTGGAAGGCGTATAGAGGTTGAGGCTCTCGTCCAGAATGTTGTAGACACCTTTGAAATCGGGCCCTTGATTGATGGGCCAGGTGAGGGGGCGAACGGCGATTTCGAGTTCAGCCTCCAACTCATCGAGCAAATCAAAGGAATCTTTGCCCGAACGGTCCATCTTATTGACGAACACCATCACGGGCGTTTTGCGCATGCGGCAGACTTCCATCAGTTTGCGGGTCTGGCTTTCCACCCCTTTGGCCGTATCGATCACAATGATGACGCTGTCCACGGCGGTGAGGGTACGGAAGGTATCTTCAGCAAAGTCCTGGTGACCAGGCGTATCCAAAATATTGACTTTGTAATCGTGGTAATCGAATCCCATCACGGAAGTTGCTACCGAAATACCGCGCTGCTTTTCAATGTCCATCCAGTCGGAGGTGGCGGTTTTCTTGATTTTGTTGGATTTGACCGCGCCTGCCACGTGAATGGCACCCCCGAAAAGCAAAAGTTTTTCAGTGAGGGTCGTTTTACCTGCGTCAGGGTGAGATATGATGGCGAAGGTCCTTCTCCGCGCTATTTCTTTTTCGAGTTCAGTCATTAGAGTTTTGCGATGCAATCCGCCAGGCTTTCTTCCCAGGTCGGTATATGAATGCCGTAGTCGGCTTTAATTTTTTCTTTGCTCAGCACGCTGTAGGCTGGGCGGGGGGCTTTGGCAGGGTAGTCCTTTGCCGCAATAGGGCTAACTTTGCACGTGGTGATGCCGGCTATTTCGTGGATTTTTAGGGTGAACTCGTACCAGGAGCAGATGCCTTCGTTGGAGTAGTGGTAAATACCTGGGATGAAGTTCCCTTTTTCGGCGGCTGAAACGATGTCCATCAGGGCATCGGCCAAGTCTCTGGCATACGTCGGAGTGCCCACTTGGTCGAAAACGACGTTGATGGCGTCTTTTTCCTTGCCCAGGCGGATCATGGTTTTCACAAAGTTACCACCAAATTCCGAATATAACCAGGCGGTGCGCAATATGACAAAGTCCTTGCAGTTGGCTGCCAGGGCTTGTTCGCCTTCCAGTTTGGTAAGGCCATATGCAGAAACAGGACAAACGGGGTCGGTTTCCAGATAGGGCGTTTTGTTTGTTCCGTCGAAAACGTAATCGGTAGAAACATGCAAGACTTTGGCTCCTACAAAAGTTGCTGCTTTGGCCAGGTTTTCCACAGCGTCCCTGTTCACTTTGCGACACAGTTCGATTTCGTCTTCAGCCTTGTCCACAGCCGTGTAGGCGGCGCAGTTGACAATGTAGGAAGGTTTGGTGCGTTCACAATATTCCAACACAGCTTCCGCGTTGCAGAGATCGAGTTCGGCAATATCGGTGAAGTCGAAGGTGAAGTTTTCGTATTCGTCGGCCAGTAGTCGCATTTCATTGCCCAGTTGCCCATTGGCGCCGGTGACGAGAATGCGTTTCAGAAAAAGCCCGTATTCGAAAACGGCGGCATTTCTGTCTTTGTTTTCGTCAAAAACGCCAGTAAGTGGAAATGCTATACCCATGATTTATTCGAGGTCGAGGCCCTCTTCTTTTTCTTGTTTGTATTTGGTGGAAAGCATGCGCAGGAACTCACTGATGAGACCGGCTGCTTGCATCGTTTCGTCGGATATTTGTTTTTGCTGCAACCTCAGCAACAACATGCCATAGAGCAGGTTGAGGCAGGTTTCCACTTCATCGTAGGCTTTGCCGCCTGGTTTGGCTCTTAGTTCGACGATAAGCGGCAACACCTTGTGGTAGGTCATCAGGTAAAAGTTTTCCTTGGGCAAATTGAGCAGAACGTTGTGAAGTTCGTCCAGTTCGGTGATGACGTTTTTGTTGATTTGAAGATGCCCTTTTTCTGAGATATTTTCGAGCCGCATCATTTCGATGAGGCTTTCGTACCACTCACGGATTTCCTTTTTAACTTCCAAAGGCTGGTCGAAACCATCGATGATGTAGGTCTGGATTTTTTCGATGTCGAATGCGAAGGCTCGGATGAGGTCTTCGATCTGCCACATATAGAGCAGGTATTCTGCACTATTTTCGGTCTTTTTACCTCTGGCTATCAGCATCTTATAAAATTAAATCCATGGCGAACGCCTTGAGGTTCACCCCGTCGAAGTTGCCTGACGACATCATCAGCAGGTTGTGTTTTCTATACGTGACGCTTTTTAGTTTGGCGATGAGCAGCGCAGAGTCTGTAAAAACCTCCACGTTCGTTCCGCCAAAGGCTTCAGCCACTTGTTCAGGTGAGATGGACAACAGTTTCTTATGCTCGATGGTCTTGGGATTGTAATAAACATACGCTTGGTCGGCATCCTTCATGCTGTCCTTGTATTCGGGCAAGAAATCGGCGGTGAGGCTGCTGAACGTATGCAACTCCATGCAGGCTGTCAGCTTGCGGTTGGGGTATTGTTCCTTAACGGCTGAAACCGTGGCCTTTAGCTTGGAGGGCGAATGAGCAAAATCCTGGAAGATGGTGGCATCGTCGGTTTCGTTCAGCGTTTGCAGACGTTTGGCTGCACCCTTGAATTCGCTGATGTTGGTATAGAAATCCTTGTCGGAGACACCGAGCTGGCGGCAAACCATGTGCGCGCACTGGATGTTCTGCAGGTTGTGCTTGCCGAAGATGCGCAGCGGAAAATCGCCGTATTTGGTTTCCAGCCAAGTCTTGCCTTCTGCAATGTGGTTGGGATGTGCGTTGTAGGGAATTGCAGTGAGGTCTTCACGGAGGTTTTCAGCGATGACTTTCAAGTTGGGGTCTTCGTCGAAATAGATGAACTTACCGTCGCGTTCCACCATTCTGGAAAATAGGACGAACTGTTCCACATAGATTTCGAACGTGGGAAATACATTGATGTGGTCCCAGGCAATGCCGGTCACTACGGCAATGTGCGGGCGGTAGATGTGGAACTTGGGACGCAGGTCGATGGGGGAGGTCAGGTATTCGTCGCCTTCAAAGACTGCGATGCGGCTGGTTTCGGAAAGACGGACCATGGTGTCGAAGCCTTCGATCTGGGCGCCGACCATATAGTCGAAATCCATCTGCATCTTTTTGAGCACAAACAAAATCATGGACGTAACCGTGGTTTTGCCGTGACTGCCGCCGATGACCACGCGGGTCTTATTCTGGGTTTCTTCGTATAGGAATTCGGGGTAGGAGAATATACGGATGCCCAACTCCTTGGCTCGGATCAGTTCAGGGTTGTCTTCCCGGGCGTGCATACCCAGTACGATGCAGTCCAGGCTTTTGACGATGTTCTCAGGATACCATCCTAATTTCTCGGGCAAGAGCCCGTGTCTGGCCAGATTGGAACTGGCCGGATCGAAGATTTCATCATCCGATCCGGTGACCTCGTGGCCTTTCAGATGCAAGGCAATCGCCAGGTTGTGCATGGCAGCGCCACCAATGGCGACAAAGTGAATTCTCATACGTGCGTTTTAATCGAAAAATTCGAGTAGTTTTGTGGTGCAAAAGTACGGCAAAAAATGAAAATTCAGTCCATCGAAACCGGTTTTTTTTCCACAGACGGCGGGGCTATGTTCGGTATCGTTTCACGCAAGGTTTGGGCTCGCAAATATCCAGTGAATGAGGATAATAGGTGCCCTTTGGCTATGCGGGTGATGTTTGCCGACTTGGGGGACCGCAAAGTATTGTTCGATACCGGTGTGGGTCCGGCGGTGGTGGACAGCATGTCGTATTACCGTTTTCACGGGCTTCACAGCTTGGTGCATGAAGTCGAAAAACTGGGTTTTTCAGCTTCAGCTATTACCGATGTGGTGTTGAGTCACTTGCATTTCGACCATTGTGGCGGGTCGGTTGTTTCCGAAGCGGGCGTTCTCAAGCCTGCCTTTCCAAACGCAACCTATTGGGCCAGTGCCCGTCAGTGGGTGATGGCGCAGAAGCCGCCGATGTGGGAATCTGATTCGTTTGCGCCAGCTGTGATTCAGGTTTTGAAGGATGCGGGTCAATTAAAGCTTTTAAATGGCGACCAGGAGCTTTTTAAGGGCGTTCGGGTCAAATTCTTTCAAGGTCATACCGATGACCAACTTGTTTCATACGTTTCCGACGGTGTCGACACCTATGTGTTTTGCGGCGACGTCATTCCCATGGAACCTCATTTGTTGCCACTCTGCATTGCAGCCGTGGACAATTCGGCTGTGATTTCGGTCGATGAGAAAATGCGTTTGTTGGAGGAAGCCGTCAGTCAGGGTCAAATTCTGTTTTTCTACCACGATGCTGTCACAGAGGCAGTTCGTATGAAAAAGTTGAACGGGCGGATTTCTGTCAAAGAAAAATGTAGTTTTCGTTAAGTAAGGCTGTAGCGTTTCGGATGAACAAATCATCTTTTTAACGTGTTTCCTTCAAATCGATTCGCCATGAAAAAACTTTTGTTGCTATTTTCCATTGTTTTGTTTTCGGGCTTTAGTGCCTACGATAGGTATCAATCCGTACCCATCTTCATGTACCGGGTCGATCTCGAAAAATCTGTCCAACTGGTGGATACCGCTGTGCCCATCCGCCAACCGGGTAGTATCTACATTTATCAGACTTGGTTGTTGCTCGTCGAAGAGTATAAGGGTATTCACCTGATAGATAATACCGATCCGGCAAATCCGATCCGTAAGGGATTCCTGAAAGTGCCCGGTTGCCGGAGTTTGGCTGTCGGAAACGGAACCCTCTATGTGGACAATGCGGTAGATTTGGTTGGTGTCCGCATCAATTTGACGACCATGCAGTGTCTGGAAGTTGCACGTAGTAAACGGGCATTGCCTGAAATTTTGAATCCCGAAGGGTACATTCCTTGGGCCTTCAGTCGTGGTAACAGGCCGGAAGATTCTGAAATTGTGGGTTGGATTACAAATAACGGTGATTTATGAAAAAATGGATGATGTTGCTGGCTATGGCCGGCCTGTTTTTCTCGTGTGATGGAGGTTTTTCCGGCGGTTCCGACAGTTCCGACAGTTCTTCGGGAACTGGTGGTTCCATGGCCAGGTTTGCTTGTATCGGCAATTATCTGTACACGGTTGACGAAAATAATCTGAGTACTTTTGATATCTCCGATTCTACTAAAATTGTACCGACTTCACGCATTTCGGCCAATTGGTCGACCATCGAAACGATTTTCCCCAAGGACAGTCTGTTGTTTTTGGGCTCTAAGCAGGGTATGTACATTTACAATCTGAAAAATCCGGCCAAACCGCAGTTCGTTTATATGTATTCGCACATCGTCAGTTGTGATCCGGTCGTTGTACAAGGTAAATACGCCTATGTGACTCTTCGCACGGACTTCGACAGTAATTTCTGCAACCGTGGTGTCAATCAATTGGAAGTAATTGATGTGAGCATATTGACACATCCTAGAAATGTCGGAACTTACACCATGGAAAATCCTCGTGGACTGGGTATTGACGGTACGTCATTGTTTGTTTGCGATGGATTGGACCTTTTGGTCATGGATGCCAGCAACCCATTAAACTTGAAAGTTGTCAAGCGCATGGCACTGGACGGAACCCCTTTCGATGTGATTGCCAAAAACGGGATACTGACCTTGTCCTATAGTGCCGGAGTGAAACAATATGCCTATTCTAACGATACCATCCAGGAAATCAGTACGATTTACTAAACAAACATTCAATTATGAAAAACCTCCTTTTAGTTGTTGCAGTCCTCATGTTCACTTCTACGCTGTTTGCTCAAGAGTATGTCGTCAAGGAACAAATCCCGACCATGGCCATTGGCTTTCAGCCTCAGTCATTCTCGTACAACGCTGCAGAAATTGATTTTGACCTGAGATTGTCGCCTCGAAATTGGTTGACCATTGCGCCTAGGCTTCAATTTGGGAGTCCATTGAATAGTACTGATATTAATGACCCCACGGAAGCCATCAAAAATGGATATGGAGTCGGTTTGACCTACCGCTACTTTCCGGTAACCTCCAGAACCCGAAAACTCACGGATGGTGCAGGCCCGTTTGTTTCAGCCGGTCTTGATTATTTGTCGACCAATTACAGCTATCTGGGCAATCGTTACACGAATGTTTTGGATCCTTCTTCTGGATTTACTATTGAGTCGGGTGTGCGTTACAATCAATCATGCTCTCAATTAGGTCTGTCGGTAAATATTGGTTACAATTGGCGTATATTTGACATCATGTATCTGGAAACCTTCCTAGGTGTCGGTGTAAAATCCAGCGATTATGTGTACGATACGGAGAGAGGTTTTAATCTGGGTGAAAACACCTGGGACACTGGCTATTCGGGTTATTTTGTATCCAATGGTTTCCGCATCGGGGTCTATTTGAACCGATATAAATATGTTTTGAAATAGGATTGTGACCAAAAACGGACTGTATCTACATATCCCATTTTGCAAAAGCAAATGCTTTTATTGTGATTTTTATTCTGTTTCGCAGACAAGTCTGAAGGAGGAGTGGCTGGAGGCCTTGCTGTTGGAACTGAGCGTTGAGCCGGCTTTTCTGGGAACGGAAAGGCCGGTTTTGCGTACCATTTATTTTGGTGGGGGCACGCCGTCGCTACTAACTTTCGACGAATTTGTCCAAATTTTTGCTTCGATCGAGGCCAATTTTGATCTTTCTGAATGTGAGGAAATTACATTGGAAGCCAATCCGGATGATTTGACGCCTGCGTACGTGGAGATGCTGCGGCGTTTGCCGTTCAACCGCATCAGCATTGGGGTGCAGAGTTTCGATGATGTGGAGCTTCGCGCCATCAATAGGCGGCACACGGCTTCCGCAGCTGCCGAGGCTATCCTGGAGTGCTCCCGTCAAGGATTCAGCAATATCAGTTTGGATTTGATATATGGATTGCCGAGGCAGACGCTTGAAAGTTTCTTGGTTTCTGTCAGGCAGGCGATTTCGCTGCCGGTGAAGCATATTTCTTCCTATTCGCTAAGCTGGGAAGAGGGTTCCGTCTTGTATTCGAAATTGCAAAGTGGCGAGTTGAAGCAGGCTTCAGAGGATATTTCCGAGGCTTGTTTTTTCGGCATGAAAGACCTGTTGGAAAGGGCTGGTTTTGAGCATTATGAGTTGTCTAATTTTGCGTTGGAAGGCTTTCGTTCGAAGCACAATTCGTCGTACTGGGACGGTTCGTCGTATCTGGGTGTCGGGCCTGGGGCGCATTCCTACAATGGTTTGGTTCGTCGGTTCAATCCACCTTTCTTGAAGCGTTATAACGAAGGGGTGCGGTTAGGTTCGGATTTCAGGGAAACAGAGGCATTAGGTGCTGCTACCCGATACAATGACTTCATAATCACTCGTTTACGTACCATGCAAGGATTGAATCTTAATGAGCTTTCAATGATGTTCGGTTCTGATACGTTGACTTATTGCCTGAAGAATGCCGCCCTTAGTTTGCGGAATGGCACGCTGGAGCAGGTCGGCGATTGGCTTCGACTGACCCGAAAAGGCATGTTTGTATCGGACGCTGTGATGTCCGATTTACTGGAAGTCTAACTAAGAAAGCGGACTAATTACTTATATCAAATAAATCTCCCCGAAGAATTCAGGCCGGTGAAAGTCAGGTCGTTCCGTATTCACAGGGTTCCACGTCACGTAATGTGGTTGGTCGGTACCGTCGGCGCATTTGTAGAAATTGCCCAATAGTTTTACCGGTAGGTTTTCAGGATAGATATCCATCAATCTGAAAGGAATCCTCACACAGAGTTCCCAGGAAAACATCCCGTTTATGGCGTTGAAAGCGCGTTTGCCAATGCTGGACCAGCGTTCGATTTCAGCCATTTCGGCAGGGGTGAGATAAACGAAATTGTCTCGGGTCTTGTAGTGGCGGGCGGCTTTGCAGACGCAGGAGCAATTGAATTCAAAATTGAAGTATTCGTCGCTGTCTGGGATTTTGACAAAGAATTCGACGCAACTGTCTTCGTGGACGTTTTCATTGTCCTTGGTGTTGACAGCGCGCAGGCAATTGCCGTGCACCTGGTACAACAGGTACAGGTCGGTCTTGCTGTGTGCGGCGCTCACGGTGGTTAGGGGCCGGTATCCGTACAATTGCGGCCAGTTTAGCGTTTCAACGGAAAAGCGGGTGCCGGATTCGTCAATGTATTCGGCGGCTTGCTCCAAAGAAAGCGTTTTCAGGTCTGGCAGGTACGGAATGGATAATGTTTTCATGCCTCTTTAATTTCTCTATATGACTACAATAGTACGATATTTTGAAGCCAAAAGCAAGGATTTTGGGGTGACAATTGTGTGAAAGATTTTCATTTAAAAAGCCCGTTATAGCCGACCTCTCCGTTCGGATTTCTGCAAAGTTTTAACTACCTTTGCACCATCCAAGCAACCCCATCAACATTATGATTCAATTCTTTAGTACACAGGCCGGTAGCATAATTGCTGTTCAGGCTTCCCGTGTTTTTACCGAGGCTGAAACCGCGAAGCTGATCTGGCTTTTGAGCGAAGCAAAACCGTTGGAAGAGCAATTCCTGTACGGCATCTTTGTAGGACCCCGTCGTGAAATGATTACGCCCTGGAGCACCAATGCGGTGGAAATCGCTGCAAATTTAGGCGTGGAAGGCATTCAGCGCATGGAAGAATTCTTCCCGGTTCAGTCGGAAGAAGCCGAGCACGACAGCATGCTGCAGCGCATTTTCAAGGGGTTGAACCAAGACTTGTTCACCATTTCCAAACAACCGGAACCCATTTTGTCCATTTCGGACATCGCTGCCTTCAATCAGCAGGAAGGTCTTGCCCTGAGCCCAGACGAAATCAACTATTTGGACGATGTTGCTATCAAGATGGGCCGCAAGCTGACCGACAGTGAAGTATTCGGTTTCTCGCAGGTGAACTCGGAACACTGCCGCCACAAAATTTTCGGTGGTGTTTACATTATCGACGGTGAAGAAAAACCATCTTCCCTGTTTGAACTCATCAAAAAGACTTCGGCCATCAACCCCAATCGGTTGGTCTCCGCCTATAAAGACAATGTGGCTTTCAACGAAGGTCCTGTCATCGAGCAGTTTGCGCCTGCCACCTCCGATAAACCCGATTATTTTGAAATCAAGGATTTTGCCTCTGTAATTTCTTTGAAGGCTGAAACCCATAATTTCCCGACTACGGTTGAACCCTTTAATGGAGCTGCTACTGGTACCGGTGGTGAAATCCGCGACCGTTTGGGTGGTGGCAAGGCTTCCCTGCCCCTTGCAGGCACAGCCGTTTATATGACTTCCTACCCCCGCACCGAACCGGACCGCGAGTGGGAGCAATCCATGGAAGAACGTCCCTGGTTGTACCAAACACCCGAACAAATCCTGATCAAGGCTTCCAACGGAGCCAGCGATTTCGGAAACAAGTTCGGTCAACCGCTTATCTGCGGTTCGTTGCTCACGTTTGAACATGCAGAAAATGCGAGGCGATTTGCGTACGATAAAGTGATTATGCTGGCCGGCGGTGTCGGTTTCGGCAAAAAAGTTGATGCGCTGAAAGGTGAACCGAAAGTAGGCCAGAAAGTGGTGCTGCTGGGTGGTGATAACTACCGCATCGGGATGGGTGGCGGTGCCGTTTCTTCCGTGGAAACAGGCCAATATTCTTCCGGCATCGAGCTCAACGCCGTTCAGCGTGCCAACCCCGAAATGCAGAAGCGTGCCGCAAACGTGATCCGTGCCCTGTCTGAACTTGACAACAACCCCGTCGTTTCCATCCATGACCATGGTGCAGGCGGCCATTTGAACTGTCTTTCCGAACTGGTGGAGGCCACCGGCGGCAAGATCGACATGAGCAAATTGCCTATTGGAGATCCGACGCTTTCTGCCAAGGAAATCATCGGCAACGAAAGCCAGGAACGCATGGGCTTGCTCGTAAATGCAGAAGATATTGATTTCATCAAACGTGTTGCCGACCGTGAACGCTCCCCAATGTATGTGGTGGGTGAAACGACTGGTGACCACATGTTCGTATTTGAACAGGCCGACGGCCAACGTCCTATGGATTGGCGTCTGGACTATATGATCGGAAAACCTCCGCGAACCGTCATTACAGATACGACCTTGAACGAAACGTTTGAACCCGTTACTTACGAAGCTTCTTTGCTGGACGAATACGTGGAAACGGTGCTGCAGCTCGAAGCCGTGGCTTGCAAGGACTGGCTCACCAACAAGGTGGACCGTTCAGTAACAGGAAAAGTTGCCCGCCAACAGTGCGTGGGTGAAATTCAACTTCCGCTCGCCGACTGTGGCGTGGTTGCATTGGATTACCGTGGAAAAACCGGTATCGCAACATCCATCGGACATGCGCCTCAGGCTGCCTTGGCCGATCCGGCTGCAGGTTCTGTTTTGGCTATCGCCGAATCGCTGACCAACATCGTTTGGGCTCCGCTGAAAGAACAGATTGACAGCGTTTCGCTTTCAGCCAATTGGATGTGGCCATGTAAGAACCCCGGTGAAGATGCGCGCTTGTACAAAGCGGTCGAAGCAGCTTCCGATTTTGCCATTGCCTTGGGCATCAATATTCCGACGGGAAAGGACTCCTTGTCCATGACGCAGAAATACGGTGACGAAAAGGTTTTCTCACCCGGTACCGTCATTGTTTCTGCCGGAGCAGAGGTTTCGGACGTGAAAAAAGTGCTGACGCCGGTGTTGGTGAATAATCCAAACTTTCCGTTGTACCATATTGACTTTTCCTTTGACTCACTGAAGTTGGGCGGTTCCGCCTTTGCGCAGTCTTTGAACAAGATTGGCGACGAGGTGCCGACCGTGACCAAACCCGAATACTTCCGAGAAGCGTTCAACGCCATTCAGCATTTTATTGAACAGAGTTGGATTGTTGCGGGTCACGATATTTCTGCAGGTGGTCTCATCACCGCTATGCTCGAAATGTGTTTCGCCAATGTGGATGGTGGGCTGGAAATCAACTTGGATGGTGTGGCCGAAGAGGATTTGATTAAGATTTTGTTTGCTGAAAACCCGGGTGTGCTGATTCAGGCTCGTGAACCGCAGAAGGTTGAAAAGTATTTGAACGAAAACGGACTTGGTTTCGCCAAACTTGGTGTTCCTGCCGAAGAACGTCAGATCCTCATTGAAAAAGATGGTGCGCAATACGACTTCTTCATCGACCACTTGCGTGATGTCTGGTTTGAATCTTCTTACTTGCTGGAACGCAGACAAAGTGGCGTGAAAGCGGCTACGGAACGTTTTGAAAACTACAAGCTTCAACCGCTGGAATTCGTTTACCCTCTGTCTTTTAACGGTAAACTTTCCAAGTACGGCATTTCTCCTGACCGTCGCACCAAAACGGGCGCTCGTGCTGCGATCATCCGCGAAAAGGGTGTCAACGGCGACCGTGAAATGGCCTACACCTTATACTTAGCCGGTTTCGATGTGAAAGACGTTCACATGACCGACTTGATGACGGGGCGCGAAACGCTGGAAGATGTCAACATGATCGTCTTCGTGGGCGGTTTCTCAAACTCCGACGTCCTTGGTTCTGCCAAAGGCTGGGCTGGCGGATTCCTCTTCAACGAAACGGCCCGCAAGGCACTGGACGCCTTCTATGCCCGTGAAGACACGCTGAGTCTTGGTATCTGTAACGGTTGCCAGTGTTTGGTGGAACTCGGTCTGGTATATCCTGAACACAAGGAAATGCCTAAGATGCTGCACAACGAATCGCACAAGTTTGAGTCTGAATTCATTACCGTCACCATCCCCGAAAACCATTCTGTGATGCTGAGCTCATTGGCCGGCAGCAAGCTGGGTGTTTGGGTGGCCCACGGAGAAGGCAAGTTCAGTCTGCCATACGAAGAGTCAAAATACCACATCGTCGCCAAATACAACCATGCCGCTTATCCGGCTAACCCCAACGGTTCCGACTATGCCACGGCTGGTATCTGTTCCGCTGATGGCCGCCATTTGGCCATGATGCCGCATCCCGAACGCGCGATCTTCCCCTGGCAGAACGCAAATTATCCGCTTGACCGCCTCAACAGCGATCAAGTGACGCCGTGGATCGAAGCTTTCGTTAATGCCCGTACATGGGTAGAAACCAAAATATCTAAATAGAACGCCAATCTCTGCGGCATTCAAAAGAAAGCTGTCCTCACGTACTCAAGTACGCTCCGGTAACTTTCTCTTGAATGCCTTGACCTTGACGCTCTATTTAAATATTTTCCGCGATCTATTACAACTTAAATCAAAACATTATGGCAATTCTCGGTAAAGTCAACCCACTCAAGGTGGTGAAATTGGTGGACTTCGGTGTCTACTTGGACGGCGGAAGCGACGGTGAAATCCTGTTGCCAAAGCGCTATGTTCCTGAAATTTGTGAAATTGGCGATACCGTGCCGGTGTTCATTTACAACGATTCCGAAGACAGGCTCATAGCCACCACGGAGAAACCCTATGCGATGGTCGGCGAATTTGCCGCGCTAGAAGTGGTGGAAGTCAATGAAGTGGGCGCTTTCCTTGATTGGGGTCTGATGAAAAACCTGATGGTGCCTTTTCGGGAGCAGAAGCTGAAAATGGAAGAAGGCCGCCGATACCCGGTGTTCGTCTTCGTCGATTTCGACAGTAAACGGATCACGGCTTCAGCCAAGATCGAGAAGTTCGTAGATGAAAGCAAGCCGGAACTGGAAGTGGGACAGGAGGTAGACTTGCTCATCTACAAGAAAACGGATATGGGTTGGAAAGCGGTGATTAACCAGCAATATACGGGTGTGCTGTACGATAATGAAATCTTTAAGGAAATACATACTGGTGAGTCTTTGAAGGGTTTTGTGAAGCAGATTCGCCCCGACGATAAGATAGATTTGATGCTGCAAAAGGCTGGTTTCGAAAAGATTGATGACTTTGCGCTGAAGTTGCATGCCTTGCTGAAGGAAGCCGATGGTTTCCTGCCCTTTACGGACAAGAGCCAGGCGGACGATATCTACGAAGAGTTCGGCATTAGTAAGAAAACCTTTAAGAAAGCGGTGGGCGATTTGTATAAAAAGCGGCAGATACTACTGGAGCACGACGGAATTCGTTTGGTCTGAATTCGTTACATTTATACCTTATGGGGAGCAATTAATTCAATTGTTCCTTTTTTTGTTTCGAACCAGGGATAACTACAACTTAAATAATACGTTTTGTTCAGAAACAGCACGGGATTTGAAACATTCGAACCCGTTGTTTTCAAATATAAACTGATACTTTTACAACATACACTGTGGAAATACCACGCCTTGTCTGTTAAACCATTTTAAAAACACGAATTTGCTTTATGACAATCCCTAAACTTAGTCTGAAAGAGAAAGTAGGATACGGCTTCGGTGATGCCGCTGCTTCCATGTTCTGGAAACTATTCTCCATGTATCTGATGTTTTTCTATACCGATATCTTCGGCATTGCCGCACCGGTCGTTGGCACGATGTTCCTGGTCACCAGGCTTTGGGATGCCGCTTTCGATCCGTTTGTCGGTGTGCTTTCCGACAGAACTGATACCAAATGGGGAAAATTCAGACCGTATCTGCTTTGGATGATGGTTCCCTTCGGCATTATCGGCATCATTACGTTTTCCACACCAGACCTTGGTCCGACCGGAAAAATAATCTATGCCTACATCACCTATTCGCTGATGATGATGGTTTATTCCCTGATCAACGTTCCATACGCATCGTTGATGGGTGTCATGACCGACAATGGTAAGGAACGGACCACCTTGTCGACCTTCCGCATGGTATTTGCCTACGGCGGCAGTTTCCTGGTTTTGGCCATGGCTGAACCCGTCGTCAGTCTTTTCACAAAAATGGGGGGTGGAAACAACCCCCAACAGGGTTGGCAACTCTCAGCCATCGTATTCGCCGTGATAGCCATCCTGTTTTTCTTCCTCTGCTTTTCGTGGACCAAGGAGCGCATCAAGCCCATGAAAGAAAAAACCTCGCTAAAACAGGACTTGAACGACTTGTGGCAAAATAAGCCTTGGTGGATTCTGCTCGGCGCTGGCGTTGCAGTGATCTTCTTCAATTCCATCCGGGACGGAGCAGCGATTTACTACTTCAAATATTATGTGGTCAGTCAGGATGCGATGCAGATTGCCTCCATGGGTGTGACACTGACGCTCAGCACCCTCTATTTCGTAATCGGTCAGGGAGCCAGCATCATCGGTGTCATTCTTGCCGTACCCATCTCCAACCGCATCGGCAAGAAAGCCACGTATCTGGGAGCCATGGTTATTTGTGCCGCTTTGAGCGTTTGGTTCTATTTTATCAACCGAGGTGATACAACTCAAATATTCATCCTTCAATTCTTTATCAGCCTGACCATCGGAACTACCCTGCCATTGATCTGGTCCATGTATGCCGACACGGCCGACTATTCGGAATGGAAAACCAAGCATCGTGCAACCGGACTGGTATTTTCGGCTTCGTCCATGTCTCAGAAGTTCGGATGGACCATCGGGGGTGCCTTGTGCGGTTGGCTGCTGGGCTACTACGGCTTCAAAGCCAATGTGGCACAGACTGAATTCGCTCAGGACGGCATCCGATTGATGCTCAGTATTTTCCCGGCTGTCGGAGCGGCATTGGGCGTTTTGTTCATGTCGATTTATCCGTTGAGTGAAACCAAACTTAAAAAAATAAGTGCTGAACTGGCCGAAGCTAGACAGATGACCACTGCTGACAAACCCTCTGAAATATAATAACCTATGCAATACGGCCATTTTGACGACGCCCATCGCGAATACGTCATCACCAATCCTCAAACACCCTGGCCCTGGATCAATTATCTGGGTACGGAAGATTTTTTCAGCCTGATATCCAACACGGCTGGTGGTTATTCGTTCTATAAAGACGCCAAGTTCCGCCGCATTACCCGGTACCGTTATAACAACGTTCCGATGGACAGTGGTGGTAAATACTTCTACATCAACGAAGGCGGAACCGTATGGAGTCCTGGCTGGAAACCCTGCAAGACACCGCTTGACAGCTATGAGTGCCGACACGGGATGAACTATACAAAGATCAAAGGTTCTAAAAACGGCCTGGAAGCTGAGGTGCTGTATTTCGTGCCCCTAAAGACAAAGGCTGAAGTGCAGTTGCTGACGCTGCGAAATACGTCCACCTCCGTGAAAACCTTTAAGGTGTTTTCCTTTGTCGAATGGTGTTTGTGGAATGCTGCTGCCGACATGGAGAATTTTCAGCGCAACTTTTCCACGGGTGAAGTGGAGGTTCAGGGTTCAGTCATTTATCATAAAACGGAATACAAAGAACGCAGGGATCATTATGCCTATTACTCGGTGAATGCACCCATGGCCGGTTTCGAAACCGATCGTGAAACGTTTTTTGGCCTTTATAACGGCTTTAATGAACCCCAGACCGTGTTGGAAGGGCAATCCCGAAACAGCGTCGCCCACGGTTGGTCGCCCGTCGCTTCTCATTGCCTGGAAGTGGAGTTGCAACCCGGTGAAAGCAAAAGTTTCGTGTTTGTACTTGGTTATGTGGAAAATCCGCAGGACCAGAAATGGGAAAGCAAGAACATCATCAACAAGAAACCGGCGCTGGATGTTATAGATAGATTCGATACAACCGAAAAAGTTATAGATTCATTCAATGAACTAAAAGCGTATTGGGACAAGCTGCTCAGCGTTTACACCGTCGATTCCGGCAACGAGAAACTCGACCGAATGGTAAACATCTGGAATCAATACCAGTGCATGATCACATTCTGCTTTTCGCGCTCCGCATCGTTTTTTGAAAGTGGCATCGGGCGAGGTATGGGTTTTCGCGATTCAAACCAGGACCTTATTGGTTTTGTTCACCAAATTCCGGAACGCGCTCGTGAACGTATCATCGACATTGCATCCACCCAATTCGCTGATGGTGGTTGTTATCACCAATACCAACCACTTACCAAAAAAGGCAACAACGAAATCGGGCAGGGTTTCAACGACGATCCGCTTTGGCTGATCATCGGAACGACAAGCTACATCAAGGAATCCGGTGATTTCAGCATCCTCGAAGTGCCTGTGCCCTTCGATAACGAACCGGGAACTGAAAAGTCCTTGTTCCACCATCTGACCGTTTCATTCGACCATGTCATCAATCATCTCGGACCTCATGGACTTCCCTTGATTGGCCGAGCAGACTGGAACGATTGCCTCAACCTGAATTGTTTTTCCAACGATCCGAACGAAAGTTTTCAGACCACGGAGAACAAAACAGAAGGCAGCAAGGCGGAATCGCTCATGATTGCCGGGCAGTTCGTGTTGTATGGTCGTGAATATGCTGAATTATGCCTTCGATTGGGCAAAAAGGAGGAAGCGGAAAGGGTATTGTTGGAAGTCTCCAAAATGATAGACGCTGTGAAAAAATTCGGTTGGGACGGAGAATGGTTTATTCGTGCCTACGATTACTACGGAAATAAGATCGGTTCCAACGAAAACGAAGAAGGCAAGATTTTCATCGAATCCAACGGATGGTGCGCCATGGCAGGCATCGGTCTGGAAGATGGCATGGTAGGTAAAGCCATGGATGCCGTCAACGAAAGACTGGACAGTGAACATGGCATCGTGTTGAACAACCCTGCGTTTACCAAATACTACATCGAATACGGTGAGATTTCAAGTTATCCTCCCGGTTATAAGGAAAATGCCGGTATCTTTTGCCACAACAATCCCTGGATCATGATCGGCGAAACCGTGCAGGGCAGGGGCGACCGTGCCTGGGAGTATTACCGCAAGATTTCACCGGCTTATACCGAGGCGCACAGCGAACTTCACAAAGTGGAACCATACGTTTACGCTCAGATGATAGCCGGTAAAGACGCTTTTCGTCCAGGTGAAGCCAAGAATTCCTGGCTCACGGGTACGGCTGCCTGGAACTACTATGCCATCACGCAATACATCCTGGGCATCAAACCCGACTATGACGGATTGATTGTGAATCCATGCATTCCAGCCGATTGGAAAGGGTTTACCGTGAACCGGAAATTCAGGGGAGCCAACTACGAAATCCGAGTCAGCAACCCTGATGGTCGTATGAGCGGTGTCCGCAAACTGACTTTAGACGGTGTTTTACAGGAAGGCAACCACATTCCTTGTCAACCCGGCGGAGATCATGTAGTTTTGGTAGAACTTTAATTCGCCATGCCTAAAAAAACATTTTTGTATTCATTGTTTATCGCGTCCTCTCTGCTTTTAATTTCCTTTAAAATGAAAGATTTGCCCGTGAGGGAAAAATCCTTTGTTGAAATGAACGGATCGCTGCAAGTCAAAGGCACTCAACTCATGAACCAATTCGGCGACACCGTCGTATTGCGTGGCATCAGTTTCGGCTGGCATTGTTTCCAACCGAAGTTTTACAACGACTCCTGCGTCACTTTTCTGGTTAAGGATTGGAAAGTCAATGTGTTGCGTGCTGCCATGGGCGTGGATCCTAATCAAGGTTATATCAAGGACCCGGTAGGTAGTGTAAAATTGATTTCAAATGTTGTGGATGCAGCCATTAGGAACGGGGTGTACGTGATTATCGATTTCCACAGTCACAAAATTCACACCAAAGAAGCTTTGAAATTTTTTACGGAGATGGCGACCAAATACGGCAAGACGCCCAATGTGATCTATGAAGTTTTCAATGAGCCTGACGACCTCTGTTCATGGGCTGATGTGAAGGCTTACTCCGAGCAAGTAGTCGCTGCCATCAGGGCCATCGATCCGGATAATCTCATTTTGGTGGGCTGTCCGCGTTGGGATCAAGATATTCAGCTCGTTGCAGCCGAGCCGTTGAAAGTAAAGAAAAACCTCATGTACACCATGCATTTCTATGCAGGTACGCACAAGCAGTGGCTTCGTGATCGAACGGATGCAGCAATTGCTCAGGGTATTCCTGTTTTTGTATCCGAATGTGCAGGCATGGAAGCCACTGGAGATGGTCCGATCGATCATTCCGAATGGTCTTTATACTTGGACTGGATGGAAAAAAATCATTTGAGTTGGTGTACCTGGTCTCTCTCTGATAAGGCTGAAACTTGCTCCATGTTGGTGCCTGGTTCCTCAGCGACTGGTTATTGGTCGGATGAAGCTGTCAAAGAGTGGGGTATGATTAGCCGAACTGCCATACGGTCTCGAAAAAATAACCGCTGACAGAAAGTCGCCGGCTGCGAAAGAAATGTATTTGATACTTATTTGCACTTAATAGCCTGAAAATCAAAACTCAGGCTATTATTTTGCACTTTTTTGAAAAATAAGTTCATATTTATTTTGCAAATTAAGAATAACATTGTTTCTTTGTGGCATAGCAACATAGACCACTAAACCAATATGCCATGATTGAAATCAAAAATCTGCACTTCCAGTACCAAAAGAAGCAGCCGCTGTTCGACGATTTCTCGTTGGAAATGCAACCGGGAAGCATTGTCGGACTGCTCGGTAAAAACGGAGCCGGCAAGTCCACGCTTTTAAACCTCATCGCCGGACTGATGATGCCCCAAAAAGGCGATCTGCACGTCAACGGCTTCAAACCCTTTCAGCGGAATCCGAATTTTCTGGCCGATTTGAGTTTGGTTCCTGAGGAGTTTTCGCTGCCTTCGGTCACCATCGATTTGTATGTTAGAGCAATGAGTCCTTTGTACCCTTCGTTTGACCTCGAAAAACTGGACAAGATCCTGAAAGAGTTCGAACTAGATAAAACCAGCCGTCTGAACCAATTGTCCCATGGTCAGCGCAAGAAATTCCTCATTGCGTTCACGTTGGCAAGCAATTGCAAGTTGATCGTGCTGGATGAGCCAACCAACGGGTTGGACATTCCCTCCAAAAGCCAATTCCGAAAGATTCTAGTGAGCTCGGTTACAGACGATCAATTGGTCATCATTTCGACGCATCAGGTCAAAGACATTGATACCATTATTGATAAGGTGCTCGTTGTCGACGAAGGTCAGATGTTGTTTGAAAAAACCATTGAAGAAATCAACCAGCAATGGTTTTTTGATACGGTGCCCAGTTTGAGCGGACTTACGGACGTGCTCTACCACGAAAACGCCACCATGGGATTCAAAATCATCCAACCCGTCACTGATGGTCATGAATCAACCGTCGACATGGAGCTTTTATTCAATGCCATCATTCATAAATCCATTCAATGATATGAAAACCAATTCTTTTTTCAAATTAAATCGATTTGGCTTGTACATTAGGCAGGATCTGCTGCTTAACAGGAACAAGTATTTGCTACTGTTTGCAGTTCTAGTCATTGTAATTTATTTACTTTTAGTCTATCAAATTAGCAATTCAAGAGAAGGCTTTATCATACCGTTGAGTCCCAATCAATACCATATTCCGAATGGTTCTGGTTACTCCACTCTTTTAATGTTGATAATGATTGGATTATTGGGAGTCTTTATCGGAACCTCTTTTGCGGACTTTGGGAAAAAGGTAACAAGCACAACTTTTTTACTACTACCCGCATCAATCTTTGAGAAATATTTATATCCGTTACTTTTTCGTGGTGTTCTTGGAGCGATTGTGTTTATACTGGTTTTTTGGATAGATGCCCAAATGGCCAGATGGACACTGATGGATACAAAAACATTTGTAATGAATGGATATGAAATCATTCCATTTAATCTGTCAATGCTTATAAATGAAGCTGCTGAGGTAAATATTATAATGTCTTTTAGTTTTGTATCTTTTGGTATGTTTTTCTTAGCTGTGCCCTTATTTTTCAAAAAGCAAGCTTTTATCAAAGCAGTTCTGGCTCTTTTTGTTTTGTATTTTATAGTTGTGTTTTGTTTTGTGGGCTTATCCCATTTGTTTTATCCTGAAACAAAAGGTTTTGAAATTTCATTGGAAACATTCAAGATTACGGAAAGAATTAGCAATAATGATGTTTATTGTTTGAGTGTTGTCTGTGTAAGCTGGATTTTTCTGATGTTTCTAGGCTACTTCAAACTTAAAGAAAAACGACTATGAGTATAGATTTCAAATCCAACAAAGGGATTTTCCAGCAAATTGCGGATACCCTTTCGCATCGGATTCTGGAAGGTATACTTCCTGCAGGTGACCGGGTTCCTTCGGTGCGAGATTTGGCAGAGGAATTCGAAGTGAACCGCAATACGTTGCTTCGAACCTATGCGTTGCTCAACGATGCTGGTATCATTGAAAACAAGCGTGGCGTCGGATTCTTTGTTGCGGACGATGCGGTTGAACGTATCCGAACCAAGGAAAAAGCAGCATTCTTCGACAACGAACTTCCTGAATTCATTCAGAAAGTTCAACTGCTGAAACTGACATCCAACGATTTATCCGATTTACTTTTAATTCTTGAAACAAATAAGACCGATGAAAACAAGCACTAAAATCATAATTCCTTTTGCTATTCTGTTGCTGACAGGCACCTTGGCTTTGTTTATCGTTACGAAAATTCTCAGTAGAAACGCAAAAGCTGGCTATGAATGGACCACCAGGGTTGTTCAACCATTTTCGGTAGTCGTTGGGATGGGGAACACGACCTTCAACATTGAAGGTTGCGATTCCGACGCCATAGCTTATCACCTTCGAAAAGGGCACATTTCCAATTTGTATGTACGCAACGATACCCTTTATGTGCAACAGACCAACATCAAAAAGAGGAGTCCGGAGATGATCGTTGTTCGGTCCAGGTCCCTGCGTTCCATTGTCGTTTCTCACAAAGACATAATATCCGTATTCAATTTAAATACTGGCCCCTTGAGCCTAACGTGTAAGGGAGGATACTTGGGCATTGAAAACTGGGATGAAAAAATAAAGAGGGCGCACAGTACAACAACCTCTCTAGATATTGTTGCACAAGATACTGCTGTGATTCATTTATCCAATATGCGGATTAGTGCATGGTCTGTCAATCTTAACAATGCTAAATTACAAACAAATGATATACTATCAGATGACCTGAAACTGAATTTGAAAAACCACTCATGGGTTGAGGCAACGGCAAAACCCATGAATGTGATAGCAATACGTGATTCTACCAGTCATTTCTTTATCAATTAACAAAAATCATATTGATACAAAATAGATAATATAATAGACATAAAAGTAGAAACAATATAAAAATCCTACCAAAATGTATGAATTTGCGCGCAAAAGCTCTATCTTTGCGCTCAAATTAACCTAATTGAGATGATAGACGTAGGACTAACTACCTTTATGATCCTGGCTACCAGTTTGGTAATGCTGATGACGCCGGGACTTGCTTTTTTTTATGGAGGAATGGGGTGCAAGAAGAACATTCTGAGCATCATGATGCAGAGTTTTGTTTCCATGGGTATCAGTACCATACTCTGGTTTGCATTCGGGTATTCCGTCTGCTTCAGCGGCAATATGGCTTCCCATACCGACCTTT
>Ga0209429_10000119_pt1 | contig 53247 bp, 37 predicted proteins | sample BarGraNGADG00212_3_FD_184493 | JGI IMG/M metagenome (GOLD analysis project Ga0209429, IMG submission 184493) | Arctic peat soil microbial communities from Barrow, Alaska - Barrow Graham LP Ref core NGADG0004-212 (SPAdes) (version 2) | ecosystem: Environmental > Terrestrial > Soil > Wetlands >... | reverse complement strand
ACATGTCAACCTTATTTCAGGTGACTATAGCGTCGGGGTCCCACCTCTTCCCATTCCGAACAGAGAAGTTAAGCCCGCCCACGCCGATGGTACTGCGCAAGTGGGAGAGTAGGTAGTCGCCGTTTTTTGGACCCCTATCAACGTAAGTTGGTGGGGGTTCTTTTATTTAACGAGGTTTCTGACTACCTTTGTACTTTAATTGGAAATATATGAAGAAGTTACATTTCGAGACACTTCAGGTGCATGCAGGTTATACTCCGGATCAGACTGGTTCCAGGAGTGTGCCTATTTATCCGAATACGGCTTATGTGTTTGACAGTGCACAACATGGAGCGGACCTGTTCAATTTGGACTTCAAGGAAGGTGTTTCACCTTATATTTATTCCAGACTCAACAATCCGACCAACAGCGTGTTCGAACAACGAATGGCTGCATTGGAAGGTGGTGTAGCAGCAGTTGCCACTGCATCAGGGCATTCCGCCCAAATGATTACTATTCTGAACCTACTGAAAACGGGCGACAACTTTGTGACCAGTCCTTACTTATATGGTGGAACCTATAACCAGTTTTTTGTATCCTTCCGAGATCTTGGTATAGAAGCTCGAAAGTCAAAAGACGATACGGCGGAGGAGATGGAAAAGCTGATTGATAAAAATACTAAAGCGCTGTACACAGAGAATATCGGCAATCCGAAATTCAATGTGCCTGATTTTGAAAAGTTGGCTGCTTTGGCAAAGAAATATGACATTCCGTTGATTGTAGACAATACGTTTGGTTGTGGTGGTTATCTGTGCAAACCGATTGAATGGGGTGCAAACATCGTGGTGGAGAGCGCTACGAAATGGATAGGCGGACATGGAAACAGTATGGGCGGCGTTATTATAGACGGAGGCAATTACAATTGGGGGAATGGTAAGTTTCCGAAGTATTGCGAGCCTTCAGAAAGTTATCACGGACTCAATTTCTGGGAGAAATTCGGTGCTGCAGCTTTTGCCATGCGTTGTGTGGCAGAAACTATGCGGGACATGGGCCCTTGCATCAGTCCGTTCAACAGTTGGCAACTGATTCAAGGTTTGGAAACCCTTTCGGTTCGCGTTCAGAAGATGTGTGAAAACACGATGGATATGGCCCATTGGCTATCCAAAAATGATAACGTTTTTGATGTTTGTTATCTGGGACTGGAAAATCATGCCTATCACGAACTGGCAATGAAATACCTGACCAACGGATTCGGCTGTGTGCTGACTTTCAGAGTGAAAGGCGGGTTTGAAAAAACAGTAAAATTTGTGGAGCGTCTTCAGTTGGTTTCACACGTTACCAATATTGGTGATGTACGTACATTGATTACGCACCCCGCTTCAACTACACACCGACAGTTGAGTGTGGATGCGCAAACAGCAGGCGGTGTATATCCGGATATGCTTAGACTCTCGGTAGGACTTGAACACCCGGACGACATCAAGGAAGATTTGGAACAGGCGTTTGCCGGAGTATAAATAGTAAACACGAAACGATCTTGATTGGATCATTCATAAGCTACAACTATGCCATTAAATTTGCCCGACCAGCTCCCTGCCGTGGAGCTTTTGAAGAAGGAAAACATATTCATCATGGATTCCGGACGTGCAACGGAGCAGGACATTCGCCCGCTTCGCATCGTCATACTCAACCTTATGCCGTTAAAGATTACGACTGAAACGGATTTGGTTCGCTTGCTATCGAATACACCTTTGCAGCTGGAACTTGAATTCATGAAACTCAAGAGTCATACCTCCAAAAATACATCGATTGAACACATGAAACAGTTCTATAAGACGTTTCACAGCATGCGGGATCAGCGTTATGACGGTATGATCATTACCGGTGCACCGGTTGAGCAGATGGAGTTCGAGGAAGTAACTTATTGGAACGAAATGAAGGAAATTTTCGATTGGGCTAAAACTCACGTGACATCCACCTTATATATATGTTGGGCTGCACAAGCTGGACTTTATCATGGGTATGGCATCAAGAAATATCCTTTGGATAAGAAGATGTTCGGGGTGTTCAAGCATACGTTCAATGATCCGCACAACTCGATTTCAAGGGGATTTGACGATGATTTTTTTGTGCCGCACAGTCGTCATACTGAAATTCGTGCGGAGGATATTTTAAAAGTGCCTGAACTGACGCTTTTATCGGAATCTAAAGACTCTGGCGTTTATATGGTGATGGCTAGAAATGGTCGTGAATTTTTCATAACTGGTCATTCTGAGTATTCGCCGAATACGCTGGATACGGAATATAAGAGGGATTTGCATAAAGGTCTACCCATTGAAATTCCAAGAAATTATTACACCGACGACGATCCATCCAAGAAACCGCTGGTAAAGTGGCGGGCACATGCAAACTTATTGTTTACCAACTGGCTGAACTATTTTGTTTACCAGGAAACGCCTTACGACATCACTCAAATCCGATAAATGACTAAAATCCGTACGATCGAATTACTGGCACCCGCGAAAAATGTGGAGGCGGCCCGGGAAGCTATTCTTCATGGTGCGGATGCCGTTTATATTGGCGCTCCGAAATTTGGCGCACGTTCTGCCGCAGGCAACAGTTTAGAGGACCTGGCCGGGTTGGTGGGCTTTGCTCATGAATTCGGGGTTCGTATTTATGTGACTGTTAATACTTTAATATACGACGAAGAGTTGCCGGAGGCCGAAAAGCTGATTTGGGATCTCTGGAATATCGGAGTGGATGCCTTGATTGTTCAGGATATGGGCGTCACCCGCTTGAACCTGCCGCCTATCCCTTTGCATGCCAGTACACAGACGGACAACCGAACTCCTGAAAAAGTGAAGTTCCTTCAGGATGCAGGATTTCGACAGGTCGTTTTGGCAAGGGAATTGTCCTTAGATCAGATTCGGGATATTTCATCAAAAACGACGGTTCCGTTGGAATGTTTCGTTCACGGAGCACTTTGTGTCAGTTACAGTGGGCAGTGCTTTATCAGTCAGGCAATTAGCGGTCGAAGTGCCAATCGGGGTGAGTGTGCTCAATTCTGCCGATTGCCTTATGACTTGATTGATGCCGACGGCAAGATCCTTATACGGCAGAAGCACTTGTTGTCCATCAAAGATCTGAACAGGTCGGAGGTGTTGGAGGAACTGATTGATGCCGGCATTCATTCGTTCAAGATTGAGGGTCGGTTGAAGGATGTTTCGTATGTGAAGAATGTGACAGCCTTGTATCGTGGCAAATTAGATGAGGTGCTGAAAAGACGACCCGATTTGAAACGAAGCTCGGACGGAGTGAGTCATTTGTCCTTTAAACCGAATCCGAACAAGAGTTTCAACCGTGGATTTACGGATTATTTTCTGAAAGGAAGGCCTGTCAACCTCGGGAACCCGGATACGCCCAAATCGATGGGTGAACCGGTTGGCCGCGTAAAAGAGGTTCGTGGCAACCAATTTACGGTTTCTGGTCTATCTTCGTTCACGAACGGTGACGGATTGAGTTTTGTCGGCTCGTCCGGGCAGTTCGAGGGATTTCGGGTAAATCGGGTGGAAGAAAATCGGTTGTTTCCGGCCAGAATGCCGGATATAAAACCGAATACGTTGTTGTATCGTACACATGATCAGGCTTTTGAGTCATTGATGGAAAAGCCTTCGGCCGAAAGGAAAATACCGGTGGATATCAAAAGCGGGGAAACGGCTTTTGGTTTTGCATTGAGCATGGAGGATACGAATGGAAACCGTGTTTCATTGAGTTTTGAGCAGGAAAAAGTGCCGGCATCGAAACCGCAGGAACTGCAGGTTAAAAATCAATTGACCAAACTTGGCAACACCTTGTTTGAAGCTGCATCCTGCGAACTGGAATGGTCAGGAGATTGGTTCGTGCCGGTTTCAGCCTGGGCGGAACAAAGGCGTTTGCTTTGTGAAAAGATGGTGGCTGTTCGAAAAATTGCCTTCCGCAGGGAGGAATGTCGCTTGCCGGAGACTACGCATCTGTATCCCGAAAAACAGTTGACTTATTTGGGCAACGTGCTGAATAAAAAGGCGGCGGAATTTTACCGTTTGCATGGTGTGGAAGCCATCGATCCTGCTTTTGAATCGGAGGAACATCTGCGTAAGCCCGGTGAAGTGCTGATGTTCAACAAGCATTGCATCAAGTATGAATTGGGTGCCTGTCCGCGCGTACATTCCTCGGCCAAACCGCTGAATGAACCATTGTATTTAGTCTACAACACCAAAAGAATTCAGTTGCATTTTGATTGCAAAGTTTGTGAAATGCATTTGACAGAAGTGGTTTAGGGGTGATAGTCCGCGCCTTTCAGGACATCCTGAGCCTTCGTTTTCAACAATAGATCCTGCACCGAAACTTTCGGATGTTTCTCCATATAAGCGGAAACAATCTTGTAACCGATCCAAATGGCTGCCCGACCAGGTGAAGCTTGGCTGAAGAAGGCTGTGAAAGGTGCTTCTCCCGTGTACTTGGCAAGAATGTTGTTGTCTTTGCTGTACAGATGCTGAAACTGCAGGATGGTGTTCCACATATTTTTTTCGTTTGCAACAAACCAATCCAATTGATCGGAGGAGAAGCCGCTAATGTTCTCCAAACTTTCGTCCGGAAGCAGTATCTGAATGAAAAATAGGATTTTACCTTCGTAGATCATATAATCCAACAGGCGCTGATTGTCCATAAGCTTGGATTCGGTGAGTTCGGAACGCACCCAACCGGTCATATAGTCGGAGGCCAGCTTCTCAGGGTACATTCGGGCGGCCTGGTAGGGCGAAAACAAGTTTTTGTACACATCGTAGTCTTTGCCCAAATACTTGTCGATATCGGCTGAAAGGATGCCTGGAGCCGACACGATGGATTCCCCATAACCGGCTATGTGCATATATACTTTTGGAGTCGGAATGTTGGGAAAAAAATAATGCAGGCGGTGAAAACCCCAGGTTAGTTCATTTTCAATGTCCGTGACATCGCTGAACGTTTTCTGACAATCAACATATATTTTTTTAATGTCCTTATCGCTTCTGAAGACGGAATCGAACTGTTGGAACATTTTACTGCCGGGTTCGCCCACTTCCATGATTTCATTGGCATAGAGATTCAGAAAGGCGGAGTCAGCGTAGAAGCCAGTTTCGTAAAAGGTTTTGTCAAAACGTTGGATAGTGATATTGTTTTCCGGTTTTCCGGGAACATCGTACCGGCTGCCGGCACAGCTGACCAGTACAAACAGCAGTAATAATCCAATTATTTTTTTCATTCTATAATCTTATGGTTGAAACATTAAAACAAAGTTAGGGCATATCAACTGTTCTACAATCAAAGTGGAGTAAATAAAATGCATCTTTTAGGAAATAAAAAAAGAGGCTGCAAAAAATGCAACCTCCTTTAGGCATTACGGTGAGAGAAGTTTTAAATAGGCATCAAGGTCAAGGAACTGATTATGAGACACACCGGAGCGTACTTAAGGTACGTGAGGATTGTCGATTAAGCAGTGACGCAGAGATTGGTGTTTATTTAAGACTTCTTAGCGTCGAGGCGTTCTTTCAATTCAGCCAAAGCATCGATGTCTCCAAGGGTGGTTTTTTCCATCTTCTGAGCAACGGGCTGTTCGTCAGCTTCGTCTTTCTTGGTGGTTTTCTTGGCACCTGAAGCTTTTTTGGCAGCGCGGGCTTCCGTTTTGGCTTCGTCTTCGTGGATACGGCTGTGTGAAAGGATGATGCGTTTGGCGTCCTTGTTGAATTCGATGACTTTGAATTCGAGCTTTTCTTCAACGACTGCGGTCGTACCGTCGGCTTTCACCAAGTGTTTGGGGGTGGCGAAACCTTCCACGCCGTAAGGCAGGGAAATAACGGCGCCTTTGTCCATCAGGTCGATGATGGTGCCTTCGTGGATGCTGTCAACGGTGAAGATGGTTTCGAATACATCCCAAGGATTTTCTTCCAATTGTTTGTGGCCTAGGCTCAAACGACGGTTGTCCTTGTCGATTTCGAGAACGATCACTTCGATGGGGGTGCCTAGTTGTGTGAATTCGCTTGGATGTTTCACTTTCTTGGTCCAGCTCAAGTCGCTGATGTGGATCAAGCCGTCAACGCCTTCTTCGATTTCAACAAATACACCGAAGTTGGTGAAGTTGCGAACTTTGGCGGTATGCTTGCTGCCTACTGCGTACTTGGTTTCGATGTTTGACCAGGGATCTTCTTTCAGTTGCTTGATGCCCAGAGACATTTTGCGTTCGTCGCGGTCGAGGGTCAGAATGACAGCTTCGACTTGATCGCCAACTTTCATGAAATCCTGAGCGCTGCGCAGGTGTTGTGACCAGCTCATTTCGGAGACGTGGATCAAACCTTCTACGCCGGGAGCGATTTCGATGAATGCACCGTAATCGGCCATGACCACTACGCGGCCTTTCACTTTGTCGCCTACGTTCAAGTCGGTGCTGAGGGCATCCCATGGGTGCGGGGTCAGCTGCTTGAGACCAAGAGCAATACGTTTCTTTTCATCATCGAAGTCAAGGATGACGACGTTGATCTTCTGGTCGAGTTCAACCACTTCCTTCGGATCGCTGACGCGACCCCAACTAAGGTCGGTGATGTGAACCAAACCGTCTACGCCGCCAAGGTCGATGAATACACCGTAAGAAGTGATGTTCTTGACGGTACCTTCCAGTACCTGGCCTTTTTCGAGTTTGGCAATGATTTCTTTTTTCTGTTGTTCCAGCTCGGCTTCGATAAGCGCTTTGTGAGATACAACAACGTTTTTGAATTCCTGGTTGATCTTGACAACTTTGAATTCCATGGTTTTGCCGACAAATACGTCGTAGTCGCGGATGGGCTTGACGTCGATTTGTGAACCTGGCAGGAAGGCTTCGATGCCGAATACGTCGACGATCATACCACCCTTGGTGCGGCATTTTACGAAACCCTTGATGATTTCGCTGTTTTCCAGTGCTGAATTGACACGATCCCAGCTGCGGGTTGCGCGAGCTTTCTTGTGTGAAAGGATCAGCTGACCTTTTTTGTCTTCTTGGTTTTCAACATACACTTCAACGCTGTCACCGATTTTTAGATCGGGGTTGTAGCGGAATTCGTTCAAAGAAACGATACCGTCGGATTTGAAGCCGATGTTGACAACTACTTCGCGTTTGTTCATTGAAATAACGGTACCTTCGACGACGTCCCTGTCCTTAACGGTGTTCAGAGTGTTGTCGTAAGCTACTTCGAGTTCTGCTTTGGACATGGTGCCAAAGACTTCGCCTTTCTCAAAGGCATCCCAGTCAAATGTCTGATCGGGAATTAAAAGATTTTTTTGTTCCATTTAATTAATTAGAGAAAAATTAGTGAATTGGACATTATATAGATTTGAAAATCGAGCCGCAAAGATAGTGAAAAATACCATAAAAAAGCAAGTGAATTGGTTTAAAACGCCTAACTTTGTTTGATAATAAGTCAAAATGCCCATGAACACCATGAAAAACTTTCTATTCATACTGATTCTGATGCTGTTAAGTAGTTCTTGCAACACCATGCAGGTGTTTCGGATGGATGTTTTGAAACCAGGTTTCGTGGTAGTTCCATCACAGAAAAGTAACATCGTGATTGTGGACAACAGCGGTGTTCAGCCTAGGGATGCCGGTCATGAAGTAAAGGTTGGATTCAAGCTTGTGGGAGATACAGCGTTCAATCTTAAACCCTTGTCCGGGATGCTGATAGGTTCCTTGTGTAACTATTTGCTTAAAGAAGGCTTTTATCAACGCATCAGTCCACTGTATCGCGGTGATCTTTTGCCTGTAAAAACGGGTGAGGACGATTACATACGTTCGGGTCGGTTGAGTAATTCGAAAATCATGGAAATAAGCCGGGATACCAGTGTCCATTTGCTATTCAGCATGGACAGGCTGTTGACGAAAACCAGTACGAATACTTATTATACCGGTGAAACGTATACGGCTACTAGGGATGTATGGGTCAATTCTGTATGGCGCGTATATGATTTGGATAAAGATACGTTGATTGCACAGTTTCAATATAACGATAGTCTCTATTGGCAAAAGTTCAGCCAAAACTCGTACTTGGTTACCAAGAGTTTACCAGAAATGGAAGTTGTTTTGCCGGAAATAGGTGACGTCGTTGCAGAGCATCTGAACAAATTTTTGGGGCCGCATTGGGAAAGCGAGAAACGGGAGTATTTCTGCACCGGAGGGTATCGGATGAAATTGGCCGCTGACCTGGTACGAAAGGATTTGATTGACGATGCTTCCAAACTTTGGGAATCGGAGTTTAGCAAGGGCATTTTCCGATCCAAATACCGTGCTGCCATCAATATGATGTTTTATGAGGAAGTGAAGGGGAATCCAAAGCAAGCGCTTATTTGGGAGGACAGGGCTGAAAAGGCTGTGCTCAATTGCCCGATTGGCGGAGCAGATTATGACATAGCCTTGCTGGCTCAGTGGAAGAAGGTGCTGGAAGACCGTCTTAAGGATGTTCAAAAGCTGAAAATATACTTTGATGGGAATTTAAATTAATTATTTTTTGTACTTTTGGCGCCATGAAGAAAGAAGCCTTGTATCATTTGTTGGATCGTGCCTTCCGCAAAGCCCTGGAGCAATTGGAGGTATCAGAATCCCAGGCTGCGATTGTTGACCTGTATCTGTTACCCAATCCGGAGGCCGGAGAGTTCTCGGTTTTTGACGACGAGGATCACGAACTGATCAAGGTTCCGGTAGATATATGGCAGGAAAATTATGAAACGCTTGACAATGAGGCTGAGCTGAAGGAATGTGAAATCCTGCTTGTGGAAATTGCCAACAAAATAAAGGATGAAGGGCTTTTTGATAAGATCAATATCCTAAAACCATTTTCAGTACTGATGGTCGATGAAGAAATGGAAACGCTGGCCGAACTGTTGCTTATAGATGATGAGCAGTATCTGGTTGATGACCATTTTCTGAAGCATATGGATCAAGAGTTGGATGAGTTTTTTGAAAAACTCATGGCCGATATTTAATCCCTCAAAAAGCTTTGATTTTTAAAAAATCTGACTAATTTTGCCGCCGCAATAAAGCATTGCCGAAATAGCTCAGTTGGTAGAGCAACGCATTCGTAATGCGTAGGTCGCCGGTTCAAGTCCGGCTTTCGGCTCAGTAAAAAAGGGAGTATCTCAACGAGATACTCCCTTTTTTACTGAGCCGAAAGCCATCCGAGTTATTTAAGACGGGACAAGTACTGCATCAGGATGTCCATAAGTTGGGTTTTATCGAAAGGCTTAGCCAGGAAATCGTTGCAACCTGCCTGCATGGCCGCATTCCTGTCCTGGTCGAAGGCATAGGCACTCAAAGCTACGATGGGTGTTTTTGGGGAGAGGCTACGGATGAGTTTGGCGGTTTCAATCCCGTTTAGAATGGGCATTTTGATGTCCATCAGTACCAAGTCAGGTTGTGAATCCTGAAACATGGTCACGGCTTCCATGCCATTGTGGGCTCTTCGAAGTGTAAAAGTTTGTCCGATCATGTTTTCCACGAGTTGGTAATTGGCGTCTGTATCTTCAGCAACCAGAATGACCATGGAATTATTGGAATCAGTACCGGTCTTCCTGCTGAGCGAATGAATAACATATTCGGCCGGAATGGTAAACATAAAGCTGGCGCCCTCCCCATAAACGGATTCCACCGAAATGGTGCCACCCATTTTCTCGATGATGGATTTGCAAATAGGCAATCCAAGACCGGTGCCCTGGGTGAAATTATCCCCCTTTATGAACCTGTCAAAAACTTTACGGATGTTGTCAGGAGAAATGCCAGACCCCGTATCTGTTACCGTAAATTTTATAAAATCGTCATTTTGGTGATAACCAAAACGGATGGATCCTTGCTTGGTGAATTTGATGGCATTACCGATAAGGTTGTTGAGTACTTGGCTCATGCGGTTCTTGTCGGTGTTGATGATGAGATCCTGATCGGAGTCTTCGAAAACGAGTTTGACACCCGGTTGACAGCGGAGACTCAAGGTTTGAAGGATGTCACGGCAAAGGGAGGCCAGGTTGGTGGGTTCCAGATCGAATTCCATGATGCCTGACTCGATTTTGGACAGGTCCAGAATTTCGTTGATTAGACCAAGCAGCCTGCCGTTGTTGGTTTCAACGATGGAATAATAGGACTTTCGTTCTTCGGGATCTGCTGTTTCGGCAATGATTTTAGAAAATCCGACGATGGCGTTGAGTGGTGTACGGATTTCGTGACTCATATTGGCAATGAAGGCAGATTTGAGCTTGTCGGATTCTTCGGCGCGTTCCTTGGCATCAATCAGTTCCTGCTCCATCAGTTTGTCCTTTGTGATGTCCCGTTCGATGGAAATCAACAAGGCACGGCTTTCGTCCTCGACTAAGAGGCGGAGTTGGTCAAAGAAAATGGTATTGTCATCCACGTCTTTGTCGAGGATGATTTTTCGGGTTTCCTCACGGGATTCGAGTGAATCGACATCGTCGGAACGCATTTTGGTGGCTTCCTGAATCGGGAAAAGGTCGAAATCGGTTTTCCCGATGATGTCGTCCATGACACCCCAATGGATTTTCTTGCCCATCCGATTGCTGAAAATGTAGCGGAAGTCGTTGTCGGCATCCTTTACGGCAATGTTCATGGGTATGTTCGTCAAAACGGTACTCATGATCTGGTTCAACTCCTTGACTTGTTTTTCATATTGAACACGCTCAGTGATGTCTTTTCCAAAGGTCCAGATTTGGTCGAGACCTCGGGCATCCTTAACTAAATAGGAGGTGCAGTCGAAAGCCAGGATTTCAGGCTTGTCCGGTATGGGCTTGGGTAAGACGAAATTGAGCGTTTTGCGGGTGGTAATGAGTTGTTGGATGATGTCTTGCCAACGAACCTTACCTGATCCGCGAACGATGGTCTGGAAGAAGTTGATTCTGGTCAGTACGACACTATCATCCAATCCGTGGTGTTCCCTGAATTTTTGATTGCCAAAAACAAGTTTGCCCTCCGTTTGCATGGCAAAAATGTAATCGGTGGAATTCTGAACCGCCAGAGTAATCATTTCAAGCTCTTGCTGCTTTTCAATGATGTCCGTTATGTTCTGGATATAACCTTCGGTTACAAGATCGCCATCTTCATCCGTATAGGTGTCTATGGTCTTGATTCGGAAATGCATTGTTTTTCCGGAAATAGCCATTTGATAATCAACATATTCTTTATCAAGCATATTGGTTGAAGCGTTCAGATAGTCGCTGACCTGTTGTTTATCATCTGGAAAAACCGTCTCCATAAAATCATGGAAACTGATGGATCTGTTTTCTTTTTTATCGGATTTAATTCCTGCCGGAAAGCTGCTGTATTGAAGCAAGTTTGTCCTATGGATGAAAATCCAGTGTCCGATTTTGGCAACTTTTTCTACCTCCTGGAGTTTGTGATTGATTATTTCGATGCGTTGTTTGAGTAGAACACGCTGCGTGATGTCGCGATACTGACAAAGGAGATGTTTTTCGTCGTACCAGGAAATAATGCATTTGAAATAATAATTTTTACCTGCTACCTGTACTTCATAATTTTCTTCGGACCGGTCACCGGACTCGAGGACTTTGATGAAATTGCTTCGAAGTGCTTCCGCCGTTGATTCCGGAATTTGTTTGAACAAATTTTTTCCCAGGAAATAGGTGGTATCCTGCATAAACCATCGATCTGTATGTATCTCCAGATCAACGCAGACCCCATCCCTATCAAGAAGGAACATGGTGTCCGAGGTGAGTTTTAGTATTTTGTGGGCGTTTTCAGGATTGTTCAAAAATCCGAATTCGGAGGATTGATTTTTGGACATTGGTTCAATATCGTTGAGTGTCTTTGTATACTAACAAATGTACGCTTTATTAGGAAAAATCAAACCGATGCATAAAAAAAATCAGGTAGAATCTTTTTGTGGCCAAAATTGAAAACGAAGTCTTATCTTTGTTTCTGTACAAAGTCTTATTTGAACAGAGTAATACCTGAGTTATGGAATCCAATGAAAAAATACATACCATTTTGGTGGCTGAAGATATCGACAGCAATTTCGCATTGGTAGACATTATGCTCCGGAAAGAATTCAACATTGTTCGTGCATGCAATGGAATTGAGGCGGTAAGACTGTTTGAGGAAGTGAATCCTAGTTTGATTCTGATGGATATTCAGATGCCTGAAATGAACGGGCTCGATGCAACCCGAATCATCAGAAAGATGAATTCAAACATACCCATTGTTGCCCTAACCGCTTTTGCTTTCAATTCAGATCGTATCGCGTTTTTGGATGCCGGAGGTTCAGATTATGTAGTCAAACCGATTGATCCCATGCAGTTGAAGGAAAAAGTAAAAGCCATTCTCTGCTAAGATTTATGGAAGAAGGCAGGATTTTCCTTGCCAACTGCCCCTTTGTCTCAACTCTTTTTCGACAAGATGGGTGAATTCGTAGTTTTTCAATCCCCAGTTCGGGGCGATGAGCAATTCCGGAGGCGACTGTGAAACAAAGCGTTCCACAGCGATGTCCGGCCTAAGATGCTCCAAAAAATCACAAACCGTTTCAATATATTCTAATGGTTCGGGAATGTGGACCAAGCTTGGGTCTGCTGCGACCTGAGCAGCCATTTTTGTACCTTTGATGAGCTGCAACTGATGTAGTTTGACGGTTTGAAGGGGCATTGTGCTCAGTACATCGGCGTGCCTGATCAACTCGTTGCGGCTTTCTCCCGGCAGACCCAAAATGAGATGCACACCTGTAGGAATGCCTCTTTCGGCGGTTCTGCGAACGGTGTCTTCGGTGCAGGCGTGGTTGTGCCCGCGGTTGATGAACTTCAGCGTTCGGTCGAGGGTGGATTCGACGCCGTATTCAATGAGGATGAAGGTTTTTTTTGATAAATCCTCGAGATAGTCCAGTAGTTCTTCCGGCATGCAATCGGGCCTGGTGCCGATGACAAGGCCTTTGACGCCAGGTACATCCAGCGCTTCCTGATAGAGTTTTTTAAGCCGGGCCAGCTCGCCGTATGTGTTCGTATAGGCTTGGAAATAGGCCAGATAATCCATATTGGGATACTTGCGGGCGAAAAAGCGGATGCCTTCCTCCAATTGGGCAGTGACGGTTTTCTCCGTTGCACAATAAGCCGGATTGAACGTTTGATTGTTGCAGTACGTACAACCACCCAAGCCTTTGCTTCCATCGCGGTTGGGGCAGGTGAAGCCGGCGTTGATGGAAATTTTCTGGACTTTTGTTTCAAAGTGTTCGTCCAAAAAAAACTGAAACTTTCGGTAAAGGGGCTTGTAGGGCATTTGCTTGCTTTTCTCGACAAAAATACACAAAAGGTACCTTAAAGAGCGTGCTACCCGATTCAAATTCGTATTTTTGCGTTGATAAAAAAACAACTGATGAAGAGATTCGTGCTAATATTGGCCTTTACTTTCTGCTTACTGGCTGCTCAAGCTGTCAGACCCACTTTGGAATTGGATTCCGTCGTCACCGGAAAATACAATGCATTGACACTCCCGGAAATGAAGCCCATGCTGGATGCCAAGTATTATACGTGCCTGGATGAATTGGGAAAGCACATCATCAGCTATGCGTTTCTGACCGGCAAACAGGCGGACGTGCTTTTTGATTTGGGCTCCGTGAAAGGAGAGGCACCAGAACGGATCACCGGTTACGAATTCAGCCCCAACGAGGCCAAAATCTTGTTATGGACGGAGAAAACGCCGATTTACCGTCGCTCTTACCTGACTGAGTATTATGTGTATGACCGTAAGCGCAATACCATCGAGCCTTTGTCATTGAATGGAGCACAACGCAATGCAAAGTTTTCGCCGGATGGCCGTTCAATCGCTTTCGTTCGTGATAATAATCTGTTTATTAAGCGTTTGGATTTTGGAACTGAAATTCAAGTGACTACGGATGGTGTTCGAAACTCGGTCATCAACGGTGCAACGGATTGGGTGTACGAGGAAGAATTTTTGGAAACCAGAGCCTATGATTGGTCCGCCGACAGCAAGTTTCTGGCCTATGTCCGTTTCAATGAAAAAGATATTCCATCGTATACGTTTTCGCTTTTTGGTGCTTTTGTAAGTAAACAGAAACGGGAGAAATACTATCCCGGGCAGTACAGCTTCAAATACCCTTCTTCCGGTGAACAGAATTCGGTGGTGACTGTTTGGGCGTTCAACATCCAGACGCGTTCTGCCAGACAGATGGATTTGTCGATTGCAGAAGAGGATTATGTTCCCAGAATCCGTTTCACCAAAAACAGCAGCCAATTGGCTGTGATGACGCTGAACCGTTCTCAGAACACGTTCAAGATGTATTTTGCCAATCCAAAATCGGCTCAGAGCACGCTGATTCTGACCGAACAATCGGAGACCTATCTGGATCCGATGCTGGATGCCATCAAGTTTAATTCAAAATACTTCACCTATGTCAGTGAAAAGGACGGATTCCGTCATTTGTATTTGTACGGTGCCAACGGTGGTTTGCAAAAGCAACTGACTTCCGGAAAATGGGACTTGACCAAATTCATCGGTTGCGATACCATCAAGAATGTTTTTTATTATCAATCGGACGAAGACGATGCAACCAGGCGTTCGGTTTACAGCGTCGACCTGAAAGGAAAGAAGGTTTGTCTGACTTTGCGAAAAGGGGTGAACGATGCGTTCTTCAATGCCGATTTCACCTATTCCGTGCAGACCTGGTCGGAGATCAATACGCCGCCTGTTCATACGCTTAATGATCCGCTTGGTGTTGAACTCAGGGTGATCGAAAATAACAAGAAACTAAAGGGTGAACTGGCAGAATTCGGTTTCAAGGACAAGCAATTCATCAAGGTTCCGGCGGCTGATGGTCAGCAACTGAACGGTTGGATGCTCAAGCCTGTGGATTTCAGCAATGAAAAAAAATACCCGGTGGTTTTGGTTCAATACAGCGGACCGGATTCCCAACTTGCATTGGATAACTACGATTTTGATTGGGAATATTCGCTGGCGCAGGAAGGCTATATCGTAGTCTGTGTGGATGGTCGGGGAACAGGTGGCCGTGGTGCCGCTTTTCGGAAATCGACGTATATGCTATTGGGTTTACAGGAAACGCAGGACCAGATTGCCGTGGCAGGCTGGGTGAAAAACCAGACTTGGGCGGACCCAGAACGCATCGGTATTTGGGGTTGGAGTTACGGAGCCTATATGACACTGATGTGCATGACGGATGCCACCTCACCATTCAAGGCCGGTGTGGCAGTAGCTCCAGTCTGCGATTGGCATTATTACAATACGGTCTATACGGAACGATTCATGCGGACGCCGAAGGAAAACCCGGATGGCTACGCGAAAACGTCTCCAATTTTGCGGGCAGCCAACTTGAAAGGGCATTTGTTGCTGATTCATGGTTTGGCCGATGACAATGTACGGTCGAACCAATCGATGGATATGACAGAAGCCCTGATCAGAGCGGGCAAACAGTTTGACATGCAGGTGTATCCCACCAGCAACCACAGCATTTTGGGCGATACGTACCGCCTGCATCTGTACCGGAAAATGTTCGATTTTTTCAAGCACAATCTGTAATGGGCAACTATGTTCGCAAGCCGGAATGGCTGAAAACCAAGCTGGGTGACAATGAGCAATTTGCCCATACCCGGCGGGTGATTGAGGGCCATCAGTTGCATACCATCTGCACCAGTGGGAAATGCCCCAATCAGGCGGAATGCTGGAGTCGGGGAACAGCTACCTTCATGGTGCTCGGTGAGATATGCACGAGGTCTTGCGGTTTCTGCAACACCTTGACCGGTAAGCCTTTGGCGCCGGATACAGACGAGCCGAGCAGAGTGGCTGAGTCGGTGAAGCTGATGGGACTGAAACACGTGGTGCTGACTTCGGTGGATCGGGACGATTTGCCCGATTTGGGAGCTGCGCATTGGGTTCAGGTGATAAAATTATTGCGGGAAGTGAACCCGACGACCACCATCGAAGTGCTGATTCCTGATTTTCAGGGTCGTATCGAGTTGATTCAACAAATCATCGACGTGAAACCGGAGATTGTTTCGCACAATCTGGAAACGGTTCGGCGACTCACACCGGAGGTGCGTTCAGCCGCTAAATATGTTATGAGTCTGAAGGTGCTGAAACAGTTATCTGAAGCAGGTGTACGTGCGAAGTCGGGATTGATGCTGGGATTGGGTGAAACGGAAGCAGAGTTGCTGGAGTCGATGGACGATTTGCTCGCGAATGGTTGCTCCATTCTGACGCTGGGTCAGTACATGCAGCCGACCCGGAAACATTTGCCGGTTCAGGCATACATCCATCCGGATGATTTCAAACGTTATAAGGAAATTGGATTGAAAAAGGGCTTTGCCTTTGTGGAGAGTGGGCCGTTGGTGCGGTCTTCCTACCACGCGGAAAATCAAATTTAATTTTAAGCCCTGTATATTAGAAAGATGCAGGGTTTTTTTGTGAGTTCTGGCGAACTTTTTTTCCAGGCGGAAGCGCTTTTGGTCAGGATGCTTTCTTCGGGACCGGTCAGGTCGAAGGCTACGCAGATGCGGGTTTGCGGCCTCAAAGTGGTGACGAGGTCTTCCAACATCTTGCTGTTTCTAAAGGGCGTTTCGATGAAAATCTGCGTCATGTCTTCGGCGTAGGAACGGTTTTCAAGCCTTTTTATCGCTTTCAGCTTATCTTCTTTTTCAACAGGCAGATAGCCTTCGAAGGCAAAACGTTGGCCGTTGAAACCGGAACCCATGAGTGCGAGTAAAATGGAGGAAGGGCCGACCAGAGGAACCACTTTGTACCCTTTTTCCTGAGCAATACGGACGATGTCGGCACCAGGGTCGGCGATGGCCGGGCAACCGGCTTCGGAGAGCAAGCCCATGTTCTGGCCTGCCTTCAAAGCATTCAGGTAACCGGCAATTTGTTCTGCGGTGGTATGTTTGTTGAGGGTGTGGAAGGTGCAGGCGTCAATGTCGAAGCTTTTGTCAGAGGCTTTCAGAAAGCGTCTGGCCGTGCGAACGTCTTCCACGATGAACTGCCGGATGGGAAGCAGCAATTGCCTGTTGAATTCCGGTAGGACGTTCTCCAGCGGGCTGTCGGATAAGTGTACAGGAAAAAGGTAAAGCGTACCGGGCATAAAGAGGAATTTTATGGGCACAAAGATAACGGAATTTTGCCGTCTTTGAAGAATTCTGGCTTACTTTGCAGTTCAAACTCGAGCGATGAATTTACCCGATGCTTTTATTGAAAAAAACCGCGCCTTGCTGGGTGATGAGGCCGAAGCGCTTTTTGCTGCGCTGGACGAACCATCGCCGGTGAGCATTAGGCTGAATCCGTTCAAACCGACCACTTCTGCAGTCTTGGAAAAGGTTGCTTGGTCTTCATCGGGCGTATATTTGCCTGAACGCCCCGCCTTTACCTTCGATCCCTTGCTTCATGCCGGTTGCTATTACGTACAGGAAGCGTCGTCCATGTTTGTGGAAAAGGCATTGAATCAGGTGGTTGAAATCATTGGCTCACAGCCCTTGACTGTTTTGGATTTATGTGCCGCACCAGGGGGGAAATCCACGCTGCTGGCATCTTGTCTGTCCAAAGATAGCTTACTGGTTGCAAATGAATTGAACCGTTTGCGTGCCAATATTTTGGCTGAGAACCTTATCAAATGGGGTCTGCCTAATGTGGTGACGACACAGAGCGACGCCACGGCTTTCTCCTCCATGACCGATTTTTTTGATGTGGTACTGACCGATGTGCCCTGTTCGGGTGAAGGTATGTTCCGAAAAGATCCGGATTCGGTCGGGGAGTGGTCGGTGGATAATGTGAAAGTGTGCGCTTCCAGGCAACGGGATATAGTTGGTAACATTTGGTCTTCATTGAAGCCCGGTGGTTTTTTGATTTACAGCACGTGCACCTATAATATAGCTGAAAACGAAGAAAACGTGCAGTGGATTTGTGAGGAACTGGGTGGTGCTTTGGTGAAAATACCGGTAGAGCAGGGTTGGGGCATTTCCGGTGCCAAGGGCCCCAATAAGGAACTTGCTGTGAATCGGTTCTTTCCTCATCGAGCCAAGGGGGAAGGCTTTTTTCTGGCTTTGATTCAAAAGGATGGTGAACACGAAGGCGGAACAATATATAGCAAATCGGCTCGTACAAAGAATTCAGCCGGAAAAAAAGCGCCGGTCATTCCTGCTGAAATCAAACAACTTTTGCTGAACGATGCTGCTTTTGAATTTTACACAGACCGTCAGGGGCGAATCTGTGCTTTTCCGACAAGCCATCTTGCTTCGCTGAGACGGTTGGAGGAAAACCTCCGTGTGGTGCATGCTGGTATTGTTTTGGGCGAAATCAAGGGCAAGGACCTGCTGCCCGATATTTCACTGGCGATGTCGGTTAACCTGAACCAGGATGCGATTAAGACCTTTAACTTGGATAAGAAGCAAGCGATCGATTATTTGCGTCGGGAGGCGTTGGCTTTGCCTGAGGCATGCCCCCTGGGTTGGGTGCTGATGTGCTTTGAGGGGCAACCGTTGGGTTGGATGAAGAATATTGGCAACCGTGCCAACAACGGATACCCCAATGAGTGGAGAATCCGTTCGGAAAATCCGTTCTAAAAGCATTAACCCCCTTATTTTTCCACAACGGTCATTTTCATCAGTACATCCTTGACCGGACGATCCTGTGCTCCAGTTTGTACTGCCTGAATCTTACCGACTACGTCCAAACCTTCGATAACTTCTCCGAATACGGTGTATTCTCCATCCAGATGCGGCGTACCTCCAATGGTTGAATACGCTTTCTTCTGTTCGGCCGTGAAGCCGCCTTTGGATGGATTTTTCTTAAATTCGGCTTCGGTCTGTAGGACGAGTTCAGCTTGCAGTTTGTTCAGTCCTGAAGTGTCTTTGCTGGCCTGCAATTTTTGAATGGTATCCATGCGTTGCTTGGCCAGCGACTGGAAATAAGACTGCATGGCCTGTTGCTTTTTCTGGTCTTCCATACCTGCCAGTTGGACTTCGGAATAAACATCGCCCCAAACAATGTAGAACTGAGAACCGGAAGATGCTTTCAATGGATTCGCATCGTCGCCGGTGCGGGCAGCAGAAAGGACGCCGCGTTTGTGGAAAAGCTGCGGATAAACGATTTCAGCAGGAATGGTATAATTGGGTCCGCCTGAACCGAGAGATTTTCCGGCGGGTGCATTTTTTGATTCTGGATCGCCGCCCTGAATCATGAATCCTTTGATGACGCGGTGGAAAAGCAGGCTGTCGTAGTAGTGCTGTTCCACGAGTTTCAGGAAATTGTCGCGGTGTTGGGGAGTTTCGTCGTAGAGACGGATTTTGATGTTGCCCAGCGAGGTTTCGATCAGGACGATGTTGCTTTTGGCGTTGGCTTCAGTGCTCATGCTGCAAAAAAGTATTAAGAGGGTGTATAAAAGAATGCGTCGTGACATAGGACTACTTTTTAAGATTTGGTTGGCAAAGATACTATATTTTTAGTACTTTTGTGCCTGCTTAAAAACTGCAAAAAACTCTAAATCCCAAGCAATTTATGAAACCAACACTTTTCGTTTTGGCAGCCGGAATGGGTAGCCGTTACGGTGGTCTGAAACAAATGGACGGCCTCGGTCCCAACGGTGAAACCATCATGGATTATTCCATTTATGACGCTTACCGTGCCGGTTTTGGCAAAGTCGTATTCGTGATCCGTCATTCGTTCGAAGAAGATTTCAGAAACATCGTCGTCAATAAATATCAGGGTAAACTTCCCGTTGAAATCGTTTTCCAGGAAGTGGATTATCTGCCCGAAGGTTTCACCTGCCCGGCTGACCGTGCCAAGCCCTGGGGTACCAACCATGCTGTGCTGATGGGCAAAGATGCCATCAAGGAACCCTTTGCCGTAATCAATGCCGACGACTTCTACGGTCGTGAAAGCTATGTGGTTTTGGCAGATTGGTTGAGCAAGATGGAAGGCAAGAAAAACGAATACTGCATGATCGGTTACCGTGTGGGCAATACCTTGTCCGAAAGCGGTTCCGTTGCTCGCGGTGTATGTTCCAAAGATGAGGCTGGCAATTTGACCACCGTGGTTGAACGCACCTACATCATTCGTGACGCTGATGGCAAGGTGAAATACAAGGACGAAAACGAAACTATGGTAGCCGTGGACGAAAACGCTCCTGTTTCCATGAACATGTGGGGCTTCACACCTGATTATTTCGACTATTCCGAACGCGATTTCAAGACCTTCCTGAAAGAAAGCGAAGGCAACCTCAAAGCTGAATTCTTCATTCCGCTTGTGGTGAACAACCTCATCGTTGCTGGAACGGCGACCTGCCAGGTGTTGGATACCCCCTCCAAATGGTTCGGGGTGACATATGCTGAAGACCGTCCGGCGGTGGTTGCAAAAATTGAAGAGCTGATCAAGGCTGGGGAGTATCCTTCACCACTTTGGTAGTAGAATACGTATCATCTAAAAGGGCTGAATTCGGTTTTTCTGGAATTCAGCCCTTTTGATACCAAGCCACTTACTTCCTGATTGAATAAATGATTCTTCACGCATGAAAAATGCTTTCATTCTCTTTTTGATTTTTTTTGCTGTGATAACACCTTTCACTAAGGTCCAGTCACAGTCGCCCGTTAAACATACCCGGTTGGACAGCATCAAACCCGGTGAAGTTTGGTCGGATGCAGATGGGAACCACATCCAAGCCCACGGTGGTGGCATCATTAAAATTAAGGGCACCTACTTTTGGTACGGTGAGCAGCGTGGTAAAGGTTTGGATCCGGCCTATCGGTACGTTAGTTGCTACAGCTCAAAAGACCTGATGAACTGGAAATTCCGTGGCAATGTTGTCAAGATGCTGCCTCCGGATTCCTTGGCAAGCAATTGGATTCTGGAGCGTCCCAAAGTGTTTTATAATGCAAAAACCATGAAATATGTCATGTATTTCCATTTGGATGACGCCAAATACCAGATTGCGCAGGTAGGAATTGCTGTTTGTGACAAACCGGACGGAGAATTCAAGTACGTTAAGCGATTTCGACCGCTTGGTCATGAGAGCCGTGATATTGGTCAGTTTATCGACGATGATGGAACAGCTTACTTGGTTTTTGAAGACCGCCCATACGGATTTCGTATAGCCCGGCTTTCGGAGGATTATATGGATGTTGAGAAGGAAATGACCCTTGTAAAAGCTCACATGGAAGGGGGTGCCATTGTTCATTACAAAGGGTTGTATTATTCCATTGGTTCTGAATTGACTGGATGGAATGCCAACCCTAATAAATATTCAACTGCTCCAACTTTGGAAGGCCCTTGGACTGAATTTCAGGATATTGCTCCCAAAGAAACAAACACCTACGGGTCACAGTCGACCATGCTCATCAAAGTTGTAGGCAGTAAGAAAACCACCGTCATATTCATGGGGGACAAATGGAATCCAAAAAACCAATGGAACTCCCGTTACCTTTGGATGCCTTTGGACATTGGAGATGGAAAACTCTGGTTACCGAAACCACAACCGTGGAAATTGAATATTAAGACCGGAGAGGCAACAATGCATCACTGAATAGCTCTATATTTTTATTTTTTTTTGAGTAAACATGACGATTGAATCGTACTTGTGATATATATCTATGACTTTATGCGCCGTACCTTCCTGTTGATTTTCAGTATATTTTTCTTCTTTACTGCCTTTTGTTCGGAATTGGCTATTTATCCGGTTCCGAAAGAAATAGTGTATGGCTACCACAACGATGATTTTACTGTAAAAGTACGTGTGCCAGGCGGCATTTGGCAGGATTTGTTCGAATACAAAGTTCGTGTCGATTTGGATGAGCCTCAGTTGGCATCTATGGTGCAGTTCGATTTCTCAGGTCAGGTGGAAGTGATGATTAAAAAGAATAACGGTCTTGTTCAAAAAGTTGATGTTCGTCCGTTGGTTACTAAGATTGCTCCCGTAATCAAAGGCAATGTCATTTTTCTAACATTGAACAAACCACAGAAACTTTCCATTGAATTCAACGGAGATCGTTTGCACAATCTGCATCTTTTTGCTAACGAACCGGAAAAGGAAGTGCCTTTGGCAACTGACAGTAATGTGATATACTTTGGTCCAGGTATCCATAAGCCGGACGATTTGCCTGGAATTGAATTCAGAATCCCTTCCAACAAGACGGTTTACTTGGCCCCAGGTGCCATTCTGAAAGGTAAACTGGTGGTCAATAAGGCTGAAAATGTTCGCATTATTGGAAGGGGAATGATTGATCAGACGCAGCGTGGTGTAGAAGTGACCCACTCCAAAAACGTGCTGATCGATGGAATTACGGTGGTCAATCCCGATCATTATACAGTGTATGGCGGAGAAAGCCAAGGCCTTACGATACGAAATCTGAAATCCTTCAGCTGCAAAAGCTGGAGCGATGGTATTGACCTGATGTCTTGCAAGGATGTTCGAGTGGAGGATGTTTTCATGCGAAATTCGGATGATTGCATCGCCATCTATGGGCATCGGTGGGATTTTTATGGGGATTCAAGGAACATTTCCGTGCAGAATTCCATTTTATGGGCGGATGTGGCTCATACAATCAACATCGGCCTTCACGGCACAAGCGAGGGAAAACACGATCTTATTGAGAATCTTACTTTTAAAAATATTGACATCTTGGAACTGGATGAGGATGATCCCAACTATCAGGGTTGTATGGCCATATGTGCCGGAGATAACAATACAGTGAGCAATGTTTCCTTTGAAGATATCCGGGTTGAATCTATTCAGGAAGGAAAGCTACTTGATGTAGAAGTGGTCTATGATTCAAAATACAGTACTGCGCCCGGAAACGGTATTGATAATGTCCAGTTTAAGAATATATACTATCAGGGTATGGGAGAGGGGCCATCCTTGCTTAAAGGTTTTGATTCCAACCGTATTGTACAGAATATTCGTTTTGAAAATATGGTGATCAATGGTGTACGGGCGCGTTCGCTCAGTGAAGCCAATATTGTGACAGGAGAAAATGTCAAAGACGTTTCCTTCAAATGAAATGCCGTTTGTACTGAAGTATTAAAACATGGTTTTTATCAGTATATTCGTAGGGGCAATGAGTACCTGAATAAATCGTTTTTTTACCGGGATGAACACGAAACACTTTTTTCTGCTACTACTAATCCTGTTTGGGAGTCCAACGTTGGGGTATTCTCGAAATGATTTGTACTTCAGGCATATCGATAGTAGTGACGGTTTGTCCGACAATCAGGTCCGCGGAATCCTTTCTGCCTCCGATGGTAGAATCCTTGTCAGAACCGTAGGTATGATCAATTTCTACGATGCCACGACTTTTAAGTACAGCCGTTACAATGCCGACAAAACCTACAAATGGAATTACAGCAGTTCTGAGTTTGAGTACATCGATCAGGATGAACGTATCTGGATGAAAGAAAATGGTCAATTATTGTTGTTTGACCTGAAAACGAACAGATTTGTTTACAACATTGCCGAGATACTCTCCAATTATGGGATTGGTGAAACCCTGAAAGATGTTTTTCTAGATAATGAAAGAAATTATTGGTTTCTAACACAAAGCAATAAGCTGTATTATTGCGTTGCACATTCTGCAAAATCCTTACTTGTTTCTGATTTATCCACACAAGATGCCCGTTTTAATCGTGTTTTGTGTTTGACACAGTCAGGACAGAATGTATTCATACTCTACCAAAGCGGCTTGATCCGATTATTTGATACCAAAAAGGAACGATTTTCAACAACGTTGGATTTTTTAAAAAACAGAGTCCATTCGGGTACGTTGCGCTATATGATGAAACGGGATTCCGAAGGATCTGTTTGGGTGATGTTCAACGGTCGGGAGGGAGGCCTTTTCAAGTATGAACCAAAAACCTCAAAATGGGAGACCTTTTTGAAACCAGGCGATTTTTATACTTTTTTCGATATAGATCGGCAGGGTACGGTATGGGTCGGTACGCGTGATGGACTTTGGATGATCAAGAAAAATAGGGCGCCTGTAAAAACTTCCTCTTTCAAATTATTGGAAGGCGGAAGTTTGACCAATGACATCAGCACTGTTTATGCAGATCCCCAGGGAGGAATCTGGTTGGGCATGTTCAATCAGGGTGTTTTATATTATCACCCCAGTATCCTTAAGTTTAGGCAGTACAATAAGAAAACGACGGGAAGTCCAGTCATTCAGGAAGATGGTGTGCGTTGCTTGATGGAAAGTCCAACTGGTACCATTTTAGTCGGAACAGTGAAAGGCTTGCTGGAGTTTAATCCTGTGACGGAAAAATTTTCCGTTTATTCGCAACAGTTGAGAGAGGCTTTCTGTCTGCAACTTTATAAAGACCTTTCAGGCAGGTTGTGGGTGTCTACACTGAACAATGGATTGTTCTGTCTGGATGGGGAAAAAATCCGCAATTATCGGACCGGTCAGACTCCGGATGGGATTTTGGACAACAACGTTCGGGCCATTTTTCAAGATAAAGATGGATGTTTCTATTTAAGTACAGCTGATGGAGGTTTTGGACGGTTTTATCCCGAGAATGGTCGTTTCGAACCCATGAACAAACGTTTCCCAGCATTGAAAAATGTTCGTTTGATTACACATATTGTCCCTTTCCAGAGGAATAATTTGCTGGTGGCAGCGCAAAACGGGGTTTTTCTTTTTGATACCCAGACCAGTGGCATTCATATACCTTCAACAGGTTCATTGAAGATTGACAGTGCTTTCAGACATAGCAACAATAAATACAATTGCGTTTTTTCAGATAGCAGGGGTTTTACTTGGTTTGGAACACAGGTAGGACTGAACGTATGGTGCCCATCGCTGCAAAAAACGTACAGTTTTTACTTGGAACAAGGGCTTCCCAACAATTGTATCCAATCGGTGCTAGAGGATAAAAACCGTGATGTCTGGGTTGCTACCTCCAGCGGTTTGACAAGAATCAAAGTCACCATGAAGGCAAAAACGCCCGAATTTTCGTTTGTTAATTTTAACCAACTGGACGGATTGATCGAAGGTGAGTTTTATGAACGATCTGCTTTGGTAACCCGTCGTGGTATGTTGTATTTCGGAGGGATAAACGGTTTCAACCAGCTTGATCCCAGTCACATAACCTTTGGTGCGGATAATTTGAAACCGATTTTTGTAAAGTTGAAGATTTTCAATACAGAAATTGAGGAAAACGGGATTTATATGAACAAGGAAATTCTGAAAAACACGCTTTCTCAAACCAAGAAGTTGACGCTGAAATACAACCAGAATTTTATCACACTAGAATTTTCTGCCCTGAATTTTATCAATCCTACTAAAACATATTATCGTTATAGGCTGGAGGGTTTTGACAATGAATGGACCGAAACGCAGGCAACTGACGGAACGGGTCGGGTGACATACACCGGTTTAAGGCCTGGAAAATACTACCTTAAAGTCTATGCCGCAAACAATAGTAAGATTTGGAATGGGAATTATTCAGAAATGGAGATTGATATTAAAGCTCCGTTTTGGGCAACTCCATTAGCCTATTTCGTTTACTTTTTGTTGGTCACCTATCTTGTTTTTTTATTGGTGGAGTGGAGAATGAAGACCAATAGGAATACGTTTTTAAAAAAACAAGATGAAGAGCGCAGGTTGGAAAAAGAGAAACTGGACCAGATGAAATTCCGCTTCTTTACCAACATCAGTCATGAATTCAGAACTCCGCTCACCTTGATACTTACACCGTTGGATTCCATACTGAAACGTCTGACAGATGAAACCCTAAAGAAACAATTGACAACGGTTCACAAGAGTGCAAATGATTTGCTCAACTTAGTCAATCAATTACTGGATTTCAGAAGATTGGAAATGAAAGGAGAAAAGCTGACGCTTTCCTATTGCGACATTATGGAATTTATGGATACTATTTATGATTCTTTCCGTGAAACGGCTGCTAATAAAGGGATTGCGTTCAATATTGAACATCGGAAGGCGAACCTCTATCTCTATATCGACAAGGACAAGGTTCACAAGATTAGTAACAATTTGCTCTCCAATGCGTTTAAATTCACACCTGCAGGAGGTGTTGTCACTATACGAATCGGAGAAGAAGCCGCACCTCCAAGATCTGAAACACTTTCGGATTTTCTGAGAATTGATGTTTCGGATACGGGTGTGGGCATGCCTGAAAAGGATGTTGCTAACATATTCAACCGCTTTTATCAGGCGAATAACTATTCGGATTCGAACACTGGAAGTGGCATTGGGCTGCATCTGGTAAGAGAATATGTCAAGTTGCACAACGGGGAGGTTATGGTTTCGAGTGTGTTGAATAAAGGGTCGGTTTTCAGTATCTATATTCCGCTTGATCTGCATCCGGTCAATGAAACTGTTCAAGCTGAACCGGATGATATTTCTAATTCGGTTGATGTCGATGTTACGGTTTTGGACGAAACAAAACTGACCCTGTTGGTGGTAGAGGACAATCTGGAGTTCAGGAACTTCTTGGCAGAATCGTTGATGGAATCGTATAAGGTCTTGGTTGCTTCGAATGGTCAGGTTGGCAGTGAGATGGTTTTGAAAAAAATGCCTGACTTAGTCATAAGCGATATCATGATGCCTAAAGTGGATGGAATAGAACTTTGCAAACGGATAAAATCGGACATCCGTACTTCCCATATCCCAATCATTTTGCTCACGGCCAAGATTTCGGAAGAATACCAGCTAGTTGGTTACGAAGCTGGGGCGGATGCATACATCGCCAAGCCATTCAATATGGATATTCTTTTTCTGCGTATACGGAAATTGATTGAGCAACAGGAAAATCGTAAAGCGTTGTTCCAAAGGACTATTGATGTTAATCCAAGTTCTATTACCATTACCTCTTTGGATGAAAAATTAGTTCAGAAAGCACTTGATTGTGTGGAAAAAAATATGGATAATCCGGAATATTCGGTTGAGGAACTCAGTACGGACATTGGTATGAACAGGACACACCTGTATCGAAAACTGCAATCGATTGTGGGTATGACTCCATCGGATTTCATTCGGTCCATTCGGTTGAAGCGGGCTGCACAACTGTTGGAAAAGAGTCAGTTGAATGTTGCTGAAATTGCCGATATGGTCGGTTTCAACACTCAAAAATATTTCAGTAAATATTTTAAGGAAATGTTTGGGGTATATCCGTCTCAATATGGCAGGAATAAATAGGCTTAATAGCAGTATTCATGTGATGCCAAGTTGGGTGAAGTAGTTTTTAACTGATATAATTTAATAGTATGATTCTGATTAAAAGAAGTTTACTGGTGTTTTTCATGTTTTGGATGTGCTCAACAATTGTTCGGTCTGAGCAACTTCCGGAATTAAAATTGTGGTACGACAAACCCGCACAGCAATGGACGGAAGCACTTCCTCTCGGAAACGGGAAACTGGGTGCCATGGTTTTCGGAGGTGTATCCGATGAATTGATCCAGTTGAATGAAAGTTCCTTATACAGTGGAGGGCCTGTCAAACAATCGATCAATCCGAATGCAAGTACGTACCTGCCACAAATCAGAGAAGCCTTGTTGAAGGATAAGGATTATTCCAAAGCGGACAGACTTTGCAAGAAAATACAAGGGCTATTTACGGAGTCGTATTTGCCGATGGGTGATATCAAAATTCATCAGGATTTCGGGACTGCTGCCTTTTCTGACTATTACAGGGATTTGAATATTCAAAAATCCGTGTCTGTTACTCGTTTTAAAGTTGGAGGCATTACCTATAAGCGTGAATTGTTTTGTTCTGCCCCAGCCAATGCCTTGGTAATTCATTTAACCGCTGACAGGAAGAAATCACTGACGTTTGATGTTGCTGCCCTAAGTCCGTTGCGGGCATCCATTTCCACAAAAGGTAACCAAGAGCTGATTATAAACGGAAAAGCGCCTTCGCATGTGGATCCCAGTTATTACAATCCGGGGAACCGTGAACATGTGGTCTATGATAGTACGAGCAGTGACGGCATGCGTTTCCAGTTCCGGGTTCATGCCAATGTGAAGGGGGGAACGGTTCGGACCGACGCGAATGGTATTCATGTGGTAAAGGCCGATGAAGTCATTTTGTATGTAACGGCTGCCACCAGTTTTAACGGCTTCGACAAAAGTCCGGTTACAGAAGGTAAGGACGAAAACAAATTGACGTCTGAAGCGATGGCCAATGCCCGGAGTAAGTCATATAAAGCTTTGCTAAATGACCATCAGGCAGATTTTAGTCATTTTTTTGACCGTGTTCACTTTTTTGTGAAAGACACGATGATGCGCAATCCACAAACTTCTTTGCCCACTAATGAACGTTTAAAAGCGTATTCCAACGGTGCTTACGATCCTTTCCTAGAAACACTGTACTTTCAGTATGGCCGATATCTGCTTATTTCCTGCTCACGTCCCGGCGGACCTCCTGCCAATTTACAGGGTATCTGGAACAAAGAGATGAGGGCTCCATGGAGTTCCAATTACACCATCAACATCAATACGGAGATGAATTACTGGCCGGCCGAACTGACCAATTTATCGGAGATGCATCAGCCCTTGCTCGACTGGATTGGCAATCTGGCCGTAACCGGAAGCCGAACTGCCAAAGAATTCTATGGTGCGAAAGGTTGGGTTGCCCATCATAATTCAGAAATATGGGCCACCTCCAATCCGGTGGGTGACTTGGGAGCTGGTGATCCTGTCTGGGCAAATTGGGCCATGGGTGGGAACTGGCTATGCCAGCATTTGTGGGAACACTACGCCTATACCGGGGATAAAAATTTCCTGTCGGAGAAATATCCCTTGATGAAGGGTGCGGCACTTTTTACATTGGATTGGCTGGTTCAAGACAGCGCAGGTTATTTGGTTACTGCGCCCTCTACAACTCCCGAAAACAAGTTCAAGGATAAAAACGGGGTGCAACAAGGCGTTTCTGTAGCTACCACCATGGACATGTCCATTATCCGCAATCTTTTCACGAATGTGATAGATGCTTCTAAAGCCCTGAACATCGATGAGGCATTCCGGGATACCTTGTTGGCGGCTGAAAAGAAACTTTTCCCATTGCAGATTGGCAGTAAAGGTCAGTTGTTGGAATGGTCTGAGGAATTTGAGGAAACCGATGTGCATCACAGACATATATCGCACTTATTCGGCCTGTTCCCTGGAAATGAAATTACACCTGCAACTCCTGATTTCTTTAATGCCAGCAGGAAAACGCTTGAGATTCGCACCGACGTTGGAACCGGTTGGAGCAAAGGTTGGAAAATCAACTGGTGGGCAAGGCTTCAGGATGGTGACCATGCTTATAAATTGGTACGGACGTTGCTGAATTATGTGGAAACATCTCAGGGGGGAATGCTTGGCGGTGGAACGTATCCAAACTTCTTCGATGCACATCCACCGTTTCAGATTGACGGAAATTTTGCCGGAACTGCCGGGATGGCTGAAATGTTGATGCAGAGTCATCAAGGCTTTATTCAACTTTTGCCTGCATTGCCAAAAGCTTGGGGTTCAGGAGGGATTAGCGGTTTAAAGGCTAGAGGAGGTTTTGAGGTTTCCATCCGCTGGAAAAATGGCTCTTTGAGTAGAGCCTCCATCAAATCCTTGAATGGAAATGACTGCAAAGTAGTCACTCCTTTGCCCGTAAAATTGGTGGGTACAAACATCGTTTCTACCAAAAAAGGGGATATCTTTGAACTGACCTTTAAGACCTCACCATCTAAAACCTATCAACTGGAACGATGAAGTATTTATCCATTAGCCTCTTACTATTTCTTGCTTCTCTGCCGTTGGAATGCTATGCGGAGAACGGAATCTATGCCAAGAATCCGGCTATTAAGGAGTTAGATATTCAATCGTGGTCAAATCTAAATGTGTCAAAGGAAGGGTATGAGCTGAAATTGCCCGGAAGTGCGGTCTATACGGTCCCCGATGGAGAAAAAGGCTGGTACATCCGTGGATTGATGAGCGAAAACGATGGGGTGATTGATGCTCGGCATTGGTATGGAATGCAGTTTGATCTTTATTTGGATAAAACGGAGTTGTTTGATTTATCCCTGACACTTTCCATTCCAACGCAAAAAGGACGCCATGATTTGGCGGATTCCACGGTAGCAAGCATAAAGCTTCAAAGAAAGGGCTGGCATTCAGTCTCGATCCCGTTCCAATCGTTCGATTTCAACCGAGGTCAGGAATACATGCTGAAATATATTAAAAGCATTCGATTGACCGGAAAGTATGCTTTAGTTAAAGAACCGACCGTGATAGCGATCCGTTCAGTCCGTTTGATTCGGGGAAATCCATTGTATCTCGATGCCGAGATTCGTTCCAAGCCCGGTGATTCAGACAGTACTGTTTGCTACCAAGTACTAGCAGGTAATAGCTCGGATCGGGTTCAGCAGGTGAATTTTTCGATTCGGCGTCAAGGTTGGGAAGCTATGAAAGCGACTGTTTCTCCTGCTTTCGTGACGCTTGAACCTGGCCAAGAAAAACAGGTCCAGGTTTTGGTTAAACTCCCAGCTTCAGCCCCCGGAGGCGCTCAAGAGAAACAAACATTGTTGGCATCTACGGCAACAAGCAGTGAAACAATGGATTTTATAACTGTTCAACGCTTAGAAGGTCCATATCTCATTCATACTAAGGCTGGTTGGCAGGCAATCAAAGACAAGGTAAACAGATACGATTGGGCGAAAGAGGCCTTGAAAGTCCATTTGAAAAATGCGGATGAATTCGTAGTGCCGGAAGTCCCTAAGGGTGGAATCAGTGGTGAAAACACGAATGCGATTTTATCCTCTTCTTTACGACCAAAGATTAATTCTTTGTGTATCGCTTGGGCATTGACGAACGAAAAAAAGTATGCCGAAAAAATCGCGTTACTACTTAAGCGGTTTTCAGCCCCTGATGCTTATCCGGCCACCTTGCATGCTGGAAGTCAATGGGTTCCACAAGAAGGTGAGTTAATTATTGAATTGGCCCGCGGATACGACCTTATCAGAGACGAAGGGATTCTGACCCAGGCCGATAAGATTCAAATTGAGCATGCTTTCAGGCTTTATGTCGAAACCATTGAGGACGGTTTCGGCAATGGAGGCATTTCCAATTGGAGTGTTTTCAACCTTGGCCCTGCTGCACAATGTGCGCTTGTCTTGCAGGATTTTCACTTGTTTAATGAACTGCTGGATAGCCCCTGCGGTTTGCGCGACCATTTCCGCTATGGTTTGATGGACGATGGATGGTGGTACGAAGTTTCGTTAGGCTATAATTTGGGCTGTGCCGAGGTATACACACAATTGGGACTGGCTGCCCAACCTTTTGGCATCGATCTACTGCATGAAAAAATGCCAGTTTCGCTCTCGAAAAATGTTGGCCTTCGACCGTTCGAATATGAAAACTTTGAGGGAATGGCATTTGGAAAGTTTGGCCCAATCAAACGCAATTTCCTGACTATTAAAGATATGTGGGACGCAATTGTGGCCTATCCCGATTATCGTGGTGTGATGTTCGGCATGGGCGACGGTCATGAAAGCCTTGTTGGAAGCGGCCCTTTCGAGATGGCCTATTTTGCATTCAGGGATTCGTCCTATGCGTCCGTTTTAAAACAAAGCAAAACAAGGGATTTAGTGTATGGTATACCTGAACTGCCTGCTCAAACGCCTCTTTTATACTCCAAATCTGCTCACTCCGACAATGCTGGTATTGCTGTTTTGCGTTCTCAGACTGAAGGTAGGGAGCAAAAGGATCAAATCCAAGCCGCTCTAAAATATGGCACGCATGGAAGTTATCACGGACACTTTGACCGAATGAGTCTATTGTCATTGATGCGCTATGGCCACAGTTTCTGGAACCCGGAAACATCTTGGTTCGGTTACGGCTCCTATATGTATAAATGGTGGGTGCAGACTTCGATGGCTTCGAACATGGTCGTTGTGGATGGCAAAATGCAGGAACCGACGGAAACGATACCCAGTCTTTTTTTTAGTGGGAAAATGATGCAGACCATGGTGCTGGAGAATACTGCCCGCTGGAGCAATCCCCCTTATTTTGGCGGTTATCAGCAAATAAAGCAAGTAAAAAGCGGTGATGTATCGTTTGTACCGGTTCCTGACAATCATCCCGAAGTGACTGCTGTTACGGATTATACGGAACCCGTTTTGCAGAGGCGTCTGATGGTAGTGACCGATGATTACGTTGTCATGGCGGATTATCTGAAAGGTACCAAAGAGCATACATTTGACAACTTGTTGCAACTTCGCGGTGTCCGACCAGATTCAACGCTGAAGTTTGCCGGGCACGACGCGCAGTTTGATGAAAGTCCGCTAAGCAGTGGTCAGTTTATTACTTCCGTCGATAATTTCAAAACCTCCAAAGGTGCAACGATTCCGTCCAGATTGTTGCCTTATTCCGGCGGAGAATGGGAAAGGGGTGGTTTCAATGGATTTCAGGAACCTGGGATTCTGAACATCGATGTGCACCATGTCTGGCCTCAAAAGGGCATTGTTCGCATTGGGAACTATGCTGAAGGCAGGAATGTCAGTAAAAAACTGGTGTTTAGCGTTCTAGCTGATAGCAAAATACTGACGACGGACAGTTTAGGGACTTGGATTCTAGGAAAGAAATCGGTCGATGTTTCCATAAAGGGAGTAAAAAATCTGCAACTCAGGGTTTGGACCAACAGAGGAGTGAACGGGAGCAATACCCTCTTTTGGGCAAATGCCAGAATCCTGACCTCCAACGGAAGGGTGCTTTCGCTAGCCAGCTTAAAACCGGAATTGGTCAATACAATCTCTAACCCGGAAGCCGGAAGAGATTATCAGGGTGGTCCTGTCAAAATTGCCGGAAATGAATACAACGATGTAGTGCCTGCCGAACCCTCGAATACGACGGAAAATGCCATTGTCAACCTAAATTTGGATGGTTTGAACGCCGTACGGTTTCTTTCAGACATTGGAGGCGATTATCCGGTGGGTGACGAGGATCAACTTCGCAAAACGGTAAGTTACAGAATATCCGGCAAAGACGTTCGCTTTTTGACAGTCTTGGAACCCTACGAACGTATTAACAGAATTACAAAGGTGCAAGCCCTTTCTGCCAATGAATTATTGGTTGAACTTTCTGATGGTAGCGTTCAGCATATTAAGATCGAAAATCTGGATGGTTTGTCAGGAGGCGTTTCCGTTTCCATTTCTGAAGAGAAAAAGGGTCAGGTCATTCGTTCGGAGAATACGAACAAGAACTAATGATTTCCCTCAGTTTATCGGGTGAACGTATTCAGAAAATCTTCGAGAGGTAGTGCTGGCTCGTCAGCGGGCAAACTCCAAACCAATACATCCTGCAATTTCTTTTCTTTCAATAATCGTTGAAGATTCTCCGGAGAAGCATTCATCCAATGAATCACGTCGCGGCTTTCCTCGGGTGTCGTCAGACCCTGGATAAACGTATACAGCAATTCTTCTTTCATTGTTTCGCTTTTAGTATTTGGCCTTTATTGATATACGTTTTAGGAATACTGAATCCTTTTTTTTCTCAAAAAAACTCTTTTTGCCGCATGTTCAGTGATTACTTAACGGTTCAATGTTGTCAATGCGCAGTATATATTGACTATTTTATTTGTAACGGTTTGTGCAGACATCTGCAACCGTTCATCCCTTTCGTCTTGTCTGGACACCTTATTTTCGTCCTGTTATTTAGAAGGTGCCAAGCAAAAATACGACCATGAACGATTTTGATAAAAAGTTCGAAATTTTTTACACAGAAAACTATACCAAGGCTTTTCGTTATGCCAATTCTTTTGTCTTCGATACAGAAGTTGCACGCGATATTGCGTCGGATTCCATGCTTCGGATTTGGGAGATGAAAGATTCCGTCGATCCTGATAAAAACCTCAATGCCTTTCTATTTGTATCTATACGCAACAAATGCTTCGATCATTTGAGGCATGAACAAGTCAAGCAAAAATCTGCAGCCGAGTTCGGTCTGTTCATGCTTGAAACCATCACTCCTGCCGACTTTTATTCTGAAGAACTAACCATCATGGTGGAGCATGCTGTCGATTCCCTTCAGGAAACGACCCGGAGTTGTTTTTTGATGATTCGGATGAACGGAAAGTCCTATAAGGAGGTTGCTGAAGAGCTGAACATCACGACTCGTTCGGTGGAATATGAGTTGAAAAAAGCCGGAGAAGTGATGAGAAGGCTGTTGGCGGATTTTATCTGAATAATTGTTGCTATTCTTTCTACGTTCATTTCGTCTCCGAAATAATCAAACAGTTTTAAGAATAATCATTACTTTTGTGTGAGACCTTGTTAATGATTGTCAGTGTTTGTTTAAACATTTTCGATCTCGTTAAGAAATTGTAAATGATATAAATATGAATAGAACGGTTGCATTATTCATCGGCTTATTCTTTTGGATAGGATCCATCTTGGCGCAAGTGCCAACAGTCAAATTTTCCAATAACGACTTTGAACAATCCAAATTGAAACCCTGGATATGCATTGGGAACACCTCCACACTGACTACCTCCACAGTGCATTCTGGAGCACAAGCCTTGGAATTAAAAGCAGGCTCAACTGTTCAGACAACCCTGAAGCTTGTTCCTCTGTCAAGCTATAAATTGACTGGCTGGTTGAAAACAGAAAGTGGTTCGGGAGAAGTTCAGCTTAAAATCAATGGTTTGGGTGAACACAATACTGGTCTTGCCAGTGCGTTGGCTGACTGGAAGAAGGTGGAGCTGGTATTTGTGACCGGTGAAGGTCAAACGAATGCCTCCATTGAAATCACAAACCCGGAGAACCAAGCAAAAAGCAGAGCTTGGGCCGATGATTTCAGCATCGAATACATTGGTGCTTTCACCCAGGATAAACCCGCCGGAATTAATGCCCCGTCGCCACGTGTTCCAATTACGGATCTCGGAATTACCCAACAGGCGAATTCAAAACTGGATTGGTTGCTGGATGCCAAATTCGGAATGTTCATCCATTGGGGGATATATGCAAGCCTAGCCAAGGGAGAATGGGTGATGGAAAATCAAGGCATTTCACCCGAAGAATATCGGAAGATGGCTTATCCCGAAAGCGGAGACTTGTATTTTGCCGCTGACAAATTCAATGCCGATGAATGGGCTACTTTGGCCAAAGAGGCAGGTATGAAATACATGAGCATGGTCACGATGCACCACGATGGGTATTCACTTTTCGAAAGCAAATACATGAATGCCTTCACCAGCAAACAAACGCATAACCGCGACTTTGTCAAGGAATACGTGACTGCCTGCCGGAAACAAGGCTTGAAAGTGGGGCTTTACAAAACCCTGATCAATTGGCGCTACCCGGGATATTACGATGTCAGCGGAACGGATTGCAAGCCCAACAAATTTGGCTACACCACCGATATTTCCCATAAGGAGAATGCTCGTTTGATGAAAGAAGAACTCTATTGCCAAACCAAGGAATTGATGACCAAATACGGGAAAATCGACCAAATTTATTGGGACGGTGGTTGGCTTGGACAGCAGGGCAGTGATGCCGATGGTGCTTACTTCTGGGAGTCCGGCAAGTTTCAGGATCCAAATAGTCCTTGGCCGGTGAATCCCTATTTTCAGGATCTGGACGAAAAAACCGGTAAGCCGTTGGGCTTGATGGGGATGGTTCGTAAATATCAGCCCGACGTCCTTGTCAATTCACGTACCGGCTGGTATGGAGATTATAAGTGTGAAGAAGGTAGTCAAACGATCACGGGTCCTGTACGTACCGAAGAAGTTTGCGAAAAGAACATGACCATGGCTCCGGGGTGGGGCTATACGCCTGCCCACGGCGATACCACCAAATTGATTTCTTGCAGTGGTGTAAAACGCATGCTGGCCGATTGCGTGATCCGAAACATGTCCCTATTGTTGAATGTTGGCCCGGACAGGCATGGTCAGATAACTCCCGAAGCACAGAACGTACTGAGGCAGACCGGAAAATGGCTTAAAAAAGTGGGCGAGGCGGTCTATGGCACCCGTGGCGGTCCCTGGAACCCAAAAGACGGTGTGTATGGTTATGCTTACAAGGGCAATACCATTTACATTTACCTGCTTAAGGATTTTAAGGATTCAGCGTTTTTGCTTCCTGCAATTAACAAGGGCCAGAAAGTGATTCGTGCGTATTCGGTCACAAGCGGAAAGGACATTTCCTTCAAGCAAAACACGAAGCGTGAAACGCTTTTGAAAGGACTTATCATGGAAGACAAGGTGGTGACAATTCTTGCTGTGGTGTTGGATAAAGCAGTAATGGCTAAAACTCAGTAGTGGGCCGGTTCGATGTTGGTGTAGATTATTGGTTTTTCACCCAGGTATGCCCAGTAATGACCGAAATATGACTCAATTTTGATTGATTTGGGCACATTATTGCCTGCTATTGTCCGTATATTTGAAAATCGAATAATTACTCCACATGAAAACAACTTGGCTCGTCGTCCTCTCTTTGATTTTAAGCAGTATTGTCTTTGCACAAACGAAATTGTCCCTGGACGTCAGTAAAAAAGGAATTCCAATCAGTGCCACCCATTACGGCATTTTCTTCGAAGACATCAACCATGCAGCCGATGGTGGGCTTTATGCGGAATTGATTCGGAACCGTTCGTTTGAAGATGGTACTTCCTACGATTTCTGGACCTTGGCCAACCAGTCGGGTGCCTATATGTCAGCCACTTTGGAAACAAACAATCTTTTGAATGCTGCTCAGACGAAAGCACTCAAAATGGTTGTTTCAGCCGCATCTCCTACAGCCCGAGCCGGAATGGCAAATGCAGGGTTTTGGGGTATCAATGTTGTTAAAGGCAGGCAATACAGCGTTTCTTTCTTTGCCAAATGCCTTGCTGGTTTTTCGGGTACGGTCACGGTCTCCCTAGAAAGCAATACCGGAGTGAAATATGCGTCGGCAACCGTGAGCGGTTTGACAACGGAATGGCAGAAGTTCAGTTGCACTATGACAGCCACCGGAAACAATCCAGCCGGGCGCTTTGTAATTGCCACGAATTCAGCCGGAACGCTTTGGTTTGATATGGTATCGTGTTTTCCGCCGACATTCAAGGACCGTGCCAATGGTCTGCGTCCTGAACTTGCTCAGCTTCTAGCCGATATGAAACCCAAGTTCATGCGTTTCCCAGGAGGATGTTTTGTGGAAGGCGACGTGCTTGCCAATCGTTTCCAATGGAAAAATTCAATAGGCCCCATCGAAACCCGTCCTGGGCACTGGAATTTGTGGGGATACCGCACCTCGGACGGAATGGGCTTTCATGAATTCCTTCAGTTGGCTGAAGACTTGAATGCCGAACCGCTTTTTGTAGTCAATGTAGGCTTGGCGCACAACGACAACCAACCTTCGACTGCCCTTACCGCATACATTCAAGATGCTCTGGATGCCTTGGAATATGCCAATGGCGCGGAGACCACCACCTATGGTGCCATGCGTGCAGCCAATGGCCATCCGGAGCCGTTCAACATCAAGTATCTGGAAATTGGTAATGAGAATTATTCCGGCAACAACTACGGTGACCGATACCTAAAGTTCTACAATGCCATCAAGGCCAAATACCCTGCCATGAACTGCATTGGTAATTTGGCGTCTTGGGGAACCGACAGTCCGACCTGGACATTTACGCATCCGGTCCAGCTGCTGGATGAGCATTATTACCGGAACCCGGCTTGGTTCGTCAACCAGTATAACAAATACGATACCTATAGCCGAAGGGGCCCGAAAATCTACGTCGGTGAGTATGCCGTAACGTCCGATTGCGGTTTGGGAAACTTGAACGCAGCAGTCGGTGAAGCCGCTTACATGGCTGGTATGGAGAAAAACTCCGATGTGGTTCCGCTGAATTCATACGCGCCCATTTTCGTGAATGTGGACAACCGCAATTGGTCGCCCGACATGATCGACTACAACGCTTCGGCGGTGTATTGCACGCCTTCTTATTATGTACAGAAACTGTTTGCCACCAACATTGGAACGGTGAATATTCCGGTCAATGACTCCTTGTGCAGAAAGCCGGCCGACATCACTGGTGCCATCGGTTTGGGGACGTGGTCCACTTCTGCCAATTTTTCCAATATAACGGTTAAAAACGGGCAGGGTGTTACGGTTTTCTCCGATGATTTTACGAATACGACGAACTGGACCCCAGGAACTGGAACTTGGACGGCTTCAGGCAACATCTACACGCAATCGTCCACGTCATTGACCGATTGCCGTTCCATTGGAACAATCGTTCAGGATTCGGTCTATACCTATTCGCTGAAAGCCCGTAAGACCGGGGGCGGAGAGGGCTTCCTGATTGTGTTCGGCTACAAGGATTCCAACAATTATTATTGGTGGAACATCGCCGGATGGGGCAATACGCAGCATGCCATCGAGCGCTGTGTCGGTGGAAGTAAAAGTGTTGTTATGACTGCACCAGGAAGCATTTCTACGAATGTTTGGTACAATATTCGTATTGAAGTGACCAAATCCAAGATCTTATGTTACCTCAACAATGTTTTGATTCATTCTCTGACTACGGATATGCCGTTGCTTTATACGGCCGCATCGTTGAATGAATCGGACAATAAGCTGTTCTTCAAAGTGATAAATCCGACGGCCGCCAATGTGACTTCGGCATTGGAGGTGAAAGGTGTTTCCGGCACATTCACCGGGCAGGCCACCGTTTTGACTTCAACCAGCGGATTGGATGAAAACTCGCTGGCGACTCCGAACAAAGTGGTACCGAAGACTACGAACCTCGGTATTGTTTCGTCGAATTCGAATTACACGTTTAAGGCGAATTCGGTGACGGTGATGCAGTTGGATGTGGTGCCAAACAGCATCTCCACTGTTGGCAGAAAAGCGTCATCTGCACTTAAGATATCTCCGAATCCGGTGGGCAATTCGTTGGTTCTCAGCGAATCGGAGGTGACTTCCATCGAGATTTTCAACCTGTTGGGGAAATCGGTTTTGAAACGGTCGCTCAACAGTGGGAAATCCATCGATGTTTCAAGTCTCAAATCGGGCATGTATGTGATAAAAGCCACTACTGCAGGTGGGATTGCTTCCGCTACAATGATCAAGCAATAATTTATTCGTTATTGATTAAAAAAACGGATATTGTAGTTCTTACAATAATCCATCGTATTCACCTGTCTGTTATTTAGGGATTTAGCAAATAAGCTTATTGTATTCATGTCTAATTATAAATGCCTAATAATCAAGTGAATAAAGATTAAAATACGAAAAATATTTGGTATTTCGGTTTTCCTTTTTCATCTTTGCAGAACATTGTTGAAAAACACATTTCTGCCATGAATACTCCTATTGTTTACCCTCACGTTTCCGTCGACTGTGTTGTACTCGGTTTTGACGGCATTCACCTCAATGTCCTGCTTCTGAAACGAACAGGAACAGAAGGAGAATCCAGTTTCAATGATTTGAAATTGCCCGGTAGTCTTATTTTCGCCGAAGAAGATTTGGATGAGGCAGCACAACGGGTCATGGGTGAATTATTCACTAAAAACATTCTTTTCCTCAGGCAATTCAAGAGTTTTGGTTCGCCCAAGCGTACGAGTAATCACCGCGATATTGGCTGGCTTGAAAATGCCGTTCAGCAAAAAATTGGACGCATCATCACCGTTTCTTACCTAGCACTTATTCGCATCGACGATAAGATGAAGCTTAAATCGGACAAAGTTCAGGCCGTTTGGACACCAATTCCCGAAATAAAGGAGCTGGCTTTTGACCATGCACAGATTATTCACGAGGCTGTGGATGAAGTCAGACGATTCGTTTCCATAGATGCTGCTCTGGTGTTCAATCTCTTGCCTAAGCAATTCACGGCTGCGCAGATTCGGGTGTTGTACGAAGAACTGTTCGGAGAGAAAATGGATGTGCGTAATTTCCACAAGAAAATGTGCCGGATGGATTTTGTGATGCCGCTCGATGAATTCGAACAGGGCGTTTCACATCGCGCTGCCCGTTACTATAAATTTGATAAAAAGACGTATTCCAAATCACATTCAGGATTTTAATATTTAAACCACAATAGTATGTATCTTTTAGGTTATGACATCGGCAGTTCGTCTGTCAAGGCTTCCCTCGTGGATGCCCAAACTGGGGAAAGAATTGCGACCGCCTTTTTCCCGAAGTCAGAAATGGAAATCAAGTCTGTACAAGCCGGTTGGGCTGAGCAGGACCCGGAAGCCTGGTGGACCAATTTGCAACTTGCAACACATGAAGTGTTGAAAGGACGGGATGGGATTGATGTTGCTGCCATTGGAATATCCTACCAAATGCATGGATTGGTGCTGGTGGACAAAGATCAGAACGTGCTGCGTCCTTCCATCATTTGGTGTGATTCACGTGCAGTCCCCTTTGGTGCCAAAGCATTCAGTGAAATCGGCGAGGACTGGTGTCTGCAACACTTGCTGAACACACCAGGCAATTTCACCGCGTCGAAATTGGCTTGGGTGAAAGCAAACGAACCTGCCTTATTTGAAAAAATCGACAAGTTGATGCTCCCAGGCGACTACATCGCCATGAAGCTGACGGGTCAAATCTCCACGACGGTTTCCGGTTTGTCCGAAGGCATGTTTTGGGATTTCAAGGAACAAAAAGTTTCAGATGTTCTCATGAACTATTATGGTTTTGACGCATCCTTCATTCCTGAAATCAAACCTACCTTCTCTGTACAAAGTCTTGTTTCGGAAGGAGCTGCTAAACTATTAGGGTTGAAAGCAGGCACACCGGTGAGCTATCGTGGTGGCGACCAACCGAACAATGCACTGTCGTTGAATGTTTTGAATCCGGGTGAAGTCGCTTCGACAGCCGGTACGTCGGGTGTAGTTTATGGCGTCAACGGAACCCCGAATTATGATCCGCAATCACGCGTGAACAGTTTCGCTCATGTGAACCATACAGCAGGAGTGCCGGGTGCTTCCGACGATATCACCCGCATCGGTGTATTGCTCTGCATCAATGGTACCGGCATACTGAACTCTTGGATGAAGCACAAAGTCGTGCCAAATCTGGATTATGCTGAAATGAACGATCTCGCTTCTTTGGCTCCCATCGGTTCCAAGGGACTTTCCATCCTGCCTTTCGGCAATGGTGCCGAGCGACTGTTGGGCAATGCCAACACAGGCAGTTCCATTCATGGCCTTCAATTCAATACCCACGGCCAGCCTGAATTGTTGCGTGCTGCGCAGGAAGGCATTGTTTTCGGTTTCGCATACGGCATGGAAGTTATGAACGGCATGGGCATTGAAACCAAGCTCATACGCGCTGGCATGGCCAACATGTTCCTGAGCCCCATCTTCAGAAACACCCTGGCCGGAGTGACCGGAGCAACCATCGAACTGTATGATACGGACGGTTCCGTCGGTGCAGCCAAAGGTGCAGGCATCGGTGCAGGCATTTATGCCAATGCTGTTGAAGCGTTTTCCTCACTCCGTAAACTCAGTGTGGTTGAACCCGTGGCTTGCGATGCAAACGCATACCAGGCAGCCTACGAAAACTGGAAAAGCAAACTTTAGAGTAGCGAGCGCAGAGACAATGTTTACATTGGCTATGCCGAGTCACGAGAAACGACTGTTTAGAATAAACGAAACTATTAACTATTTCCTAATCAATTAAATATCATTATTATGGCTACAGAATTTTTCCCGGGCATCGCGCCCATCAAATTTGAAGGCAAGGACAGCAAGAATCCGATGGCTTTCCGTTTTTACAATCCCGAACAGGTAGTTTATGGCCGTCCCATGAAGGAATGGTTTAATTTCAGCCTCGCCTGGTGGCACAGTTTGTGTTCAGAAGGTGGAGATCCCTTCGGTGGTGGCACGAAGCATTTGCCTTGGAAGGCATCGAAGGATGTCCTCGAAGCCGCTAAAGCCAAACTGGACGCTGGTTTTGAATTCATGAAGAAAGTTGGCATCGAAAACTACTGTTTTCATGACATCGATTTGATTGACGAAGGTGCCAACATTGCAGAATACGAAGCCAACCTGAAAGCAATTGTTGCCTATGCCAAGCAGAAACAAGCCGAAACAGGCATCAAACTGTTGTGGGGAACCGCCAACGTGTTCAGCCATGAACGTTATATGAACGGTGCCAGCACCAATCCTGATTTTGACGCAGCTGCACATGCCATGCTGCAAATCAAGAACGCGCTGGACGCTACCATCGAACTGGGTGGCAAAGCCTATGTGTTCTGGGGCGGACGCGAAGGTTACATGAGCCTGCTCAACACCAACATGAAGCGTGAAAAACAACACCTCGGCATGATGCTGGGCAAAGCTCGTGATTACGCTCGTGCAAAGGGTTTCAAAGGTATCTTCCTGATCGAACCCAAACCCATGGAACCGATGAAACATCAATACGACGTGGATGCTGAAACCGTTATCGGTTTCCTCAAGGAATTCGGTCTGGACAAGGATTTCAAATTGAACATCGAAGTGAACCACGCTACATTGGCTGGCCACACGTTCGAACACGAACTGCAATGTGCTGCCGATGCAGGCATGTTGGGATCCATCGATGCCAATCGCGGCGATGTTCAGAATGGTTGGGATACTGACCAATTCCCCATCGATGTGATGGAACTGACTTCAGCCATGCTGGTTGTCCTCAAAAATGGCGGTCTTCAGGGTGGTGGCACCAATTTTGATGCCAAAACTCGTCGTAACTCCACCGATGCCGATGATTTGTTCATCGCCCACATCGCCGGTATGGATGCCATGGCTCATGCCCTTTTGGCTGCTGCCGATATTCTGGAAAATTCACCGTACGAAATGATGCTGACCGACCGTTATGCATCTTTTGATAGCGGAAAAGGCAAAGAATTCGAAGAAGGAAAGCTATCTTTGGAAGATGTTTATGAATATGCCAAAGCAAAAGGTGAACCCAAGCAAGCAAGTGGCAAGCAGGAGCTCTATGAAGCCATCGTGAATATGTACGTATAATTCATATTATGAGCCGATTGTCTATAAAATTCAAACAAATATCGATTGTTGCCCTGCTGGTTTTAATATCGATTTCAACCCAGGCAGCAAACCAAGACAAGAGGCTCGTTCTTCAACAAGCGAGGACCAGCACCGGACGGATTGAACGTCCGGTGCGTCCCGTGAAGAACATCATTTTACTCATTCCCGACGGCACCTCCCTGGCTACCGTCTCGGCTGCCCGCTGGTATCAGTGGCTGCTGAACCCCGAACTTCCTGCCCTGTACATTGATCCTTACATCTGCGGAACGGTTCGGACCAATTCTTCCAACGCGCCCATTGGTGACTCGGCGCCCACCACGTCCACGTATATGACGGGTGAACTTTCCAAAACAGGCTTTATTGCCACTTATCCGACTGCTGACGGAGACAACGATATTTTCACGGTTGATACGGCAAGAGCCTACCAGCCCATGATTACTGTGCTGGAAGCGGCACGACTCCTGTACGGCAAGTCCACAGGTCTTGTTGTCACCTGCGAATTTCCCCACGCCACCCCAGCAGACTGTTCCGCACACGATTATTACCGAGGTCATTACCGCAACATTGCTGAACAAATGGTTCACAATCAGGTGGATGTCGTCATTGCTGGTGGTAATAAATACCTCACTGCCGACCAACGGGCTTACCTGAAACAAACCGGTTATACGGTTCAGTCGGACGATATTAAAGGCCTGCGTGCCTTTAACGGAAAGAAACTCTGGAGTTTATTTGGATCCATTGAAATGCCTTACGATTTGGACAGGGACACTGCAACGGTTCCCGCCTTGTCTGAATTGACAGCCAAAGCCATCAACGTGTTGAACCAAAATAAGAAAGGCTTTTTCCTGATGGTAGAAGGCAGTAAGGTTGACTGGGCCGCCCACGCCAACGACCCCGTCGGTATGATGACTGAATTCCTGGCCTTCGACCGTGCCTGCAAAGTAGCACTCGATTTCGCCAAAAAGGACGGAAACACGGCTATCATCATTCTGCCCGATCATGGAAACAGCGGCATCAGCATTGGCACCAATAGATTGCCAGGATATGACAAACTTACGAAAGATCAGCTCTTTAAATCGGTGCTGCCCATTCAGAAAACGGCTTTCGGACTGGCGGATATCTTGAATGAATCCGAATTCTCGGCAAGAGAAGACTTGTTTAAAAAATATACAGGAATTACTCTTTCAGAAACAGAAAAATGCCTGATCGACAGTGCCATAGACTATAAAAAGAGCCCGATCCCGGTTGCCCTTCGCAAACGTGGAGGCTATCTGAACTACGCCGTAGCGAAGGTTGTGACCGCCCATTCCTGCTTTGGTTTCACTACGAACGGCCATACCGGTGAAGAGGTTTTTCTGGCCAATTACCACCCCAAAGGTGATATTTTTCAAGGCGTACACTTTGGTTTCGAAGTGAATGACTACCTTTGCAGTCTGTATAATTTGACAGGAAGACTATCCGGTTTGACCGATCGTTATTTTGCCAAACATACGGAGGTTTTTAAAGGAATGAATTACCAATTGGATATGTTGGGCACCGATTCGACAGCTGAATTGACAGTTAAAAATGGATCCAACAAGTTGGTGATCAGGCAGAATTCAAACGTTGTCACATTTAACAACAAGAAAGTACCGCTTTCGACCGTGGTTGTGTATGTGGACAAGAACAAGACTTTTTACCTGCCGGTTGAATTAGCCGACTGGATGAAATAAATATTTTGTAGGTATGGAACGCTTTCTTCGGGGATCAATTGTTGGGTCCCTCTTTCTGTTGATGGGGGTTTCCGGCATCCAAGCCGGTGGTTTTCAGTCGATTTTCAATAACCCCCCGATAAAATACCGCCCTCAACCACTCTATTTTTGGAACGACTCTGTCAAGGCTGAAGTGGTCGCCGAGCAGATGAAGCAACTTCGGGACCACGATGGTTATGGAGGCTTCTCGATTCTGGGTTACGGTAAGAAGTTCAAGCCTGAATACCTGAGCAATGCTTATTTCGACCTGTATGGCAAAACAATTGCAGCCGCCAAAAAGCTCAAATTATCCCTTTGTCTGTACGATGAATACAGTTTGCCAAGCGGTGGGGCAGGAGCCGGGAATGCCGATGGCGTGACGCGTTTTAAGAACAAATTTCCCGACCAGACAATTAAACGACTGGACAAATTCGAAGAATTTGTCACTGGTCCTTCCGTGGTTTACCGACCCATTCCGGGTGGTAAGATCATGTCTGTGGTTGGAATGGACACTGTAACGTTCAAACGATATGACCTGACTTCACAGGTTTATGCCAACCGTCTCAAATGGCATGTACCTGCAGGCACGTTCAAAATCATCTATTTCACACTGGTGGAGGATGCAGATTCCATCGTGGATTATTTGGACCCCGAGGCTGTCAAGGATTTAATTTCCATAACTCATCAAGCCTATTTCGAGCGTTTTCACGCCTCTTTCGGCAAAACGTTGCTGCGCAGTTTCTTTGACGAACCCACCATGTACAGGGCCAAAGGGCGAATGTGGACTGGAAAATTCAATGATGAATTCCGTGAACGTTACGGCTATTACCCCTATTTGTTGTATCCGGCGCTTTGGTACAACATCGGTCCCGACACGGAAGCTGACCGTAATTTGCTTTTTGGCTTGCGGACGGAACTTTATGCCCAAGGTTTCACCAAGGTCATGAGTGAATGGTCGGTAGGCCACATGTTGCAGGCAACAGGGCATCAGGATCAGGAAGAAGTCGTGAACCCAGTTGGTGTTTCCGGTGACTTGATGAAGGTGTTCAAATACCTCGACATTCCGGGCATCGATAAAATCGAAGACAATCGTCCTGCAGAACGCTTCTACAAAATCGTGTCTTCAGCTGCCAACAACTGGGATAAGCCGTATGTGAGCACAGAAACCTTCGGTGCAATGGGCAATATCTCCCTGGATACGATGTATTCCATTGCCATGGACCAGTACGCCAAGGGAATCAACATGCTGCTGCCTCATGCCGTCTGGTACAACGACAAAGAGGTGCACTACCTGCCCGAACTTTCGTACCGCAACCCCCTTTACTCCGAAGGGCTGCCCGCTTTCAACAAATACCTGTCTCGTCTGAACGTTGTGCTGCAAGCTCCTGCGCGCCATGTGGCCGATATCGCTGTGCTGTATCCCATCAATACCCTACAGGGTGAACACCATTTTGACGGACCGCTGAAATCGTCGTTAGGAGGCATGCTCATTCCCCGAACCGATTACGTGGACGTTTCGAATCTGCTCATCGATTCCCTCGGTATGGATTTCACCTTTCTGCATCCGGAAGTGTTTGTTCACCAATGCACCGTGGAAAACGGTTTGTTGAAACTCACTAATAAGGTTAATTCAGAAGCTTGGCAGGTGCTGATTTTGCCTTCGATGAAAACAATCAATACTTCCAACATCGTTGATGCGCAGAAATTTTATGAAGCCGGCGGCAAGCTTGCCTTTACTACCCGTTTGCCTTGGAAAGCAATGGAACTGAACGGAGATTCCATTGTTCAGACGGCAGTTCGGGGCATTTTCCCCGAATTGGCCAAGTTGGCTCCGGGTGATTCCTTCCCGGACAGAGCGATGGAAGTAAGCAATGCGGCCGGTGGCAAAGCCTATTTGATACCCAACCCGACGGCTGCAAACTTAAAGGCCGTGCTTTCAGCCGTCATAGTGCCGGATGTGGCGTTTGAATCCGAAAAACCTCTGGAATACCTGCACAAGGTGCGTGATGGAAAGGATATTTATTTCTTTGCCAACAATCGCTTTAAACCATACGCTGGTGTGGTTGCTTTGAAAGGGGAACACCTCTTGAACTGGATGGATCCGCATACCGGAAAGTCCATCAAAGCTTTGACAAGCAGCATCATGCGACAGAACCAAGTCTATACGCTGGTTGATATGAATTTGGAAGCCAACCGTTCCGTTTTTCTGGTCGTCAAATAGATTTTTCCCAGTCCAAAATCGCTTTTTTTATTTCCGACCCCCAGAAATAATTTCCGATACCACCCGATGCGGGCAGAACCCGATGACAGGGTATGGCATAGAAAATCGGATTTTCGCCTACGGCTGAACCCACGGCTCGGAAGGCTTTGGGTCTGCCAATTTCAGCAGCAAGCGCTCCGTAGGTCGTGGTGCCGCCAAAGGGGATGTTCAGCAAAGCATTCCATACATCCAGTTGAAACGGTGTGCCCAGCAGGTGAAAGTTCAACGATACGGGCTCTTTTTCCAACAATTTAAAAAAAGCGACATGCTCTGGTTTGGAAGAGGCTTCGAAGGAAGCTCCTGCTAATTTTTTCTGAAGCGCTTCAAAGGCTTGTGAATCGGTTCCCATTACCAGACTGACCGAACAAACCCCATTTTCCGTCGAGGCCAGACACATTCTTGCAAACGGACTGTCAGCAAAACTGTAGGCAATGTGCAGGCTCGGGATTTCTTTTTTCGAAATGGGTTGGATAATGTGTTTCATTCGTGTGCGAAATGCTACTTTTTGTTTAGGTATTTTTTTATCATTGGCAACAAAATGTTGAGGTTGAAAGGTTTGCTTATATGATCATCACATCCGGAATCTAACGCTTTTTGGATATCTTCCGGTGTGGCATAAGCTGTTTGAGCGATGATCTTCACCTTTTTATCCTGTGCCTTTATTAAGCGCGTAGCTTCGTAACCGCTGATGTCCGGCAAACCAATGTCCATCAACACCAAATCGATAGGTAGTTTTGATGCCATATCGACAGCTTCCATTCCTGATGGAGTATAGAGCAGTGTAAATCCCAGATTCGACAATAAATGATTTAAATACAAAGTGTTACTTGGATCGTCCTCAACTACAAGAATGGTGCAATTTGTGAAAATTTCATTTTTGGAGTCGATGGAGATGGTCGTCGGATGAGGCGTAGAAAGTATCATCTCATACGTAATGTTGAAAAAGAAGGTGCTGCCCTTGCCGAGTTCAGATTCGAACCAAACAGTTCCTCCCAGCATTTCGGTTAATTCTTTAACGATGGACAAACCTAAACCGGTACCATCCTGTAACGTATAATTTTCTTGGTTTAATTTTGTAAATCGTTCAAAAATGGACTTTTGTGCATTTTTAGGAATACCAATACCGGTATCTGAAACGTAAAACAGGAGATGGTAATTCTCATCGAGTTTGTATCCAGCCTCAATTCTACCACTTATGGAATATTTGAAGGCATTCGTAATCAGATTGATCAATATTTGTTTCAATTTAACCGTATCCGTTTTGATTACAAAGTCTGATGATTCGGGGGACGATTTCATACTGAATTCAATGGCTTGTTTTCCAATCCTCTGCTGATATTCACTAAAAAAGAGTCTCAAATCATCAAAAACATCCCGAAGGTTGCAGTTTTCCAAACGGACGGGCAATTGTCCGGATTCAATGGTTGCAATATCTAAAATGCTATTTATTATTTCCAGCAAGTCAGAGCTTCGTTGTGTAATTATTTGCGCGAATTGTTTCAAGTTTTCCTTGTTGTCGAAATTGGAGACCAAAAGTTCGGAAAAACCCATGATGGAGTTCATCGGAGTCCGTATTTCATGGCTGATGTTATGGAGGAATGCCGTTTTGAGACGGTCACTTTCTTCTGCATGTTCTTTTGCTATGATCAGTTCTTCCTCGGTTTTCTTTTTATTTGTGATGTCTTCTGACAAACCTACATAGTGCGTAATGGTTCCTTCTTTATCGAATATCGGTGAAATGGAGATGCTTACCCAATAAAAGTCACCATTTTTCTTCTTATTGATCATTTCGTTGCTCCATGTCTTACCGGCCTTTAAGGTATCCCACATTTCTTTGTAATGGGAGTCTGGCATTTTATCGGATTTGAGAATTCTTGGGTTTTTTCCGATGGCTTCCGTTTGAGAATATCCTGTTACTTCTGTGAATTTGGGATTAATGTATTCGATGGAACCTTCCGTATCGGTAATCAAAATCATGGCAGGGCTTTGATCGACAGCACGCGACAAAATCCGTAGTTTTTCCTCGGCTTGTTTTCGGACAGCTCGGGAATTTGATTCACGCAATTCGCGTTCAATGGCTGGAATAAGGCGTTTAAAGTTGTTTTTCATCAGATAATCATCAGCACCAGCTTTCATGGCTTCTACGGCGATATCTTCGCCAATCGTACCGGAAATGATTATAAACGGGATATCTATACCTGATTTTTTTAAGATTGACAACGCTTCGAGTCCGTTGAAGTGAGGCATCACATAATCTGAAAGGACAATGTCCCATGTCTTTTCCTTGAGCAGGACGGACATGCTTTCAGCTGTTTCTACGCGCTCATAATCAATGGTATAGCCGCTTTTTTCGATGTTATGCAGTAACAATAAAGCATCATCTTCTGAGTCTTCTACGACCAATATCCTTAAATTTTCTTTCATCGCAATCGTTTCTATTTATTCATGGTTGGCAATTCGTTGAGTAGCAACCAATACAATCCCAGTTGGTTGACAGCCTCTGTAAACTGATTGAAATCAACGGGTTTCCTCACGTAGCTGTTTGCACCCAAGCTGTAACCTTGGACGATATCTTGCTCCTCTTTCGAAGAGGTGAGGATAACCACTGGAAGGTATTTTGTTTGGTTATTGGCCCGAATCTGACGCAAAACTTCCAGACCGCCAATTTTGGGGAGTTGTAAATCGAGCAGAATAATGGTTGGCATGATGCTCCTATCACGGTTTGTATAGTTGCCTGTACCAAATAGAAAGTCCAGCGCTGCAGCACCATCGTTCACTACAATAACTTCATTTCTGATGTTGTTTTTTTTAAACGCATGAAGAGTCAATTCGACATCGTCGAGATTGTCTTCCACCAACAAAATGATTTTGTTTTTCATGTTCAGTGTTTTTTAGGTATTGTGAAATAAAATGTAGCACCTCCCGTCTTGCCGGCAGGCAGGTTTTCAACCTCTCCTTCGGCCCATACAGTGCCCCCGTGCCGGAGAATAACACGTTGAACGGTTGCCAGCCCGATACCCGTTCCGGGAAATTCGATATTAGTATGAAGTCGTTGAAATGCACTAAAAAGTTTCTGCGTATAATTCATGTCGAATCCTGCACCATCGTCATGAACGAAATATACCGGTATTTCTTTTTGTAGCTGCATGCCAAACTCAATGCGTGCTGTTGAATGCTTTGAAGTAAACTTCCAGGCATTCCCAATAAGGTTTTCCAGAACAATCCGCAAAAGCCGGTCATCTCCACTAACTGTAAGCCCTTCTTGAATAACAAACTTAACCTTTCTTTCTGGTTGGTTTTCATGTAGATCATTTGCAATTTCTTCAGCCAAATTGCTAAGGTTCACTTGCTGCGTACTCATTTCTCCCCGGCTAACCCGTGAGAGGTCCAATATATCGTCGATAAGTTGCGCCATGTGTTGCGCTGCAGTCCGTATACGTTGCAAATAGTTCTGTCCCTGTGCGTCGATCTTTTCGTAATACTCTTCGAGTAGCACTTGGCTAAACCCATCAATGCTCCGAAGCGGAGTTCGTAAGTCGTGTGAAACTGAATACGAAAAAGCTTCGAGTTCTTTGTTGGCAAATTCTAACTGCGAGGTGCGCTCCACAACCCGTTGTTCGAGTTCCTGGTTTAAGTTCTCATTAGCTATTGTAAGTTCCTGTGTTCGCTCTTTAATGCGCAATTCCAATTCATCTTTGGCTTCCTGCAGTTTTTTATTTGTTTCCGAAAGCTCAAGTGTAGTTTGTTCCAAAAGGGCTTTCTGGTGATAAAGCTCAAGAAAGACTTTTGCCTTTTGCTTTACTACATCGTTATTAAAAGGTTTTAAAATATAATCAACAGCTCCGGCTTCATATCCCTTGTAAATAAACTGATCTTCTTTGCTATAAGCAGAAAGAAAGATTATAGGGATATTTTTAGTTTTATCATTTCCCCGGATAAGCTTTGCCAATTCAAAACCATCCATTTCAGGCATATTAACATCCAGAAAGACCATGGCAAAATTATGATGCAGCATCATAGAAAGGGCTTCTTTACCAGACGCTGCCTTAAAAACCTGGGCGCCAACATCTTTTAACATAGCCTCCATTGCAAAAAGATTTTCAGGTTGATCGTCAACCACCAGAATCTTCGCTGTTTTCTCAAATTCAGTTCTTTTATGATTCATTAGTAACCCCTCCCTTTTTCTAAATGAATTAAATATGGAGCTATATCATTCAATTTAAGAATATGATCGACTTTTGTTGCCTGAATTGCAGCGAGTGGCATTTGTTCATATTCTGCTGTTTCGGGATCCTGGACAATGGTTACCCCGCCTGCTTCTTTGATTTTTTTAAGACCTTGGGCGCCATCTCTGTTTGCCCCTGTAAGGATAACGCCTATCAATTTTTCCCCATATACATACGCTGCACTTTCAAAAAGGACATCTATTGAAGGGCGGGCATAATTGACCAGCGGCTCAACCGAAAATGTGAAGGTTTTATCATCTTCGATCAACAGATGGACCCCCCCCGGGGCAAGATATACCGTGCCCGTATTTATCGATTCTCTTAACTTCGCTTCCTTTACTTGTAAATTGCTCATATTCTTCAAATAATTAGCTAAAAAATCATTGGCATCTTTCTCGCGGTGCTGCACAATTATAACAGGTAGGCTGAAACCGTGGGGAAGCTTGGGTATAATGATGCCAAGGGCTTTCATCCCACCAGCAGAGACTCCAATAACAATGGCTTCATATTTATTTATAATATTCATATTCTTAATTGAAACCCAAACCGGGCAATGGCTGTCAATTATCTTACCATTTCCTAGTTACTTAATCTTTTTATATATTTTTGCTTTTTTAGATATTCCTTCAAAATTTTCACATACATCTGTAAATTCCAGTGATTCTTTACTTCCCAGGCAAAGAAACCCGCCATGGCATAAACTTTCGTAAAAAAGTGTTAAGACCTTGTTTTGCAGAATTTTGTCAAAATAAATCAAAACGTTGGAGCAAATAATCAGGTTCATTTCACCAAATGAGCTGTCTGAAACAAGGTTATGATGAGAAAAAACAATATTCTTCTTTAGCGATTTTGATATCATAGCAGATTGATATTTAGACGAAAAATAATCGGATAAAGATGCCTTACCGCCAGCTTTAAAATAGTTGCCTGAAAACTCCTTAAGGTTACCAACCGGATAAATCCCTTCCCTTGCAGTCTCAAGGGCTTGGTTGTTCATGTCAGTAGCGTAAAATTGGCTCCTGTGGTAGAAATCTTCCTCCTGAAAAACAATAGCTAAAGAATATATTTCCTCTCCTGTTGAACATCCGGCATCCCAGATTTTAACAAATGGATACGTCTTTAATATTGGCACTACTTTTTCCCTTATTGCCAAATAAATTTCCGGATCGCGAAACATCTCAGTAACAGTAATAGACAGGTCTTCAAGCAAACTATTGAAGAAATCCTTATCATGAAGTACTTTGGGTATCAATTCAGAAACATGCTCCAATTTTGCCAAATCCATCCTGTGTGCTATACGCCTGCGCAGGCTGGAATGGGCGTAGTTCCGGAAGTCATACGCATAACACTGGAAGATAGCTTCCAATAGTAAATTTTCTTCAATCTTGGTAATTTCCTTTACATCCATTTGATTCTATCGTTTTGATTCAAAAAGCCAAATCCTCAACATAGCAATCAGTTTATCTATATCAATTGGTTTTGTCAGGTAATCGTTGGCCCCGGCCTCAATGCATTTTGCGCGGTCTTCGGGCATGGCTTTAGCCGTAAGCGCAATTATGGGCAATTGACTATATTTCTTTTGGGCCCTGATTTTTTTTGTTGCTTCCAGGCCATCCATCACCGGCATCATAATATCCATAAGTACCAGATCAATACCTTCGGCGCTATCCAGTTTTTCCAGCGCCATCTGTCCATTTTCGGCAAGGGTGATGTCAAGGCCATATTTATTAAGGGCGCTGGAAAGAGCAAAGGTATTTGGCAGATCATCGTCAACCAGAAGTATTTTTTTGTTCTTTAAAACCTGATCGGGATCATGCAACATGCGGATAATCTTCTGCTGGCTTTTAGGTAGCGAGGATTCTACACTGTGTAAAAACAGGGAAACTTCATCGAGCAAACGTTCTGGAGAATTTGCCCCCTTGATTACTATATTTTTTGAATATTGGTTTAATTCCATATACTCCTCACGGGTCAGCTCCCTATTGGTATAAATGATGACCGGGGCCAGTTCAAACGGCCCGCTGAATTTTTCCGAATGAAGTTTGTCAAGCAATTGAAA
>Ga0209429_10000115_pt1 | contig 53682 bp, 44 predicted proteins | sample BarGraNGADG00212_3_FD_184493 | JGI IMG/M metagenome (GOLD analysis project Ga0209429, IMG submission 184493) | Arctic peat soil microbial communities from Barrow, Alaska - Barrow Graham LP Ref core NGADG0004-212 (SPAdes) (version 2) | ecosystem: Environmental > Terrestrial > Soil > Wetlands >... | reverse complement strand
GTCAGCAAAACTTCGGTTTCAGATGGCAACAACAGCACGGATATTTTTTTGAAGAAATCTGTTTTTTCTGCGCCATGAATCTGGCCTAAAAGTTCAACGTTCAATTTATGATCATTAATAATCTTTTTTATATCGACAAAATCTGGACCAGTACCAGCTATTACTAATCTGTTATCGTGCAAGATATCCATATTTGATTTAATAAATTCCAAAATGCCTTTTTCTTTGGCCAAACGCCCAATAAAACCCATCGCCTTATCATGTTTTGGCGCCAATACCTTAGGAACACCGTTGTTAATCATCTCAACCTTTTCGGTTAACCCATTATCCTTTAAATATTTGCTCATTAATTCCGAGATAGAGATAAACGCGTCGGTATAATTGCGATACATTGACATAATTGGTTTCATTTTCCAATTAAACTGGTCAAATCGATGAAAAGTACGAATCAATGAAAATTTTCCACCAAAAAACTTAGCAAAAATTGCCAGACTTTGTTCGCGTAACATGTGGGCATGAATGATATCGATCTTTTCCGTTTGGATAATCTTTTTTAGACTAATCGCTGATTTAAATACGGCAAAAATATTGAAAGAACTTTCCATCGGCAAAATTTTTAGGTCAAATCCGGCTTTTTGTAATCTTTCTTTGGATGCCTCAGATATAGTGCTGACAATAAAAACCGGCTTTTCACCAGCTTCTTTAGCTTTTGAAGCCAGTAAAAAAGCATTTTCTTCGGCGCCGCCACCATCGCCAAAATATGCGAATATATAAGCAATTTTCATCGACTCGCCTCGTCGTAAACTTTTTCAGTATTTTCGATCCATTGTTTAATGTCGAAGTTTTTTGTAACAAAATCTCGAGCATTTTCACCAATCTTTTTCGATAGCTCATAACTTTCGACCGCCTGCGATATGGCGCCGGCAATTGATTCGGGGCTAAAATCGACACATACATATCCAGTCTTACCGTTTTGCACAATCTCATTCAAACTTCCGGCTGGTGTCACAACGACTGGTAAATTTTGAGACATAGCTTCGATAACCGATAATCCAAAACCTTCACTTCTGGACGATTGGACATAGACATCGATAGTCTCCAAAAATTCATTAACATTTTTTACAAATCCGACAAATTCAATCCTATCGGCTACACCTAAATCTTGCGCCAGTTTCTTTAGATTATCTAATTCATCACCAGATCCAGCAATTTTTAGCCTAAGCCTTTTATTTTTCAATAAGGCAAAAGCGTTTATTAATAAATCATAACCTTTGACTGGGTGTAGTCGTCCAACACTGCCAATTACTAACCTCTTATGTGGCCTAGCTTTTGGCTTTACAAAATCCAAGCCATTGTAAACTACTGTAATTTTATCCGAACGCAGGCCACTTTTGACCATCTGCCCCTTTAAGTATTTTGAAACTGCAATATATTTTACAGTTGGGAATCTGGTTAGTTTTTCAATCAATCCATAGGTTATCCGAATTATTGAGTTAGAATAGTCACCGGCCTGATTAGAATGAACCGTAACTAAATTAGGTATTTTATAGATTAACGCCACCATTCTGGCATAAGCGTTGGCAACTGTTCCCTGCGAAACTAACAAATTAAATCCATTTTCTTTCAAATACTCGCCAATTGACGAAACAGATTTTAGATTTATCCGTTTTGCACTGAATATAACAACTTGATGGCCCTGCTCGTCCAATCGCTCTGTCAATGGCCACTGACCGAGTGACAATAGCTCCAATTCAAACTCATCTTTATTAATATACTCAAACAAATTAACTAAGTATTGTTCAATCCCGCCAAAATAGCGTCCGCCGCTATAAAGTATTGCTATTTTCTTTTTCGAATTAGACTTCATAATTATTTCCTAATCCTAAGTATGCACCAGATAGTACCGAAATTGCACCAAATTCCCATATATTACTAAATATTTCGTTCACAATCACAGCAATCACAGCCGCCATAATTCCTAAACTCAAATAACTGCCCGATTTTTTATACTGTTTTAAATTATTAACAAAATGGCTAACAAAAAAACCGCCAACACAGATAAAGCCGACTACGCCAATTTGGGCCAACACCTGCAACCATTGATTATCAGTATATGGCAGTGCCACATAGCCACTTTGCATGCTACGAAGATAAATCGGGCTATTGTAATAAATGGCCGTTTGACCACCGTAAGATCCAGGCCCAGTCCCTAATATTGGCGAAGTTTTAAATATTTCAATGGCATTATTAAATGCCCAAGTTCGGCCATCTAGGGCCGCGTCAACTAAATATTCTTGGCTAAACGAAACAAATAATCGCTGCCTGATACTTGGGATTAGCAATGCCAACAGCCCAAGCGGTGCCAATAAAACCATGCGCCAATTTTTAATTAGCAATGCAATAATAACCCCAACAACTAATCCCAGCCAGGCGCTTCTCGAAAAAGTTAGCACAATTACAATTAACGCTAATATTTCAAAGACCAAATAATACCACTTCTTTTTATCAAGAAAGGCGAACAACGCCATAATCGAAGTTATCATAATCAAACTCCCCATCACATTAGGACTACCAAAAAAACCAAATGCCCTGGCATCTATCAAAGTTTCTACGCCCGATACCCAAAGTTTTGAGGTAGGATCACCCCAAAAACCTTGAAAAACACCAACTAGCAAAAGTGGCACTGATAAAAGTAAAATCACATTTATAAACACTAATTTAGATTTATAAGTCGAAGCCACGATAAAAGCTAACACAAATTGGCTCAACAACATAATGCCAGTTAGTATCATCCCCGTCTCTAAACCGTTAATGGCAGCCAATAGACCCGAAATTATCACTGACAGAACGAATAATAACAAATATATAGTCGCTCTCGTCGATCGTAGTCGTTGCTTATCACAAAAAAGTAGTGCCAATAACAGAAATATCGCCCCCAAGTTAAATCCCTCGACCCAACTAACACCAAGCCGAGTGAACAAAGATTCATACCACAAACAGGCTAGTGCTAACCCAATACAAGCCATTGATAATTTGCCGTTATTGAACCTAGATAACAGACCGATTAGTTTCGAATCCTTAAATAAATCCTTTTCGCCATCAATAAAAAGCCAAGTTAAAAATCTGACGGTCTTAGATTTTTTAAAATTATAGCTAATTTTCATATCCAAAATCTACTACATAACCCTGAGCATAATAATCGGCACGAATCTCGACTTTTTGATTTACATAAACCCGTTGCCCGTTAAATATAGAATTACCATCGACAATATTACCTGGTCCTTCGACGGTTATATCTAGATATTTTGTTAAACCATTAGAATCTGGCTCAGTTTTATATGAAATTTGTTTTACTGGATATTTTGTGCCACTAAAATAAACTGAATCAGCCGACTTTATAACCGGCATTACTGTTTCGATAGTCTTCAAATCAGATACCCTAACTTCAACAAGAATAACCTTATCTCCTAGATTTGGCTTGTTGTTATACGAGACAAAGAAAATTAATGTGGTAATAATTATTACTACAACTACAAAGATATCAAATAGATTAATCCTAAATTTTTGTTTGGCCATTTTTAACCTTCCACTTTACTACTTGATGTATAAACGACGGCACAGCATTCCAAAAACGCTGAAACCTATTCCTGGTTTCAGTTTTACTCTTGTTGAACAACGTTCGCCATAACCACTCTAGGCCGATTTTATTAATAAATTTAGGAGATTTTTGACCTGGATTTGCAATTCTGTCCAACGTACCGCCCTCGCCAACTGCAATTTGAATATTCTTCAACTTTTTCATATTATCATTTATCCAATACTCTTGTTTTGGCGAGCCAAGCGCAACAATTAACACTTTTGCGTCAGTTTTATTTATTAACGAAATCGGATCAATTTTCTCATCTTTTTGATAATCATAGCCGTTTAAACCACCAGATATTTTTAAATCAGGGAATTCTCGTTTAATATTTTTAATAGCTAATTCTAATATCATTTCAGAACCACCAAACAAAAAGACGCCAACTTTATTATCCGAAGCAATCTGCATCATTAATTTAAAAGCTTCAACACCAGGGATAGCTTCTGGGATTGGATAGTTTATAAATCGTGGGCGTAAAACAATTGAGGCACCAGAATAAATCATTTGCAGAACAGCTTGAATTGGCCTGATAAATTTATTGCTACAAATCGGCAAAGTCAAATACCTTGCAGCCCACAAAACACCTCGTCCATCGACAATATTCAAATCAGACGAATTTAAAACATCCTTAAAATGCTTATCTTTCCGTGCCCTCTGCAAAAATTCGGTGTTAATCTTAGAAATTACAATATTTTTTTTATTATTCAAACATTCGTCCAACACAGTCCTTAGTTGGACTTTGGTATATTGATTAAGTTTTACGTCAAAAATATTTATAGCAGATTCACCTTTGTTATTACCACCATTATAACCGATTTGCCAACAATAAAATGTTATAATTATCTTTATGAATATACTTGTCACTGGTGGCGCAGGCTACATTGGATCACATACGATTATTGAACTTGTCAGCAATGGCCATTCGGTAGTTGTTGTCGATAATCTATCTAATAGCAGTCAAGAATCACTTCACCGTGTCGAAAAAATTACAAAAACCGTAATACCTTTTTATAAAATCGACATACGCGATGGCGATGCACTTGAGAAGGTTTTTGTTGAAAACAATTTTGATGCCGTAATCCATTTTGCTGGTTTAAAATCAGTCGGCGAATCTGTTTCACATCCAATTGAATATTATGACAATAATATTGGTTCAACTCTAGTACTTATCGAGAAAATGAATAAATTCAACATCAAAAAGTTAGTCTTCAGCTCATCAGCTACGGTTTATGGCACACCCTCAGAATTACCACTATCCGAAACAAGTCGAGTTGGCGTTGGTATCACTAACCCCTATGGTCAAACTAAATTTATGATTGAACAAATCCTACGCGACCTATCAATTGCCGATAACTCATTTGAAATAACTCTACTGCGTTACTTTAATCCAGTTGGTGCCCATTCAAGTGGCTTAATCGGCGAAGACCCAAATGGCATACCGAACAACCTTCTGCCTTATATATCCCAAGTTGCTGTCGGAAAGCTAAAAAAAGTAAATGTATTTGGTAATGATTACGATACAGTCGACGGTACTGGCGTTCGCGATTATATCCACGTTGTCGATTTAGCCAAAGGTCACGTTGCTGCGCTAAAAAACATCAAACCAGGCGTATCAACATATAACCTGTGTACAGGTCGTGGCGTTTCTGTTTTAGAATTGATTTCCGCCTTCTCAAAAGCCTCTGGCAAAAATATTCCATACCAAATATCCCCTCGTCGCCCCGGCGATGTCGCCTCTTGCTACGCCTCAGGTGAAAAAGCAAGACTCGAACTTGATTGGTCAGCCAAAAAAACTATCGACGAAGCCTGTGCCGATTCTTGGCACTGGCAATCACAAAATCCAAATGGCTATAAATCATAATATGGTGATTATCCCTTACAACTGATAGAATATAATTATTATGAAATCTAAAACCCCATTAAGAGTTTGTGTGGTTATGCCAGCTTATAATGAGGCAAGTGTTATTGGTGATGTGATTTTGGATGTTACAAAGATTTTTAAAAACTCTCCATTTTCTGTTGAAATAGTAGTAGTAAACGATGCTTCAAAAGACAATACGGCCATTATAGCCAAGAAGCATGGCGCGACAGTTATAAATCATATCCTAAATAGTGGTGCTGGTGGTGCCACTGCAACTGGTCTCAGCTATGCTCAACAAAATGGATTTGATATTGCAGCAACAATGGACTCAGACGGGCAGCATTCAGCCGAAGATGTGCTGAATGGCATAAACGAAATTATTAAACAAAAAAACGATTTACTTATTGGCAGTCGATTAATTGAGAGCAAAGGAATGTCAAAAACCAAAATCCTCGGCAACAAAGGATTAAGTTTTATCACCTATCTGCTTTTTGGTATTAATTCTACCGATTCCCAATCGGGGCTCAGAATTTACTCCAGAACAGCCCTCGAGCAACTACGCTGGAAAACTAGCGGCTACGAATTTTGTAGCGAAATGTTGTGGCGCGCCAAACAACTTGGACTCCAGGTTGGCGAATACCCTATCAAGACTATCTATACAGATTATTCTAAATCAAAAGGACAAAACAACTGGAATGCCGTAAATATCGTCAAAAACTTGCTAAAACAACGCATTAGGGAGCTGTTAGGATGAGTCGCTATTTACTGCTAATACTTCTTAATATTCCATTTATAATGCTGTCCATCATCGGCGCTATTACACAATATAAGCTAAAGCGACTAACAAAAAAACGATTTATAATTCAAATCTTCATATGGATATTGGTACTAGTTGGGCTTATATCTGTTGAGTCAATTTACACTTGGCTTTTTACCCACAATCTAACCCAAACTGAGCCACTTAGTTTGTTTGACGTTATTCAAATTACGGCAATAGTTGTTGTTTATTACGTTGCTAATAGATCCCATACTAAAATCGAGATGCTAGAAAGACGCGTTCAAGACTTACATCAAGAACTGTCTATCGAACTTTCAACTAAAGGTAAAAAATAACAATAACGGTTGTTTTGGCTATAAATATTCTATCAAGATTCAAAACACACTATAAAAAATAATTTAAAAACATCTATGTCATATCTTGGCAATTTATGGTAAAATTATGGATAAGAAAAAATAATTTTTGGAGTTCTATGTTTAAAGGGAAAATATTACTAATCACTGGTGGGACCGGTTCGTTTGGTAATGAGGTACTAAAAAGATTTTTAGATACTGACATTAAAGAAATTAGAATCTTCTCGCGTGACGAAAAAAAACAAGACGACATGAGAAAATTCTATAATAATCCTAAATTAAAATTCTTTATAGGTGACGTAAGGGACATCAGTACTCTAGAATTCGTAATGAAGGATGTAGATTATATATTCCATGCAGCTGCACTTAAACAAGTACCATCGTGCGAATTTTTTCCACTCGAAGCAGTAAAAACAAACGTTATCGGAACTGACAACGTTTTAACTATGGCTGTTAGAAATGAAGTGAAGAAAATCATATGTCTAAGCACAGACAAGGCGGCCTATCCAATAAATGCCATGGGTATTAGTAAAGCCATGATGGAAAAAATTATCGTTGCAAAAGCTAGACAACAAGGCGAAAATGCCAAAACAACGATTTGTCTTACTAGATACGGCAATGTGATGGGTTCTCGCGGATCTGTTATACCCCTATTTTATAAATTAATTTCAGAGAACAAACCACTTACAATTACCGATCCTAGCATGACTAGATATATGATGACACTAGGCGAAGCAGTTGAACTAGTAATATTTGCATTTAAAAACGGCAATCAAGGTGATTTGTTTGTTCAAAAAGCCCCAGCCGCCGAAATCAGGACATTAGTCAATGCCATCAAGATATACAAAGGCTCCAGAGCAAAAATTACAATCATTGGAACAAGACACGGCGAAAAAGCACACGAAGTCTTAGTGACGCGTGAAGAAATGTCAAAAGCCGAAGATTTAGGTAATTTTTTCCGTATTCCTATGGATAACAGAGATATGAACTACAATAAATTCTATCCTGAGGCAGAAGGCAAGGTGGTCCAATACGAAGAATATAGTTCAGATAAAACAACTAGACTAAACGAGGACGGCGTCATCGATTTACTAGAAAAAATGGGTGAAGTCGAAGTATGAAAATAATCGTAATCGGCGCTGGTGGGATGGCCGGTCACGTTATTGCCACTTATCTACGCGAAAATGATTATTCCGTAGATACTCTAACTGCAAGAAACAAACTTGATGATAACACTATATTGATGGATGTTACTGATACCCCAAAATTTAAATCGTTTCTCGAAAATAACAAATACGATGTTGTTATAAACTGCATCGGGATGCTGGTAAAGCAAAGCGATGAGCGTAAAGATCTAGCGACCTACCTTAACTCATACCTGCCCCACTTCCTTGAAGAACTTTATAAAAACTCCAAAACAAAGATTATTCATCTTAGTACGGATTGTGTTTTTTCAGGCAAAAAGGCCCCATATAACGAAAATTCATGGTATGATGGCGAGTTATTTTACGATAGGACCAAGGCGCTTGGCGAAATTGTTAACGACAAAGATTTGACATTTCGTATGTCAATTATCGGCCCAGATATGCAAGAAAATGGCATTGGACTATTTAATTGGTTTTACGCTCAAACTGGGACCATAAATGGCTATACCAAGGCCATCTGGACTGGCGTTACAACTATCGAACTAGCCAGAGCAATTAAATCAGCTATCGAGCAAGATCTAACTGGCTTGTATCACCTTGTGCCAAATGAAAGCATTTCGAAATTCGATTTAATAAAATTATTTATTAAAACATTCAACAGAAACGACATCACAGTCAATCCATCAGACAATGTCGCTCTAAATAAAACATTAATTAATAATAGAACTGATTTTAATTTCAAAGTCCCAGGTTATAATAAAATGATTACAGAAATGAAAAATTGGATTGACCGACATGATTTATATCCACACTATATGAAAGGTAAAAATGAAAAAAGAAACCAATAAACTAAAACTAGTGACCATAGTTGGCACTAGACCAGAAATTATCAAAATGGTCCAAACAATTAAGGCCTGTGACAAATACTTTAATCAGATTCTTGTACACACCGGTCAGAACTGGGACTACACTTTAAATGAAGTCTTTTTTAAAGATTTTGATCTTCGCAAACCTGATTATTTTTTAAATAGTGTTGGCAAAAACCTGGGCGAAACTATTGGTAATATCATTTCAAAATCTTATGACCTATTACTCGAAGAAAAACCAGACGCAATCCTTATACTAGGTGATACAAATAGCGCACTTTCAGCTATATCGGCCAAACGACTCAAGATTCCAATCTTCCATATGGAAGCCGGCAACCGTTGTTTTGACGAGAATTTGCCAGAAGAAATAAATCGCAAGATAATCGACCACATCAGCGATGTAAACTTACCATATACCGAGCATGCCAGGCGCTATTTGGCAGCTGAGGGTGTTAGAAAAGAATTTACCTTTGTCACTGGGTCACCAATGGCTGAAATAATAGCCGCCAGTAAAGACAAAATAACTAACAGTAAAATCTTGGATACTTTAAAAATTAAAAAAGATAAGTACATATTAGTTTCCGCTCATCGCGAAGAAAATATTGATAATGAAACTAATTTTAACTCGTTGATGACAGCCCTTAATAGCATCGCTGAAAAATACCAAATGCCGATTATTTATTCAATGCATCCACGCACACTTGATCGACTAACGAAACGCGAATTTAAATTACATCCACTAATCCAAAGTCTAAAACCATTCGGTTTCTTTGATTACAATAGACTCCAAATTGATGCCTTTTGTGTGTTATCAGACAGTGGCACATTAGCCGAAGAAAGTGCTATCCTCGGGTTTAGCGGCGTGTCACTACGAACATCGACCGAGCGCCCAGAAGTACTAGACGAAGGCTCATTTGTTATCGGCGGTATTAAAACCGAAGATATTATGCAAGCAATCGAATTAACAAGATTAATGAAGGAAAACAAAGCCGAAGTGTTACTCGCCAAGAATTATAAAGACACCAATGTATCTGTGAAAGTTGTAAAAATAATTCAAAGCTACACAAAAATCGTAAACCAAGTTATATGGCGCAAATAGAATCAAGACAAGACAACAAAAAGCATGTCTTAATCGTCAGCCAACATTTTTGGCCCGAATCATTCCATATTAATGATATCTGTGACTTTTTAGTCGGCGATAAAGACCGCCAAGTAGATGTATTGTGCGGACGTCCAAACTACCCATCTGGTAAATTAGCCCTAGGCTATTCACTATTCAATAAAAGACATGAAGTCCATAACAAGATCAACATTTATAGAACTTTTGAAATTCCCAGAGGCAATAATTCTAGCGTTAGAATACTGTTAAATTATCTATCCTTCCCACTTGCTAGCCTATTCCACATACCCAGACTCTTATTTAGAAAATATGACAAAATTTTTATTTACGAAACATCGCCTGTCTATATGGCACTAGCTGGTATAATACTGGGCAAACTTACAAAAACCGAAGTAATAATCTACGTCTTGGACTTATGGCCCGAAAACCTTTTTTCAGTTTTAAAAGTTAAGAATAGGCTCCTTAGGAGAATTGCCTATTCTACTTCTGAATGGCATTACAAAAAAGCGGACCGGCTAATAGCGCTGTCTAATAGAATGGCTGAAAGGTTACAAGACATTACACACAAGAAACAGGGCGATATCGTCACCATACAGCAAGTTTGCGAAAAGGTACTAGAGACCAATATAAAAGATAAAAATCTCACGAAACGATTTGGTAGCGGTTTTAATATAGTGTTCACAGGTAATATCAGCCCAGCTCAATCTTTCGAGACTATCATTAGTGCCGCCACGAAATTAAAATCAGATGGCATATCAGACATAAACTGGATAGTTGTTGGTGATGGTATGTCAAAAAAATGGCTAGAAGGTCAAGTGGCACAAGAAGGTCTAAGTGATCATTTCTTTTTCGAAGGTCAAAAACCGCTCAGCGACATACCAAAATATACCGAAATTGCCGATTTATTAATTGCCTGTCTTGAAAAAAGCGATTTACTCGAAGCTACTATTCCAGCTAAAGTGACATCGTATATTGCAGCTGGACGACCAATTGTGCTAGCTATGGACGGCGAGGTCAGAGATCTAATTAACGTCAAAATACAATGCGGTTTTGCCGGACAAGCCAAAAATTCGGATGAGTTAGCGAATAACATCAAAAAGGTATACCAAATGAGTGACACTTCTAGGGTAAAATTGGGTAAAAAAGCTTTAGAGTATCGTAAAAAATTTCTGCAAAGAGATGTCGTATATGAACAACTTGATAATTTTATATTTAGTAGGTCAGATAAAGATAGGCTATAATAAACAATGATGAATATTCTTCTATTAGTTATATATATCCTATCGACGTCTTCAGGGCTAGTGCTATTAAAACTCGGGTCGTCTAGTGGCGCGCCAGTGGCTATTATAAATAACTCCCTTAAATTTAATCTCAATCCTCTCGTCTTGGGTGGTATTTTTCTTTATGCCACAAGCTTTATTTTGTATACGTTTTTGATATCAAAATATAATCTTGGTTTTATAATTCCCGTCACGACTGCACTAGTATACATATTGATATTCGTAGCTTCATTCCTAATATTCAAAGAAACTTTTACTGTAATCAAAATAGTCGCTATAGCTTTGATTATTTTTGGCGTAATACTACTAAACTTAAATAAATAATATGGTGATTGATCATCATATATTCGGCATAAGAAAAATATCAAAACAGACCATCATTGCCTCGGCTATAATATTAATTTCATCAATTCTCCTCAGAAGCGCCAATTTAATCATAATAGTTGCATCTCTTGTTGTTCTTTATAGGTTATACTCGCCTTTAATTAACAAAATAGTTTTTGATAGTAAATTATTAATATTAATATTAATATTTTTTAGTTACGCCATTTTATTGCAGTGCGCCGTATTAATCTCTTGGTTACTAAATCGAAATTTTCCGTTAAGCCTAACACCGTTATTGCTACTTATAATATTGTCTGTAATGTATATCTATAGTTGGTACATACATAGAAATAATCCAATATCAAATTTGCCCAAGATAAATAAAAAAATATTCAATCTGCAAGACGTTCTTTCGTTATTATCAGCGATAGTTATTATAGGAATTGTCGTATTACCCCCGATATGGTCTAAGCCTCAATATCCTCAGTCGACATCGGTAATGTCCTTAGTCAGCGGAAATGTTGACGACTCTTCTCACTTGAGTCTATTAAACGATAACCTACAATTTGACAGGGGTATTATATTTAAATCGGACGCCCAAGGGAAGACCAGAAATGATGGTTTCTACCCAGCCGGCTGGCCTTCAATAAGCGCCGTATTTATAAAAATGTTTTATCCCGCAATTCAAACTGGTTCAGCCAGTTTGATAGCCTATGGTATCCAAAAACTATTTTGGTTCTTTATTTTATTATATTTACTAACAAGAGTGACATTTATTTTATACAGATTTCTTAGTAATAAAAAGATCAAGCCATCGTCATATGTTTGGATTCCATCTTTAACAATATTTCTAGGATATACGCTGTTGTTGCCAATTTTTATGGAGGGGTTTTATAGTTTCCTACCACAGCTAATAGCGACCCTCCTAGCCATACCTGTCATAATACAACTTACCAAAGAAAAAGGTCTGCATAATTCTTACAGATCATTACCTTTTCTGTTCGTAATCTGTGTCGGCGGTTGTCTCCCTTGGCTTTTGCCCCTGCCGGCTTTTCTACTGGCGGTATTAGCGTTAATAATCGGGATAACCATAAACAAGAAACTAAAAATAACGATAAAAAATATTTCGACAATTATTAGAGAAGATATACTCTTATTATTACTGCTGGCAGCAGCTTTTGCGACCCAAATATTTGTAATGACCAGTAATCACAGCGATAGCTCTATTTCTTTTATGCAAGGCATAATGCTAAGTGGTGGCATTACGACATATGATAAATTATTCTACATTTTTATTAGTGCTGGATTTTTATCCAGTCTGATTCTCACTAATAAGAAAATAAGGAAACACACATATTTACTATTATCTCTAATAGCATCACTATTATTGTTCTGCGCCTGCATATATTTGTTGCAAATTCGCTACATGGGTCACAATGAATATTACTATTTTAAAATATTAGATATTCTAACTTTAGCCGCTACGCCATTTTGTATTATTGGGTTTGGCTTTATCATTGATAAAATAGCTGGAAACGGTAAAAATATATTTTTTGCAATTATCCTTTCTGCAATTTTTACAACAACACTGCTACAACTGATAGGGCTAGACTCAATGACCCTAGATTACACTAAGGGGAATAGGGCTTTCTCGAGCCAAATAGACAATTCTATTCTCGATGAGCTTAACAGCCATATTTCCCAAGCTAATTATTTCAATAAGAATTACACATTCTACTACATACCATACACTAATTTCTATTTCCAAAACGAGGTGGCGGGAATGATGGCAAAATCCAACACGCCAGACAGTAACTGTTTTAGCAGTATCCGACATTCCATTTGGAAAACGCCTCCAATCAATCAACTGCTGAATGACATCGCTACGGAATGTAAAGGTTATTATATCGATATAGTAACCAATCAGGAAAATTTTAAAGCTTTTGAAGATGCCGTTAATAATGCAGGACTAGATAACTCTGTAAAAGTAAAAACATACTGATTCGCTATTCACTTTACATTAGTATGTTTTATCTTATACTTGTCTAGCAAATATAAAATGAATGCAAATATGACAGCAAGCACAGACCAATAGATGTATCTGTAATCCGGAGTAGCCCCGGTTGGAATATAGCCGAAGATATATAATGTTGCTGATATACACAAAATATTAATTACGAGTCGATGTTCGCGACGTTTTACGATAGATAAAAATAGTATTGCTAAGCCAGCTAGTAACCAAAACCACGGCTCGAATGTTGCCCGTAGATACCGACTAGACAGTTGAAGATATCCAGAACCAACAGATTCCAAAGCCGGGAATTTCACAGTTTCATTATATTTATTCGAGACAATACCATCTTGCCAAATATACGAATAGGAGTTAATCGGTAATAAAACATGGAAGAACATTTTTGCTTTGTAATACGCATAGCCCAAAGGGTCACTGGTTATAACACTTAACCAAATACGCTGGAATTGACCGTGGTTAGCGTATAAAACCGACCGAATGTTATTATCTGCACAAAAATCAATATTATCAACCAATACGTCTTTCGCCATTGAACAACCCTTAATAGTTAGCAAATCTTGGAGCAATTCTTGTGGCATATCTATTTTTTTTAGATTATCAATCTTTGAAACCATGATAATATCGTCTAGCATGATACCCGGCTGGTTGTTAGACTTGGTCGCACCCATAGTAAAATTTATCGATGGAAACAAAACAAAAACCACCAGGGGTATTGATATAACAGTTATAAATATTTGACACCAGGTCTTTTTTACGTAACCGCTCATCCTAATCGCCAAAAAAAACATTGGGACAGTCGCAATTATTGCATTATAACGAGACACCGAAGCGTACAAAATTAATAGAATTATTACCACAAAAGAAACTGCGTGCCATTTTTTACTTTTAATTTTGTTTAAAAATAACAATAGCGAAGTTGCCAAGATTAAAGCAAAAGTCATATGACTATCACGCCAAATTACACCTGATAAATTAAATACAAATGGTAAAATTCCGACCGATAAACATAGTAAAGAAAATAATTTTGACGAAGACCTTTTATAAATATAAACCGCCAATAGACACAAAGAAGTCCACAGCATAGCTAGTTGGAAAAATAATATCGATGCCGTGCTGCCGGTTAGCCTATATAAAACACGCCAGATAAGACCAAGCATCACGGGGGCTAGATCTGTTGGTATGGCCCCTCTTGCGACATAATACATCAAAACAGAATCATTGCTCATGTAACCAGGGAAAAATATTATAATGTTAATGACGAATGCCATCACCGCCAAGATTACAATGAACACTGTCCAGTGATAAATAACGTAATCCTTTAACTTAATCCAGCTTGATTTAAACATCTAAGACCTCTTTGTATAATTTATAATACATCTCTTCGATCTTTTTGATATCAAACCCTTTGGCTATTTGGTGAGCCTCTAAACCATATTTATAAACCAGATTGTTGTCTAACAATTTCTTAGCAGCTAGATAAATCTGATTTGGGCGATGCCAATCGACAAAAATACCCGACCTATCATTATTAACCAATATATCAATTGCACCGACTTTCGTCGCGATAACCGGTTTGCTAGCAGCAGCAGCTTCAAGTACACTAATTGCGAATCCCTCAGTCTGTGAAGGTAGTATAAAAATATCACCTTTTCCTAGCGCAGCTGGTACATCGTCAGTTACACCCATAAATTTGACAAAGTCCCAGCCATTTTTACTAACTATTTTTTCCAAGTAGTTTCTATAGCCCATAACAACTTCCTTACCATAGATCAAGAACTCCATCTGGGGATATTCATCACGCAATTTAGCAAGGCCTTTAATCGCATCGTCGATACCTTTACTTTTTAATAGCCTACCAATGTATAAAAAAACAGGTTTTTTGATATCAAACTCTTTTTTACCTTTCTCAAAAAGCTTTGTATCAATGGCGTTTGGTATCAAAACAATGTCTTTTTTATCCAAAAGATAGGCCTTTACTAAGTGCTTGGCTACAATATCCGACACAGCCACTACCTTTGTTAAATAACGATTAAGGAACTTCGATTTTATACCAGGCCAAATTAAAGTATCATGCGAAGTAGTTAATACCGGTGTTTTTGTTAACATCCCTAATACCTTAGCAAAATCTTCACCTTTAAAAAGATGCCCATGAATAATATCTGGTTTTACTTTTTTTATATAGTTAAATAGTCCCAATCTAAAATTAGGGTAAAACCGACTGCAAATCCTCCTAAAAAGATTATATTTAAATTCTTTTATTTTAACTCTTTTTGACAAATCATTTACTAATGTTCCATGGCCTTCAAGTGAAACAATATAGATTTCAAGGTCTTCTCGCTTAGACAATTCGTTTGCTAATAAAACTAAGATCTTTTCAGCACCACCAACTTGCAGATTGTTGATAATGTGCATTACTTTAATTTTCTTTACCATTATTTTAAAAATTCCGTAATTGACTTTTCTGTTTTTTCCTTAAGGATAGGAAGATATGCTTTTATCTCTTTCTGAATATCATCGTAATTATCAATAACTTCATTAATCTTTTTACTAATACCAACTGGGCTATCGATGGTCGATACCGTAAGCCAAGATTTTAATCTTTTATTCCATTTATAGACGTCTGAAGTGTCGCTCACTAAACATGGAATTCCATATTGCATACTTTCTATAGCCGACATTGGGAAACATTCGGTCAAACTAATATACATAATAATATCTAGACCTTCAAATATCTTTAAAAAATCTATTTTTGGCAAAAAACCATGAGCAATAACTCGCTTTTTATCAAAAAAGAAATGCTCTGGAGTTTCATTTGTATGAACTTCTGTATTCTTTAACCAGAGTGAAGCAATAATCTGATTTGTAAGATTTCTATGCCACATATTTCTTCCGAACACGCCAATTTTTATTTTATCTTTCGATAACGACCTAAAGGTGTGTTTTTGTGGATAAAATCTATTCATTACAAAATACGAATTTAGCCCCTTATCTTTAAAATATTCCGCCAAATCTCTTTTGCAAAAACCAATTTTCTCTATCGTTCCTTCGCTCGCCATATTAATAAATCTCTCAAAAACATGGTTCTCCGCAGGATAAACATCAAACCATAAAAAAGCGGAGTGGATAAGTACAAATAACCTTAGGTTTGGGTTAAGCCGTTTTAATTCCTCGGCTAACATATCATGGCCATTCGCATAACCACTTATTAATACTTTTTGAGGGCCAAAACTACAAATGATTTCTGCGATTTCTATTGCTTTTTTACGACTATAAATATCAGAAACCTCCACGACATCTTGCACCATCTCAAAAGTAGACGACCTAACCCCACCGCTATAGTTTGGATTAACTACGGCAATTATCTCCGGTTTTTTATTTTTAACATTGTTAATAATCCTAGTGCCAGCCTTTGTTTTACTGCCAAAAATTGTAGCCAAAAACCTAACCGCATATCCCATAAATGGAAACTTGCGAAATACAGATACCAGCCCGCCAGTCAATTCGTAATTTCTGATTATTTTTTGCTGTCGATCAATAATTTTTTTTAGTTCTAACTCGGTCAATTCTTTAGTCATTCAAGGTCTATTTTACCGTAAAAACTCTATAAATTAAAGTCATTCACCATTCATCAACACAATTTCTTAATTATTATAAGTTTTAGAAAAACTATTTTTGATTGCTGGTTGGTTTATACGTAGAGACAAGCGAAAGCATACCATTTTTAACAGTATTATAATCAAGACCATCTTTTTCGAGCAACTCACATAATGCGTTAAGGTTATATATAAAAGATAACTTATCAAAATTAAGATAATTTTGTGTTCGAAATACTTTTTCAACAGAAGTCGACTTTGATTCTTCTTCTTTAACTAAAACTTCTTCATATAATTTTTCACCTGGACGTAGGCCAATTATTTCTATTTTTATTTCTTTTTCTGGGACATAACCATGTATAGTAATGAGTAATTTTGCAAGATCATAAATTTTAACCGATTCACCCATATCTAGTACAAACAGATCATTATTTTGACCCATTATCCACGATTGCAATATTAAATGTACGGCCTCAGGAATAGTCATGAAAAATCTTGTCATTTCTTTATGAGTTACAGTAACTGGTCCGCCTTTTTCTATCTGTTTTTCGAAAAACGGTATGGCACTACCATTACTATTAATCACATTACCAAAACGAACTGCACAAAATATAGTTGTTGATTGCGATTGAGATAAAATATGGATTACTTTTTCGGCGGCACGTTTAGTTGCACCCATAATATTAGTTGGATTTACGGCTTTATCAGTAGACACAAGTATGAATTTTTTTACACCATATTGGATAGAGACTTCAGCAACAGTCTTCGTTCCGATAATATTGTTTTTTATAGCCTCTGCCGGGTTGTCTTCCATCAAAGGCACATGCTTATAAGCTGCTGCGTGAAACACAGCCGTAGGTTTATAAAGTGCAAAAACTTGACTAATCTTTTTTCTGTCTTTCACATCTCCAATGATAAATTCAATATCGGCTTTTGGATTACTTTCAATTAATTGATTACGCAATTCAAACATCCCATTTTCCCACCAATCATATAAAATGACTTTTTTTGCCCCATATGCAACAATTTGTCTGCTTAGCTCTGACCCAATCGAACCTGCTGCCCCAGTAATTAATATCGTTTGGCCTTTTGTAAACTCGTCAATTATAATCCGATCAGATTTGAGTATCTCACCACCAAGTAAGTCTTCTGCTTTTATATTACGGACGTATTTCAGATAATCTTTATCAAAAACTCCTTCTATGATAACTTCCGTAAGACGTGGCAAAATTTTATAGACTAGACCTAGCCCCATAGTCTTTTCCACGATTGATCTAATTACTTTCCCTCGTTCAGAAGGTATTGCAATAATAAGTTCTTCAATTTTATTTTTTTTAACAATTTTAGGTAATTCGCTGACTAACCCTAAGACTGGAGACCCTTTTATAATAAGTTTTTGTTTTAAAATATCATCATCCACAAAACCAACAACATATAGCCCAGAGTTTTTATTCTTTTTAATATCATTTGCAATTAATTTGCCTGCTTTACCGGCACCAACAATTAACACTTTAATACGATTATCTTTATTTTTTATCATCAACAATCTCCCTTACAGTATCTTCAAGTTTTTGCACTGGACGCCAATCGAATTCATTTGAGAGTCGACTGATATCAGCCTGGGCCGCTACTAATGATTCGACTTTATCCGATGTCTCAATAATTTGCGGTATAGTATCTAGCTCGCTATTTCTGAGTATTAATTCCAGTAGTTTGCCATTAGTGGTACTACGGCCAGAGCCAACATTATACACACTTTCTACGGGATTGCCCTCTACAACCACCCTAAAAGCTGTTGCAACATCCTTAATCGCAACATAATCCCTTTTAGCGTCAAGACGAGCAACCTCAATAGAGGTTCTATTCCCTAGCCTATACTCATTTACTTGTTGCAGTAATCTTGTAAGAAGAAACTTGTCGGCCATACCCTTGCCTATTGGGTTAAAAATCCTCAACGCTACAACATTAATGCCAAATTTTTTTTGGTAGTCATGGGCTAGAGTTTCCTCGTTAACTTTTGATAAACCATAGCCATAATTGGCATTTAAAGGCGTCTCCTCGTTGACTGGAATATTTTTTTGATCAACTAATCCATATTCACCAGCTGATCCACAAATTATTACTCTTTTAACCCCATGCGTTTTAACCACTTTTTCAAGAATATTTTTTGTAAATTGAGAATTAAGATCTACGTCCATACTTGCATCAATCACGCCAGCACAGTTAATAATAACCTCAGGGTTAACCTTTACTAAGGCTTCATTTATACTATCTTGATCAAGTAAATCAACTTGGACACTTTTACTATCATCCACAGATATCTCTCGACTCGCTTTAGTAACGTCATGAGCTTTTTCTAGCTCCATGCAAACATTTCGTCCTATAAAACCATCCGCTCCAAATATTAATACTCTCATATTAATACTTCCATACGGCAATAGACGAAGACAATAAGTCCACGGCCATTAATCATTTTCCAGTCTCTCAATGACCTTTTCGGGTTTTTTTGCATAGCCATTAGTGTCTATTCTACAATAAAAACATCTTAACTTAAAGAAGCTGATATAATACTATAAAATTGTTCTGACTCTGGCTGGCTATACAAAAAAATGGTAAAATCATATTAGATATAAAGGGGATTTTATGAAAATACAAAAAGCCTTGATCACAGGCGGTGCAGGATTTATTGGATCAAATCTAGTAAAGTTATTACTTAGTAAAGGCTGGCGAGTTAGGGTTTTAGACAACTTCTCGACAGGGAATAGGCTGAATCTTCGCGATAGTGATGTTGAGATTATTGATGGAGACATCTGTAACCCTGAAACTGCTAAATCAGCCTGCAAAGACATTGACGTCGTATTTCATATGGCCGCCTGCGTTGGACGACAACGTTCAATTGACAACCCCCAACTCGATTCAACAACTAACCTAATTGGCACTATAAATATACTCGAAGGCATGCGGTTTCAATCCGTTAAACGAATTATTTATTCGTCGTCAGCGGCAATATTTGGAGAATTAATTACATCATCAATTGATGAAACTCATCCTCAAAATGCCGATTCCCCATATGGTGTGAGCAAACTTGCAGCAGAAAAAATGATACTTGCATATGCAAGTATCTACAACATTGTGGGTGTGTGTTTACGCTACTTTAATATATATGGCGTTAATCAACGGTTCGATACTTATGGCAACGTAATCCCAATTTTTGCCAAGAGAATATATGCTGGTGAAAAAATCACAATATATGGCAATGGTGAACAGACACGCGACTTCGTTAATGTAAAAGATATTGCAAACGCCAACTATCTCGCCGCCACAAAGGCTAAAGATACAGGCGTATTTAACTTAGGCAGTGGGAGTAGTATTTCTATCAATGATCTGGCCAAAATGATGCAGAAGATTAGTGGTATTAAAGTAGATATTCAATATACACCAACACGTCCCGCAGACGTGCTACACTGCAAAGCTCAGACCGCTAAGGCTGAGAGAGAGTTAGGCTTCAAGGCGGCCGTGACACTGAAAGACGGACTCAAAGAGTATTTGGCCTGGTTCAAAGAAAATTGCGCTTAAACATATTATTGGCTTGACAATTACAGCCATCCTATTAGCACATGGTAACTTTTGCCTATATTTTCCATTTGCGTAAAAGAAAGTTTGGGTCTGTGACAGACCTTGCTTTACAGATATGCTTATGATTAAATAGAAGAGTAAATTATAATAGATATTATGAAAACAAAAAAGACAACTAAACCAAAGATCATAAAAAAAATTACCATAATAGCCATATCTGTTCTGGCTCTTTTAGCTGTTGCTTCGTTAGTATTTTACCTTTATCAAAACAATCTCACATCCGACAATGGTCTGAAACAAAGACCTGACGCGAAAACATCTGTCGTAGATGGGCCCAATCAAACTTCGGCCGTTAAGGGTAATACGCCTACGGATGCGCCTAAAATTAGTACAGACGTTACTCCAGTTAACCCAACTGGCACCTTCGTTAGCAACCACCGTCCGAACCTTAGCGGTAACCCGGCCCCTAGTACCGAATCATCTACTTGTACTACTACGCCAGGTGCCACATGCACTATAACGTTTACAAAAGTGAATACCGTAAATTCACTTGAACCCAAAATTACTGATTCAGATGGGAATACTAATTGGGATTGGACACTTACAGAGGCGGGATTAACCGAGGGGAGTTGGACCGTAACAGCCCTAGCGACCAATGGGGATAAAACAGTCACAGTAACTGATTCAATGCTGCTTGTTGTGGAGCAATGATGAAAAAATTCTTGACATTAATATCGTTAGCTGTCTTCTTAGCCTTATCTATCAATATGCAACCCGTTGGTGCCTCTGATTATGCAAAAACTAATATTATAGACGACGCTGTGTTCACAAACGAATCATCAATGTCAGAGGTCCAAATCCAGGCTTTTATAAATCAATTTCCAAATAGCTGCCTGCAATCGCAAAATTACCCAAGCGGACTAAGCCCAGCTACTTTTAAAAATCCGATTGATTATTGGACATATGATACATCAGACTCTTCACCAGCCCACATAATATATTGGGCTTCGACTTATTATCATTTAAACCCTCAGGTTATATTGACAACCCTAGAGAAGGAAGAAAATCTTGTTACTGGCTCACAAGGTTGTTCGCTAGGTAGATACAACTCAGCCATGGGTTATAACTGTCCAGATTCATTGACCTACCATACATACGCTAATATTAGTATCTACAACACGTGCGTCGAACGAGAGTCGAACGCCAGCTTTGTGCGTCAGGTGAGCCACGCTACATGGCAACTTAGGTTTGACGAAGAAAGAGCGTATGGCAACGTCGATTGGGGTGGTGACGGTAACGTTGTCTATGGCGGCAGAATGACGCAGGGTTATCGAGCCAGAGTATATGGCGGCACTCCTATATATTACGACGGATATACAGTCATAGACGGTGAATCAATCTTTCTAAACAATGGGTCCACAGCCGCTTTGTATAACTACACGCCACACTTCAGTAACTTTTATAATATTTTCACAAATTGGTTTGGGTCAACACATGGAGCTCAAGAAGGCCAACTCGTAAAATCATCTTCATCCTCAAGTATCTACCTCATTGAAAATGGGACTAAGCGACCATTCCCTAGCGCGGCCGTATTATTCAGCTATTCATGGGACTGGTCTGATATTTTAACTATTAGTGATATGGAATTAAACTCTATTCCGAATGGTTCGGTAATGCCATTATTTAATGTCAATAACAGGAATGGACAGCTAATAGGGACAGGGGTATTGGGTGGTGTTTATTTGATCGAAAACGGAGTTAAAAGAGCCTTTCCTAGTGCTGATATATTCTTAAGTTATTCGCATGATTGGTCTGACGTAGTGCCAATTAGCAATAAAGAATTTGGCCTTATACCACAAGGTTCAGATATGTCGGCCTTTAACGTCCATTATCGAGATGGTCAACTTATAAAAACAGCTGCCTCTTCAGGAGCTTATAAAGTAGAAAGTGGGGCTAAACGAGCTATTCCTAGTGGGTTGATCTTCTCAAGTTACTCATACAAATGGGCTGACATTGTAACTATTAGCGATGTAGAATTTGGCCTTATACCAGATGGGGCAAACTTAGACTATAACGTCCATTATCGAGATGGTCAACTTATAAAAACAGCTGCCTCTTCAGGAGCTTATAAAGTTGAGAATGGGGCTAAACGAGCTATTCCTAGTGGGTTGATCTTCTCAAGTTACTCATACAAATGGGCTGACATTGTAACTATTAGCGATGTAGAATTTGGCCTTATACCAGATGGGGCAAACTTAGACTATAACGTCCATTATCGAGATGGTCAACTTATAAAAACAGCTGCCTCTTCAGGAGCTTATAAAGTTGAGAATGGGGCTAAACGAGCTATTCCTAGTGGGTTGATCTTCTCAAGTTACTCATACAAATGGGCTGACATTGTAACTATTAGCGATGTAGAATTTGGCCTTATACCAGATGGGGCAAACTTAGATTTGTACCAAAAAACATAGACTACTTATAAAGCAGCTTGAATTATCGAGGTAGTTTTCTATAGTTCTATAGAATAATAGAAATTGATATAACGATAAGAGCAAGAGACGTTAATAATACAAAAAATAGAATTGCTAAATATTTCCATTTCCTCGAAACGGTATCATTTCTTTTGCTAACCAACTTTTCAATAGCAACATCGAAATTATCTTTCTTGGCTAGAATATTTCTTACATATTCCTTCGTTTTTTCATGATCGGAATATTTTAATGCGCTATATAATTCTACCAAGAAATCGATTTTAGTAGGGAATATTTCTTTAAAAATATTATTATATTCTTTGGTTATATTTATCCAAAAAATATCAGCCTCTTTTTGTGACTCAGTCACTCTAGAATCTTGAGATTTATGTAGTCTAGTTTTAACACCACAAAAATTAAGATATTTAAAATCATATTTTATCAATAATCTGTACCACATATCATAATCTTGAGTGTATTTTTTGTTTAAATCGAATACACCTTCTCTATTAAAAGCTGTTTTGGGAACTAGCAAAGTCAAACCATTTATAAGTTTGTTCAGAAACACAATCTTACCATCAACCACTGGCATCCGATTTTTTATGATTATTTTTTCTAGTAATTCTCCTGTTTCATTGACATATTCGTAGTCAGTAAATATTATTAGATTTCTATTTTTTTGACCTCTTAAAAATTTTACTTGTCTTTTTATTTTTTCTGGATAATACATGTCATCGTGGCTCAGCCAAGAAAAATATTCACCCGTCATTTTTTTGATGCCTAAGTTTAGAGCACTGGCTACACCACCGTTTTCTTTTTTAAGGTAATGTATTTTCTTACCATATGATTTGGCTATTTTTTCGGTAGCGCCATTATCATTTGAGCCATCATTAATCACTATAATCTCAATATTTTTATAGGTTTGCGCTAATGCACTGTCTATGGCCTCTCTAATAAAATTAGAACCATTGTAGACGGGAATTACGATGGAGACTTTGGGATTAAATCTATTCATTTCCTACTTAACTATACTACGTGTCTTTACATAGACTTTTTTTAGCACCTTTTTCATTGTAGGCAATAAACCAAACCGCATCAGATACAATGCGCCATCTTTAATTAATCTAGCAGGACGAGTTATTCTCCAGGAATGACTAGCGTATACACTTTTGTAATTACCGTAATCAGCATCACTATTATTTATATCTTTTGCTTCAATACTTTTTTCGAATATATTATTTAGCTCATTAAATAGTATCTTGCTAAATTCTTTATTGTCTGAGATCTTGTATGATAACTGCTTATTTAGTTCTATCCTTGTTTCCTCTTTTGATTTTCCTGCCAGTAATGTATTTATCAAAAATTTCCATGTATCACCTACCGTTTTGGCATCAAACTTTTTAACTATCTTTTTTGCGTTTTCGCCAAGTTTCTCTCTCAACTTATCATCAGATAGGATTTTACAAACGTGATTTGCCATGTCCTCGATATCGTCTTGCTCAACTATATAACCGTTTTCACCATTGACCACAAGATCCTCTATGCCAGGGATATTATTACAGACACTAGGGACACCATAACAAGCCGCCTCATTTATAACCATGCCAAATCCTTCATTATTAGATGCTAATAGAAGTAAACTGGCTTGTGCATAATACTTTTTAACGTTATTAACTTCCCCAACAAATATCATGCTTTTTTCATCAATATCCAATCGGGCTATCAAATCATTAATTGTGATCGTGTCACCAGGTTTTATTATTGCGTTTCTATTGCATGGCCCGACAAGCATTAATTTTGCCTCAGGTTCCTCCGATAGAGTCATTTTAAAGCAATTCAATATCCTGTCAATTCTTTTCGTGTAATCATTAAATCTACCGACACATAGGATTATTTTTTTATCTTTTTTTGTGATAGCATCTTTCTGTATTTCAAATGTATTTGGGTCTGTGACTAAAAATACGTTATCACCTCTTAGACCATATACTGCCGCATTAAAGTTCGTTGGCCATAAAACAGCATCAACATCCTGAAACGCACTTAACCTCTTGGAAGCTATGTCCGTTAAATAAATATTTTTGTAAGGATAAAAATAATATTCCTGATTCGATGATATAGTTTTTATCTTTGTTCCCTTGCATAATTTATAAAAGTCTAGTACCCCACCAAATAAGTTAAATAATCCTATCGCAACATCTATATCAAGTAGCACAGCATAAGAGAAAATAGTTTCGTCAAAATGGCTATAGAAAAAATTACTTGATATCTTGATATGTGTAACATAATCTGGCAGAGGCACAAGACCTACTTTCCCGTCAAATGGAGTAATCAAATAAAGCTCATACTGTGTTTTTAGTTGATTAAATAGATTTGACATCACTCGCTCCATACCACCAGTTAGCCAATGAGTCGAACAAAACAATAATCTTGGTTTGTTTGATTTATTTTGCATTTTATAGATAATATTATCTATATCGTTCTCTTCAATATCAATATCTCTTCCGACCAATTTGTCATATATAGTGTTAACTGCTAGACCAACCTTGGCATTTTTTATTGAACAATCTATCATGTTTTTGATAAAATAGGCTGATGCTCTTTTGTAACCACTTGACGACAACAGATTATATATCGACGTATTTCTTGAATGATTATTCAAAAAATAATCATTCAAGTCTTTCACGGATAAATCTATTAATATCTCTTTTAATATTAGGTCAATATTATCAATTATATCTGTCTCAGTGCCATTCCAGATGCCTAGACAGAGACGCAAACTAGGCAATAATTGTCTAATCGTATCTAAATCAACTTTATTTTTCATTAGTTTGTGAAACAAATCATGTAAATATATAGATATATAATCAGACATTTTTTTTGTAATATATTCTCGAGCAGGTTCGTAGCCCGCAAATCTAAAGAAATCATACATATCATAAAAGAAACTCAATTTATCAGGTGAAAGCAATTTGATGTCTTCGTCAGACAAATTCTCAATTATAGATATATACAACCTGCTATATTCGACAGATGCGCGAGGTTTAGCTCTTCGCCCCATTCTGTTTGAAGAATCACGAGCTGTGACTAATACCTCTGAAATTAACTTATGAGGGAATTCTAGAAATGCTCTATAGAAAAACTCAAAATCTTGAGCAACTATTTCTTTTACACCGAACAAACCAACTTTTTCAAAGCATACTTTTGGTATTAAAAGAGTACAGCCATGTGTTTGATTATAGACAATCGGATAAAGATTCGAGCTTGCCCTGGGCGGATATTCATTGATGCGATCGATAAACTTTGTCTCGTAAATCTTTTCGTATTTTTCATTTATCGCATCAAGGTCAGACATCATTATTGTGTTTTTGTCCCGCAATTTGCCCAATTCCTCGACTTGCCTCTCAATTTTATTCGAGTAATACATGTCATCATGGCTTAGCCAAGAGAAATAGCTACCAGTCATGTTTTTTATAGCAAGGTTTAAGGCAGTTGCTGCGCCACCATTTTCTTTTTTGCTTAAGTATATTATTTTATCACCATATGATTTGGCTATCTTTTCGGTAGCACCATTATCGTTTGAACCATCATTTGATACGATTATCTCTAGGTTTTTATAGGTTTGCGCTAATGCGCTATCTATAGCTTCACTTAGATAATTAGAGCCGTTGTAGACAGGAATTACTATGGATACTTTAGGGTTAAAAGCTTTCACATGATTGTTCACGTTCCCTATAGCATCTAGTTTCGCGTTATTTGTATGCACTTCCTTCACTATCCCCTTCCTGATTTTCCCCAATTGTTTTTCACAATACTCTAGTGCGCCCACATAAGGAGTCAGCCTTTTTAAAAATTCAGCCATTTCTAAATAAAAATTATATAGCGTACCTTCATACTGGATTTTTTCAGCGTCATTTAGATCTTCCATCATGACTACCCATAAATTACTGGCCTCAGTCGAAGCCCCTGGTGACATCTTGCTATCTTGATTTGGATGAAATCTCGTAATAGCAAGGACGTCTTGCATATGAATGAATGCATATTTTTTTTGTATTCTCGCCCAATAATCGTAATCTTGGGTATATTTCAATCTTGGGTCAAAGAATCCTATTTCATCCAATATATCCTTTGGAATTAATACTGTTATTCCATTCACTAACCCCCTCAATAGGGAGTATTTGCTTTTTCTTTTTAGCATCTCATGATCAATAATGATGCGACTCATTTTGCTATTTTCTAGAGTTGAATAGTTCGAAAAAAGAAATACTTGTTTATCTTTTTGTTTTTTCAAAAACTTTATCTGCTTTTCGATCTTGTCTGGATAATACATATCATCATGACTTAGCCAGGAGAAGTATTCACCTTCCATCCTTTCAATGCCAAGGTTCAAGGCAGTAGCAACGCCACCATTTTCTTTCTTGAAATATCGTATTTTATCACCATATGATTTAGCTATCTTTTCGGTGGCGCCATTATCATTGGACCCATCGTTAATTACAATAGTCTCTATGTTTTTATACGTCTGAGCTAGAGCACTATCTATGGCTTCTTTAAGAAAGTTAGACCCATTGTAGACTGGGATCACTATTGAGACTTTAGGGTTGAAGTTTTTCATATTATTTTAATATTCTATCCTTAATATTTGCCACTTTATTTATAAATTTAAATCTCTTGCTATTATAAATGTTTTTAATGTTTTTAGCTAAATCCTCATTTATTTCTTTTATACCTACATTTTCGTCTTCTAAGCTTTTTACTTTTTCTTTTATACCTACATTTTCGTCTTCTAAGCTTTTTACTTTTTCTTTTAGAATTGAGGATTTACTGTTTATGTATTCTCTAAAGTCTGCCCCTATACCATTCCTATCTAGCGCATTGAAGATGTCTCTTTCAATCTTTTCTAATTGTCTCTCACAATACTTTAATGCGCCCGCATAAGGAGTCGACTTCAAAAATTTAACCATTTCTAAATAAAAATTATATAGCGTACCTTCATACTGGATTTTTTCAGTGTCAGTTAGGTCTTTTACCATTTCTATCCATAATATATTACCTTCAGGTGCTACCTTAGGCGATAATTTTGCAACCTGTTTTGGGTGCAACCTTGTAATAGCAAGTACATCCTCCATATGGACAAACTTGTATTTTTTTTGAATCTTGTGCCAATATTCATAGTCCTGTGTGCACCTTAATTTAGCATCAAAATAGCCCATTTCGTCAATAATATCCTTCGGGATTAGCGGAGTTATACCATTAACATAACCTCGTAATAACGAGTATTTCTCTTTTTTAACTAGCGTCTCGTGGTCAAAAATCACATCAGTTATTTTTTTATTCTCTAGAAGGGAATAATTTGAATAAAGAACTACTCTTTTATTTTTTAGTTTCTCCAGTTCTTCAATCTGCCGCTCTACTTTATTTGGGTAATACATATCATCATGACTGAGCCATGAAAAATATTCACCAGTCATTTTTTTGATGCCAAGATTTAGAGCAGTCGACACGCCCCCGTTTTCTTTTTTAAAATATCTAATTTTATCACCATAAGATTTGGCTATCTTCTCAGTAGCACCTTTATCATTCGAGCCATCATTCACTATTATAATTTCGATATTTTTATAGGTTTGAGCTAGAGCACTGTCTATAGCTTCTTTAAGAAAATTAGACCCATTGTAGACTGGGATCACTATTGAGACTTTGGGGTTAAAGTTTTTCATATATTACCACTGTTAGCCACATTGATTCAGCCCACTGATTCATTTTTGTCAATTAAATTTAACCTATCATACCTCTTGATTGCATCCTTCGGACTACCGATAAAATCAATCTTGCCTTCATTCAATAATAACGCACGGTTACAAAATTGCTTAACAGTGCCCATTGAATGAGTTACTAGAATAATCGTCTTGCCTTCGCGCTTTAACTTTTCAAACTGTTTGATGCATTTTTCTTGAAAATTTGCATCACCAACCGCTAATACCTCATCAAACATTAAAATATCATTTTCAGCCTTAATAGCTATTGAAAACGCTAGTCGTACCTGCATGCCAGATGAATAGTTTTTTAGTTTCTGATCCATGAATGGACCTATCTCAGCAAAGGCAACAATTTCATCATACATTGCAGCCATTTGTTTACGAGTAAATCCCAACATTGCACCATTTAAGTAAACATTATCACGCCCCGAAAGTTCTGGGTTAAAACCAACACCTAGCTCAATAAACGGAGTTAGGCCACCATAGACATAGATATTACCAGCCGTGGGTTCGTAAACACCGGCAATAAGCTTTAAAAGAGTGCTCTTACCACTACCATTGCGACCAATGATGCCAAAGAAATCACCCTCATTAATATTAAAAGAAATACCGTCCAAAACTTTATAAATAGTCTTGTTGTTTTTTTTGATAATATTGACCATTGCTTGCTTCAAGGTGGTGCTTTTATTCTGTCGCAAGATAAATTCTTTGTGGATATCTTTAACTACGATGGCGATCTTTTTATTATCAGACTGGTTCATATTATATATCCTCCGCAAAAGTTCTTGATCGACGCTTGAAAATTATTCCACCAACAACGCATATTGTGGCAATAATTAAAAACGGCGCAAGAGTCCGAAGCCAACCAACTCCAACAGTGTTCCAGATTGTTGCGCTAGTATTAGTTGCTAGGACATAACGAGCGTCTTGGACAATTTGTACGACTGGATTAAGAAAGAACCATTTTCGTAACGATTCCCCAACTGACATAAGCGGAAAAATAATCGCACTAGCATAAAACCCAATTTGCAAAAAGACTTCCCAGATGTAGGAAATATCACGAAACTTAACATACAAAGAAGAAGTCAAAAACGAGATACCGATTGCTAAAATAAATATTTCAGCAATCAAAGGAATGATTAGTAACCATTGGGGTGATGGATAGATCCCACTAATCAAGGCAAAAGCGAATATAACAATCAACCCAAAACCAAAGTTAATTAACGCCGACAGGGCATTGGATATCACTAATAAATATTTAGGGATATTAATTTTTCGAATTAGATCACCTCTTGAAACTATCGATAATAGTCCCATTGTTGTTGCCTCTGAAAAAAAATTCCAAAAAATCACACCTGTTAACAGGTAAACGGGATAATGCTCAACGGTCTTGCCAAGTGGAAAAACGTAAACAAAAATTACGTATAGTGTCAAAAATAAAAACAGCGGCCTTAACAGCGACCATGCATAGCCCAAAACTGATCCCTGATAACGGACTTTGAAGTCAGCTCTAACTAACTCACTTAAAATAGATCGATTACGCACACTAAAATATTTCTTCAAATAACTCATCTTTAACCATTATAACAGCCTGGGCATAAATTCATGCTTGTAATATTAACTATGATTGTAAATACTACAGGTGTTATACTAATAGCAATGAAAAAGATTAGTATCCTAATTCCCGCCTACAACGAAGAAGCTGTTTTAGAGTCTTTATACCAACGCCTTGGCACATTAGCTAATAACAACAAATCTTACGATTTTGAGTTTTTGTTTGTTAATGATGGCAGTCGCGATAAAACATTAGAAATTATTAAAGATTTTGCCGAAAAGGACAGGCGAGTCGCCTACGTTAATTTTTCACGCAACTTTGGTAAAGAAATTGCCATGATTGCTGGTTTTGACCACGTCACTGGCGACGCCACTGTAATCATTGACGCCGATTTACAAGATCCGCCCGAGCTCATCCCCGAGATGATTAAGTATTGGGAAGAAGGCTATGACGATGTCTATGCTAAACGCCTCAGCCGTGAAGGCGAGACTTGGTTCAAGAAATTCAGCTCACAGTTGTTTTACCGCATCCTCCAAAAATCAACCAATATCCCTATCCAAATTGACACTGGCGATTTTCGCCTACTTGACCGCCGTTGCATCGAAGCTTTAAAGCAGATTCGCGAATCTGGGCGTTACACCAAAGGCATGTTCAGTTGGATTGGATTTAAGAAAAAAGAAATAACTTACAAACGCGACCCACGCATAGCTGGCAAAAGTAAATTTAATTACCCAAAACTAATAAATTTTGCAATCGACGGCATTTTATCATTTACGACCGCTCCCCTACGAATTTCGACAATTTTAGGCATGATAATATCATTTATCGCATTTATATTCGTAGTTATCGTTGTAATAAAAGCAATATTATTTGGAGATGCCGTAGCAGGGTATCCATCATTGATGGCAGTTATTTTATTCCTTGGTGGCGTCCAATTATTGTCCCTTGGTATCATCGGTGAATATATCGGTCGAATCTTTAACGAAACAAAAAACCGCCCATTATATCTTGTCGAGGAATATCACGGTGAAAAACCTGCTAAGAAACCACGCTGATAAGATACGTTTCGCGCTAGTTGGTGGTACTAATACTGCTATCGATTTTGCCATTCTTTTCGGATTAAAATCACTCGGCTTACCTGCCCTAACAAGCAATTTTATTTCGACCTCAGTTGCTCTTATTTTTAGCTTTTTTGCTAACAAAAAATTCACTTTCAGAGATAGCAACACCACTGGTAAAACCCAATTCATTAAGTTCTTAGCAATCACATTATTTGGCCTCTGGATAATCCAGCCAATCATAATCTGGCTAGTCGGATTAACTCTGCAACCATTCAACCTAAATGACTACGTAACCCTATTAATTGGCAAACTCCTAGCCACCTGCGCGACTCTCGTCTGGAATTATTTGCTTTATAAGCGATTTGTTTATACAAAATAGACTATAATAATTAATATGATACAAAGAGAACTTTCAGCTATTATTGCTGAAAATAAAATTTATTATGATAACATTGGACGAGTTTGGTGTAAAATTTTAAACTAAAAAACCTCGCGAAAAGCGAGGTTGATTAGTTGTGCCTGTTCCCAACTAGAAAAGTCGAAGAGGGGCTTTCGCCCACAAGCACACATAAATTATATCATAATACCATAAAATATGTCAATATATATGTCAAGTATTTAATACTAGCGTTTACTGCCATAGAATTTATTTTTAATCAACTCTGCAAAGAATAAGTAGACAACTACCACGCCGACTAGGGCTGCGACTTGGATTAGCGAAAGTGCTCCAAAATGGAATATCGTTCGCAGTGGAGTTAAGACAACAACCAGTGCTGCCATGATAACTATAGTTGTGCTCAGAACCAAGATAGTTGCTGGCTTACTTTGTTTGAAAGGAATTAATTTAGTGCGGATAATATAGACTACAAAAATTTGTGTCATGATTGACTCCAAAAACCAACCAGCCTGGAAAATCGATTTATCTGCTCGGAAGACTAATAGTAATAAACCAAAAGTTGTAAAATCAAAAATCGAACTGAGTAATCCATAAGCCCACATAAATTTCTTGATTTCTTTGAGACTCAGAGTATGAGGTGTCAGCACCTCTGAATCATCGACATTATCAAGTGGGATTGCAAACTGTGAACCATCGTAAAGCAGATTATTCAAAAGAATCTGAGTTGCCAACATAGGCAAAAAGGGCAAAAATAGCGAGGCACCAGCCATTGAAAACATATTGCCAAAATTTGAGCTGAGACTCATCCGTAAATATTTCATAGTATTAGCAAAAGTTTTTCTGCCCTCGATGATACCATTTACTAATTCATGTAAGTTCTTTCGGAGTAAAATAAAGTCAGCTGCGTCTTTAGCGACGTCCACGGCGTTATCGACTGATATACTAACATCAGCCGCTCGTAAACTTGGGGCGTCGTTAATACCGTCACCCATGTACCCGACAACGTGACCATTGGCCTGTAAGGCTTGGATGATCTGCATCTTTTGCTCGGGGTTAACTCGAGCAAATATAGTAGTTTTCTCAACAGCAATTTCAAGCTCTCGTTTTGATAATTTATCGAGTTCATTACCGGACAAAATACCCTCGATTGGTAAGCCGATATCAGTTGCAATCTTCTCGGTAACATAGACATTGTCACCAGTTATAATTTTAGTGCTAATCCCCATGGTACGCATACGTTCAAGTGTCTCTGATACTGAAGCTTTGGCTGGATCCAGAAAAGCCAAAAATCCGTAAAAAGACATTCCCTTCTCATCACTTGGCTCGTAGCGTTTTTCGGGCTCAATTTCTTTTGAGGCAACAGCCAGGACCCTGAAGCCATCGCGACTAAGTTTGTCATAGGTCTCTTGAATCGAAGCACGCAATTCATCGGACAATTTAACCTTTTTTAAACCATAGGTTGTAGAAATTTTCAAAACCTCTTCAGGTGCGCCTTCTACAATTAAAAAACGCCTTTTATCATCAGTGTGATGCACAACCACCGCTTCACGCTTGCGTTCAAAATCAAAAGGAATCTCATCTATTTTGCTATACATTGAAATATCAACACCAGGATAAGCTTTAACCGCCGCATCTAGTGGATTACTGAAACTAGTTGAAAATGCGCTGGCTAAATAGCCAAGAAGCAGAACCTCATCCGAATGCACCTCACTACCATCAACATATTTGATTAATGATATTTTATTTTCAGTCAAAGTGCCGGTCTTGTCAGTACAAAGAATATCCATGCTGCCAAAGTTTTGAACAGCCGATAATTGCTTGACGATAACACCCTCTTTGGCCATCTTAAGTGAACCCTTGGTTAGGTTAAGAGTAATGATTAGTGGCAAAAGCTCAGGCGTTAAACCGACAGCCAATGCCAAGCTAAATAGTATTGATTCAAGCAAGTCACGTTGAAAAATCACATTTATTAATAAAACAAAGAGAACCAAGAAAAAAGTGATCTTAATAATTAAAATACTAAATTTTTTGATTTCAATTTCAAACTCAGTAACTCTGCGTACCGATTGCAAAGCTTCAGCAATATGCGCAAATTTCGTAATTTTGCCAGTTTTTGTAACACGCATTGTACCCGACCCGCTAATAGCTCCACTGCCCATGAACACCTCAGAATCGATGGGCTTACCTTGTGGAAACGACTCACCAGTCAAAGCCGCTTCATTCGTAAATAAATCTTTACTCTCAATAATGACACCGTCTGCTGGAATAATCTTACCAGCCGAGAGCAAAACAATATCACCAGGTACTAATTCGCTAGCTGGTATTAAATGGTCTTTACCTTCTCTAATAACATGAACCTTGACTCGAACTCTGTCTTTTAGAGCTTCAGCGGCTTGTTGAGATCGATAAGTATTTAAAAAATCCAGCCCAACACTCAAAGCGACGATGGCAACGATAATAAAAAAACTGGCTTTATCACCAAAGAAAAGCGACAATAAGGCTGCTAAAAGCAAAATAATTACTAATGGATTTTTAAATCGTACCAACAGAGCCAACAGGGCTTTATTTTTTCCATTACTATCCTGCAATGTATTAGGACCATATTGTTGACGCAACTTTTTAACACTCTGAAACGAAAGACCTTTTATCATAAATATCATTATATTCTATTATGGCGCTAAAGATACTTTAACTGCTGGCTTGCGAAATCGTAAGTTTACGATCAAAGCCTTCACCTTCAGAAAAAGTATGAATGTCGCCGTATTCGCTGGCAACTTGATGAACAATTCGTCTATCAGCTGCGTTCATACTAACAATCCTAGAATTACCAGTTCGTTGGACCTCTTCAATCCATTCACGAGCTTGTTTGGCGATTCTATCAGCCCGTTGCCTTTTGTAATCAGCAATATCAATATTAACGCGCGTCAGTAGCGCATCTTTGTTGCGTAGAACTGTCGAGACAATATATTGCAAACTGCGTAAAGTTTCGGCGTTACGGCCAATGAGTAGACTATTTAATTCATTTGAAGGCACAGCTAATTCAATTACGTCTTCATCACAGGTTGACGATACGGTAATATTGGCGCCAAAAAACGACAATAAATCCTCTAAATATTTTTGGGCGAACTGGACTGATTCTTCTTTATTCATCATCTTTCTCCTGTTTACTTCTTGGGAGCCGTATCTTTGGCGACAATTCTGATAACTGTCCCCTCTTGAGCTTGTTTAGCTCTGGCTTTGGCAGTGGCTTTTTTGCCCGGCACTGGTGCTTCATCGGCAATTTCAATTAACTCATCACTGTCTTTCTTGAGTATACTCGTCTGCTGGATGACTGCAACCACGTTAGACACCGTGTAGTACAACGCTAGTGCGCCTGGTAAGCCTATCATGATAAAGAACATCATAATTGGTAAAAACTTGGTCATCTTGCCCATCATAGCGGCGTTCATGGCAGACTGGTCAGCTTGTTTGCCGTCAGCAGCTTCGGCCATAATATCGCGTAGACGTTTGCTATCTTGTTGTTTTGGCATTGTCTGTTTAGACATTATGTATTGAGTTGCGGCTGCACCAACTGCTAAAATAAGCAGAATTATATTAACCGTAAATGGGTTTTGGGTAATTGCTTTACCTGTTAAATCAATAAACCCAAATAGTTGCTGATTGAAGTTTTCTGGATGGGCAATTAGATCTTTGATTGGACCAATCCCTTTTAAAAATCCGTAGGTAAATTTAGCAACATCAGCACGATGTAAGGTAAAAATCTGAATGACCTGGAAGAGTGCAATAAAAATCGGCAGTTGAATAAATAATATGCCAATCGAACGGAATGGGCTGACGCCATTTTTCTTATAAAGCTCCATCATCTGGACACCTTCGATTTGTTTATTACCATTGGCCTCTTTTTTAATCCTGACAAGTTCTGGCTGTAATTTTTGCATTGCCCTAGCCTGATGGAGTTGCTTTTTAAGCAGTGGCCACAAAGCTAAGCGTACTAAGACTGTAAAAATAATTAAGGCAACACCAAAATCACCACCAGGTATCAGGCTGTAAAGCCCCAACAACAGGTTAAAAATTGGTTGAATAATAACGGTGTCAAATAAATTCACAGGTTAAATAACTCCAAAAAACGATTAATTTATTAGATTATTATAACAGTTTATTGGTATTTTTTGTACTTTTTAAAGTGGCACAAATTAACACCGTAAAAGGACGGACCTTTTGAGGTGTTATTTATTGCCACTTTTTTAATCAGACTATTTTTTAATATTAATTGGATTAAATAAATTATCAAGTTGGGCGTATATTTCAGCGTGGGTAGTCGTAAAAACTTCACCTGACGAAACAATTATGGCAATATCGTAGACAGCTTTTAAATCAGGCAATAATGTGGAAATATATTCATAAATCTGCCTGCGAACATGGTTGCGCTTGACTGCACTTTTTAAGATTTTTTTACTAACAATAACAGCGGCTCTGGATACTTGGCGCCTGGGATTAGTAATCGTTTTTATAATAAATAAATGTGAATGAATAGCCTGTCCATTACGATAGACATAATTTAGGCTACTGTGGCCATGGAAGCGATTAGCAAAAGGAATCATCTTGTTTTAATTATAGCTTAGTCAGTATATATTATCCTGTATTTAAAAACACCGCAGTTTTTCTGCAGTGTTTTTGTAACTATACCGTTAGTTTTGCACGGCCCTTAATGCGACGCCTTTTAAGAACGTCTCGGCCAGCTTTAGTTGCAACACGTGCACGAAATCCATGTACGCGGGCGCGGTGGATAGTATGTGGTTGGAATGTCCGTTTTGTTGTCATATCCGTACCAGTGTACCTAAAATAGCAATATTTAGCAAGGTGTTATTTGAATTTTATATGATTGATTATTTAATATATAAAACTTGTCCCCACAAATACGGTATTTTTCCACACATTTACTGGGGTGAACTAAAATTGTGCATAACTCGTACTCTTTATCTGGTACATTGTTTGTTAAAAATATAATAGGTTGTGGAAAACTCTGGGATTATGTATAGTTAAGTTAATAAAGTGTGTTTTGAGCAAGAGGGGTTTTAGATATGTATCACGCGTTATGGCAAAGTGTTCTTGGTGAAATCGAGTTGACGGTTTCCCATGCTACTTTTACGACGTGGTTTAAAAACACCGAACTAGTTGATCAGAATGACGCAGGCGTCGTGATTGCAGTTCCAAACATCTTTGCTAAGAAACAATTTGAAGTTAAATTTAATGACCAAATCAAATCAGTTCTATTAAAAAACGGCATTAACCCAAAACAAATTAATTACACAATTAACACATCTGGCAAACATACTCGACTGAATCGTGAAACAACAACCGAAATCGAATCTTTATCACCAACAACTGCTGATGATTTAATATCGGCAACCAGTCGTTCAGTTGCTCCTCCAGTTGCAAATATAGGCGGTCTGAATCCACGCTATACGTTCGATAATTTTATTGTTGGGTCTAGCAATGATTTAGCCTATACCGCCAGTCGAGCTGTAGCCGCTAATCCAGGCGTTAAATACAATCCAATCTACCTATACGGTGGCGTTGGGCTTGGTAAAACTCACCTTATGCAAGCAATCGGTAATGAAATCATTAAAAACGATCCTAAAATGCGCGTTTTATATATCAGTTCAGAAACGTTTGTTAATGAATTTTTAGATTATATTAGATTCAAGAAAAAAGGCTTTTCCGAAAAATATCGTAACGTTGATGTTTTGATTGTTGATGATATGCAGTTTATTGCTGGCAAAGAAAAAACCCAGGAAGAATTCTTTCATACCTTTAACCACTTACACCAAAATAATAAACAAATTATTATTAGCAGCGATAAACCACCAAAAAGTATTCCAACCCTAACTGAGCGTCTACGTAGTCGATTTGAGATGGGTATGGCAATTGATATTCAGATGCCAGATTTTGAGACTCGTTGTGCAATTTTAAATATTAAAGCTTCCCAGTCGGGCGTAACACTTAAACAAGATACGGTTGAATATTTAGCCACAAACATTAAAACAAATATACGTGAACTTGAAGGTGCTTTAAATCAATTGCTCGCCTATGCCGAAATGCGCGGTATTGAACCAGATATTTCTACAGCTGAAGGTTTAATTGGTAATATTCGTCACTCTCGCCCACAACATATATCGAGTAAACAAATTATCGATCGCACCGCTAAACATTTTCAAATTGAAATCAGTGAAATATGTGGTGATAAACGTGATAAATATATTGTTGTGCCAAGACAAATCGCTATGTATCTACTTCGTAGTGAATTACACCTTAGTTTTCCTAAAATAGCTGGTGAACTTGGCCGTAAAGACCACACAACAGCTATACATTCAGTTGAAAAGATTGAAAAAGCTATCAAATTAGATTTTCTTATCCGTGAACAAGTCGCCTCAATCCGGGAGAAATTATATGCTTAAAGCCTGTGTAAAATATGTGAACAACTGGCGATTTAATTACAGTATAACTGGTGTTAATATATTCACTTTTAAAACACAATTACTATATATAAACATAATTAACTGGTTACAAAGTCGATTTATAAACATAATTAAACTCAATCTTTCCCCTATTTTATCCACCACTAAAAACCTAAAATCTTATCTGTTGTATAAAAGTTTTACTCACAATCCACCATACCTATTACTAAGACCACTAAATGAAATTTAAAGAAAGGAAATAATAATGGAACTTATAGTCACACAAGAAAAATTAAATAAAGCATTATCAGCTGTTAGTCGAATAGCTAGTATTAAAACTCAATTGCCGATTTTGAGTAATATTCTTCTTCGAACAGATGGTAGTCGTCTACTTGTAGCTGCAACTAATCTTGAAATTGCAATTACAGAATATATTGGCGCAAAAATTATTAAACCAGGTTCAATTACAATTCCTGCCCGATTAATGTCGGAATTTATTTCAAGCTTACCTAAAGAATCGGTTGAATTAAAAGTTATTCACGATAATTTACATATTAAAAGTGGTTCATATAACTCAATTATTAATGGTTTTATAGCTGATGATTTTCCTGAACTTCCAACTATTAATGAATCTTCATCAATTCAATACAGTATTAAAGTTGAAGATTTTAAACAAGCTGTTTCACAAACAATTATTACAAGCAGTAATGATTCAACTAGACCAGTTTTAACTGGAGTTTATTGGCATTCATTTGAAGGTCAATTATATCTAGCCGCAACTGATGGTTATCGCCTATCTGAACGACGTTTAGTTGCGACAAAAAGTGATGTTTCGGCGATTATTCCAACACAAACATTACAAGAAGTATTACGAAATATTACCGAAGATTCAGATCAAATTGATATTTTATTTGATGAAACTCAAGTTAGGTTTAGAATTAATGAACTTGAGATAATTAGTCGTTTAATTGATGGAAACTTCCCAGATTATCGCCAATTAGTACCAAATAATTCAGAAACAACCATAACACTTAATAAAGCTGATTTTATTCGTATAACTAAAATTGCCGGATTATTTGCGCGCGAATCAGGTGGTAGTGTTACTTTAACAGCCGACAAGACTAAAAAAACATTATCAGTTCACTCGATTGCCTCACAAATGGGCGAAAATACATCTGAAACTACAGCTGAAGTTACAAATGATGGTCAAATTACTTTAAATTCTAGATATTTAAGTGAAGCCTTGTCAGTAATTGATGGCGATATTGTTTCGTTTAGTTTTAGCGGCAAGATTGCGCCTTGTATACTTAAATCAACCAAAGAAAATACCGATTATTATCATATAATCATGCCACTTAAGAGTTAGTTAATAAAATATGGCGGTGGTAAAACGACTATCAGTCCAAAATATTCGGTCGCACAATAAATTTGCGATTACTTTATCACCTAAAATCACAGTTATAACTGGCGCTAATGGTAGTGGCAAAACATCACTGATTGAGGCTTTATATATTGCTCTTCAAGGCAGTTCTTTTAAGGGTAGTGATTATGATGTTTTGCGTCACGATTCACCTTGGTGGCGAATTGATGTTGAACTTAATTCGCAGGCTAAGCGTACAATTACTTTTGATCCAAATCTATCAACTGGGCGCAAAAAAATCACAATTGACGATAAAATAATGTATCGCCTGCCCACTAAATATAAACACCCAGTTGTTTTATTTGAACCAGATGATTTACGTTTACTTCATGGTTCGCCAACCCGTCGTCGTCAGTTTATAGACCGCTTTATTAGTCAACTTGACCCGATATACCTAAATGCCCTGCATAAGTACGAGAGAGCCTTAAAACAGCGAAATAACCTATTAAAACGACAATACTCTAAATCTGATGAACTGTTTGCTTGGGATGTGACGATAAGTGAACACGGTTCGTATATTATTGAAAAGCGAATTGCGTTTATTGAGCAAATAAATAATAAATTAAATGAAGCCTACAATAAAATCGCTAAGTCTAAAGATATTGTATCGGTTCACTACTCACATACCTATATAGGTGATATCCAACAAAAATTATTGAACGATTTATTAACTCATCGTCAGCGCGATCAATTATTGGGTTTTACAAGTATCGGCCCACATCGCCACGATGTAATTTTTAAATTTAACAGTTCCCCCGCTCTCGATGTTGCCTCGCGTGGTGAAGTCCGCAGTATTGTCTTGGCACTTAAATTTTTGGAAGTTGATATTATTGAACAAATTACAGACATAAAACCAATAATTTTATTGGATGATGTTTTTAGTGAACTTGATGATGAGAGACAAAAAAGACTATTTTCAATAAATACACAAGTTATAATTACTTCAACTAAATTACCAGAAAATATTGAAGTAGATATAAAAAATATACACTTATCTACTATTTAATATTCCAAATTAATTCGTAATCATTTAAATTATAACCATATCTTTGAGCTTCTTCGTATAAGGTGTCACTATAACCAAGATCATCCATAATTACACACAACGCAATTTTACTGGAGTCATTTGGGTACTTCTGAGATTTACAACTAAATAATTGATAATATTTATTATTAATTGGTAATATTTTTAGTATTGGATAATTTGCATCTAAGCTATCTGATTGCTTGTCTAATTTTATACTAGTATATTTTTCAATTATTTTATTTGATTCATCTGTATTGAGGATATTTTTTGCTTCTGTTGTTAGCGCTTTTAATGCCACGGTTAGTGTTATTGTTTCGTTTCTTTTTATGTCTATATTTTGGCTGAAAGAACTAAATTGGTCCCTGTAAAAAACTAATGAATGCTTTCCTGGGCTAATTGATAAATTTTTTCCATTAGTAATATTTTTTATATTTTTATCTATATTCAAATAAGCTTGATGAGGTGCTAGCTCTATTTTTATATATGATCTTGGTATTGAAAAATAGTATACGGTTAATATTGTTACTATCAACGAAAACACCAATGCAATTATTAATATAGTTTTTTTGTTGATAATCATTATTGAATTACCCTTGCAATTATAACATCGGGGCTGCTTAACATTGATGTTAAGCTTGATTCATTTCTAACGCTAGGGACCCTAACATCTTGAGATGCATCAACTACTGGATATGGGCTATTGCCTGTATATATTAATGTATGATGATCATTTTCACTATTGTTCACTATCAAAATATCACCAGGCTGTAAATCTTGTCTTTGTGGGTTTTCGATAACTAGATATTTACTAGTTGTTTGTTTCACATAATTTAATTGTATGCTTGTGCCACTTTTTGGATAATTAACGTCAACGCCGCTTGCAATCATAACTGTGCCTACGAATATTCCGCAATCTGCAACATTTGCTCCGGTGTTGTAGGTTTTTATCGCATCGACATAAGCTTGTTTTGCGTCGCTTTCCTGGTTCGATCCATTAGCAACTGGCGTGTCTAATGCAAAACTTAATGCAGTATTGACTATATTAGTAGCTAATATTCCACTGCAGTTATTGTTATATGATATATTGCTTATTGATAATGAAACTGGTTTTTGTAATTCTGACGATGGAGGCCACTTATTATTGGTTGCTATATAATTTGCGACTGAGTTTGCAACGCTAACTACTTTTTCTACATATTTTATATCTGTAGCATATCCAGCATCTTTGATGGCCTGTATGTAAGAGATGTAATCGTTGTAATAGTTTAAAGCATCTTTATACCTGTTCGGGTTACCATTGTTTGTGATAAATAATGCATAACCCTCCCATCCCACTTCAACACTTGGATAAGTCCTAAAGTCTGCATTTATTGTTGTCTCCTTACCGGTTGAGTCTTGCTCTTTTGTCTGATAATTAATTATTCCACCAGTCCAACTACTGCCAGCCTTCATACCGAAGAAATTATAATACTTGTAAGCTAATTCAGATTTTCCATAATTTGATTCTAATATTCCTTGAGCTAATATGGCTTCATAGGGTATGCCATATTTACTGCCAATATTATATGCGCCCTGGCCGTACTGGTCTACAAAACTCTTTAAATCAGCCGTATCTGGTGCTGTTCCGTATGATCCACCAATGCAATTATTATCGGTGGCATTGCTATCATAAAACAAAATATCATTTGAGCTGTAAAAATCATTTTTTGCAAATACTTGAAATGGCATTACAGCAGAGAACAATATCACAAATAAACATAATAGTAGTCCTAATTTTGACTTATGTTTTTTCATGATTCGTCCATTGTGTCGCTAATCGCTTTGTCCATTGTGTAAGCTCTAAAATTGCTTAATTCAACACCGAGACTTGAGTTGTCTGATATGACGCAATTTGTGCCAACAGCCCAGTCATAAATTGGGCTTTCAATTGAAGTTGAAGTCTCACCGAGTGGATCTGTTCTATTTGCGCAGTTATCTAGATATAATTTGTAATCATTACCAATGTGCATTGCGGTACCAGCTAGTGGGTCTACTGTCATGGTGCTTGGGTTGTCAATAACTTCCCCAGTTTCCTTGTCAATAAAGCCGTTATTAATCATGTAATCGGCAACCTGATACATGTCGCTATTTAGTTCGCTGCTACTCATAACATATGATGGATTACAGAAAGCATCGCCCACTATGCCAATTTGTTCCAGGCCACCATCAGTGCATTGTCCATACTGAGCTGATTTTGTTTCGGCTTCAGCAGCAGCGCTATTAGTTAAGGTCGCAAAAGATTTTGGAATAATTGATAAGAATTTACCGATAGAAGTTGCAAAAGATGAATTATATAAAGATATTATGCCTAATTTTTGAACAATTGATCCAAGGAACGAATATTGATTATAGATATCAAATGGCGTGGCTTTGGCATCATAACTGGCTATCGCATCTTCTTGTTTTTTGATGGCAGCTGAATCAATTGCATATTGTTTGATTTGTTCTTGGTTGCCAGCCGATAATCCGTATGATGCCGACGCTCCGCCAAAAATTTGGGTTGTGCCGGTGTATAGGGAGTCCCCAAGCGCTGATCCTATAGTATTTTCATCTAGTAATGGTATTTCGCCGTTTGCGAGCGCGGGTATGATGCCACTCAAGGCAAGGCTTATAGCTCCACCAAGCGCAGTAGCTATAATTGCCATTTTGCCAACACAAGCTACTGCTGAAATGATTGCTCCAACGCCAACAGTTTCTAGGCCCGTTGCTGCTGCGGCCAATATTTCTTCTGGACAGCTAGTTGCTACTGCAACAGCTGGATTGGCGGCTGCCCGACATGCAGTACGTGCTGTGTCCATAGCAGCTTTGCCACCTTTGCCTAAGAATATTGTAATGGTTGCTAATATACCAACTGCTGCAGTAGATCCGATTGCTGCGCTATATATTCTGTCGGTCTCTGAACCAGAACTAGTATCGCCATATGCTGCTATTTTGTAGCCCAAGGAATCGGTTGCTGACATACCATTTGAGTCAACCTGAGTTAATTGATCAGTTAGTGCGGTGTTAATATCAGAGTCTCCATCACCAGCCTTCAATTGGTCGGCGGCATTCAACCAGATCATTGCAAAACTGGCAAAGGCAGCAATTTTACCTATCTTGGCGGCGTAAGTAACACCTCTGGCAACATTATAGGTTGCACAAACCCCTGATAATATATCGGTGACTTTGGCTCCTGCCGCTGTTACCGGACCATCTATAAACGCTAGAGTTTTACTGTATTTTCCAGATGCAAGTATTTTTTCTCGTGGTGTTAGTGATGCAAGATTAACGTCAACTGGTGGTAGACCCATAATCTCGCGCATAGACGCACTTATTTTGTCTTTTACACTAGTAGTAGTATCTGATACTTTTGATTTAAGTCTGGAAGTTAATTCGGATAGCTTATTCAGACCAAACTTTTCTCGTAGCACCAGTCCAAATTTACTATTGAGGAAATAGGCTGTTTTAGAGTTAAATACTTTTTTAAAGACTGATGCTCTTGCTGGATCTTTCATCGCTTCGGCAAAATCTTTGCCGGTTGTTATTTCTCCTACTATGCCACTGCTTTCGGGGAATGTTAGGGATTTTATTGTCCATCTACCCTTACCATTTATTAGGCCAGTTCCCTCTTCTGCAACGATTTTAAAGCCTTTTGCTTCAAGATTATTTTTTAGAGTAGTATTCATTGACCCAAGTCTACATTTGATACCACATTTGCCATCGCTCGATTCGGCAAATGCGTTCTTTGTGTCGTTGAATTTACCGTAAAGCATCTTGTTGGTGCGGATGCTTAATGCTGGCGCCGCATCGTTTAGTCTTTCGGTAAAAACTTCTTTCATATGTACTAGTAATAATCCTGGTGATAACAATGCGCCTATTCCGATGCCACCACCCAGAACAGTAATAACGATTGTCGTTAGAGGCCCTTTTTTCTTGATGAAACTAAAACGACCACCGGCTTTTTTTGTGTCTGGTTTTTCGCCAGATACGTTGTTCTCCCAGTCGCTATTAGGATTGTCTTCAGCATTTTTGACGGTGTCGATATCATCCGTGTCCGAACTATTATTACCTTCAGGTTTATCCTGAGAATTACCGTTTTCCTCGGCATTTTTTAGCCCATTAAATTGTCGGTCAGCGTGAATTTGGCCTGGGTTTAAGGATGGGTCGTCTTCTTCGAGTCTTAGTGCCATAACTACCCTATATTATAGCTTAAATAGTTGCGCCTGGGTTGATATAACTACTTGCACCAGAATTATCAAGCGGAATCGGCTTTGCCGGTTGATTATTTGTCGCTGGGTTGGTGTTGATTAAGTCTTTTTCAGTTGGGCTGGCTTCAATTTGAATATGAACGTGACTTTGACCAGCAAAGAATAGTCCTTGTCCGACTGGGAAATTTGCCAGACGCTTCTTTTCTTCTTCGGTTAGCTTGAACACGTCGGACAACACGTCAATTGCACTAGATGACTGTTTTAGTAATATTTGCATCGAACTGTTGGCCACGATTGCTCGGCCCATCTTACTGCCCATAAAATCTTCGACGTCTTGAGTTATGGTTGTTAGGCCTAGGTAATATTTACGAGCTCGTTTAGCCAGGCTGAACAAGAAATTAGCTGAGTCGTCATACTTCATTAATTGCCAAGCCTCATCGACGATTAACATACGTTTCTTTTTCTCAGTACGAATAATATTCCAGATGTGACTGAGAACAATATACATTGCAACTGGCCGTAACTCATCTTCGAGGTCACGAATGTTAAATACTACCATCGGGTTATTAATTTCGGTATTAGATTGTTGGCTGAATATGCCAGCAAAAGTTCCAGTTGTATATTTGCGTAGTCGCTGAGCAAGTTGCGGGCCATTACCACCCATATGCAGCAACGTGTCGTATAATTCTGCGATTGTTGGTGGCTGAGAATTATGAGTTAATGGATCGCTGGTAATACCGACGCGGGCGTAAGTGTCAATTAAAGCTTGGTCGAGATCGGCTTCTTCGGACGGCGTTAAGGCTGATAATGCGATGCCAGTGTTAGAGACTTGCGAATTACCTAGCATTAATTTTAACAATCCATGCAAGGTTATAAGGTTGGCGCGCAAAGCGTTGTCGGCCTCATCCATATCAATAACTCGTGGTAAATCAAATGGATTAATTCTGGTGTTGGCGTTCAAGCTAAGGCGAATATAACTACCGCCAACTGCATTTGCGAGTTTTTCATATTCATTTTCGGGATCGATAATGATAATTTCACTACCAGTCATCATGCTACGTAAAGCCTCGAGCTTAACAGTAAATGATTTACCTGCACCAGATTTAGCGAATAAGACCATGTTGGCGTTTTCAAGGCTAAATCTGTCGAATATAACTAGCCCATTATTGTGCATATTTATACCGTAAAGTACGCCATTTTCTTGAGTTAAATCGGCGCTAGTGAATGGGAAACTAGTACTAATTGCGCCAGTGTTCATATTGCGACGAATTTGTAATTGGTCGGTCATTTGTGGAATCGTGCTATTTAGGCCTTGTTCTTGTTGACTGCTGGCAATTTTACTAAAAATCATCTGTTGACCGAATAATGTTTCGATTTTGTGTTGGACAAAGCCAAGCTCATCTAAACTGTCGGCATATAGCGTAACGTATAGCCCGTAACGGAAAAATCGTTCAGCGCCGACCTGCAATTGATCGCGTAATTCCTCGGCGTCACTAATAGCAACTTCTATCTCTGGGTCACGTGTTTTACCCTTTTCGTTATTGATTGACATCGAGGCTTCGAGTTGAGTCACTTTTTTGCGCAAATTATTTAAGACAACTTGGCTTTCGACTGGATAGACAAACATACTGACGTCTAATACCTCGTCGATATTAATTAGCGAACTTAGCCAGCCAGTATAAATCTGTCGTGGATAGCCGTATACATAAAGTGTGCGACCGTATTTTGTGCCTAAGCGGAAGTAGGCCGAATGAATTTCGAGGCTACTCGGTGCAATTAAATCGCGCAGTGTGGTGACGCCTTTTAAAAATGCTTCTTCGACTTCAGTTTGTTCGCGAATGCGCTGTTCAGCCGCAATACCAACTACGTCGAGTTTTTTCTTTTTAAACATTAAAACATCCCTCCGGGTTGAACAATTGGGGCTGGGCCCTCGCCTTTTTTAATGAAGGTAGCAGTTGTGTTACTAAAATCGCCCAATGGCTCGCGGACGGCAGTATCGGGATTATAAAAATTATAATATAATTCACCTAATTCCTTGGTGTTTAGTTGGACACTTTGGACGCCTAATTGAAATAATCCGGCCATGACGCCGTCAACTCGATTTTTAATTTCGGTTTTGGCTTTTTCATAGGTTTCAGTATCAATCTTGGCAATGGCATTTTGTGGTCTGGCAAAGAGTTTATCAAAAAAGCCCTTACCCTTTTCAACGAGATTGCTTAAATCGCCTGCGGGATTGTATGGTATAGCAATAAAGAATGATTTATCCATAATATTTGCCTCTTGGGACAAGACGTCAATAAAATTAATATAATCATCCATCAGAACATTTAGCAACATATTATCTTGGTTTTGGCGTATTTGTACTAGCCTATCAATATATGGTCCGATGTCGATACGTTGTGACCTGATTAAAATTTGAATTGGATGGTTTAATGAGTTTAAAAAGTTTTGGTAACTGTACTCGACACCTTCGCGTTCGCGACTGCTCATCAGGTCAAAATTAATTGATTTGCAGGCTACGACTGCTCTAAATGACCCATCGGCCATAATAACCATATTGTCGCGAACCTCGGATAGTAACAGAGTATTTTGAGTTGAGTTAGGATTTTTGGGTTTTTGAGGCACTTTTGGTATGTCTGAGCCCTGCGGAATTGAGCTACCACCAATAGGCGTGGCAGATGCCGGATTTGGAAATTGATTATTTGGTGGCATATCTGTCGCTTCCCACTCCCCTGTTAATTATTTTTACCGTAACGAGATGATTACTTCTTCGGCAAAATCTTGTTTTTTATTTATACGGTTAGCTTCACGGGCGATTGTCTCAATCGACAAATCGGAGTTGTTTGCAAGCCTTATTATACCAGCAGAGGTTGGCTTTTCGCTAGTGCTTGGCGCTGGTTTAGCAACGGATTTAGCTGGTCCGATTATTCGAGTTGGAGCTGGTCTAACCGGATTTATAATAGCTTGTTGCATCTCGTCTGGATATGGATTGTAATCAAAACGTTGAACAGTATTTGGGTCAACTGTTGCGGTTGGTACCGGAGCTGTTGAGCCATCAAAATAATTGACGGCCGGTGTCGCCTGGGTTGCTACTGTTGTTTGGCCGAGCATTAAATTTATTGCGTTTTGGTGTCTGCGGGCATCGCTTTGGCTTAATTTTTGGCTAAATGACTGAGCCATAGCGTTATCACTGTCCATAATATCTTGAGTTTGTTGAGCTTCAAAGTAAGCGTCGCTAACCATGGCACTATTTGGCGCCTGAACGCCAGATCCGCGGACTGACCAGCCTTGGGTGTCAACTATTTCGGCTAGATAATCAAAACTACGCTCGGCTTCACCCTGAGTAATATTTTTTATTCGTTGAACCTCAACCATCTTTGGTGCGGTAATTTCAATTAATGAATCAATTCCGTCGGGGTCCCATAATCGGCGATGTGGTTTTAAAAAGAACGACACCATGGCTGCCATGTATGTTTCCATTGGTTGATCTTTGCGAAGTGGCAATGCTAATGCGCCGAACAATAAAATTATCGGTAATGGAATAATTGCCAGTGGAATAAATAATTGAGCCAATCCCCAAGCCAAACCAATTGCCATTGCGACAATAATTAAATAGACAAATTGACGAAAGCTAAACGGTCCGATTAATTTATCGTCAGCCTCAACATCTTGGGGAACTTTATATACCGCCATAATGCTTATAGTATATCAGGAATGGAGATTTATTCTAGAACCCAGTATCCGTAACGCCAAGAGGTGGGGGGGCAAGAGCGCCTCCACCTGCAGCTACGATTCTGTCTAAGTATTCTCTTTCTGGCATCTTTAGGTCTTTTGTTATATTCCCGTTTGCGAGTATTCGTGCTGCAACAACATGGTCTAACGGTCCAGTTCCACCGCCATATGCTTCTACTAAGCCATTTTTCGATTGACCGACGAGTTTCGTATCCGTTAGTTTGTATGTATCAGTAGAAGTTTCGAGGTCACTTAGTTCCATTGCTTGGCCAGCACGAGCATGGCCAATTGGGTAGGTTTTATTGTGTCCCCAGTCTCCGATTGAGGCATCCTTGCTGTCCATATCGGGTTGCGAGACCGATACATGCCTTCTGAGTGATTGTAAATTATCTGTCTTGAAGGTGCCAGCGGCGGTTGCTGTTTCAGCGTCCTTAAGAAGCGTGTGTGTCTCGGTTCTTCCTCCTGCGGTTTGGAACTTGACATTGAGAGCAGCTTTTGCACCAATTGCATCGTTGGCCTTAACCGAATCGTTGAACGCCTGATTAGCGGTTCTCTTACCGGATAGAATATCTGCTTCCAGTAGAGCCTGCTCGCTTGTTACCGCTATGCTATCTGCTTTATCGGACTCTGCTGTTGCTGTACGTTGTAACTGTTGGTTCGCGTATTTTGACGTGTTGGACAAAGGTATGTGGTTTTTTGCGAAAAAGCTTCTAGGCCCATTCTTACCTAATGATTTCGCAAACTTTTGATTACGATAACTTGTTTTTGCTTGCTCGCGAATGGCACGTCCTCTAGCTAAGGCCGTATTATCATAAGCCTTACCACCTTTTTTACCAAGAGCGCTACCCGCTTTAGTTCCAAGCGCATTGATTTTTGTTCCAAGTGAACCAACTCCATCAAGGGCTTTCTTTAATAGTCCAGGAATAATAAATAATGGCAAAACAACAACCGCGTTTGCTGCTATTGTACCAACTAAGCTAATTGTTGGGTCTGGGTTAGCAGTAAAGATTGGGGTTAGTATATTTGCTGCTAGTTTTGACATTCCAGCAACAAATGCCACGATTGGAAAAAGTAATAACATTGATGTCAAGGTCGTCTGCCATTTTTTGAATAATTTCTCAGTATTTGGCAGTAAATATGCAACAAATGCCAAAGGCGATATTATTACCAATAAAATTATTATTGCTTGACGACCTATTAATATAAATAAGATCATTGCCAGAGCAACGATGGCCGAAAGTAATGCCGGAATTAAAACTGCAAGTGCTCCCATAGATACGGCCGCAACACCAATTCCAATTACGCCTATAGTGCCTAGAATATTTGTCCAAGTGCCACCAGACCATGTGCCTGAGGCTACTGCGCCGCCAGGATTAAGACTTGGGCTTTCTAGGAATCCCTTAATGGATATGCCGATTATATTGGAAAGGTCAACAGCTATCTGGCATATATAAAATGATACGTTCACTAATATCGCAGCGATAATCAATCTTGGTAGCATCTTTTTGATGCCATAATTTGTAATTCCAACACTCGTGATTTGAGAAAAAATGATTACTAGAAAAGCAATAGCGAATGCAATATTTGCTATATTGCGCACAATCTGCCAAGCGTTATAGGTCGTGCTCGTATTACTTACTATACTTGGACTCGTTACTAGAAATCCATTAAAAAGATCAAGCATCTTATCGGCTAAACCGCTCATAAATGTTAAAACTGGGCAGATTATCCAGCCGAGTCCTGGGATTGCGCATGAAGTACCCGCTTTTGCGTCGTCTGTTGTTATAGGTACTATAGCTGCTGTTTCGCCGGCTCCCCCCAAGGCAGTTAATATTGTCGAATAATTAGTGCCACTTTTCATTCTCAGCACCATGCCAGGAGTATCATCTTTTAATTTTTGAACAATTTCACTGCAAGTTGTTGTCTTGTTTACCCACAACGGAATTATACTTGCACTATTTATTGTTTTACCAGTCATAATAAAACTGTAGTCTTTTGACGTTCCTGTTGCCGCATCTATTATGGGCACTTCCACGTACATCTTGTTGTCTTTTATCCCAGATACATAGGTCGCTAGTTTAGTGCCATTGGTGACAGAATCGTTTAGTTCGGAAGTTGGTCCATAGCTCACTGCCCCACATGCAGATGGGTCTTTGAAGTTATACATATATATATAATATTCAAGCCCCTTTATATCATAGTCGGCTGACCCGTTTAGGCTTGGTTCGGTATTGTGATTTGTAAACTTATATACGTTATCCCTTATTAACGCCATAACAGTAGGAGTTGAACCTTGAAGTGTCCATACGTCAGAGTCTGATAGGAGCGGCTGTATTGAGATCTCGGCTTTTGATACACCACTAGTATTAGCGACTACCTCTGTACAATATTTTGTGGCCTCGTCTATACCATCTATAGTATCGCCATATTTTGTTGAGGCATCTTTGATATTTCCATATTTATCATATCCTAACTCTTTTGTTGACAATGGAAGAGTAAAGGCGTCTTTTACGCCCTTAAGAGTATAGCTGCCGTCTGTATTCTGGTAATTTCCTACACATTGATATGACACTTGTTTTGTGTAATTTAAAGCGGTTAAAACAATTGACTGGTCTGCATCGGCTATGCCCCATAGTTTAAAAGCGGCTTGAGCTACGCTTGAACATTGCATTATACCATCGTCGCCTGAGACTGATATACCAATACTTTTTGCAACCTTCTCTGCAATAATTCCAACTCTTCGTTCGTTGCTCATTCCGGCGAAGATATCACTAGCGACGTTACTAGTTATTGATGACTTAAATTGGCTCTCGTTGATACATTGCGATAAGGCTAGATAATACGAATAAGATGCAACTTGCTCATTTGGGTCTGTCATTTCAGAAATTGTTTTAAAATCTATGCCAGTTACTATTGCTGCATTAACTTGTTTTGTTTGAACAATCATAAAAACACTTAATAACAAAATAAAACCACATACTGCAAGAATATGATTGCGGACAAACTTAACCATGTTCGTAATATAACACAAAACACGCCCTGAATGCTAATAATTTAGGCGTGTTTTATATTGTTAAATAAATTATTGGCCAATGTTCTGTATGTAGTTTTGATCGCCTTGCCTTACTGCAAAGCTACATGTGCTTATTGTTACTTTTGTACCGTCCATTGCGTCGAATGATATGTCCTTAAAAGTAAATTGGCCGTGTTCGGTACCAGGAGCGATTGTAATTGTCTCATTACTTTTCATATATATATTTACTATTGTGTCAGCTCCCCTGACTTCAAATCCCTCAACTTCCTGATCGATTCTTATTAGAGCCATTGGCCCCAAGACTGCGTAGGAATCCATTAATGCATTCCAATCTTTTATATGCTCGTCTGTCGCAGTAAAAGCAAGTGCTTGAATTTTTTTTGCAAGCTCGGTCTCTAATACAATTCCTTCACCGTCTTTGCCGGACCACGTTCTAAGGCATGCTGAAAACGTTAATAGGTATGCATTATTTGAGGCATAGTCTTCAGCAGTTTTTGGCCTTTCTTTATACGTAAGGGGAGGTAAATTATTTACTTTACGAACTTGATCAAAACGTCCTTTAAAATTTTTAAGAACCCAATAGTCAAATTTTAGTTTTGTAGTTTCTGGGAGAGCTTGAAATTCATCATTACTCATGACTTCCATTTTTATTAATTCTGTCTGTTGATCGGAAGTTAGAGTTTCAAAAGCATAACTTTCAACTATATTTACTGGCGGTAACGTGTAATCGATTTGCGTTTCGGGGTTAGTCTCGCCCGATGTTCCACTAGGCGCTAAAGTTACAACTAGACTTTCCGAATCAACAGTGGTTGCTTCGGTGCCATTTGTTTCCATTGCACTTGAGTTTTCAGTTGGCTCGCTATTGTCGATACTTTGGATAGTTGTATCTTTCTCTCTTTTATTTGAGTTAGAAATTATTGCAATTGTCGATCCAATGACGATTAAAGTGGCTAGGACGCCAGCACCGATTTTCATATTCCTTTTCGAGATATAAAAACCTTCAGTCTTCTCAACTTCACCGTTAACTTTATTACTATCAGTCTTTACGTCAAAAGAAGGCGTTTCGGCTTTGTCTATTTTTGGAGCTTCTGCTGGGGTTGGACTCATTAAAAATTTCCTTGTACGCTTATGTGGTTACACGAAATTACTATTAATTATATTTATACACTAAATACGTTAAATTGCAATACTATTGCATAAGTATTTTTTATTATAATACTTGCAGATTAGTGTAATATATCGTATTTTATAGATAGGTATGAAAATAAAACAAACAATTTTAGCCCTAGCGTTAGTGATTGGTATAAGTGGATTTTTTATTAGCCCATTAGTGTCTGCCATTACTTGTGGTGGCGTAGAGACGTCAGTTATTAGTTGTCCGGAAACTGGCGGAGAGACTGATGATATTACGCAATCTGGCATTTGGGGTATTTTGCTACTAGTTATTAATATATTAACGGCTGGTATAGGCGTTGCGGCGGTTGGTGGCATTGTTTACGGATCAATATTATATACAAGTGCCGGTGGAGACGCCGCCAATGTGAAAAAAGCCAAAGATATTATTGTTAATGTTGTTATTGGCTTGGTTGCCTATGCTGTGATGTATTCGTTTTTGAATTATATAATTCCTGGAGGTTTGTTTACTTAATGAAAAACTGGATTATATCATTGGTGATTGTATTTATAGGCGGAGGATCGCTGTTTATAGCTGTAGCGCCACAGACAGTTTTTGCGGCAGAAAACCCTGCTTGTGCAGGAAGTTTTTTGGGCTTCCCTGTTTGGTATCGAGGTTTAACGGTTAGTTCTACGGATTGTAATATTAAAAGTCCCAATACTGGCTTGCAAAACTTTATTTTGGTTGTTGCACTGAATATTATTGAGGCCGCGATGATGTTGGCTGGTTATGTTGCGGTAGGTTTTGTACTTTATGGCGGTTTTCAATTTTTAACTAGTCGAGGCGATTCGGGTGGCGCTGCAGCG